>JAABUN010006144.1_pt1 | contig 14108 bp, 10 predicted proteins | sample 5559311 | NCBI WGS metagenome assembly JAABUN01 (sample SAMN10711877, study PRJNA513370) | rock metagenome | isolation source: Antarctica rocks | place: Antarctica: Victoria Land, Siegfried Peak sud | reverse complement strand
CGCGCGGTGAACAGGGCGACGAGGGACCTACTGACCACCGGATTCCGGAGGAGGGTGTCGGCGACGAAGTCGTAGGAATTCGCGTTGCCCATCTGCCGCATGTATTTCGCATAGGCGCGCAGCACGAGTATCTGGCGCCAGCCGAGCCCCTCGCTCAGCACGAGCCGGTCGAACGGGTCCGACTCGCTGTCACCGACGACGGCGGCCCGGAAGGCGTCGTGCAGCAGCGCCGCCGTGTCGAGGGGCGAGATGTCCGCCGGGTACTTCAGTCCGAGGTCGTAGAGGAAGAACGACCGCCCGTCCGACCGCTGGATCTCGAACGGGCGCTCATCGAGCACCTCGAGCCCCAGGTTGTGGAAGTAGGGCAGAATCTGCGTGAGGCTCTTCGCCTCGGTCAGGTAGAGCTTCAGCCGCGCGTCCTCAGCCCTGCCGGCGTCCTGCCCCGACGGGACGTAGACGTGCAGATACGGAACGGCCGCGACCGCCGCGGCGAGTTCCTCGAACCGTGCGATGTCCTCCAGTGCGTCCTCGACCTCGTAGTCGACGCGGTAACTTGGCGGGAAGGACTCGGCCCAGCGCGTCGCGAGCCGCTCGGCCGTATCCTGGTCGAACCGCTCCTGGGCGACCTCCACGATGCCCTCGGACCAGGACCGGGCGGCCCGTACCAGCCGCGCTTCGAGCTGGCCGGCGTCGATGTCGGGTATTTCGGCGCCCCGCTGCAACCGGATTCTGAAGAAGAGCCGCGCCAGGGCGGATTCGCTCATCCTGGCCTCGAAGTCGATGGAATCGGCGTCGAGGGCGCCGCGCAGTTCATCCTCGATGCGCAGCCGCACGCTCGTGGTGTAGCGGTCCCGCGGAAGATAGACGAGGGCGGACATGAACCGGCCGTAGACATCCGGTCGCAGGAACAGCCGGGTGCGCCTGCGTTCCTGCAATCGCAGGATGCCGAGCGCCGTAGTGACGAGATCGGACACCTCGACCTGGAACAGTTCATCGCGCGGATAGGTCTCCAGGATGGACAGGAGGTCCTTCCCGGAGTGGGAGTCGGACGGGAACCCGCAGCGCTGCACGACCTCGGCGACCTTGTCGCGGACGAGCGGCACATTGCGCACCGATCCCGTGTAGGCGCTGGTGGCGAACAGGCCGATGAACCGGCGCTCACCGTTGACGTTGCCCTTCGCGTCGAAGCTCTTGATGCCGATGTAGTCGAGATACGCCGCGCGGTGCACCGTCGAGCGCGAGTTGGCCTTGGTGATCACGAGGACCTGACGCTCGCGTGCCTTCGCCCTGCCCGCCGCGGTGAGCTGCTGGATCTGACCGCCCTCGCTCCCGTGCCGCAGCAGCCCGAGGCCGCTGCCCTCCCGCACGCGCAGCGCGTCGGCGCCGGCGTCGTCGGTCACGAGGTCGTATTCCTTGTAGCCGAGGAAGGTGAAGTTTCCCTCGTCGAGCCACCGCAGCAGTTCCTGGGCCTGCCGGAGGTCGGGGATGCTGTCGCCGCCGGCGATGGAGCCCAGCGATGCCTCGATGGACCGGACCATGCCCCGCATTGCGGGCCAGTCCTCGACGGCGGACCGGACATCGAGTAGCACCCGGTGCAGGCCCTCGATGATGGCCTCCTTCGCCGCGGCATCGATCAGTCGCGTGACCTCGATCGACATCCAGGACTCGATATGGGCGGTGCGACCGGTCTGGCCGACGAGGTGCCCGACGTCGGGAAGTGCGGCCGTGTCGCCGCTGGACGTGCCGGCTGTCGACGGCACCCGCTTCAGCGCTGCCAGGGCATCCGTCTCGTCCTCCCGCAGCGCGAGGAAGGTGGGGTGGATGACGAGCCTGATCGCCGCGTTCTGCCTGACCAGTTCCGCCGTGACCGAGTCGACGAGGAACGGCATGTCATCGGTGACGATCATGACCACGCTGGAATTTCCCTGGTCCATGACGCCGATGACGGCGGTTCCCGGTTCACGGGTCTCGGCGAGATCGCGATGCGCCAAGGCGCGTTGCCGGAGATCGGTCGGCGAATATTCGACGGCATCGTCCTGGGCGAGATGCTCAAGGTAATGCTGTACGAAATCCTCCCGTGAAGTGTCCGAGCTTGACTGATCCGTTGTTCTGGATCCAGACGACATGGGGAGGGCCTCCGTACGAAATGAAAGGCCGCTCCATTGCGGCCTCTTACCGTGGAAGCCTATCGGTGTTATTCGAAAACATCACGTTGCGCGGGCGCTGTCCGGACGCGCGTCGTCGTCGGTTCACCGGCACGTCGGCGAGTTCGGCGATGGCGATCCGCAGGGGCGAGGAGGGCGCGGTCTCGAGCAGTGCGGTGCCGGCCAGGAGCGCCTGATCGGCTGCGGCGTAGTCGACGGGCAGGAATGCGGTGATGCCGGTCGCCGGGCCGAAGCGTTCCCAGGCTTCGCGGAGCTGGGTCTCCGGTGAACGCCCGACGGCGCCGGCCCGCACCTTGTTGAACACGACGCGTGGCACCGCAGTAGGCACGGCGTCCGCGAGTTCGGCGAGCGCCTTGACCATCCGCGGTACGCCGATCGCATCCGCTGCCGCGACCGCGATGACGGAATCGGCCAGTTCCAGGCATCGCAGGGCCGCTCCATTGCGTCGTGGCGCCAGGGTGTCGAAGCTCAGTTCCTCGTCCGCTTCGAGGCAGAAACCACAGTCGACGATGGTCACCTCCGCGAGGGACCGCGCGGCCTCGAGGACCTGCACCAGCGCCGCCGGTCGTAGCTCGGGCCAGCGGTCCGGCCGGGTGATGCCGGTCAGTACGCGCAGCCGGCCACCCTTGATCGCGACGCTGACGGCGATGCGGCCGAGTGCGGACCCCTTGAAGCCACCCTGATCGGCGATCCGGCAGGCCTGCGCCAGCCCGGCGGATTCGTCCAGCAGGCCGAGCGACGCGCCGATGCTGGCGCCGTACGTGTCCGCATCGATGAGCAGCACGGAGGTCCCTGCCGCAGCGAGCTCCGCCGCCATGTTGATCGCCACCGTGGTCCGCCCGGGGCCCCCCGGTGGACCCCACACCGCAAGGACTTGCCCGTCGCCCCGCTCATCATCAGGAACGACGATGGCTGGCGGAAGCGACTGCGGGACATCGAGCGGGTCGGCGAAAGCGAGTGACCCGCGGGGGCGCGCATCGTCCAGGTCGAACCTGTCGACGGCCCTGGACACCGCCTCTGCCAGTGCTGCGGGCTCGATGGACGCGGGTACGTACTCGATGCCCGGAAGGGTCTCGGTAGGACCAGCACCGTCGGCGAGCGCGATGACGACCACTCCCGCGAAGCGGAGCCGGTCCACCAGGGAGGCGGTGAGATCGACGCCCGACGGCGCGATGATGGCGGCGCGCGCAAGTCCTGTCTGGCACACGGCGAGGAGTTCCGCGAGCTCCGTGCACCGTCGCACGACCGTGACGGGCCCGCGCAATTGCTCCAGCCCGGGCACATACGCGCTCGCGGCCGGTCCCAGGGTAATGACGGGAATGCTCACGAACCGGCTCCAGGATTCAGGACGACGGCGATGCGGGCATCGTTGGACAGGGCGTCGAGCAGCTGGGGCATGGCGTCGTCGTCCACCAGCACCTGGACGAGGGTCGTGGCGCTTCCGCCGAGGGCCGACTCCCCCACGGTCAGTTCGGCGACCTCCGCAGCCTCGAGCAGCAGCCGTGGCTCCTGGTAGGAATTCGTGTCCGTGCGCAGCGACACCCACACGTCGACGCGATCGCCGGCCGCCGTTCCGGTGGGCAGCGGGTCCTCGACGGACAGACCCACCGGCTTGCGATCCAGTTCGTCGGCGCGCCCCACGGCCGACGACGGGATGAGCTCTCCCCGAGTGACCAGCCTGGTCGCGACGGCGTTCTCGGGTATGCCCGCTGCCACCGCGAGGTACTCATCGGCCGCCTCCCCGAGCTGTACCGGGACGGCCACCAGGTCCTCGGCGGACAGTGCGGAGCCCACCGCGATGTCCTCGCGTGCGGAGTAGACCTGAACGGTAGTGTCCTGGCTGTCCAGGAGTGCGATGACACCGGCGGTCGACGCCAGGACGAGGAGCAGTCCGATGAGCAGCCGGGGGTCCTTCCAGGACGGCTTCTTCAGGCGCGGAGCTTCGCCCGGCTGCTGCGCTCCACGGGTGTCGATGCTCACTCTTGTCCCCCACTCGCACGGAACCGCCCGATCGGACGACCCTTCTGGAGTGCAATTGTTGTGCACAGGAGACGCGAAAGGAACCAACCGGCAGCAAAGCGGCTCAAAGTGTGGAAATCCTCTGGGGCCGGCATCCGGGGTGGCACACTGGAACCGAAGCAAAAGACCAGGAAAGGCGGGCCCATGGCCGAGCGGCGTTTTCTCACCCTCGCCGATGTGGGAGAGATACTGAATATCAGTTCGTCGCAGACCTATGCCCTCGTCCGATCCGGAGAGCTGCCGGCCATCCAGGTCGGCGGGCGCGGGCAGTGGCGCGTGGAGACACGTGTCCTCGAGGAATACATCGCCAGGGCCTACGAGAAGACCGCGTCCGCCGTGCGCAACGAGGCGGACAGCACGCCCCCGGTGTGACCCGGCCGCGCGGGCGCCGTAACCCCAGTCGGGCGCCGCACCCCTACTCGGGCGCCGGTCCCGTGGAGTCGATCGCGTCGATCGCGGCAAAGGGCAACGTCAGGGTCTCGCGTACGTTCGCAGCCCGGCGCTCATCACCCGGCGCTACCAGCCCCAACTCGAGGAAGTCCGACCCCACCCGGTCGATGACTCCGGCGTAGCGCATCTGCGGCGCCGCCAGCCACACCGCGACCTGCAGGCGGTCGCGCGACAGCACCCTCAGCACCGAGCCCAGCCTCAATCTGGCGTCGACGCCTCCGAGCGGTTGACCGACCGCGCGGCCGAGCCCGCGCACGCTCTGCACTGACCAGCGCGGCACCAGCACCGACCGCCCGTCCACGGCCAGCGCGATCCACTCCGTGCCCACATTCGTCAGCACGCCGACGACCGTCCTCCCGCCGCTGGTCGACACTCCGAGGGGTCGGCCCACCTGCCCGAGCAGCCTCTGCGTCAGTGTGAGGCGTGACTGCTCGGACCGCGTCCGCTCCCGGATCTCGCCCTCACGATCGGCAGCAGCAGCCTGCAGTTGTGCTTCGAGGTCATCGAAAAGGGCGTCCCAGCGCATCACCCAAAGGTAGGCCCACTCCTCCCTCCGGTCAAAGGACCTAACACACATCAAACCGAAGTAAACGTAGACAAACGGTGTCAAACTCCATCAAACTGTTCTGAACGAAGGAGAGCGATGAAAAACACTACAACCGATGCAGTGCCGGCAGGCCTGGTACTCGTCTGCGGCGTGGCCATGGCCGCAGCCGGGAGCACGCTCCGCGGATCGGAGCAACGGGCCGCACAATTCGGCCTCGAGGGCGTCCTGGGCATCGGACTGTCCGTGCTCGGCCTCGGAATCGTGGGGGTGTGGCTGCTCGCCCTGGCGATCGCCCTGGTCGCCGAGCTGTTCCTCCGCGGCGGACGGCCGACGGCGGCTCGGATCACCGCCCGCTTCACGCCGACGACCATGCGCCGCCTTGCCGCCGTCCTCCTGGGCGTCAATCTCCTGGCCGTCCCCACCGTCGCCCAGGCTGCCGATGACCGTGCGGCCCTTGCCAGCCCGCCCTGCTCGTCGGCAGCCGCGGTCGCCCTATCGGCAGCCGTGGAGGACACCCCTCCGGAATCCGTCTCACCGGCATGGAAGCCGGCCCCGATACCGACGGACGGCGGGGTGCTCCTGCGGCAGGAGACGCGGAGCACATGGCAGTCCACGGAGGTCGTCGTCGCCCCGGGTGACTCGCTGTGGTCCATTGTCGCCAACCGTCTCGGGCCACGTGCCACGGCAGCGGATGTGGCCGAGGCCTGGCCCGCTTGGTTCGAAACGAATCGCCTTGTCATCGGCGATGATCCGTCATTCCTCCTGCCCGGCCAGATCCTGCAGGCACCCCCACCCTGAAAGGAACCCGCATGACCTCCGTAACCCAGCTCCAGCTGACCCAGGCCGCCCACCTCGCTGACGTCAGTGGTGCTCCGCGTCCGGTCATCCGACCCGTCGGCCGCGGTGAGGGCCCGGGCCCTGCCACCGTCACCCAGCTGAGGCCGGACATCACTGCGTCCCCCACCCCGGAGGTGAGCCCCGACCACCAGCGTATGTCCTGCATTGCCCGTTCCGTCGCCCAGGGCGCCCTTGAGGTGCTCGGAGGAACGCGGCCGCTCCAGCAGATGGCCCGCTGGCTTGATCCGGAGAGCTACGAGCGCCTCCAGTTGCGCGCGAATCTGGTGCGCTGCATCAGCACTGCCCCGGGCGCGCGCGGCAACGGGGCGGCGGCAAGCGCGCACCGACACGTGGTGGTGCGCTCTGCCCGGGTGTGCGCCGTGAGCGAGGGCGTGTTCGAGGTCTCGGTGGTCGCGTTCGACCAGAAACGAGTCCGCGCCGTCGCTCTGCGGATCGAGCAACGGCGCGGCGTGTGGCGGGTGACCGCCCTCGAGATCGGCTGACTACTTCTTCCTGGGCTTCCTGCCCGATGCGGGACCGGCCTGCGGCCTGGCGCGCTCCACGTACACCTCGGCCTCACCCTGGGCGTTGGGGGCGATGAAGTTGAGGGTAGACGGCTTCGCCGGGGCGTCGAGGCCAGCAGCCTTGATGGTCGGGGCCTGCACGACACCGCGTCCATCCGTCACCCCTGGCAGCCCGGTCTGCGAAGGTGCGGACACCTCGACGTCGAGATTGAAGAGATATCCGATGCTCTCCTCGCGGATCGATTCCATCATCGCCTGGAAGAGGATGAAACCCTCGCGCTGGTACTCGACCAGCGGGTCCCGCTGCGCCATGGCCCGAAGGCCGATGCCCTCCTTGAGGTAGTCCATCTCGTAGAGGTGTTCCTGCCACTTCCTGCCGATGACCGACAGGACCACGCGCCGCTCGAGTTCACGCGTCGTCTGCTCCCCCAGGGCCTCCTCACGGGCCTGATAGGCGAGCTTCGCGTCGGAAAGGATCTCGTTGTGCAGGAAGTCGCGGGTCAGCCTGGACTTGCCGCCGGCCTCTTCGCTGACCTCGTCAGCGGTGAGTGTGATGGGGTACAGCGTCTTGAGGTTCGTCCAGAGCAGCTCGTAGTCCCAGTCGTCGCCGTGACCCTGCTCCGTGGCCTCATCGACCATCGCCGTGATGACGTCCTCCAGGAAGAACTGCACCTTCTCCTTGAGGTCCCCGCCCTCCAGGATCCGTCGGCGGTCGCCATAGATGGCCTCACGCTGGCGATTGAGGACGTCGTCGTACTTCAGGACATTCTTGCGCTGCTCTGCGTTGCGCCCCTCGACCTGGCCCTGGGCGCTTTCGATGGCTTTCGAGACGAGTTTCGACTCCAGCGCGACGTCGTCGGGCATGGTGGCGCCGTTCATGATGCGCTCGGCGCCGCCGGAGTTGAACAGCCGCATGAGGTCATCGGTCAGCGAAAGGTAGAAGCGCGACCGCCCGGGATCCCCCTGGCGACCCGACCGGCCACGGAGCTGGTTGTCGATGCGACGCGACTCGTGCCGTTCGGTGCCGAGCACGTAGAGTCCGCCGAGTTCACGGACCTCGTCGTGCTCCGTCTGCACCGCGTCCCGCGCAGCACTCAGCGCATCTGGCCACTGGCTCTCGTACTCGTCGGGGTTCTCGGCAGGGCTCAATCCCTGCTTTTCCATTTCGGCGACGGCATTGAATTCCGCGTTACCGCCGAGCATGATGTCGGTGCCGCGGCCGGCCATGTTGGTAGCAACCGTGACGGCTCCCTTACGGCCTGCCTGAGCGACAATCGCGGCTTCACGCGCATGGTTCTTCGCATTGAGCACCTCGTGCCGGATGCCTGCCTTGGCAAGCTGCTTGGAAAGGTACTCACTTTTTTCGACGCTCGTGGTGCCCACGAGGACCGGTTGGCCGGTTTCGTGGCGTTCGACGATGTCCTTGACGACGGCGTCGAACTTCGCGATTTCGTTCTTGTAGATCAGATCGGACAGGTCGGCGCGCACCATCGGACGGTTGGTCGGAATCGGCACGACACCGAGCTTGTAGGTGGACATGAACTCTGCGGCCTCGGTCTCGGCAGTACCGGTCATACCCGACAGCTTTTCGTAGAGCCGGAAGTAGTTCTGCAGCGTGACCGTAGCCAACGTCTGGTTCTCGGCCTTGATCGCCACGCCCTCCTTCGCCTCGATGGCCTGGTGCATACCCTCGTTATAGCGGCGGCCGGCCAGGATACGGCCCGTATGCTCGTCGACGATCATGACCTCGCCGTTGAGGACCACGTAGTCCTTGTCCTTCTTGAAGAGTTCCTTGGCCTTGATGGCGTTGTTCAGGAAACCGATCAGCGGAGTATTTGCTGATTCGTAAAGGTTCTGGATGCCGAGGTAGTCCTCGACCTTCTCGATGCCGTCCTCAAGCACCCCGACGGTGCGCTTCTTCTCGTCCACCTCGTAGTCTGTGTCGATGGTGAGCTTCCTGACCACCTTGGAAAACTCCATGTACCACCGGTTGACGTCTCCGGAAGCCTGGCCCGAGATGATCAACGGCGTACGCGCCTCGTCGATCAGGATCGAGTCGACCTCATCGACTATCGCAAAGTTATGGCCGCGCTGGACCAGCTCGGCAGCACTCCAGGCCATATTGTCGCGCAGGTAGTCGAACCCGAACTCGTTGTTGGTGCCGTAGGTGACATCGGCGTTGTACTGCTCGCGCCGCATCGCCGGGTCCTGCTTGGACAGGATGCACCCGTACGTCATACCGAGGAAGCGAAAGACCCTGCCCATCAGTTCGGACTGGTAGTCGGCGAGATAGTCATTGGTGGTGACGATATGAACGCCCTTACCCGACAGCGCGTTGAGGAAGGCTGGGGCGACGGCTACCAGCGTCTTTCCCTCGCCGGTCTTCATCTCGGCGATGTTGCCGAGATGCAGGGCCGCACCTCCCATCATCTGGACGTCGAAGTGGCGCAGCCCCAGGGTCCGGCTCGAGGCCTCACGGACGGCGGCGAAGGCTTCCGGCAGCAGATCGTCAAGGGTGGCTCCGTCAGCGTGCCGCGTCTTCAGCCGGTCGGCCTCCCCGCGCAGCTCCGCGTCGGACATCTCGCGGAATTCGTCCTCGAGGACATTGATGGCGTCGGCGTAGTTGCGGAGTCGCTTCAGTGTCTTCTTATCGCCGGTGCGGAGTACTCGTTCAAGAAGTGATGGCACTGGTATTTGCTCCCAATCTGATGCTGCCCAAAGTTGGCGTGTCTAGTCTACGTCGACGTTCGGCGCCCCGCTCCGGTTCCCCGGCGGGCCAGGGTGCGGGGGCGGCGAACTGCGTGTCCGCTCAGCGTAACCCGCGGACCTGCGCAGCGAGGGCGGGAGCGAGGTTCCCGCGCGGTTCGACGACGACGTCGTCGAGTCCCAGCCACTGGGCGAGCACCCCCAGTTCGTCAGCGAGCTCCGCAGCAGTGTCGACGGGCGCGCCGCCCTCGAGGTGGCTTGCACGGACCAGCAGTCGCCGCCCCGGGCGATCCGCCTTCAGGTCCACGCGCGCGGCGATGGTGTCGCGTAGCAGGAAGGGGAGGACGTAGTAGCCGTGGACACGGCGCTCGACCGGTGTGTAGATCTCGATGCGGTAATGGACGCCGAAAAGCTTGAGGAGCCGGTCACGCTCGAAGACGAGGGAGTCGAAGGGGCTGAGCAGGGCTCGCCCGCGTGCCTGCCGGGGCAGTACCGCTACCGGGTGCAGGTACCACGGCTCCGATGCACGGTCGACGGTCACTATCTCGAGGGAGCCGACCGCGACCAGGGCCTGCAGCGCGGTACGGGTTTCCCGGACCGGTGTACGGAAATAGTCGGCGACCGACCGCGCGGTGGCGATGCCGAGCGCACCCGCCGCCCGCTCGGCCAGGACCGCGAGAGCCTCCATCCGGTCGACCGTGAGGATGGCTGCCGCGGGATCGGGGAGGACAGACGCCATCGGCGCGTAGAGCCGCTCGAACTGGGCGGTCCGGCCAGCCGCTCCCACATCGCCCCGCGCGAACAGATCCTCGAGGACACGCTTCGCTGCCGACCAGCGCCAACCCCACCCTTCGGCCGGACGCGAGGTGTCGCTGCCGAGCAGTCGCTGAATCTTCGTCGCCGACAGGGGTATCCCCTGGTCCAGCAGCTCGAGGATCGAGGACTCGAGGTGGCGGCGCAACTCCGCCGGGATACTGCCGGCTCCCATCCAGGTGCGGCGCTGCCACACGCGCAGGTGCGGAAACAACTCGGGTGGAACCAGGCTCGCCTCATGCGCCCAGTATTCGACGAGCTTGCGCGGGGAGCTGGCGGAGAGGGAGTCCAGGACGGCGGGATCGTACGAACCCAGTCGCGAGAACAACGGCAGATAGTGGGAGCGCACGAGGACGTTCACCGAGTCGATCTGTAGAACCTGGAGCCGCTGGGCGGCGGTATTGATCGCCCGGGTGGAGGGCGGCGCGTACTGGCGTGGGCGGTGCAGCCCCTGAGCTGCGAGGACGATGCGTCGCGCCTGGGCGATGCTGAGGTTCGGCATGGTCTCCTGCATGCAGCTGGTCATCGGGTGGCTCGTGCGGGACATCCAGGACGGGGCCGCGGACGGGGCCGCGAATGGCACCGCGGTGGCTCAGGCGGAGGTTGCTTCCCTGGCTCGGTAGGCCAGCAGTTCCTCGTGCGGTTCCTCCGTGCCCTCCGCGCACCTCGCGTCGAGGGTGATGACGCCGTAGGTCCACCCCTGACGGCGGTACACCACCGACGGCGCCCCCGTGGCCGTGTCGACGAAGAGGTAGAAGTCGTGGCCGACGAGTTCCATGTTGTCGACGGCATCGTCGAGGGTCATCGGTGTCCCCGAGAACACCTTCCGGCGGATGAGCACCGGCGAATCCCCGGCGGGTACATCATCCGGCGAGGCATAGGCGTCCACCTCCTCGGACGAGGCAGCCGGCTCCTGCGGGGTCGACTCGACGGTAGTTTCACGGTAGATGGGCTGCGAGGGATCGGCGGGCTCGAGGTCCGCGGTAGCGACCCGCACGGCGACCGGAGTATGGCGCCCGTGGTGGACCTTCCGCCTGTCCCGGGCCCGACGCAGCCGCTCGAGGAGTTTCCCGTAGGCGAGGTCGAAGGCGGCGAACTTGTCGGCCGCCGAGGCTTCGGCCCGGACCACCGGGCCCCTGCAGAGCACCGTCAACTCGACCGTGAGCGAGGTATCCGCCATGCGTGCGCTGGGTTCCTTGGTGATTTTCGCATCGACGCGTTGTACCTTGTCGCCGAGTTGCTCTATCTTGTCGATCTTCTCCGTCGCATACTCACGGAAACGGTCCGATACCGCCAGGTTTCGACCATTGATCACAAATTCCATGGTGCCCTCCACATCACTAAGTGACACAACGGCGGCCGGGCGAGCTGCACAGCCGCTGCCGACGGGTACGTGTCGTCACTGTGTGGTACCCGTACTTCACGGTAGTTCACGCCTGCCCGTTATTCATCCCTCGGCACTGCAAAAGTTCGGGAAGATTGCCGACCGCCGGAGTGGGACACTGCCTCCCCCGCCGCGGCCGGTTGCGGCGCGCTTCCGGCGGGCGAGGACGTTGCCGCGATGACGACGGCACCGAGCACCCAGGCTCCGTTCGCCACCAGGACCCGGTGCGCCTCCCCGATGGTGGACCCCGTCGTGAGGACATCGTCGACGATGATGCAGGCGGCGCCGACCAGCGCCAGCCCTTTCCGGGAGGCCGGGGCCATCGAGTACAGAACCTGCCTCTGCCGCCCGCGCCTGCCCAGGCCCTTCTGCCCGCCTCGGAGCGCAGGGCGGATGGTAGCGAGGGCACCGCGAACATCCCCCCGCGCGCCGCGCGCCCGCGCAGCCGACACCAACCGCACGACCGGGGATATCTGCCGCAGAGCCGGCACGAGGACGGTACCGGCGGGCAGCAGCCCGCCGCGATCGAGCCGCGTCATGAGGAGCATCAGAGGATCGTAGCCGCGGCGCCGGCGGGACGAAGCGCGGGTGGGGACGGGGACCAGCAGGATCGGCCCGCTGGCCCCCCCTGGCCCGTCCCCGATGCCCGCGACGGCATCATGCAGGGCTCCCGCGGCGGCTGCGGCGATCGGTGCCACGAGGTCGACGTGACCGTGATTCTTGTAGGCGAGCAGGACGCCGGACACTGCCCGGGCATAACGGCCCGCTGCGACGACGGGTAACGGACCGAAGGTGTGTCCTGCACTGCCGGCGGCAGTACCAGTGCCGTCCGGTGACCGGCAGGCAGCCGTCGCTCCGGCCTCTGCGCGCGCCGGCGCCCCGCGCGGGACCTCCGGGAGCGACTCCGCGCCCGCCTCTGCGCGGAAGGGCCTCGCCGTCGCCCTCCGGAAGACGCCCAGGCATGCTGCGCAGAGCGAGGTATCCCAGGCGCCGCAGAGCACGCATGAGGATGGGAAGAGCAGGGCGCCGAAAGCCGTCAGGGCCGCCGTGCATCGCTGGAAGGCCCCGCCGAAGACCAGCCGGTCCAGAGCGGAGGCGAGACGTGACGAATGCATGGCGCCATTGCATCACCGGCTCAGGCGGGGCGAGGGACAGCACCCGCCTATGTGGATAACGGAGCCTCCTACACCCCCGGCGTCGGCGGCCTACCCGGGGAAGGCCGGGTCGGTCACCGCCAGCTGTTCGTCCACCCAGCTGTTGCCGATGCGTCGGTACAGTGTGCCGTTGGCCTCCGCATAGAAGGTGTCCGCGGCATCGGAACCGGCACTGATATTGAGGACACCATCGAGCGCGGCCATCGACTCCTGTTCACCGTCCAGGTGCAGGATGACCGGGGAGGCTTCCTCGTTCGCGCCGATGGATGATGCCACGATGGCGCTTTGGCCGGCCCACTTGGCCGTATCGACATTTCCGGCGGTCGGCAGGGAGAGGGGCGTGGTCAGCGTCTGCGGAGCACCCTCGGTCGATCTGGTGATACCCGCCAGCAGGATCTCGCTGGATCCGCCACGGTCGGTGACGACCAGCGCACGGGAACCGTCGCGGGCGACCCGGAAATCCTTGACGGTCTGGTCCGCCAGCCAGCCCGCAGTCAGGATCGACGCATCAGCCTCCGCACCGCCCGGCGGGATCGCGAGGACTTCACTGCGCCCGGCAACCGAGCGCGTCGTCCACACCCAGTTGTCGGGATCGAAGGACGGTTGAGTCAGCGCCTTGCCCTTGACGATCTCCCGGGCTTCGCTGCCGGGCGCCGTGACGAAGAGCGCGGTCCGGTCCCCGTCGAGAAAGGCGTAGGCGCTGCCCGATATCGACGTCGCCGGATCACGCGGCTCCAGTTCGGTCACCGACGGCAGCCCCTCGATCGGTACGACGGCGCCGTTGCGCACGGTGACCAGTTCTCCGTCTGCGATGGCGACCTGCTCATCCCCGACGTCAGGGGTGAGAGCGGGCACGATGAGTTCCGGGGACGTCGGGCCCAGCTCGATCGGCTGGCCGCTGGTCATCTCCACCGATGTGACCTCGTTCAGTCCCAACAGGTTCGCCAGGAGCTGCTGGTTCATCTGCTGGAGGGCGAGGTTCGTGGCGTTCTCCAGGATCTCGGGCGAAAGATCCACCGATGCCCTGCCCGACGTGATCGGTACCGAATCCCTGGTGAGGGTCACCCCCTCGGGGAAGGCGCTGGTCACCGAACCCTGCAGATACGGTGCCGGGCCCGACAACATTGCGCTGACGATCCTTGCGGTAACACCGGTCCTCCGGACGAACCACCGGGCATCGGGCACCCAGAAGCGGTAGTTGCTGCTGTAGAAGTAGAGAGTATGCGGGAGCAGCAGACTCGCCGCGCTGCTCTGGGCGAGCATGATGCCGTCCGGAATCTCAGCGATCCGCCACTCGCCGTCGACCTGCTCCATCCGCACACCCAGGGTTTCTGTTGCCGGGACGGGGCTGTTGCTGCGGACCCCGCGGTCGTCGATCGTGCCCGTGGTCTCGAGCTGGATCTGGAAGACGCCTTCCGCCTCCCGCTTCTCCACCCGCGGATCGGAGCGGAAGAGCACGATCCGCTCCTCCGGCTCCCAGGTCAGGGCCAGCTCAGGGGTGAGGAACTG
>JAABUN010006143.1_pt1 | contig 14109 bp, 14 predicted proteins | sample 5559311 | NCBI WGS metagenome assembly JAABUN01 (sample SAMN10711877, study PRJNA513370) | rock metagenome | isolation source: Antarctica rocks | place: Antarctica: Victoria Land, Siegfried Peak sud | reverse complement strand
GTCACTCACTGGCTCGAAGATCGTCGAGAACGTGCCGTCAAGATCAACTGGCAGTTCACCACTTCCGACGCGCGCATCAAACTCAAGCGGCTTTACCCAGAAATGACCGGTTGACGATGCACTAGGCGTGGTTTAGATGACGTTTGCTGTGCGTGTCAAGCAGCCGACACCGGGGACGGGCGCGCGCTGTTACCTTTGGGCGATGATTTTGGGCGTAACTGCGCCCGGTTTTTCGGAGGCGACCCGTGATTTCTGAAACTCTATCTGAAACGCTCGTGATGTACACCACTTCTTGGTGCGGCGACTGCGTCGTGACCAAAAAAGCCCTGTCGAAGCTCGAGGTTCCGTTTCTCGAGGTCAACATCGAAGAAGACCCCGACGCCGCTGCTTACGTGATGCAGGTCAACGGTGGACGGCGCAGCGTACCGACCCTCGTCTACCGGGGCGACGCGGCGAGCTTGTCGAACTTCAGCCGCGCCAAACTCGACACCTTTTTGTCGCGGCATCAGCTGCTCGGTTAGGGTGGTTGCCCAGTTTTAGGGACGCTCTAGTGGCAGGCTGAAACGTAAATATATAAACCTTTAGGTCGATCGCAGAACCCGGCAGCTTTTTACAAGCTGCCGGGTTCTGCGTTTGCATCTTCCCCGCGCCTCAAACCCCGCCGGAGGCGACCTCGAGCCGCCACACCCTGCTTTTTACCCCCGATGCGGTTGCTGACCTACGGTAGCCGCCGACCTCTGCGTGCTAGATTTAGAGGGTGAAGCCCTCGCCGCCCGCGCCACCTTCCGGCTACGTTCCGACCCCGCTGCCGCCCCAGGAGGGCAAGGCCGCGCAGGTGCAGGCGATGTTCGCGGGTATTGCGGGACGTTACGACCTGCTTAACAAGGTGCTGAGCCTGGGCCTCGACGGGCGCTGGCGTCGTGAGGCGACCCGCGCCGCCTTTGTTGCGGGCGCGACCCGCGTGCTCGACGTGGCTACCGGCACGGCGGACCTGGCGCTGGCGCTCAAAAAGTACCGACCGGGGGCCGAGGTGGTGGGCGTCGATTTTGTCGAAGCGATGCTCGAGATCGGTCGCCGCAAGGCGGCGGCGCAGGGGTTGGCAGTGCGCCTCGAGCAAGGCGACGGTCTCGCGCTGCCCTACCCGGACGCGTCGTTCGGCGCGCTTACCGTGGCTTACGGCCTACGCAACTTCGCCGACTTGGGCGGGGGTCTATGCGAGTTTTACCGTGTGCTCGAGCCCGGCGGGGTGCTGGTGGTGCTCGAGTTTCCGCCGCCACCTAAAGGCGTGTTCGGTCGACTTTTCAGATTTTACTTTTTGCAGGTTTTGCCGCGTATCGGCGGGCTGGTGTCGGGGCGGCGGAGCGCCTACAGCTATCTGCCCGACTCCGTGCTGAAGTTTCCGCCCCCCGCAGCGTTGGCCCAAGCTATCGAAGACGCCGGTTTCAGCGCCGTCACCTATAAGCTGCAAACCTTTGGCGTTTCGGCGCTGCACACCGCCCGCAAAGCTGTACCTACCCGCTCGAACCCAGAGACTAGTAAAGTTGGAGACTGTTAAAAGAGACTAGGGGAGAACCTTGACCACACCCGGTTTTGAAGTCAACACCGACATCGAATTTATCGACCCGGACTGGGAAGACTTTTCCGCGCTCCACGAACAGCGTTACGGTCTCGCTATCGCCTACGTCAAGGGTGCCATTCAGGGCAGCTCTTACGGCAACGCGGTGATGAAACTCGTCGTCGGCGAAGCGGGCTTTTACACCCAGTCGAAGGGATTCCCGGGCGCGTTTTACGGCGATCTGGGCGCAGCCGAAGTGACGTGGCTTTCCGAGGCCGAGGCGCAGGCGATTACCTGGGAGGCGATGGCGCTTTACCGCGCGGGCGAAGCGCAGTCGCTGACGGCGATCTACAGCAGCGCACCGTCGGACGTGTTTTTCGGCTACCGTATCGGTGAGGGTGAACGTTACGAACTAGGCCGCCCCAGAGCGAGCCTGCCGCTACACCTGCGGGTGATGATCGACGCCCCGGACGCGACCGACCTCTTGGGTGAGCCCACCGGCATCTTGCTCTACCAGCGTACCGAAAAAGGCGAACACCTGCTCCTGCGCGCCCCCGGACGGCGGCAGCCTTTTCCGCTTCTGGACGGGTTTCAAGAGTAGCGCCGGGTAACAGGGCATAGGGTACCGGGTGAGTGCTGAGCAAAACCGCTACGACCTGATCGTCGTCGGGGCGGGCGTCAGCGGTTGCGAGGCGGCGCTCGAGTGTGCGCGGGGCGGCCTGAACGTCCTGTTGGTTACGACGAGTCTCGATACGGTCTACAACCTGGTCGGCGAGGGGGCGCACTTGACGCCCCCGCCGGGAACGCTGATGGCGGAGCTGTGCGGAAACGCGAGACAAGTCGCAACCTTCGAGCTGCACCGCCGCGCCAAAACTGCGACCGAGCATCACCCCAAGCTCCACCTCTTGCAGTCGAGCGTCTCAGGACTGCTCGCTGAGAGCGCGCAGGTTCGGGGTGTATTGACGTGGGAAGGCGTAGACCGCTTTGCGCCGTGCGTGGCGCTCTGCGCCGGAAGCTTTTTGCGGGCGCGACTACGGATAGGGAGGCTGACCGAAACGTCCGGGCGACTTTCTGAAATGGCGTACGACGACCTCTACGACGACCTCGCCGCGCGCGGCTTTGCGTTCGCCGACGTTCAGCTTGAGGCCCCCCCGAGTCGCGGCGCACCCCCCTACACCGTTGCCTGTCGGCACTTCAGCCGTGCGGAGTGGCGCGCCGATTTTGCGCTCCCTCGTCTGCGCGGTCTCTACGCCGCCGGGGTGTGCGCGGCGGGCTACCTCTCGTACGAAGACGCCGCGGCGCAGGGGCAGGCGCTCTCGAGAGTGATTTTAGAGGCCGAAAAGACGCCCGGCTAGGCTGGGCCTCGAGCTGTTCTTATACTTGCGAACACGTAAAAAGCCTACGCGACGGCTACCCCAAGATCGCTGCTCAGCGGGGCTTAAGCGTCGTCTGCTACGGTGATGACCAGGAGGAAACGATGACACGCTTCAGGCAGATTCTGGTAGTGATGATGGTAGCTCTCGGCTCGGTTTCACAGGCGCAGGTTTTGGGTATCGGTGCGCCAGACCTGCTCAACGCGGCGGCGCGGGTACCCTTGAGCCTCGAGGTCGGCGACGAAAACATCTTCGGGCCGCGCCTCGGTTTCCGGGTCGGGGGCTCGCTCTATCCGCTCCCGCTCCTTTTAGACCGTGACCTCAACCTAGACGGTTTTGCCGACGTGACCTATACGCTCCGGGGCGGCGTCGGGAACTTTTTAGCCCGCGCGAGCGCCGCGCTCTACGTCGGGGCCGGGCCGCGCTACCGCTTGATCAACTCCGACTTGTTCTTAGACGGGACAGCTCCTGGTATCTACCTCGGCGCGGGCGCAGTGGCCGGGGCAGAGTTTAGACTCGGCGTCATCGGCCTTTCACTGGTCAGCGCCTTTGCCGAGGTCGGTAACGACTACATCTGGCCTACCGACAATCTGAACGAGGGCCGTTTCAGTCCGCGCGTGCGGGTCGGATTGGGAATCCCGTTCGTCAGCTTCTGAAACCCGTCATCGTATCCGCCTACCGGCCCGGATGATGCGCTTCACACCACCTGAGAAGCGCGTCCGGTGATGTTCCGGGCCTCCCGGGGCACTGACTTAGACCCTATTTCGCCTCGAGCCAGTTCGGTCCCGTCCCGACCTCGGCGACCAGCGGCACGGTGAGCGTGTACGCGCCTTCCATCGCGCCCTGAACCGTTTCGGCAACCTCTTTGGCAGCGTTTTCGGGCGCTTCGATCACGAGTTCGTCGTGGACTTGCAAGAGCAGTTTTGCGCCCACCCGGTCCAGGAGCGGGGCGAGCTCGAGCATGGCAAGTTTGACGATATCGGCCTGAGTCCCCTGAATCGGCATGTTGTAGGCGGTGCGTTCGGCGTATTCGCGGGCGTTGCGGTTGGACGCGGCGATGTCCGGAATCATCCGGCGGCGGCCTAGCAGCGTCTCGACGTAACCGTGCTCACGGGCAAACGCAAGCGTCGTCTCGATATACTCCCGCACCTTCGGGTAACGCTCGAAGTAGGTTTTGATAAAGGTGTCGGCCTCGGCGTATTCGATACTCAACTCACGGGTCAGCCGGTGCGCCGACATCCCGTACAACACGCCGAAGTTGATAATTTTGGCGACGCGGCGCATCGCGGGCGTGACTTCGGCGGGTGGGGCGTTATAAATCTGCGCGGCGGTGCGGCGGTGGATGTCGTCGCCCTGCCGGAAGGTTTCGATCAGCGCCGCCTCGCCGGTGATATGCGCCAGAATCCGCAGCTCGATCTGCGAATAGTCGGCGACCAACAGCGTCATCCCCGACGCCGCCACGAAACCGCGCCGGATTTCGCGCCCGATCTCGGTTCTGACCGGGATATTTTGCAAGTTGGGGTTGGTCGATGAAAGCCGCCCGGTGGCGGTCGCGGTCTGGTTGAAGGTGGTGTGGAGCCGCCCGGTCTGCGGATTGACGAGCCGCGGCAACGGGTCCAAGTACGTGCTTTTAAGTTTGGCGAGTTCGCGGTAGTCCAGGATCAGCGGGACGACCGGGTGGGCGTCGCGGAGGGGCTCCAAGGCGCTTACCGCCGTCGAGCGTTTGCCGGTGGTGGTTTTGCGTCCGGCCTGGAGCTCGAGCCGTTCAAACAGCAGTTCGGCGACCTGATCGCGCGAGTTGAGGTTCAGGGCCGGATTGTCGGCGATCTCGCGGACGCGCCGCTCGAGGTCTAAAAGCTTTGTGCTCATCGCCTCAGATTGTGCGCCTAAAAACGCGGCGTCGATCTCCACGCCGTTACGCTCCATCTGCGCGAGCACCCCTGCCAGCGGGCGTTCGATCTTCTCGTACAGGCCTTTAAGTCGCCCCTCCAACTTGGGCGGCAAAAGCTTGAGCAGTTCAGCGGTGACGACGGCCCGTTCGGAGGCCGTTACGCCCCACTCCGGCGCGCCGTAACGCCGCGCGACCGTCTCGGGGTCGGCGGTGTTGGGGTCGAGCACGTACGCCATCAGCAGCGGGTCGTCGCCGGGGACGACGCTCGGCGCGCCTTCACCACGGGACGCGAATACGGCGAGCGCCTTGGCGTCGCAGGCGTTGAGCGTGCCTTCGGTACCCAGAAGCGTCTGCGCCCACTCCGGCTCGACCTCCGCGACCGTTCCGGCGGACGCCACTGCCAGACCGACCAAGTCGCCGCTCATCGGGGAGGCGCTCGAGAGTACATAGCCGAGCGCCCCCCCAAAAAAGATGTCGGCGGAGGAGATTTTGCGGTAACCCTCGCGCGCCGATGGGGTGCTTGCCGCGCCGTCCTCGAGCCCGAATTCGCGGAGCAGCGAACCGAACTCGAGCTTCCGCAAAAACTCGGCGAGCGCCTCACGCTGCATCTCGGGTTTGGCCCACACCTCCGGTGAGATGTCGATGTCGGCGTCCGTGACGATACGCGACAGGTCGTACGAAAAACGCACGTCGTCTATGCTGGCCGCGACTTTTTTAGCGGCGCTTTCGGGTTTGACGGTCTCGAGATGTGTCAGGATATGCTCTAAAGTCCCGTACGCCTGCAAAAGTTTCGCCGCCGTTTTGGGGCCGACGCCCTTGGCCCCGGGGATGTTATCCGAGGCGTCGCCGGTCAGCGCACGAAAATCCACCCACTGCGCCACCGTCACGCCGAACTTGGCGAACACCTCATCCGGGCCGAAACGGTCGTTTTTAGCGAGTCCGCGCACCGTCACGTGCTCGCCGACGAGCTGATAGGCGTCACGGTCGGAGGTGACGATATCGACGTGATAGCCGAGTTCGGCGCAGCGCGTGGCGATGGTGCCGATGAGGTCGTCGGCCTCGAGGCCCGCCCGCTCGATCTGATGCAAGCCCAAAAGCTCGACGAGCTGTTTGATCTGCCCGATCTGCCGCGGCAAATCGTCGGGAATCTCGCGCCGCCCCGCCTTGTAGCCCTCATACTGTTCGTGCCGGAAGGTTTTGGCGGGCGCGTCGAAGGTTACGACCGTCGCGTCGAACTCGCCCTCTCCTTCTAAAATTCGCATCAGCGAGCGCAAAAATCCGTAAACCGCGTTTGTAGTCTCGCCGCGGCTGTTGCTGAGGTCGCGGATGGCGTAGTACGAGCGAAATGCGAGCGCGTGACCGTCGATCACGACGATCTTGTGTCCGTTACGCGCGGCGTCGGGCGCGCTAGTCATGAGGGTGCGGAGTTGTGTTGGCGGCGTCAGGGGCAGGGGGCATCGAGCTAGTTTACAACGGGGTTTTGGCGGTGACGCCGGATGCAGGAGCGTTCAGGGCAGCGGGCGGTACATCAGCACGTCGGTGGCGGGGTCGGCCTCCATAAATCCGAATTGCGTGTACAGACCCTGCATCCCGCCCGCCGAAATGAGCACAAGGCTCAGCCGTTCCGTTTCGGCGTACGCAACGAGGCGCGACACCACCCCGCGTGCGACGCCCCGGCAGCGGTAGTCGGGGTGCGTCATCACGTCGAGTAGTTGCGCCCAGTAGACGTCGGTCAGGACGCGACCGAAACCGACCAGCGCGCCTCCGCGCCACGCCGCTACGAAATAGGGAGCACGTTCCAGCACGAGTCTCGTCTTTTCGTCCGTGCGTCCGCCGCCCTCGTTCCAGCCGACGGCGGTGTAGAGGGCGTTGAGGGCGTGGGGCTCGAGCGCCGGGTCGTTTTCAACCCACCGAACGTCAACTGGAGCGTTCAAAAGCGTTACCTCCTGATGTCTGTCTGATATCTGCGTTTGTGGCGAACGGGTGCGGTGTTTAGCCGGAATTGCCGACGAGCCCGGTTGGTTTGTGCGAAGGGCTGGTTAAACGTAGGGGCCGCGTGGTCGTCTCCTCGAGTCCGGTTTCACATCTTACCCAGCCTTTTTCTGTGCCTGACTGCGCGAGCGGTCTCGAGGGGAAACGTTGAGACACCGGCGAGCTTACACCGCAAAAACGGACTCGGCAGATCGGCGGTGTCTGAAGCCCAGCCTGGCCCAACCGTCGTGCAAACTCGGCGACACCTGCCGCGGTCTTACGCCACGCTCGGCTCCTCCAAAAACCGCTCAGCAGCAGCGGCGTCCAGCGGTTTAGAGGCGTAGTAACCCTGAAAATATTCGCACGAAAGCGCGCGCAGATACGTGAGCTGCTCTTTCGTCTCTACCCCCTCGGCGACGACCTCTATACCCAGCACGTGCGCCAGCTCGACGATCTTTTCGACGAGTTTGGCGCTGGCGTCACTTTGGGTAATTTTATCGACGAAGCTGCGGTCGATTTTCAGCACGTCTACCGGAAACCGCTGGAGGTACGAAAGTGACGAATAGCCGGTTCCAAAATCGTCGATAGAGAGCTTGACGCCCAACGCCTTGAGACGACCGAGCGTCTCCAGCACCTCGTCCGAACTCGTCACCAACGTCCCCTCGGTAATCTCGAGATAAAGCTTGCCGGGATCGACGCCGGTTTCTTCTAGCAGGCCCGCTAAAAACGTCGGCAGGTCGGGTTCCGAAAAGCCCTGAGCCGACATGTTGAGGCTGAGGCTGGGGCCGCCTAAAGCGTCGGCTTCCGTACCTGAACGGCTCCAGCGCCCGAGCTGCCGTACGCCTTCGCGCAGCACCCAGCGGTCGATCTCGCCGATAACGCCTGTTTCTTCGGCAATCGGGATAAATTCGGCGGGCGAGACGAGGCCGTGTTGCGGGTGCTGCCAACGCAAAAGCGCCTCGAAACCGGTTGTACGCCCGTCTTGAAGCGCGACGATAGGCTGATACTGCAAAAAAAACTCTCCGCGTTCGGCGGCGAGCCGCAAGTCGGTTTGTAGCGACATCACGCCGAACGCCCGCTCACGCATCGCCTGCGTAAACACTTCAAACCCGACCGAACCGCTGCCCTTCGAGCGGTACATAGCGATGTCGGCGTCGCGGAGCGTGTGACCGCCGATCTCAAAGGGCTGCTCGAGCGCCCCGTTGATCCGCTCAGCCAGAACTTTAGCCGTTTTAAGTGAGGTGACGTCCTCGAGCAGTACGGTAAACTCGTCACCACCAAGCCGCGCGACGGTATCGATCTCACGGACGCAGCGTTTGAGTCGGTCGCTAAACGCCACCAGTAGAGCGTCGCCGACGGTGTGACCGAGCGAATCGTTGATGATCTTAAAGCGGTTTAGGTCGAGAAACAGCACCGCAAAATCGTGCTCCGGATAACGCCTGCGGCGCAGCACAGCCCGCTCGAGGCGGTCGGTAAAGAGCGCGCGGTTGGGCAGGTCGGTAAGCGCGTCGTGAAGCGCGTTGTAAACCAGACGTTCGCTGCGGCGGCGCATCTCGCGCTCCATCGGCCCAAAGATAAAAACCGCCTCGAGTAAAAGCGTCAGCAACGTCACCGACAAGATACCCGTCTCGAGGCGTTCGAGCTGCGCGATCTGCTCGTTGGCCTCGAGTTCGTACTGACCGACGGCGGTGTTGAGCGACTCGAGCAGGCGGTTGGGCGCGTCTGCCAGAACACGCTGCAAGTCCGGGTTTTGCGGGGTGAGCGCGCCGTCAGGCAGAGCCAGCAACCGGTGTACCCGGGCAATGTGCTCGCGCACCTGGGCGTCCAACTCGAGGGGAGGCGCGAAGTACAGCGCCGAAACCGCAGCCGATGGGTCTCCGGGAAGATTGAGCGCGTCGTCGCCCTCCAAAAGACCGAAATGCGAACGCTCCATCAGGTCGGTGGCGTTTTTCAGCTCGGCGCTGATACGTTCCCGTTCGTCTGCGCTCCGGGCAACCGCCAGCTGCTGCGCAAACAAGCTCGTACGTTGCGAGAGCATCCGCTGCCGACCACTGACGTTGATGATAGCGGCGTTGTCGGCCTGCGCGCCGATCACCCGGCTCAGCAACACATAGGCGCTCAAGCTGAGCAGCGCGACCAGCAAAAGCGCCAGCAAGTAGCGCGCCCTGATGGTCCTGAACGCGTTCAGCTTCACCGCCAACTCCCACTACCCCGGTGGGCTCGAGGGCAGGCAAACCGGAGACGAATCCCAGGGGCGGCAACGGGAAAATCCTTCACCTCTCTATTGAACGGGTTCAGCTCCCGGACACCTATGAGATTACATACTTGCAGTTTGGCTCTCGGTGTCTGGCTCTCGGTGTCTGGTCGCAGGGAAACCGTGCTGAACCGTAATACGGGTATCCGGCGACTCGAGCCAGGTCTTGTCGACGCTTGCCGTTTGGAAAACACGCTCGAGTTCATGCCGAGCGCGCAACCTGCCGACGCTCCGCAACCTCTCTGGTATTTACTCCCTACTTCTTACTTCCTGCTTCCTAACTCCTTCCCCCAGCTTACGGCTCCCACCGTACCCCGACCTTCAGCAGCTGTTCAGCCAGCGTCTGCGGCGTCAGCGGTCCTACCGAAACACCCGCTACCACTCCGTCCGCGCCGATAAAAAAACTCGTCGGCAAACCCAGCACGCGGTAACGCCGCGCGACCTCGAGCGTCCCCTCAGCACCCTCCGGCTGCGCCGAGCCCGCCCCGTCTACCGCCGTCCGCAGGCTCAGGCCGTTCGCCGCCAGATACGCCGCCGCTCGAGCCTGTCCCTCGCCCATGTTGACGAGCAGCACGCTCACGGGCGTTTCGTCCGCCACCTCTTGAAAGAGCGGCAGTTCGTCGGCGCACGGCGGACACCACGTCGCCCAGAAGTTCAGCAAGACGGGTTTACCCCGGAAGTCTGAAAGTCTCACCGCCGCGCCCACGCCGTCTGTGAGGGTAAAGTCGGGGGCTACGTCGCCGGGGCGTTGCGCCACGCCGAGCGGCGCGAACGCGAGACCCAGAACCAGAATGAGTCTAGCTGCCGTCATCGGCTGCTCCATAGATGCGGGTATCGGGCCGAAAGGCGGCCCAGGCAAACCAGAGCGTGTTGTCGTGAGGAACGGCGACGAGTTGTTCACCTTTAAGTTTGCCAGCAACCGCCTGCCCCAGCAGGTTCCAGCTCGAGCCCGTCTCCGCATCCTTGAAGACCGCACCCTCCCGCACGAACGTCAGGGTCACACTATCGAGCGTACGGCTAAAGACCCCCACCGCCCCGACATCTTCGCCCTTGGCAATCGCGCCCGCGTCGAGGGCGCTGCGTGTTCCCGGCTGCCAGAAAAACGCCAGCGGTTCCCCGCCCACGTCGTCGTTGACGACCCCGACGCTCGCCAGCACGTCGAACGGATAGGCGGCGGCCTCACCACCGCGCCCCAACGTCACCACTCGAGTTTTAGGCGGCAAGCGCCCGTCGGTCTCACCGGAAAAGAGAAACGGGGGCGTGTCGGCGCGGTCGTACCCGACGTAGGGGTTCGCGCCGTAGTCACGGCTAAAGCCCGTTTCACGCGACAGCACCGACCCCGCCGGAAACGCCTTGCGAAAATCGGCAAAGCTCACGATCTGCGCGGGGTAACGCAGCAGCGCCGCGCCGGTCAGCGCGCCCACCGCGCCCTCGCCCACGAGTTGCGACCAGAGCGTACGCGATTCGCTGTCGAACATCAGCAGGTTCGAGTTGTAAAGCAGGCCGGAGACGCCGAACGTCACCTCGAGTCCGGCAACAAGTTCGGCGTCGGCTGTTTGCAACCCGTACGCGCGCCTGAACGCCTCGCCCGGGTCGGTGGTGACGAGTTCGGGGGTGAGCTCCCGCAACTCCTCCAGTGTGTCGTTGGTGAGCGGCACGCGCCGGTCGAACGCGAGCGCGCTGTTACATAGCGGGCAAAACGTGACCGCCACAGGCACACCGCCGAGCGTATCGTTGACGATCTCGTGCCAGGTCAGAATCTGTAACGGATAGGCGCGGCTCTCCCCGCCGAGCGTTACGGCGATGACCGGTTCTTCCGCCCCCAGCCACGCCGCCGCCGTCTGCGCTACATACTTGGGCGCAGGACTCGGCCCCGCCGCCCCCGCCCGGTCGCCACTAAAGCCGAGCGCCGGGATACCCTGTGGCGGCGGGCCACCACTCGAGACCTCCTCCAGAGGAATTGCGGCTTTCGCCGTATCCACCCCGATAGCCCGCACCGTGCTGTCGATCTGAGCCGAGGCCAAGCTCGTCAGGCCCAGCATCAAGCCCGCCAAACATACGTTCTGCATACGTCGCATAAGCTCTCCTAATACCCAAGAGAATAGCGAACCGCTCCGCATAAGTCCGTCAACTGTTGTACGCTCCGCCGTCAACTCGAACAAGCCTGTCAAATAGCCGACCGCACACGCTCGGACACGCCTTTATGTTGGGGAGACGTTGGGAAGTTAAGGAGACGTGTAGAAGATACGGAGGTAGTGTGAAGCACATCGTGGTGCGTGAACGAATCCAAAAGTTGCTCGTCGTAGCCGTCTTTACGCTGACCGCTACCGCTTTGGCGGAAGCCCCGGCACCGTCGGTTGCGGACACGCGGAACGCGCCGAACGTCGCCATCCCCGCCTTGCCCTTTCCCGACAATCCCGACCCCGGCGCGTGCGGTATCCCGACGCCGTGGGGAACGTCGGAGACGGCGCGGCTGAGCGGCACTTATGAGGGCGAACTCGTCGAGCCGATGGTCAACTTGTACGACAGCCACGCGCGCCGCGAGATTACCGGCAGCGCGCCGACCGGTACCGAAGTCGTGGTGATGTTTTCCCAGAGCAACCCGGTGCTCAACTATTACCTGGTCAAAACGGTGGGGCCGGGGCCGACGCAGGAGGGTTGGGTACCCGCCCCGTTTCTCGAGTTCGGCGAGTAGCAGAGTAGGTTCAACCCCCGGCCTATTTCAAGATATAGGCGCTCAGAACGCGGTACACGTCGTCGACGTTCTTGTCTTTGCGAAACTCGAACCCAAGCGGCTCCGCGTCGCCCCTGACCCAGACTTTGATCTCGGCGTCCATATCGAAGCGGCCCGCGCCCTCTTTAGAAAACTTGGTGACGCTGCTGTAAGGAATCGACAAAAACTCCTTTTTCTTGCCCGTCAACCCTTGCTTGTCCATTGTAATCAGCCGTTTATTGGTAAACACGATCAGGTCACGAAAAAGTCGGTAGGCGTGTTCGACGCGCTCGCCATCTACGAGCAGCGTGGCGAACTCACTCTCGAGCCGCCCGGTATCGACCTCGGAAGCGTTACCCAGCAAAGTGTCAAAAAGTCCCATGTTTACCTCTGGTAGCGCGATTAGGCGCACTGTTTACAACGTACCGTAGTGGGCAGAGTTAGGGGGTTCGTCACTAGGGGAACCAAAATTCAAACCCGGTTTATAGGTACAGTTTAGCCGAGTGCGTTAAACACGTCAGAGATGGTGTTCTGCTATCATGCAAGGTGACCTGAGTATATCAGAAACGGGGCGTATGGCGGAGTTGGCACACAATCGGCACACGGATACTGGGAGAGTAAGTGCGTCTAGGACGTAGTGAATACTATGATCCGCACCTAAAAGATAGTGCCGGAAGGCGCTTTGCTAGACACTATTATTTCAACGCTATTTTAGAGAATGAAGCCGACTTGTTGTATAGCCTAAGCAATGAAGTTTATCCTGAATTCCTGAAGCTTTCTCTGGTTCGAAGCTATTGGCCGCTGTCGTGGCAAATTCTTGAAATCGCTGTAAAACTAGCCGAACATCTGCCTCTTTCTCAAGAAGGGACGCCAGATGAGGTACTCCAAGCTGTTGCAGCACTTGCAGGAGGAACGCCAAAAGAGGTATCGCGCTTTTACCACAATCTAAAGAACTGGCGTAATTCAAACGTGTTAGCAAAGGTGGACGAATGGGTGTTCGAATTGATCTATTCACACCTGACTAGTTGGGCGGGTTTCGGGCTAGAACCTGGACAGTCAAAACTTTATGCACCGGAGGAAATGAGTGGTTCACCGGAGCAATTCAGCCTTAGTTCGTTCGTGAATTACGGCAAATTTGAAGTACCACCATTTACTTTCAAGCTTCTGCCTATAGCTTACGGCGAGGGAACATATTTGCGGAGATCAGTTGAACTTGGTGATGATGGTAGTACATGGCTATACGATAGCAAGCACTCTGAATATCTCTCATGGTCATACGAGCCGATGTCTCGCACACGGGCTGAAGAAGGAGAACGCATTGAGGCAGCTTTTAAGGACAGCCTGAGCCATTATCTTGAAGCTTGTAAGGAGTTGGCACTTAAAGGTGGTCTGCGCGAGTCGAGTACAAAGCGCAAGCGCAAAGTCAGTGCAACAGATCATTTCACGTGGCTTTACCTGCGGCATGTTCGGGGTTTGACCTACAAAAAGATAGCCGATAATACGGGCATCGGTATATCGGAGGCAGCGGTACACAGTGCGGTTAAGGAAACTGCTGAACAGGTAGGTATTGACTTAACTTAAGAACAAAGCTCCTTTAAGTTGTTTATCTATCTCTGCTTACCTGGGATGCTTAGCGTATGAAGAACACGCCCGAGTATATTAAGCTTGCAGTAGCAGGTAGTAGTCAACTTTGCAGAGCCGTCCTGCTTTTAGCAACACTTACGTCAGTTCCCGTGAAGGCTACAAGGCTGGAGGAGCCAATTCTGTATGCGTAGATTTCGATCTACCCCGTACATTCATGGCTCCTTCAGCTTTTTCTTGTTTGGAGGCAGGCCAGTGTAGCGAGTAAAAAGTGAGCCCGAGAGTGCAAAAGTTTGCCGACCCGAACACCCTCGAGCCCTACGAAATGACCGCCCCGAAACCCAAAGCCTTTAGACTTATGAAAGGACAGCCATATGTCAAGATTAACAGCCGAAGCACAAGAGCACCAAATTAACCTCGCGGAGTCCATCAACACTTACCACGCCGCCGCCCGAAAACACCCTGAAAAACTTATCAATGCTCTCGCCGCCGGAACGCTTTTGCTCAAGACCAAAGAATCGTGTCGGCACGGCGAATGGCTCCTCTGGCTCGAGCAGCACTTCGACGGTAGCGTCCGGACGGCGCAGCACTATATGCAAATCGCTAGGCGTTGGCAGAAAATTGTCGAGGACTCGAGCAGTGTATAGAGGTGGACCCTATCCGCCGGACAGCATCCCGTTAGTTCTTAATTCGATTCATGAGCAAGGTTTAGGCGTCACCGCCCGACCTGGAACCTTTGGATCAGATCGTAGCGGGTTGCTCGTTGCTTGA
>JAABUN010006142.1_pt1 | contig 14113 bp, 9 predicted proteins | sample 5559311 | NCBI WGS metagenome assembly JAABUN01 (sample SAMN10711877, study PRJNA513370) | rock metagenome | isolation source: Antarctica rocks | place: Antarctica: Victoria Land, Siegfried Peak sud | reverse complement strand
ATCCCCCGAGGCGATGATCGCCCTGGCCATGCTCAACCTCGGCGGCTACTGCCCACCCCTACCCGGCCGCCAGCTGACGTGACCGACCCACGGAGATGACCGACCCACGGAGATGACCGGAGAGCCCTCTTTACGGGCCGGACGGGGCAGGCGTTGCGCTACGGGTCGTGGCGACGGTGGCAGTTCCTGCCGGCCGTCGCGGCTGCTGGACTGGGCCACGTCACCCCGCATGACCTGCGGGCCACGCATGGCACGTGGGTCGCTGACTCGCACGGGGTAATGGCGGCGGCCAAGCGGCTCGGGCACTCGAACGCAAACGTCACGACTCGCCACTACGCGCGAGCTGTTGACGGCCGCGATGGGGAGATCGCCGCCTCGTTGGGCGCGGAGCGTCAGCGCGGCCTCATTGCACGCGGAACGCACGTGGAGACCATCGACGGGGGGCGGAAGCGGTCGTGAAGGGGGCAGACCCCGCCTGACCTGCGACGACACTGGTGCCCTCGGCGCGATTCGAACGCGCGACACACGGTTTAGGAAACCGATGCTCTATCCCCTGAGCTACGAGGGCGGGGCAAGACCTGCAGATCGTATACGGCGCACGGCAGGTCGTTGCCACGTGGCGACAACCGTGCCGCCGAGGCTGCTGTCGAGCAGAGGATCTCGACGATGCCTGGTTCGGCCCGTGCAGACATCATGAGCATGGCGCGGTCGTTCGACTTCGCGGTCGGTGGCGGTACCCGCTCGCTGTCCAGGTCCCGTGCTGCCGGGTCAGCTGAGCACATCCTTGCGCTCGAACACCACGTACGCCGCAGCCAGCAGCACGGCCGAGTAGATCACCGCCCACAGCAGCCCGCGCTGGATGTCGCCCCAGACGACCGCCTGGTCGAGCAGCCCGGCCCAGCTGTACTGGTAGTGCGTGGGCAACCCGTCACGCAGGTCCCCGAGCGCTGTGATGGAGTCCAGGATCGCACTGACGATGGTGAGCATCACGGCCCCACCGACGGCCGCGAGCGGGGCGTCGGTGATGGCTCCGAACAGGAACGCGGCCGACGCGACGAAGAGCAGGTTCACGAACAGGACGGCGATGATGAGCGCGATCCGCGGCCAGAGCACGGACCACCCGAGCTCACGGCCCACCGGGTCGGTGAAGGCTGACCAGCCGTAGGCGAGCCCGCCCACGAACAGGGACCAACTCACCAGCACCAGCAGGGCCGCCAGAACCGTGAGCAGGCCAACCGCCAGCTTCACCGTCAGCAGCCGCCGTCGCCCGACGGGCGCAGCGAGCAGGTAGCGCAACGTCGACCAGCTCGCCTCCGAGGGAACGCTGTCACCGGCGAACAGGGCGGCCAGCACCACCAGCAGGAACCCGGTGGAGGCGAACAGGGTGAAGACCATGAAGTTGGCCGAACCGGTTTGTGCCAGGTCGACGAACCCTGACGGTCGGTTGTTCCCGCCGCCGTCGTCCTCACCGAGCGCGAACGCCCCGACCAGGATCAGCGGGAGGGCGACGAGGAACCCGAACGAGACCAGGGTCCGGCGTCGTCGCAGCTGGCGGCGCATCTCGGCTCGCAGGGGCAGTGGGCGTCGCTGCCGGCCGGTCGGCGCACTGGCCGTAGCGGTGCTCATGCCGGTCCTCCTGCTCCGATGACGTCCATGAAGACCTCCTCCAGATGGCGCTGCCCGCCCAGGAGCTCGGCCACGGCCCCGGTGGCGACGACCTTGCCGCGGTGCATCACCACCACGTGCGAGCAGGTCTGCTCCACCTCTGCCAGCAGGTGGCTGGAGACCACGACGGTGCGCCCACCGGCTGCGTACTCGGAGAGCACCATCCGCATCGCCTTGATCTGGGGCGGGTCGAGGCCGTTGGTGGGCTCGTCCAGCAGCAACACCTCGGGTAGCCCGAGCATGGCCTGCGCGATGCCCAGCCGCTGGGTCATCCCATGGCTGTAGGAACGCACCGACCGATTTACGGCCGTACCCAGGCCGGCGATCTCCAGGGCCTGCTCGACGTGTGCCTCACCCACCGGCCGGCCGGTCGCGTCCCAGTAGGCACGCAGGTTGGCCGCCCCCGACAGGTGCGGCAGGAAGCCCGGCCCTTCGATCAGCGCACCGACCCGCGACAGGACCGGCGCTCCCGGCGTGACCGGTTGTCCCAGGACGCTGATCGTCCCCTCCTCCGGATGGATCAGGCCCATCAGCATCCGCATCGTCGTGGTCTTCCCGGCGCCGTTCGGCCCCAGCAGGCCCACGACCTGGCCCTTCTCAGCGCACCAGCTGACGCCGTCGACCGCCCGGGTGCCGTTGCGGTAGCTCTTCACCAGGTCCCGCACCACGAGAGGGGTCTCGGTGGAGCCAGCCGCGTCCGGATCCTCCGCGCCGCGGCGCCTGCCCACCAGCAGTGCCACGAGCACCGAGACGAGCAGCACCCCACCGGCAGCCAGAGCCAGTGTGCGCGGCACGTCGTCCGTGCTGGCGAAGCTGGTGCCTTGGTGCTCGATGGTCGGCAGCCGCAGGCCTTCTCCCACTACCTGCACCTGGTACCCGGCCGGTTCGACGGGCACCGCGTAGGCCTGGTCGGTGCTGGCCAGGACCAGCCTCAGCTGGTTCCCCGCGGGCACCGTGTACGCGGCGGCGGGCAGTGAGATCGTGACCCGCTCAGGCGTACCCGGCGTCAGACCGCTCAGCTGCACGGGCGAGACCAGGCGACGCGGCAGGGACGGCGTGCCGTCCGGCGAGACCACCCACAAGGAGGCGAAGAGGGTCGCCTCGGTCCCGCTGGCCACCACCTGCACGTCCACCAGGGGGGAGCCCAGCACGGTCAGGGTCTCGTCGAGGGCGCCCGAGTCGAACGCCGCCGAGGCCCCTGGCAGCACGGCCAGCGCGTACCCGGCACCGCCGGCCTGCCCCAGCGCGTCCAGCGCCAGCGACTGGCCGGGCAACCCGGTCAGGGCAGCGGGCAGTCCTCCAGGAGGGGCGACCAGCGTCGCTGCTTCCTGAGACAAACTCACCTGCACCCAGCGCACAGCAGGCGCCTGACCGATGCCAGGATAGCCCTCGCGCAGCACCCCGGTCTGGGGACGGCTGAATGCGACCGGCGTGGTGAGCGTGTACGTGAACGGCACCTCGGGTGCCCCGCCGGAGCCAGCCAGGTACAGGTCGAACCACTGTGTCGTCGCAGTGGCGACCTCGGTGCTCACCGAGCCTGCGTCGTGACCGCCGTCCAGCCACTGGACGGCGACAGGCGCTCCCGCGTCCGCGATCTGGCGCGCGTTGGCGTCGGCCTGGTCCAGCGGGAAGAGCGAGTCCTGCTCGCCCTGCAGCAGCAGCGTGGCAGCCCCTACGTCGGCGTTCGTGGCGGCGGGGGAGGAGCGCTCCAGCAGAGCGAGGAGCTCTGGACCCGGTCGTCCGGTCCGTGTCGCATCGAGGTAGGCCTCACACACGGCCGCGTCGAAGCGGCCGCAGAAAGCCGTGGGGGGCAGACCGTCTGTCGATATCGCGGGGATCTCCTGGCCACCGGCGCCGTCCAGGGCGGCTCCTTCCAGTGATGCCTCTTCACCGCCACCTCCGGTGGCGCCTGCCGCGAAGAAGAGTGCGGCCCACTGCTTCTTGAACACGCCAGGTCCGCTGCCGGGGCCTGTCGCCGCCGGGGTGGTCGGGGTACCTCCCTGCTGCTGGGCGTTCTGGGGGAAGAGTGCCTGCCGTAGGTCGTTCCAGGTGATCGACGACACCACCGCGTCCACCCGCGGGTCTGCCCCGGCGACCATCAGGGCGAGCGCGCCGCCGTAGGAGGCGCCGGCGAAACCGATCCGCGGGTCGCCCTCGCCGTCCAGCAGCACGTCGTCGCGCTCGGCCAGCAGGTCGATCAGGGCGCGGGCGTCGGCCACCTCGTAGTCGGGTGCGTTGAGGTGGATGAAGCCGCCCGAGCTGCCGAACCCGCGAGCGCTGTAGGCCAGCACCACGTAGCCGCCTGCCGCCAGATCTCGGGCGGTGGCGTCCAGATCTGCGCGCGTCCCGCCGAAACCGTGCGCCAGCACTACGGCCGGGAAAGGCCCCTGACCTGGTGGGGTGTAGATCATCGCGTCCAGCGTCACGGTCTCTGCCGAGGGCTCTGCGCCGACTGGCACGCTGACCTGCTGCCCGCCCTGGCTGGTCTGCGCACGCGGTGCCTCAGCATGCGCGGCAGGAGGGCCCCCGGCGGCGAACGCGCCAGCGATCAGCGCGACCAGGATCACGCTTCCGGGTCGGCGCCCGGACCGGGATCGCAGCATCTGCTCATCATCACCCGAGCCCCTGTCCACCGCGCGACGTGGGTGGCCTGCCAGGCTGGACGGATGCTCCGGGACGTCCTGCCGCTGCTCGCCTGCCCGCAGTGCGGCAGCGGGCTCGGCGCCCGGCCGGGCCAGGCGCCCGGGGCGGTCCCACGGGTGCTCGGCTGCGCGAACGGACACCGGTTCGACGTGGCGCGGCAGGGCTACGTGTCGCTGCTGGCCGCATCCCGCCGCGGCTCGGCCGATACCGCCGTGATGGTCGCGGCCCGCGAGCGGGTCCAACGCGGCGGGCACCTCGCACCTGTGGCCGATGCGCTGCGGGATGCCGTTCGAGCCCTGCCCATGCCCACGCCCACGCCCACGCCCAGGCCCACGCCCACGCCCACGCCCACGCCCAGGACGGTGCTCGACCTCGGCGCCGGCACCGGCTACTACCTGGCGGCGGTGCTGGACGACATTTCGGCGCTGGACGACACGCCGGTGTTGGATGACATACCGGTGTTGGACGACATACCGGCTGCCGTCGGGGTGGCGCTCGACCTGTCGACTGCTGCAGCACGCCGGTCCGCGCAGGCTCACCCGCGCTCCGGCTCGGTGGTGGCCGACACGTGGCAGCGCTGGCCTGTGCTGGACGGCGTCATCGACCTGTGCCTGACGGTCTTCGCACCGCGCAACGGAGCCGAGGCTGCGAGGGTGCTCGCCCCCGGCGGCCACCTGGTGGTAGTCGTGCCGGGCGCGCTCCACCTCACCGAGCTCGTGGATGCCCTCTCGCTGCTGCGCGTCGACCCGGACAAGTCGGATCGGCTCCGCGACGCACTGACCCCCCACCTGAGACTCGTGGGCAGCACCGAGACCGAGTTCAAGCTGCAGGTCGACCGTGCCGTGGCAGCCGACCTGGTCACGATGGGTCCCAGCGCCTGGCACCGGGACGAGGCGGCTCTGAGCGCGGCGCTGAAGGCCATGCCGGAGCGGCTCGCGCTGACCGGTTCCGTGCAGGTACACACCTTCGTCCGCTGACGCGGCACGCTCGGGGGTGGCGCCGCAGGGGTGCTCCAGGGCGTTAGCGTGGCCCGGTGCCTGAGAACCCCGAAGAGCCTTCCGATGGCCTGCTCGGTCGCGCTGTGCAGACCTGGCAGCGAGAGCTGGCCGGTATCGCCGGTTCCGACGACCTCCTCGCACTGGACGAGGCGTCCCCCGCACTGCTCGACCTGGGCACGGCTCATCCCTCGGGGCTGGCGGGGTTCCTCGCAGGCAGGTTGACCCGGCTGTCCGAGCTCTTCCGCGAGGCGGGTGCGCTGGCCGCAGCGCGTGAGCGGGCCCGCACGATCCGGACGGCCGCCTCCCGGCTCACGGACGAGCACGGGCTGCCCGGCAGCCAGCTCGCGGTCGGCGTGCTGACGTGGCCCGAGCCGCCGGGAGGACTCGCCGTTACCGCACCTGTGCTGCTGCGGCCGCTCACGCTGGTGCCGCACGGGGCCGCCGACTACGACCTCGCTCCTGGGGCGAAGGCACGGCTCAACCCGGCGCTGCGCCGCCTGCTCGCCGCCCACGGCATCCGCTTCGAGGTGCCCGATCTGGGGGCCGGCAGCGATCAGACGGTGGTGGCCCGTCAGGTTCTCGACCGGCTGCGTGCTGCCGTGCGCGGGCTGGACGGCGCCAGGGTGCAGGAACGGACCCTGGTCGGGACGTTCGTCGAGGTCGGCGCCGCGCTGCTGGCCGACCTCGAGCTCCGGACCGATGATCTGGGCGAGCACTCGACCATCCGGGGGCTGCTGACCGGTGAACCGAGTGCGCATGCCGGCCGACCCCCCGGTGCCCGCTCGCCCCGCCGCGAACGACTGGACCTCTCCCAGCGTGCGGTCGTGGACGCGGTGGCGGCCGGCGCCGACCTACGGGTGGAGGCTCCCCCCGGGACGGGCGCCACCGAGGTCGCGGCCTGCATCGTCGAGGACGGTCTGGCCGCCGGGCGCAGCCTATTGGTCGTCTCCCCCCGTCGCGGCGAGCTCGGGCGCCTGCGCGATCGCCTGTCCGAAGCCGTCGTCCTTCCCGACCTGGCCGGCGCGGCTGCGGCGCACGCGGAGCTGCATCGAATCCAGCATCCCTGGAAGCTCAGCCGCATGCAGGTGCTGCAGCGGTTGGTGGAACTGGGGGCGGCCCCCCAGCCGGGTGTGGTCGTCCGCTCCGAGCTGGGCCCGTCGACGCTGCGGGAGCTGGCCTCCGGTCGGGAACCAGCCGCTGAGCTGCTGGCCGAGGCGGCCGACGTGGACGCCTACGACGAGGTCTCGCGCACCAGCCCGTGGGCGGGCGCGCCGCTGACTGTCGACGAGCACGCCGCCCAGGCGCTGGCGGCTGTACGACGCCTGCTGGAGGAGGAGCTTCCCGCCGCACAGGAGCTGCTGGGCCGGGTGCTCTCCGGGGTCGGCCTTCCTTCCGGGCACAACGTGGTCGAGTGGGGGCGTCAGCTCGACCTCCTGGTGTCCGTGCGCTCGACCCTGGGCACGTTCTTGCCTGCGGTCTACGAGCGAGACACCAGCAGGATCGTCCAGGCCACCGCCAGCGGGCAGTGGCGCGAGGACAACGGCGTCAAGATGTCGTTGCTGGAGCGCCGTCGGTGGCGCAAGGAGGGGGCAGAGCTGGTCCGTCCGGGGATGCGCTCGCCGGATCTGCACACCGCTCTGGTGCGCGCGAGGAACGAGCGGGATGAGTGGCGCCGGATGTCGGGCGAATCCAGCATCCCGGCGACCTCGCCGGCGCTCGCAGAGGCGGACGCCGCTTGCCAGCGGGTCGTCGCTGACCTACAGCTGCTCGAGCCGACGCTGGCTGGTACGGCGCTGGTTGGTACGGCGCTGGCTGGTACCCAGGGCGCATCGCCGCTGGACGAGCTGGACCTGGTCCAGCTCGCCGAGCGACTGCGTGCCCTCGCTGCCGCCAGCGAAGACCTGAAGGTGCTCCCGCGCCGCAACGCGGTGCTGGCCGAGCTGCGGGCCGTGGGGCTGGAGCAGTTCGTGGAACGGTTGCGCGACCAGGGTGTCCAACGCGAGGTGGTGGCCGACGAGCTCGAGATCGCCTGGCACCGTGGGGTTCTGGAGGAGATGGATGCTGACCACCGTGGCTGGGACCCGGCTCTGCGCGCGCCAGGCACGACACAGGGAACAGGTGCAAGCACTGCTGAGGACGGCAGGCTGTGCTTGGTCACTGCGCTGGCCGTCGCGGGGCAGGCCACGCCTGCAGGAGGGTTCGACACCGTGTTACTGCTGGACGCGCACCGGACCGGCCTGGCGGAGTCGGTGCTGGCCATCGCCCGCGGACGGCAGGGCGTCGTCGTGGGGAACCCGGACGGTCTGCCTCCTGTGGGGGTAGACCTGGGGGATGGGTCCTCGGTCAGGGCAACACCTTCTCGCACAAGCCTTTTCGATGCGACGCAGGGCCGGATGTCTTCTTTGTCCCTGGAGCGGGCACACCGGCAACCACGATCCGTGGTCGAGCTCGCCGCCGCGCTGTCGAGACGAGAGAGTGTCCCGCGGAGCGTCTCGGCGCCGCTGGAGCGCTCCGTTCAGCTGGTCGAGGTCCAGGACGGGACGGTTCCGGTCACGCAGGATCTGACCGACGCGGTACCGGACGCCGAGGTCCAGCGGGTCGTAGAGCTGGTGCTGGAACACGTGGCTACGACGCCGGAGGAGTCCCTGGCGGTGCTGACGGTGACCCGGGCGCATGCTCGCGCGGTCGCTGACGTGTTGCGCCAACAGCTGCGGCGCCACCCCGAGCTCACGGCGTGGCTCACGCGCAGCGATGCGGAGCCGTTCGTGGTCACCGACCTGTGGCACGCCGACGACGCCGTTCGCGACCGGGTCGTGCTCGCCCTGGGTTTCGCGCTCACCCCCCACGGCCGGGTGCTGCACCGGTTCGGTCCGCTCGACGCGCCGCATGGTGGACGGCTGTTGGGACTCGGGGTCAGCCGTGCACGACGACGGCTGACGGTGGTGTCGTGCCTGCGGGCTGACCAGCTCGATGCGGAGAAGCTGAGCACCGATGGCGCACGGACGCTGCTGACGCTGCTCGAGCGCGCAGGTACTGGTCAGATCGGCACAGACGTCGAGGTCACCGTGCCGGACGTCGAGGTCACCGTGCCGGACGTCGAGGTCACCGTGCCGGACGTGGATGTGCCGAGCGACCCGGTGCTGGCGAGGTTGGTGAACCGTCTGCGCGAAGGCGGCCACCAGGTTGACGTGGCTCCGCCGTATGACAGCGACGACGCACCCGATCTCGTGATCCGGCCTGCCGAAGCAGGTGAGCAGGTCGCGGTGCTGTGGGACGGCACTGCCGGTTCGAGCTCATCACAGGCTCGGGTGGCACGGCAGTTCCTCCTCGAGAGCGCCCTCCAGCGGTTCGGGTGGCGAGTGGCGCGTCTCAGTGCAGAACGTACGGCTCGAGACCTCGAGGGTGCGATGGCTTGGGTCCTAGGTTCGACCGAGGATGCGCACGATCAGGCGGAGGGTGCGCGTCGGGTCGAGGCAGGACGTGACGTCGTAGACCTCAGTACGTCCGCTGGCAGTGGCCTATCAGCTATGCCGTGAGTCCGCTGTCGCCGGTGAGCTGGCCGAGCAGCAGATGGCACTTCTGCGCACGCTCGGCATCCTGCTGAGCGCACTGCTGGAAGAACGCTTGGACGTCGTCGTGGCCCTCGGCGTCTTGCACGTAGGCGTCGTACGCCTGCGCCGCCTTCAGCGCGTGGTACTGGACGCTCACCAAGTTGTAGACGATGTCATCGGCCGGGCTGTGGTGGATCGCCATGGCTTCTCCTTGGCTGGGCTTGGCTGGACCGGGCCCACGCTATGCCGCGCAGCACCGAAGCGCACGCGCACGCGCTCGCGCTCGCCTGAGGACACGCCCGAACCGAGCAGGCAGGCTGCCGAGCCCAAGGCTGGTGTCCCTCAGCGCCAAGTGGAGCGGCTCTTCGATTCCTTTCAGCTGGCCAGGCCACCACCATCACCGACTACCAGGAGCGCTCCGACAACCCCTACCTCACCAGCGCTACCTGGCAGCGCAAAGCGCAGTAGGCGCAAGGTGCGCCATGAGCCGATTCCCATGTGGGTCGGGTTCTTCTCGATCAGCTCGTGTCTATGTCAACTCCGCGGGTCACGTTTGCGACAGGTCATGGTCGTCCCCCTCGGGGACCTCGTCGTTCGGCGGCTCTCCGGAGATCAGGACCAGGGCGAGTTCGCGGTCAAGTTCCATGGCTCGAGACGCCGGCCACAGCACCCGGTCGGGGAGTACGGGTACGAGGGGGCGCTCGTCCCCGAGGGCGCCGCGGACCTCGACGGTTCCGCGGACAGGGATCACGCCGAGCAGGGGTTCGGCCAGCGACACCGCCCAGCCCGGAGCGGTTGCGCCCGGCGTCCACAACAGGAGCACAGGGTCGCCTTCGGGGTCTGCCGACAGGACGTAGTCCAGGTCTGCGCGTCGGTGGTCGCGCAGGGCGCCGAGTATCTCGCGGCGGGCCGTTGCGGCCCCGTGCAAGCACCACGCGATCCAGGCAAGGCCTCCTGCGCCGAGGATGCCGCTGAGGAGCATGCCTCGGCCGGTGCCGTCGCTCTCGCCGACCAGCCGGGCCCGTTGGGGGTCGTCGACGGAGTACAGGACTACCAGAGCGTCCGCGTCGGGTACGTCACCGACCAGGGCGACCAGCGCGCTCTCCTCGCCCGTGGGGACGGCGAAGGTGACCTCGAGGTCGTCAGGCAGGAACGGGAAGGTGCCCATCGCCTCCTCGTCCGGCATCGCCCGGGCAACTTGGACCTCGCCGCGCGTGCCGAGCCAGCCTCCCCACGCCGTCCAGCCGCCGACCAGGGCCAGGCCGACGAAGAACAGTGCTCCGCTGCTGCGGGCGGCCTCGTGCCGGATGATCCGGCGCAACGGTGGCAAGGTCCACCACCGGGCGTTCTCGGCGTCCCGCGCGGTGATCGCGCGTGCTGCGTCTGCCGGTCCGTGGGTCCACCGTTCACGGACCGATCGTGCGGCGGCGACCTCGCCGGCGGTGTCCGCATCCATCAGTTCGCCGCAGATGGACGGCAGCGGTGGGACGATCCCCCCGCCGGTCACGGATGGCCCGTCGACTGCCTGGCCCTTCACCGCTGAGATCTCGGCGCCTCGCACCAGCCAGACACGCCGCACCGCCCCGGCGCCGGCCGCGAGCAGCAGTGGCAACGGTCCCAGCAGCATCAAGAAGGGAAAGCTCTCGGTGTCGAAGATCTCCCCGCGAAACGGCGCCGGCAGCGCCAGCCCGGCAAGGTGTTCTCCTGGCTGCTCCTGGGAGCAGCTGATCTGCGCGTCCTGGGGCCGTGCGTCCCACGGGTCGGCCCAGGCGACGGGGCAGTAGTCGTACTCGTCGGCCGCACCCGTCAGCTGCACCTGGACGGGCTCGCTGGCGACCCACAGACCGCCGACCAGAACACCCACCAGCAGCCCCGCCGCCGCCACGATGAGCGCCCAGGTCGGCGCCCACCGTCGCCACGACTGTGTCACTTCCCCGGCGACCGCCAGAGCCGGCCCGGTCAGGACGTCGGCTCGCTCAATGACCTCCACCACCCCGCCAACGGTCTCTTCGGGCACCAGCAAGGACAGGCCTGACCCCGCGCCGTCGGCCACAGAAATCACCACGAGGTCGTCGTCGTCACGTACCGGCTCGGACCGTCCGGCAGCCCTCACGTGGAGCACTTCCACCCGCCCAGCCGGCAGGCGTACGTCGGGAAGGTGCCGCTCCCGAAAGCGCAGCACGGCTCCGTCTGGGTCGATCACCAGCCGACATGCTTCCCAGCGGTGGGGGTAGGGGATGTCACCGCGGACACGAAGGGCCAACGACGCGTGGCCGGACGTCGCCAGCTGCTCGACCTGACTCCCGATGCGACGTTCGCGCAACCGCCCGCGGACCACGTAGACGACGAACATTCCCACAACCGGACCCACGAATGTCAGTACGGTCTCAAGACCACCCATGGCCGCCCTCCCGAGAACGCTGCGCGGGCCCGGCTGGACCCCGCGCGCGAGCCCCGCATCGGCAGTGAATGCACCCGACTTGACCAGTTCAGGCGATCCACACCAACGGTCCGGGTGACGCCGAACGCGTTCGCGACGGAACTGAGGTGCTCGACCAGGCGCGCCTCGCCTGCTCTCGGCGGCTGCAGGTGACGTCCTTGCCGACCATAGGCATGAGCTCGTGTTCCCGTAGACGAACGACCACCGGACACGTGCGGAGCCGATGACGGGCAGTCGTGATCTTGTCCATAGGGGATCGGCTTGCGGACAATCTGCCTCCAAATGGCTCGATCGCCGTATGACTATTTGACTCCCTTTTTAGGTGAGGCTACCCTCACTGTCAGCACCCACCGTCTACGAGAGGTCCATGCCTTGCTTGCGAACTTCCTGATCGGCCTGCGGGAGGGTCTCGAGGCCGCTCTGGTCGTCAGCATTCTGGTGGCCTACCTGGTGAAGACTGGCCGCCGCGACCGGCTGGCTCCGGTCTGGGCGGGCGTGCTGAGCGCGATCGCGGCAAGCCTCGGCTTCGGTGCTCTGCTGACCTTCACGTCCAACCACCTGAGTTTCCAGGCGCAGGAGGCGTTCGGCGGCACCATGTCGATCGTGGCGGTGGGGTTCGTCACGTGGATGATCTTCTGGATGCGCCGCACCGCACGGCACCTGTCCCGTGAGCTGCGCGGCAAGCTCGACTCGGCCCTCGCCATGGGCACGGGAGCCTTGGTGGTCACCGCGTTCATCGCCGTGGGACGGGAGGGGCTGGAGACCTCGCTGTTCATCTGGTCGGCCGCCGAGGCCACCGGGCGCAGCACGCAGCCTGTCCTCGGGGCGTTGCTTGGCCTGGCGAGCGCGGTGGTCATCGCGTTCTTGTTCTACCGCGGTGCGGTTAAGCTCGACCTGGGCAAGTTCTTCACCTGGACCGGTGCGGCGCTGATCGTCGTTGCGGCCGGCGTCCTCGCCTACGGCGTGCACGACCTGCAGGAGGCTGCCATCCTGCCGGGGCTGAACTCGCTGGCCTTCGACATCTCGGGTGCCCTGCCGCCTAGCAGTTGGTACGCCACCGTGCTGCGCGGGACCATCAACCTCACGCCGGTGACGACGTGGCTGCAGGCAACAGCCTGGCTCGTGTACATCGTCCCGGTCACGTTGCTCTTCTTCCGCCCCGCCCGGCCCGCGGCCACTCCTGGCGCACCCGCTGCGAGGCAGGCCGCCACCATCCGCTGATCCTCGTGCGCATAGCCGTCCCCAGTGCCACGGCGACCTGCTCCACCCCGCTCTCCACGAACCGATCGGAGTTCCGCGATGTCCCGACGTCGGACCTCGGCCCTGCTCGTGCTCACCGCGTTGGCCGCGGCACCTGTGCTGGCCGCCTGTGGGGGCTCCGCGGCGACCGGAGCCCCTGCCGGGTCCGGTTCGCCGGTGAGGGTTCTGGCCGGCGACGACAGCTGCGAGGTCGGCCGCACCTACCTGGACGCCGGTTCCACGACGTTCGAAGTCACCAACACGGGTTCGCAGGTCACCGAGGTCTACGTCTACGGGGCCGACGGGGAAGCGTTCACCAAGGTCGTCAGCGAGGTCGAGAACATCGGCCCCGGCACCTCGCGCGACATGGTGGTCGACCTCGTCGGTGGCACGTACGAAGTGGCGTGCAAGCCCGGGCAGTCCGGCGACGGCATCCGGACGACGATCACCATTGCGGGCGCGACCACGGGGGACTCCGAGTCGGAAAGAGGGTAAGACCGGGAGATCGCGCTGACCACCACCGACGCCTCTGCCCACTCCGGGCCGGAGGGCAAGTCCACCACTGGTGAACGGATCGAGTTCAAGCTCAACCAACAACGCCGACGACATCACCGCGGACGATGACCGTGCAGTCCGGACTGGCACTGGAACTGCCCTCCACTGGTAGGACGGCGCGCACGTGCGGCGCTCGGCGTGCTCGGCGCCGGCGTCCTTTGGGCTGCTGGAGGCCCGGCGCACAAACTTCACGGCCTACGTAGGGTGGCGAGGTGAACGGTGCCACGCAGCGACGCGTCCTTGATCGGCCGGTCGAAGAGATCCTTCGACCAGCCACCGGCTGGGTGCTCCCCACGGCCGAACAAGCGGTCGTCCTCTACGAAGCTCGGTTTCCGACGGACGGACGACCTCGGGCTGCCTGGGAGGCCGCACGATGTTCGCCGAAGGTGGGCGACGGGGTGCAGAACTCCGAACTACGGCGTGGGCGGCCCACAACGCGTCCAGCGGCTGCACAGATCCAGCCCTGAAGTCCGCAGCGCGTGCCGCCTCCTTGACCGCGGCGACCGCGTACATGCATCCCGACCTCATTGACGCGACACAGCTCAAGCACCTCTACGGACCGTTGGTCTACACCGCCCAGGCGCTTGGGCTCGCGGACGACGGCAGCCCAGAAGTCGGTGAACGGACTCTTGCCGACGCACTCTCACGGGCAACCGTAAGCGTCAGGAGCCTGGCACGATCAATGCCGGCGCTCCCCATAGCCAAGACGCGCCTGTCCCACCTGTACGCCATCCTCGACGCCGGGCTCCGCTAGCGGATCGGCTGCCGGGACGTCACCCCACAGGCAGCACAGATGTGGCACTTGCTCGTGCAGCGGTCCCCAAGCTGGCATTGGGGCCATGCCGCGGGAGCGACGGGGTGGCTCAGTGACCGGAGTGCGATCCACCGCGGTCGGTGCGAGGAGTACAGCCCTGATCACTGGTTCTGGCAGATCAGCATGCTTCGAGGACGAAGAAGAGGAAGCACACGAACGCGGTCCGGTCTCCCAGATTCGGTGGCAGGAGATCGCGGGGCGTGTCGGC
>JAABUN010006141.1_pt1 | contig 14114 bp, 11 predicted proteins | sample 5559311 | NCBI WGS metagenome assembly JAABUN01 (sample SAMN10711877, study PRJNA513370) | rock metagenome | isolation source: Antarctica rocks | place: Antarctica: Victoria Land, Siegfried Peak sud | reverse complement strand
TACTTCTTCACAGCGGTCCCCTGTCGGTGCGTGGTTGTTCTTGGCGGAACGCCCAACTCCTACCGCGAGGCAGGACTCAGGCGGGGGACCGCCACCTCAACTTCCACGAGACCCGGGACAACCTCGCACTCGCGGAGGACGACCCGCGGCTCAACGACGTCCTCACCGACACGAACCTGAGACACCGACACGCCACCGACACGAACTTGAGACACCGACACGAAATCGGAGTTCCTACAAGAAGCTTCTTCATAACGATGGTCCGCGACCTCGCCGACGACGCAGACCTCGCCCTGCCGCCGGCAACCCGGCATCCGCTACCCGCGGCTGGGTCTGCCCCTATCCGGTCACCACCTGGTTGCGTCCCGCTTCCTTGGCCCGGTACATGCACACATCTGCTGCAGTCAGCAGGTCAGCAACAGCCAGCGAGCGGGACCGGCTGACGGCCGCGACCCCGATCGACACGGTCACGGTGACGGCGAGCCCGACGGCGACCGGCACGCTCAGCCCGGCGACCTGCTGTCGTAGTCGCTCAGCGATCAGATCGGTCTCGGCGGCGTCGGCGGCTACCAGCAGCGCGACGAATTCTTCCCCACCGAAGCGCCCTAGCAGATCCTGGTCGCGCATCCCGCTGCTCAAGGTGCTTGCGACGGCGCGCAGCACCTGGTCGCCGACGAGATGACCGTGCGTGTCGTTGACGTCCTTGAAGTGGTCGATGTCGATCAGCAGCACCGCGACGGGCTGGCGATCGCGGCGCAGCGCCTGCAGCGTGCTGGCTGCCTCACGCTCCCAGGTCACCGCGTTCAGCAACCCGGTCTTCGGGTCGTGCCGGGCGGCGGCCCGCAGCTGGCCGTGCAGCAGCCCGCGCTGCAGCAGCAGGACAGGGGGCAGGGTCACCGCGACCAGAACGGCGCCGAGGCCGACCATCACCGCGACGATCACACCAGCGCACACCTCCAGAGCATCCAGACGCAAGTCCTCGGAGTCCCACAGCAACGCCCCCCAACGGGTCTGCGGGTCCACCGCCTTGACGGCGACCGCGACCAGCAGCGCATTCAGCGCTGCCGCAGCCACCCCCGCCGCTGCCACCGCGGCGACCCAGGCCAGCCGCTCAGGACCGAGCGGCAGCCCGACCGGACCCGGGAACAACGCGTGGAACACCCAGGAGGCCGCGGCGTAAGACAGGCCGATCACCGCCGCGGAGAACACCCTGCGGTGAAGCAGGGCGGGCCGTACCCGCCACTGGGTCAGCGCCATCAGCGGCCACGGAGCGAGCAGCACGAACACCGGCGGCAACAGCACCGCCAGCGGCAGCCACCACGCCGACAGCAGATCCTTAACCACAGTGCCGCCCGGCTCACCCAGGCGCCGCGACGCCTCCACCGACGCCCCGCCGCAGGCGAGCAGCAGGCAGCCCAAAGCCATCTCCCGCCCGGCTGGCGCGGTGCCCCTCACCAGCCACACCGCGACGGCCACCGCGAGCAGTGGCAGCGCGATCACATACCCGCGAACACCGGCCGGCAGTTGCCACAAAGCCCAACCCGAACCGTCCTCCAGACGACGAGCCCCTGCACTGCCCGCCATCCCGCTCCTCACGGCCTGTACCTACGCGGACACCAATCGTAACAGCACGAGGACAATCAGGGGTCCCGCAGCACAAGAAGCCCGACCAGCAGCCCGACACGACGAAGGAGGTCCTGATGCGCGGCACCAAGTGGACCTGAACCAGCCCCACCGACCCCGACCACGGCCGCCCAGCGGCCCGACACGACGAAGGAGGTCCTGATGCGCGGCACCAAGTGGACCTGAACCAGCCCCACCGACCCCGACCACGGCCGCCCAGCGGCCCGACACGACGAAGGAGGTCCTGATGCGCGGCACCAAGTGGACCTGAACCAGCCCCACCGACCCCGACCACGGCCGCCCAGCGGCCCGACACGACGAAGGAGGTCCTGATGCGCGGCACCAAATGGACCTGAACGGCGGCCCAAGGCGTACGGTCCGGCCGACGTTAAGGGTGCAGCGGCAGGTGCTTGAGCCGCCGGGTTGAACGGGCCGGGAGGTGAGGACCGTCCGCGGTCAAGTCGTCACCTTGCTGCGCCCGCTGCGGGTTCCCGCCTTCCGCCGGCTGTGGACCTCGCAGCTGGTCAGCGAGGTAGGAGACTGGTCAGCCCGCCTCGTGCTCTCTTTGGTCGTGTATACCCGTAGCGGCTCGGTGGTGCTGACCGGGTTGGTGACGACCGTGCTGCTCATCCCGTGGCTGGGCCCTGGGCAGCTGCTGACGGGTCTGCTCGAGCAGTGGCCTCGCCGACGTGTGATGGTCGCCGCCGATCTGGTGCGGGCCGCCGCGTTCCTCGTCGCGTTGCCGCCCGGTGCTGCCGCCGCTGGTGCTCGACGACGAGGAGGCGGTCGCCCTCGCCGTCGGGTCCGAGCGGTCGAGCAGACGGTCAAGTCGGCGCGCTTAGTAGTCGAGTCAAGACGGCGGGTAGTCAACCGCTGATATGCTCCGCGCGAGGAGAACGACTGTGCGCTCAGGAACGCGTCGGACCGCCGACCCGCTGGGCCGGCGCGGCCTGTCGGCCTTGATGGGGCTTGCCGCAGTCCTGGCGGCCACGTCCACCGTGGCGTCCGCCGGTCCGACCCGGGCGGACACCCCCTCCGACATTATCGGTGTGGTGACCACCGCCACCGACACCACCGACGGGCTGGTGCAGGGAGCGGCGTGGGGCTACTCGCCGTCGCAGACGTCCCTGCGGGACGTGGCTGCTGCCATCGGCGCGGACGGGATGTACTCGCACGGCTTCACCGGCCGGGGCGTCGGCGTCGCGCTAGTTGACACCGGGCTGGTGCCGGCGACCGGCCTCAACTCCGGCAACGTGGTGAACGGGCCGGACCTGTCCTTCGACAGCCAGAGTAAGAACCACCGCAACCTCGACGGGTTCGGGCACGGCACCCACATGGCGGGCATCATCGCCGGACGCGACGCGACCGACGGCTCCGGGTTTCGCGGCATCGCGCCCGAGGCGACCCTGACGAGCATCCGGGTCGGCGCCTCGGATGGCTCCGCCGACGTGTCCCAGGTCGTCGCTGCCCTGGACTGGGTGGTCGCCCACCGCAACGACGCGGGCGCACCCGTTCGCGTGCTCAACCTGTCCTACGGCACCGACGGTACCCAGGACATCCTCCTGGACCCGATCGCCCACGCGGTCGAGAACGCGTGGCGGGCCGGCATCGTGGTCGTGGTCTCCGGAGGCAACAAGGGCCGCTCCCAGCCGTACCTGGACAACCCGGCTGTCGATCCATACGTCCTGGCGGTCGGTGCGGACGACACGCATGGCAGCTCGGACGCGGTCGACGACACGGTGCCGGGCTTTTCCAGCCGCGGGTCGTCCTCACGTCGCGTCGACGTCGTGGCCCCTGGGCAGTCCATCGTGTCACTGCGCAACCGGGGCTCGGTCCTGGACACCGAGTACCCCGCCGCGCGCGTGGGAGACCGGTTCTTCAAAGGCAGCGGAACCTCCCAGGCGGCCGCCGTGGTGTCCGGTGCAGCAGCCCTGCTCCTTCAGCAGCGCCCCGAGCTCACCCCCGACCAGGTCAAGTCGCTGCTCGTCCAGACCGCGCACCCGCTGGCGCTGGCCGACCTGGCCGGCAGCGGAGCGGGGCTCGTCGACCTGTCGGCGGCCTCCGCGACCCCGGCCGTGGCCTTGACCCGGACGTGGCCGCGCTCGACCGGCCTCGGGTCCCTGGAGTCGGCGCGCGGGACCGTGCACGTCGGCAACCGCACGAGCGACCTGGTCGGCGAGTTCGACATCTTCGGCAGGCCGTGGGACGCAGCGGCCTGGGCGGCAGCGAGCTCGGCCGGCACGGCCTGGAGCGGCGGCACCTGGAACGGCAACAGCTGGACAGGCACCTGCTGGTGCGGCACGTCGTGGGCCCCGAAGACCTGGTCCAGCCAGAGCTGGTCGAGCCAGAGCTGGAGCGGCACGGGCTGGTCCAGCCAGAGCTGGTCCAGTCAGATCTGGTCGAGCCAGAGCTGGAGCGGCACGGGCTGGTCCAGCCAGAGCTGGTCCAGTCAGAGCTGGTCCAGCCAGAGCTGGTCCGGTGCGTCCTACGGCAGCACGGGGGCCAGCGGCGACTTTGCCTGACACCTCGGAGGAAGCCGACGGGCAGCGGAAGATCTGGCTGCTCGTCGGCGGGATCCTGCTTGTTGCCGGCGGCCTGCACCTCGGCCTGGTCAGCGGTCTGCAGGGGCCCGCGAACGGTTCCGCGGTGCCGTGGTGGGCGCTGGCGCTGGGTTTCCTCGTCGCCGAGGCCTGCGTCGTGCACGTGCACTTCGGACGTGAGGCGCACTCGTTTGCCCTCGGCGAGATCCCGCTCGTCCTCGGGCTGTTCCTGGCCGACCCCAACGACCTGGTGTCGGCCCGGCTCGCCGCTAGCCTGGTCGTGTTGGCCCTCGGCCGGCGCCAGCCGGTGGTCAAGCTGCTGTTCAACCTCGCGCAGTGGTGGCTGGGCAGCGTCGTGGCCCTCGCCGTCTGGCGCGGGCTCGGCGGAATGCCCGGGGAAGTCGTCCCGCGGGGCTGGCTCGCGGCCATCGCGGCGGTGGCCCTGAGCGAGCTGGTCGCCACCGCCGTGATCGTGCTGGCGATCCGGCTGCGGGAGGGACGGCTGCCCAGCGGTGTGCTGGTTCCCGGCCTGTTCACCGGGCAGCTGGTCTCCCTGACCAACGTAAGCTTCGCGCTCGTCACCTTCGACGTCCTCCACTTGGACTGGCGCGGAGCCTGGGCGCTGCTCGTGCTCGCCGCGACGGTCCTGTCCGCCAACCGGGCGTACGTCGGACTGCACCGGCGCCACCGGCTGCTGGAGCGCCTCAACGAATTCACCCGCGATGTCGGCACCGAGCTGCATCTGCGGGCGACCGCCGAGGACGTGCTAACCAAGGTGCGGGAGCTCCTCGACGCCCGGACAGCCACCCTCACCCTCGACGACACGTTCGCCGGACATGCGGTCGGCTACCGGTGCGACGCCGACGGCGTCCACGACGTCAACGTCGTCGGGGTGCCCGCCGCCCTCCCGGACGGGCCGCGGCGCTCCTTGCAGGTCACCCTGCGCAGCGACGGACGCGCGGTGGGCTCGCTCGGGGTGACCGACCGGCTCGGGGACGTAAGCGGCTTCGGGTCGGACGACATCCGGCTGCTCCAGGCGGTGGCGGGGCACGCGACCGTGTCGCTGCGCAACAGCCGGCTGGCCGACCTGCTGCGCGAGACGGCGAGGGAGAGCAAGCACCAGGCGCTGCACGACCCCCTGACCGGCCTTCCCAACCGGCTGCACTTCGCCCGGGCCATCGACGAGGCCTGCGCCCGCGGCCGGACCGTGGTCCTGCTACTGGACCTCGACCGCTTCAAGGAGGTCAACGACACGCTCGGCCACAGCACCGGCGACGACCTGCTCAAGGAGGTAGCCGCCCGGCTGACGAGCATCGTCGAGGGCGGCTGCGTGGCCCGGCTCGGCGGCGACGAGTTCGGCGTGCTGATCGAGGACGCCGGCGAGGCGGAGGGGCTCGCGGAGGCGGCGAGCATCCGAGCGATGCTCCTCGCGCCGCTCCCGCTGTCGGCCATCTCGTTCACCATGGAGGCGAGCATCGGCATCGCACTCAGCCCCGAGCACGGCATCGAGGCACATTCATTGCTGCGCCATGCCGACGTCGCGATGTACGTTGCGAAGAACGCCCGCAGCGCGGCGGAGGTCTACGCCGCGGACTCCGACGTCAACAGCGAGCGGCGGCTGGCGCTGGTCAGCGAGATGCGGGCTGCGCTCGCCTCGGACGGCTTCCGGCTGCACTATCAGCCCAAGGCGAGCCTGCGCGACGGCCGGGTGGTGGGGGTGGAGGCGCTCATCCGCTGGATGCACCCGGTGCGCGGGATGGTCCCGCCAGACCAGTTCATCCCCGTCGCGGAACACGTGGGCCTCATCCAGGAGATCACCACCTGGGTCCTCACCACCGCCCTGGCCCAGTGCCGGTCCTGGCATGACGCCGGGCTGCGGCTCAGCATCGCAGTCAACGTCTCCGCGACGACCCTGCACGACGACGGGTTCCCGGCCGCGCTGAGAGCGCTGCTGGTCTCGGCCGGGGTGGAACCTCGCACGCTGACGCTGGAGATCACCGAAGGGGCCATCATGCGCAACCCGGAGCACGCACTGCACGTCCTTGGGGAGCTGCGCGACCTCGGCGTCCGGCTGTCCATCGACGACCTCGGCGTGGGTCAGTCGTCGCTGACCTACCTGCGCCAGCTGCCGGTCCACGAGGTGAAGATCGACAAGTCCTTCGTCTCGAGCATGACGACGGTGCCGGACGACGACGCGATCGTGTCCGCGCTGGTCGACCTGGTGCACAATCTGAGGCTCTCGGTCGCCGCCGAGGGGATCGAGACCGAGCCCACCTGGCACCGGCTCGCCGAGATCGGCTGCGACACCGCCCAGGGCTACTGGCTGGGCCGGCCGGTCGAGGCGGAGCGCCTCACGACCTGGCTCGCCGAGTGGGACGCCCGGTACGGGCTCCTGCCGGTGGGCGCGGCGAAGGCGCGCGGCCCAGACGGCCCGCCCTCCCCGCGAGGGGACAGCTGATCCGCGTGCCCACCTCGCATCCTCTGCCTCCGGCGGGTCTGGAACCTGCTCGCCTCGGGCCCGGCAAGGGGCGCGCAGCGCGGCACCTCACCGGGCGGTCCCCGCGGCGCCCGGCAGTCCTGTCCCCGGCGACCGACCTCACAAGAGTCCTGAAGAAAGCGGGTGTCGGTCCGACCCCGCTCGGATGATCTTCGGGATGATCAGCGCATGCAGGGTCGGTCTGAGGATCAGCGGGAGTTAGCGGCGCCTCACGCGCCCGCAGCGCCAGCGACATCGATCCCAAGGCCGTCCGGGCATGGGCACAGGGGGAGGGCATGGGCACAGGGGGAGGCCAACGGTGTCGAGGTCAACGCTCGTGGCCGTCTGAGCACCGTGGTTATCGAGAAGTACAAGGCGTCCAACGGCTGATCCCTGCTCGGGGCATCAGTCCGAAGACCTCCGACCTGATCGTTCACTGGCGCTGTCGCTTCAGCTGCTCGACGCCCTGCCCTTTGGCCAGCGGCTGTCAAAGGGTGAGACCACCCGGGTAACCAACGGCATGGCCCGCTCCGGCTTCGCCCAATCCGCTGTCGCCGACGTGCTGGTCCGGGGCTGTGCCGTTCGCAGCGAGGCCCGCGCTGCTCGACCACCGCGACATGGAGCTGCTGGTCGCGGCCGCACACGCCGAGCGGGTCGAGTACATCCGTACGAACGTTCAGCAAGGCGGTCATGACGCGGGCCGACAGCGTCGCCGTGCAGTCGCTGGTGGGTGCACTATCCGCCCTCGTGCCCCCAGGGGTGGCGGCGCGGTCGCGGGCGCGGGCGACGGCTCGGTAGCGCCCTCGCGCCGCCCTCAGAACAGCAGCGGGTCTGGTTCGGATCGTTGGCCGCCGAGCGCGAGAAGCTGGAGCGGAGTGGCCGCAACGAGCTTCCCAGGCGCGGATTGAGCGACATCGACTGCGACGTCGTGCTGTGGGAGGTCCAGCAGCGGCTCGACGTGGGCAGTGACGACGTCCTGGTCTTGGAGGGCCTGTGGTGGCGAGTGCTGAACCAGGAGCAGAAGTGATTACAGGCCGTCCACCCCCGGGTGCCAGCGCCGCTGTAGTCGAGACCGTCGCCAACGAGGGCCGGGAGACACCTGGCGTCGATGCCTCAGCACCGCGGCTTACGGTCGAGCGGGTGGCCTACAGGTGCCGGCGAGCTTCGCAGGTCAGCGCCGGTAGGTCACGGAAGACGTCGGCGGTGACCACCCCGGCAGCCTTGCAGTCCACGTCCCTGGCCCGCGCCGAGCCCGAATGCGACCGTCCTGGGCACCAGCCGATCGACTACCGCAACACCTGACCGGGCCCTGCGTGGCCGAAGGTCAGGTCGCGCAGGAGGGGAACGGACTGGCTGGAAGCCGCCGACGCCCGGTGACACCGCGCTGCTACGAGCCGTACGGAGCCGCCGGCCGTGAGTCTTCGCGTGGACGTGTCGGTTTGCTCCCGCAGTAGTGCCTTGCCTTGAGGTCGCTGGGCAGGAACTCCGCGGTCCCGCGCTGCGCGCAGAACACCATGTGACGAGCAGCTGCGGGGCCCGAGCGCGACAATCAGCAGCACCACAAGCCACCTTGCGGGCGCCGACCCACAAGTAGTGGAGGGGAATCTTCGAGTGGTCGGCGCCGGACGGCTGCGCGCTCGACGCGGAAGCGTGACCTGCTCGAGTGCATCGGTCGGAAGCCGTGGAGCACGCTCACGGCTCACCGCCGGGTCCTGCGAGGGCCGCGCCGGCGGCCAGCAGCGTGATGGCGAGCACCACAACCTCACCGGTGCAAGCAGCAGACGGGCTGCGTGCCGCCGGTCGTTCCCGAGCCGGCCGCCGCGCCCCGACGTCGTCATGCAGAAGCCTCCCGGGCATACACGACCGTGTTGTCCTCGTAGTGCTTGGTTCTCGGGTCGAACCGGCCGCCGCAGGTCAGCAGCCGCAGCTCGGGGCGGGGGGTGTCGCCGTACACCCGGTCGGTAGGGAAAGCCTGCTTGGCGACCTCTTCCACGGCGTACACGGCGAAGACCACCTGCGAGCCGTCGGTCCGGTCGATGGTGATGCGGTCGCCCTCGCGCAGGTCGTGCAGCCGGAAGAAGACCGCGGGTCCGACGTACGAGTCCACGTGGCCGACCAGCACGGCCGGGCCGGTGTCACCGGGCCGGACGCCGGTCCGGTACCACCCGGCGACGGCGAAGTCCTTGGGGACTTCCAGCGTGCCGTCGCGTTGCCGGCGCAGCCCCACCAGCGGGCTGTCGACGCCGATGCTCGGGACGAGGACCCGGCCAGGCGGGGCCGCCTCGGGGTCCACGAGGGGCAGCACGTTGGCGGCGGCTACCGGCGGGTCGGGCGACGGCCCGGAAGGCGGCGCGGAAGGCGGCGGCGGGGGTGGCGCGATCGCGACGGGTTGGGCCTGCGGTGCGACGGGTGCCGCGCCGGGTGCTGCGCCGGGGACGGGCCCGGGTGCGGCCAGCACGGCGCCGGCTGTCATCAGCGCCGCGCCGGCGACGCACAGGCACACCCCGGTCGTGCGGTAGCGCCGCCGGGCAGCGCGCGGATGGGCGCGAGATGCCCAGTCCGACTCGACTGCCTGGCCTACGCGATGAACAGCCGCCTCAAGGAACGGGCGCTCGACCTGGCGGACTGGCAGGCCCACCAGTCGCAGCACGAAGCCGGGGGTTCGTGGGTGAGACGTTCCGGCGTAGGCAGTCCCCGTCGGGTGCGGCGAGACGGGGACTGCCTGCTGCCGGGGGTCGCCGGTCAGGCCAGGTCGCCGCGGCGGCGGCGCAACGTCAGGGCGCCGCCTGCTGCCAGGAGCCCGCCGAGGCCGGCGACGACAGCCGGCAGCACCGGTGAGGTGCCCCGGTCCGAGACGTCCGCTGCGACCGGGGCCGCGTTCGTGGCCGTGCCGCCGGCGCCGGCGGCGACACCGCCGCTGGGGTTGCTGCCGCCCTGTCGGCTCTCCAGCCCGACCGAGCCGCTGTGCGGCAGAGCGACGTAGGGGAAGCTCTTGCCGAACTCCTTGTCGTTGGTGTTCACCCCGTCGCCGGTGGCCAGCGCCTGGACGAGCTTGCCGGTGCGCACCGCGCCCTCCAACGCCTGCAGCTCGATGTCGACGACGTCGTCGGTGAGCCGGCGCCCGTTCGGGAAGCCCGCGGTGTCCTTGGCCAGCACCCCGAGCCGGTTCGGCGAGCTGGTTGGCGCGATGGACGTGTTCAGCCGCAGCAGCTCCGCCGGGGTCACCTCGCCCTGCGGCTTGTTCAGGCCGTCGATGCCGGTCAGGAACACCGAGAACAGGTCGTCGCGGGGCGCCTTCGGGGCCGGGATCCCGTAGATCTTCTCGATGAGCTTGGGGACCTCCGGGTCGTTGACCCGGTCGACCGCGGGCTGCACGGTGGCGTCCTTGTCCGGGGTCAGGGAGTTGAAGGCGTTCTTGAGCCCGGCCGGGATGACGACCTCGTTCACCAGCGGGTTGCCCAGCCGGGAGACCTGGACGTAGTCGCCGCTGGCCTCGCGCGTCCCGTCCGGCTTGATCACGCTCATGCTCATCCGGGACGCCGTGCTCCACACCCCGATCACCGGGTCCCCGTTCTGGACCAGGCTGTCGGTGGGCACCTGCACGGCGACGGTGTTGACGTTCTTGCCATCCAGCGAGTCCACCCCGGTCTCGGACAGATCACCTCCGTACAGTAGGTCGAAGATCCGGATGTCGAGGAAGAACGGGTCGTCGGCCTGCCCGGCGAAGGCCAGACCGCCACCCTCGACGTCAGTGATCGCCTGCTCACGCAGCACCGAGTAGTCGGGCATCGAGGCGTCCCCGACGTAGGACGGCGCCACCGGCGCGTCCGTCGCCAGCGCTGTAGCGGTGCCGTCCGCCCCGATCCGCTCCAGCGTGTACGTCTGCTTGAACAGCAGCGTGTCGTCGTCCAGCGAGCTGACCGGCCCGTTGTTGTACAGGAAGGTCGTCGTGCCCCGGGTGTCCTGGGTCTTGAACGTCCACCGGAACGTGGTGTCGGGCTTGGCGTCCCCGTTGCTGTCGACCTTGATCTCGTACCGCGCGTTGTCCTCCCACGGGTAGAAGTTCGGGCCGCCGGACGGGTCCTGGAACGGCTGGAAGTTCGCGATCAGCGTGGTGAAGTCCGGCTGGTCCGGGCTCACGAACGCATACACGTCGGTGTTGTCCACCAGCGGGTCCCGCAAGGTCTGCGGCGCCTCCCGGTGGCTGGACGCCGACGACGTACCGGGCCCCAGCAGTAGGGCACCGCCCGTCAAGGTGGTCGCAGAGGCGGCCAGGAGCGCGAGCCCCGGACGGCGCCGGGAACGAGACAGAGGCATGAAGGTCCTTCCAAAAGGGACGAACGTAGTCGGACGACTTCATACAGCAACACTGCTGGTTTGTCACGGACAGGAGCGGCCCTTGTGCTCGCCGTGACCGGACTCGAGGGCCGAACTCCACGTGGCGGGCGCAACCCCGTTGAAGGGGTAGCCCGAGACCTGGCATGGGGCTGACAGGTACTGCCCGACCTGCACGGGGAACCGGTGGTCGGCGCGAAGGACATCGCCGCTGGCAGCAGCACTCTCAGTCCCGACACGAGCATTCTCACGGCAACCCTGAGAGCCGCTGATCTGGGTGAACCTGCCTGGGCATGCACCGGCGCCGTCGCTGCGACCTCCGTAGCCGTGCTCCGTGCTCCATCTCCCCGCCAGCAGCTGAACGTCGCGACCGCACAGAGTCGGTGACGCACCGGGTCGAGTTGAGCGCTCTGCGTGACAGACTCCTCGGGCTGCTGTACGAATGCGCTGCTCACCGCACATCCCTCGGAGAGGACCCCGTCATGTCCCCGCCCCGTTCCCGGCGTGGTCGCGGGCTCGCGCTCCTGGCCGCCTCCGCGACCACCCTGACCGGCAGCGCCCTGCTGCTCGGGCCCGGCACGTCCGCCGCCTCCAGCCACCGGGAGGCGCCGCCGACCCTGCGGGACCCGTTGCTGGCCAACACCGACGTCTACGCGTTCGTCAGCCCCGGACGCGCCCCGGTGTACAGCCTCGGGTCGGCGTGAAGTTGGGCCTGCTGGACGTCCGCCGCCCCGAGCCGGGCCCAGGCCCGGTCGTTGCCGGGCACCCGGCGCAGGCCGACCTGCAGCACCCGCACGATCACCACCACCCGCGCGCGTCCGGCCGGCACCGGGAGCTGATCGGGATCGGCGGCGGGCTGGGCGCCGATCCCGATCGCCGGGTCGAGCCGGAGCAGCACGCAACCGGCGTTCACGCGCACGGCGACCGGACACCACGGCGACCGGACACACAGCCACCTTCCCCCGCCGCAGACCTCACTCGGCTGGCGCACGCTCGCCACGATGGGGACCGCCGGCGGGCTCGTCCCGGGCCCCGTCCGCCCTGGTCGTCCTGCCCGGCGCCGCCGCGCTCGGCCGTCCGGTCTTCGGCGGCATCCTCGTCCTCGAGTACGGCCTGGGCATGGCGCTGACGCTCGCCGGACTGCTGCTACTGCGGGCGGGTACCCGGCTGGACGCCGGCAGGTGGGCGACCGGCCGCGCCGCCTCTGTCGTACGGGTCCTGCCGGTGCTCACGGCCTCCGTGGTGCTCCTGGTCGGTGCCCTCGTGGTCCTGCGCAGCCTGCTGACCTTGCACACACTCGGGCGACCGGCGAAGCCGGCAGCAGCCTGCAGGCTGCTGCCGTGAGCGCCGACTGCCCGGTTGCCTGCTCTGGCCGGGTGCCGTTCCGGCCGCTGCCACCAACGGCCGGCAGCGGTGCCGGGTGAAACGCCGAGCCGGTAGTCCCAGCAGCCGTCCACACAGAGATCGGACAGCAGCCGTTCCCGCCCCGCCGGCAGCTCGGTCGGCACATGGCAACAGTAGGAGCACCGGCGAGTCACCGCCCCGGCCGCGGGGCGCCGCGCCGGACCGATCCCACGCCGCCCCGCTCCTCCGGCCGCGCCCGCCAAGGCCGCAGTCCGTCGACGCGAGCACTCCGGCGAGTTCCAGCCCGGCCCGGCCCATCCCGTTCCGGCCCACGCCGGAGGCCAATGCCAGGGACCAGTCGTTGCGCAGCGAGGCGCGTCAGAGCGCGCTGCTGCTCGCATCGTGCTTCGCGGTCAGCGGCTTCGCCGTGTTCCTCGACCGGCTGCTGACCGCTGTCAGCTGACATCCACAAAGCTGCAGCAGCTGCTCGCTGCTCAACGAGCTCAGCTCAGCAGAACGCCGATCAGAGCGTGGTCGTCGTTCACCTGCGCGGTGTCGCCGGCCAGCTCGGTCAGCACACGGCCTGCGTGACCAAACCTGGCAAGGTGACGACCCGCGCCCGGGTGTCCGACGCGGTCAAGGTGCCAGTGGCCGCCGTCAGCTCGTGAACCGTCCAGGCCTCTCCGTCGAGCCACAGCCAGCTGCCGACGGTCAGCTCGACGACGCTCACCGCAGCCCGGAACCAGAGGCTGCGCTGTCATTGGGGCAACTTCAACTCGCGTACGGGTGAGGGCCTCAGGACCGAGGCGCGCGACCGCGCCGCGTCGCCACCGGCCGAACAGTAGAGCAACACCCAGCGGCGTGATCAACAGCGTCTGGTCACGCTCACGACCGCAGCCGGCACGCCGGCACCTGCACGACGGCGACCTTCGGATCAGCAGTTCTGTCATCGCGCTGGAGGCACCCACTGGCCGGCGAGCCGGCCAGTCGCGACCGGGCCGTGCGCAAGGCCCCGGGTGTGCAGGCAGCAGCGCCCGGGGCCGCCGCACGGTCGCGCCGCACAGCGCACTGGACCACGAGCCGCCCCGGTCCGCCACCGCGGCCCACGCGGACCCGTCCGCCAGGGGCAGCACGTGAACGCTGCAGGTCGGGGAACGCCCACACCCGTGACGGGGCGACACGCACGCGATCACCGACAAGCGGCGCTGTAACGAGGGTCGGGGCCTCTCGGGTGGGAGCCGTCCAAGCCCGGTGTCTCGACCGGTCCGTCCCCGCACACAGAGATGACAACTGTCAGTGCTAGTTCCTTTGCAGTAGGTTACGACTGGTCTGAGCGACCGCGCCCGGGTCGGGGACGACCCGAGGCCGCCGCACCCCCGAGCCGGAGAGGAGACGTGCGGGGTGGACGACGCCCAGGTGCCCGCCGACGGCGGCAGGTCCGGGGAGCTGGACCGTGCCAAGCAGGCGCTGGCCGAGGCCTACGTGCGGGCCCGTGCCGGTGGCTACCAAACTGGCACCCCCGCCATGAGAGTTCTCGGACGCGCTGAGCAGGACTACCAGCAGCTCCGCCGCGGCGAGGCACCGGACGAGGACGCCGTCGACCAGGACGACCAGGACGACCAGGACGACCAGGACGACCAGGATCTGCCGGGCCGGCCTGCCGGCGGCCGGTGAGCGCTGGGTTCAGGGTTGGGTGTTCGTCCGGTGCGGGCTGCCGGTGCCCGCGGCCGTGTCGGCGGGCACATGCAGGGCGAGGCCTCCGAGGATCAGTGCCGGCACACCGAGCGCGGTGCCGA
>JAABUN010006140.1_pt1 | contig 14115 bp, 16 predicted proteins | sample 5559311 | NCBI WGS metagenome assembly JAABUN01 (sample SAMN10711877, study PRJNA513370) | rock metagenome | isolation source: Antarctica rocks | place: Antarctica: Victoria Land, Siegfried Peak sud | reverse complement strand
GGCCGATGACCAGCTTGGGGAAACGGTAGCCCTTAGGACTCTCGGAAGCGTCATTCACCTCAAGAGACTACTCGATCCAAAATAACTTGACGCAACCGTCGAAGCGAAACCAAACCCGAGCAACGGTCAACTGGTGTTTCTCGACTGCTCACGCCCGCACTAAGTTGGCCCGGCTATACCCAAACTAATCGCGGTGGTCGTGTACTAGAAACTGTGCGAGAAGGTAGATAATGGGTCTCGAGCCAGCGGGGCAGCCGATTTGTGGAGTCTTTAATGTCATCACCCACCTGCCGCTACCCTAGCGACCTCTCAGATCGCGAATGGGAGATCCTCGCCCCCCTCATCCCGCCCGCTAAGCCCGGCGGTCGTCCGCGTAAGTGGCCGCTGCGCAAGCTCCTCGACGCCGTCTTCTATCTTTTGAAAAGTGGCTGTCAGTGGCGCATGCTTCCGCGCGACCTCCCACCTTGGTCTACTGTCCATCACTACTTCAGGCTCTGGCGCTTGGACGGTACCTGGGAGAGGCTCAACGCGACCTTGCGCAGCAACGTTCGGCTAGGTACAGGTCGTGATCCTCAACCGAGCGCGGGCATCCTGGATAGCCAATCCGTGAAGACCACCAGCGTGGGCGGAGTACGCGGCTACGATGGAGCAAAGAAGTTGAGCGGCAGAAAGCGGCATCTGCTGGTGGATACGTTGGGCATTGTGCTCAAAGCTAGGGTACATACCGCAGACGTGCAGGATCGGGCTGGCGTTTCGCTGCTGCTTGAGGGAGCCGACCAAGCATTCCCCCGCTTGAAGCATCTATGGGTCGATCAAGGCTACACGGGCAGCGGCAAGGCGTGGATTGAGGCGCACATGGGCTGGAGCGTCGAGGTGGTGAAACATCCGCCCAAAGCGCGCGGAGAGTGGCAACCGCGCGGGAACCTCAACGATCTCTCTACTGTCTGGTTCGAATGGGTTCGGCTGCCACCGGAGCCGAAGAGGTTCCGCGGCCCGTTACCGAGGAGATGGGTAGTGGAACGAACCTTCAGCTGGCTTTCCCAGAGCAGGAGGATGAGCAAAGACTACGAGCGCTTGTGCGAGACGAGCGAGGCCATGATTTACGCGCTGATGAGCCGCCTGATGGTGAGGAGGCTCGCCCGTGCCTGACCCTTCTCGCACAGTTTCTAGGGGCTAATGAGTGAGAAACTATAGGGCGTTTTGGAATAAGCTCACTGGTTTCTCCGATATGTGTTGTTGGTTCGAGCAAGGCGTTTAGTGATGAGGTCACAATCAGCAAGGTAGATGGAGGCTCCACCCCAGGCGGGCAGGGTTTCATAGTCTTTGCTAAACCTGCGGTAATCGCCTAACCAAGCGAAGGTGCGCTCAACCTCTCCCACAAGTAGCGGGGGTTTCTCAAACACCATCCAGGAATTGCTCAGCTCACCGAGGGGCGCACCCTTCAAGTAAACATCCACTCATTTTCTGCACCATTACGTCCGTTGGCGTCGCTGGAAAAGCCGGGTAGATCAGCTTCAAACTAACGACGCCGTGAATACTCGTCCAAAACATCTCGGCGAGTAGCTGCGCGTCCTCTTCCGCACGGATTGTCCCACTCTGTTGCAGCGCCGCTACCGCTTCAACAATTAGCGTAAACGCCCGTCTGCCTGCGCCATTTTCCTCCTCGAGCGGCGCGGCCCGCATCATCTCCTCCGCAAATTTGGGGTCTTCCATAAATGAGAGCCGGTAAGTTTCAGGGTGCTGAATGGCAAAGTCGGCGTAAGCGTGTAAAAGCGCGATGAGCCGTTCTTGTGGATCAGCCATTTCTACAACCGAGTCCAGCTGTTCGGATAGTTCAGCAAAGCCTTGCAGACAGATTTCACGCGTGAGGGTGTCACGGTTTTCAAAATACAGATAGATCGTTCCGGGCGCGTAGCCAATCTCTTTGGCAAGTTTGCGTATGCTGAGCGCCGCAAACCCGTTATGGACGACGATTTGACGCGCTGCCGTCAGAATTACCTCTCGCAGTTCCTCTTTTTGTCGGTCGTTTCTAGCGACGTTCGTTCTCGTTCCTCTTGACATATGACCAGTATAGCTTAATACTGAACGCCGTTCAATGAACGGCGTTCAGTAAACGATTGGAGCAACATATGACCGACTTAAACAGACCGAAAATTCTCGTAACAGGCGCTACTGGTAATATCGGGGGCGAACTTGTCAAACAGCTTGTGGCGCATAACGTACCCTTCCGGGCAATGGTGCGTAAACCTGAAGACGTAGAAGCACTATCTGGCAAAGCGGGCATCGAGGCGGTCGTGGGTGACTTCGACGATGAGCAGAGCGTAAGCAAGGCGCTGAGCGGCGTAGAGCGGGCGTTTTTGTTGACACCTTCTTCCGAGCGGGCCGAAACGCAGCAAAAGACGTTTGTTGACCTGGCGAGTCGTGCAGGTGTAGGACACATTGTCAAGCAGTCGCAGTGGGCGGCTGATGCAGCCTCGCCGGTGCGCTTTTTGCGTTATCACGCAGCGGTCGAAGAAAAGATTCGAGCTTCTGGAATAGCTTATACATTTCTGCGTCCGAACTTATTTACGCAAGGGTTACTCGGCTTTCGGGATACGATCATCGGGCAAGACAAGTTTTTTGCCGCTATCGGTGAGGCCGAAATCAGCGCCGTAGATACGCGCGATATTGCCGCCGTTGCCGCAGCCTCGCTCACCGAAGAGGGGCACGCCGGAAAAGTGTACAATTTGACCGGCCCCGAAGCACTGAGCCACGCAGAAATGGCCGAAAAACTCTCCGCTGCGCTGGGTCGCCCCATACACTTCGTAGATATTCCCCCAGACGCATTGCAAAACATGTTGCTACAGGTCGGCTTTCCAGATTGGCAGGCCGAGGGCTTAGTCGAAGACTACGCGCATTACGCTCGAGGTGAAGCGGCTGTCGTCACAGATGACATCGAAGAGACGACCGGCAAAGCGCCCCGCACATTTGACGCGTTTGCTCACGACTATGTGTCTAAGTTTGCCTAAATCAGCTTGTGTTGCGCCGCAAAATAAGTGAGACGCACAAGATAGAAACCCGAGAAAACCTAGCACCAAAGTCAGAACTAACGCACGACGACGGCCTCGAGCGATTCACAGCTCATAATCTTTAAGAGGAACCACCATGCTCAAACATTCACACTTTTTTCTAGTCATCGCCCTCATCGCAGGTTTACCAGGGTTTGGAGGCGTCGCCGCAGGCGCAGCCAGCATCACCCCACCGACGAAAGGCGGAGCCATGAATACAAACACCGTAATCGACGCCGACGCGCCCGCAATCACCCGTAAGGCAATTTTTATCGCTGCGCCGCTTAGCACAGTTTGGCAGGTACAGACCGACATCGCCCAGTGGCCGCAGTGGAACACCGACATAAGCCAGGCAGAACTTGAAGGCCCTCTGGCTGTCGGCACGGTATTTCGCTGGAGCACCGCGGGTCTCGACGACATCACCTCGACGATTGCTGAGGTCGTCCCGGAACAGCGCATCGTCTGGTCTGGCCCGGCGCAAGGGATTACCGCTGTTCACGTCTGGACCTTTACCCCCGTTCAGGGCGGCGTACAGGTCCACACTGAAGAGTCTTGGGACGGGGCACCTGTGCGTGAGCGACTCGAGTTCATGCAAGGGGCGCTGGATAAATCGCTCGAGTCGTGGCTGGACAATCTAAAACGTGAAGCTGAAGCTAGGGCTAACTAGGGAACACCCACCCAATCATCGTTAGAACGTCACCGTTAGGGTAGGGCGATACTGAACTAATGGAGGTTGATGTGCCGAACGAACTACAAAAACGCATTTCACTCCTGAGCGCCGCGCACTTGTTAGTTTTCACCGCTGCGTGCAACCAACCCGAAACCCCGGTTACGCCGCTTCCCGAAACGATTGCCTTACCAAACGGGTTTCAACCTGCAAGCGTTGCTGCAGGTCCAGCTACGACCCTCTACACAGGTTTGTTAGCAGATGGCGCGGTTTACCAACCCGATGTAACGACGGGCGAAGGGAGCGTCCTCGTTGCAGGTGAAAGGGGACGTGTGAACGTCGGCCTGACGTTCGATTCGCGCGCTGGGCATCTCTTTGCTGCCGGGAGAACGACGGGCAAAGCCTACGTCTACGACACGAAGGCGGGGCTGCTCGAGACAGTTACCCTTGCTACGACGAAAAGCACTGTCAACGACGCTGTGCTAAGCGGCAACACGGTCTACTTTACCGATTCATCCCGGGCGGTTTTGTACCGCTTGGCGCTCGGTGAGGAGGGTGCGCTTCCTGAAGGGGATAGCGGTGATAACGAACTGCCCATCACCGGCGCGTTCACACGCGCACCAGACCCGATGGCCTTTAATACCAACGGTACCAAAGCTGCCGACGACGGAATCCTGATTATTGTTAGTACTACAACCGGACAGCTCTTTACGGTCAATCCAGACACAGGTGAATCGGCGGAGATCGGTTTAGGTGACGGCAACGTTGAGAACGGCGACGGCATCTTGTTGGACGGTAGTACGCTTTATGTCGTGCAAAACCAAGGCAACAAAATCGCCGTGGTTGAGCTTTCTGAAGACCTCGCGAGTGGCGCTGTCACAACTCTAGGAGGCTACATCTGATGATCAGTAAATTCGGCACGGTTCCTTGAATTAGCCCAATTCGCCACGAGGTTATACTTGAATATGTCACACTTCGACGCGATCATTGTCGGCAGCGGCTTCGGCGGCTCGGTTATGAGCTACCGCTTGGCGGAAGCCGGACTACGAGTGTGTCTGCTCGAGCGCGGCAAAGCGTACCCACCCGGTTCGTTTCCGCGCAGCCCCTACACACTCCGGGAGAGCTTCTGGAACCCCAAAGCCGGGGTTTACGGTCTCTACGATTTCTGGTCGTTTCACCGGATTCACGCCCTGGTTGCGAGTGGGCTGGGTGGCGGCTCACTCATCTACGCCAACGTTTTGCTGCGTAAAGACGAGCGCTGGTTCGTCAACGAGGGTGAACACGGTCACGAGCGCTGGCCCGTTACGCGCGCCGACCTCGAGCCCCATTACGACCGGGCCGAAGGGATGCTGCGTCCCCAGCCCTATCCCTTTGAACACGCCCCCTACAGCACGACGTCCAAAACTCGAGCCTTTAGAGAAGCGGCGCACAAGGTCGGCATGAAACCCTTTTTTCCGAATCTGGCGGTGACGTTTGCCAATGAGGGCGACGCCCCGGTGCCCGGTGAGCCGATCCGCGAGGCGCACGGCAATCTCCACGGTCGCACGCGCCAGACCTGTCGGCTTTGCGGGGAGTGCGACCTCGGCTGTAACTACGGGTCTAAAAATACGCTCGACTACACGTACCTCTCTGAAGCGGAGCGGCTCGGCGCGGAGCTGAGGACGGGGTGTGAGGTCAAGACGTTTAGGCCCAGAGCGGAGGGTGGGTACGTCGTCTCGTATCTCGAGCATCCTATGCAAAAAGAGTTGGAAACAGAAGCGCAGCCGCACACCATCACGGCGGATCGACTCGTGCTGGCGGCTGGCTCCCTCGGCTCGACCCACCTCCTGCTCAAAAACCGGAGCGCCTTTCCGCGTCTGAGTCCGGCGCTCGGGACGCGCTTTTGCGGGAACGGCGACTTTCTTACCTTTGCCCTTAAAACGTCTCAGGAAGTTGACGGGAAACGCGTCCCGCGTGTTATTGACCCCGGCTACGGCCCCGTGATCACCAGCGCGGTGCGCGGCGACGACACGCTAGACGGCGGCGACGGGCGCGGCTTTTACTTACAGGACGCGGGCTTTCCACAACACCTCACCTGGGCGCTGCAAACGCTGAGTGTTCCCCGGTCACTGTGGCAGCTCGTCAAAGAGCGCTTTATCTGGGACTGGTTCGGCAAAGGCGCAGACCCGCGCCTGAACACGCAACTCCCCAACCTCTTACGCAACACCGACCTCTCTGCCGGGGTGCTGCCGCTCCTCGCTATGGGGCGTGACGTGCCGGACGGGACGATGAAGCTGCGGGCTGGCAAGCTCGACATCGACTGGAACCGGCGCAACTCCGGCCCTTACTTAGACCGCGTCCGCGAGGTGTCGCGGGCGATGGCGCACGCGCTCGGCGGGCGCTTCGTTCACGAACCGTTGCGCGCGTTGGGCCGCGTCGTGACCGACCTCAACCGGCTTATTACGGTGCATCCGCTGGGCGGCTGTCCGATGGGTGAGAGTGAGCACAACGGGGTGGTGGACAGCTACGGCGAGGTGTTTAACTATCCCGGTCTCTACGTTGCCGACGGCTCGGTGATGCCGGGGCCAGTCGGCACGAACCCGAGTCTGACCATCGCCGCGCTAGCCGACCGCTTCGCCGGGCATCTCATCGAAACCAGCGGACGTCCATGACGCCTCCCACACCTTTTTCCACTCACCTCCGCTTTAGCGAGACGATGGCGGGTTATATCTCTTTCGGGGAAGCTGACTATACGTATGGTTACCAAAAAGGGCGTCAACGCGAAACCGACCTTGTGCTTCATCTCACCCTCGAGTTTGGCGACTTAGACCGGCTGCTCTCGGGAGGAGATTCCCAAGCTCAGGCCAGCGGATTTGTAAACTGTGACGCCTTAGGCGGCAAGCTGCCGCTCGAGGGGGGAACCTTTCGTCTCTTCATCGGGGACGAACCGCACCAAAAAATGATGTGCTACCGGCTCCACTGCCGCGACGCCGTGGGTCATCCGCTCACGCTTATCGGCGTTAAGGTCATGCAAAAAAGCAAAGGGCGTAAAGATAAAGGAAGTGGTAGCCGCGTCTGGCGCGACACCACCACCTTGTACCTACGGGTGGTTCAAGGCTCGAGCGGTGGGGATAGGCAAGCTGAAGAGGCAGCTGAGGTGGTCGCTTCGGGCATTTTGCACCTCGGTCTATTGAGTTTTGCGGAGCAGCTCACCACCTTCCGCGCCGACGCGCCCTCCTCGATAGGTCAGCTTGCCGCGGTCGCTCGTTTTGGAGGGTTTTTCTTGCGTCAGCTTTGGCAGGTATATGGGGCGCGACTCGAGCACTCGCCCTAAGCGTCACCTGTTTTGGTTCGCAACTTCAAGCCCTCAACGTAACTGGGAACTGCCGGGGTCTCCCACATCGGAGGCTGCTAAAAACCCGGGGTGTTCGCTCGCTTCTTGTGCAACACCTTGCTGCTAACTTACACGTGCATCATGCTGCCACGGATTTTGGCGCTTCCTGTGACGCCCACGCAGAAGCCGCCAGAATACAGCGACTCGCTGAACATTCCCCTTGACAAAATCTATCGTTGGTAGTACTCTACCTTTGATAGATTTTTTACAGGAGGTAGAAAATGGTTGTTATGACTCGCAGGGAACGCCAACGACAGGTGAATCGGAGCAGCATTTTAGCGGCCGCCCTAACTATCGCTGAGCGCGAGGGTTGGCCTGCTGTGACGATCCGGCGTATTGCGGGCGAAATCGACTACACCTCACCGATCATCTATCAGCACTTCGACAACAAAGAGGCGGCGCTCCAGGCGCTTATCGAGCAGGGCTACGCCGAACTCGAGGCGTCGATGCGGCGTGCGATGACAGGGAGCGACCCCGAAACGCGGCTGCTGGAGCTGAGCCGGGCGTATTTGCACTTCGCCCGCGACCATCGCCACCTCTACGAACTCATGCAAGGTTTTGGTGGCGTTGCGCTCGAGCCTTGCGGGCGCGCAGCGGCGGCGGCGAGCGTCGTCACCCTGACAAACGAGGTTGTCGGCGCTTGGGCACGGGCGCGTGGCGTTTACCTGAGCGACCTCCTCGCCGCGAGCGAAACCGCCTGGGGTGTGCTAAACGGCATGGCGGGCCTCGGTTTGCTGCCCGACATCGGCTTCGAGCGGGCTGAACAGTTAGCGGTAGGCGCACTTCACGCCCTCCTTCAACGTTGGGAGAGCTTATGAGCTAAATTTTTTCTTGCGGGTCTATCAATGGTAAATAAAACTATCAGCGTTATAAGGAGGACATTATGATCACAACACCAGCGGCAGAACGTATACAACGCGCACAACAGTTGAAAGTCACTTCACCCCGCCCCAGGGTCACGACAGCTCAAAGCGTAATTGAAGCGAGGGGGCTCGAGAAGGTCTACGGTAGCGGGGCGAGCAGGATCGCGGCCTTGGCAGGCGTAAGTCTCACCGTAAACACCGGGGAATGGGTCTCGCTTGTTGGGCCGTCGGGCTCGGGCAAGAGTACCCTGATGAACCTTCTCGGGCTGCTCGACCGACCGACGAGCGGTTTTTACGCCCTGGCTGGTCGTGAGGTTTCCGGGCTTAGAGGCGGCGAACTCGCACGGGCGAGACGGGAGCTGGTCGGGTTCGTGTTTCAGAGCTACAACCTCCTCCCCGGCGAGACGGCGCTCGCCAACGTGGAGCTACCCCTGATGTATACGAACGTCGGACGGCAGGAGAGGCAGCAGCGGGCGGCGGCGGCGCTGGAGAGGGTCGGACTCTCGAACCGGCTAAAGCACCGCCCGACCGAACTCTCCGGGGGGCAAATGCAGCGCGTCGCCATCGCCCGCGCCTTAGTCGGCGAACCGTCGCTTCTGCTGGCAGACGAACCGACGGGCAACCTCGACTCCAAGACGACCGACGAGATTATGGACCTGTTCGGTGAGCTGCACGCTGCCGGGGTGACCCTTCTGGTCGTCACACACGAACCGGAGGTCGCCGAACGGGGCGAACGGACGGTCGAAATCCGTGACGGCACGATCTTCGGCGATACGGCTCAAAACTAAACAAACATAAATAAAGGAGGAATCATGAAACTGCTAAGAATTATCACCATGGGCCTGCGTGGTCTGACCAGCAAACCGGCGAGAACGGCGCTATCGGCGCTCGGCATCGTGATCGGTGTGAGCGCCGTCGTCGCGCTGACCTCGCTCGGTAACGGCATTCGGGCGAGCGTCTCCGGACAGATCACGGATTTGGGCTCGAATCTTATTACCGTAAGCCCTGGCGGTGAGTCTGACGAGGATGGCCTACTCGGAGCCACGATGACCAGTGTACTTACCCCCCAGGACGCTCGGAACATCGCAGCCTTACCCGAGGTGAAAGCGGCTTCGCCCGTCGCTGTAACGAGGGCGCTCGTGGCGGGCGAAGGCGTCCAGCTTATGGGCGTTGCCCCTGCCTACAATGAGGTTCGTAAGGTCACGCTCGCGTCTGGGAGGTTTATCGAAAGCGAAAGGGAACTCGTGCTCTCCCAAGAGGACGCAACTAGATTATTTAACGGCTCTCCCACCGACGCGGTTGGACAAACCGTGCATATATCGGGCTCCGCCGGGAACGGCCTCAAGCAGTTGCCGGAGAACATGCGCGAGTTGGTGCAGCGCGCACAAGCTGCCCAGCAAGTGCCTACAGGTCAGTTCGCCGAACAACCCGCCGAGCGCTATAAGATCGTGGGAGTCCTCGCTCCACAGTCAGAGGGCGACTTGGTTCAGGTAGACTCGTCACTCTCTTACATCACCGCTACCGACGCTCTAGGGCTCTCCGGTGCGGGCGTGATCGGGCAGATTCTGGTTTCCGCGACCAGCGCCGATGTGGTAGACGAGGCCAAGACCGACATCACTGCGGCGATACGGTCCAACCACGGCGGACAGGAGGACTTCACAGTCGAGACCCAGGCGGACCTGCTCTCCACCTTTACGCAGATTACCGACCAGCTCAACGTTTTTCTCGCCGGGATTGCAGGCATCTCGCTGCTGGTTGGGGGTATCGGCATCATGAACATCATGCTCGTTTCCGTCACCGAAAGAACACGCGAAATCGGGGTTAGAAAAGCGCTCGGCGCGACCGACGGGGACATCCTCTTGCAGTTTCTCTTCGAGGCGGTTCTGTTAGCGGCTATCGGCGGGCTCGTCGGGGTCGCGCTCGGAATCGGGGGCTCGAGCCTCCTGAGCGTGCTCTTGCCTGACCTGCCGGTACCGGTCTTCGGCACCGTGCAGATCGCGCTCGCCTTCGGGGTGTCGGCGCTGATCGGGGTGCTGTTTGGCAGCCTGCCCGCATACCGCTCCGCTCGCCTCGCCCCTGTCGAAGCGCTCAGGCGGGAGTAGCCCGCTTTAACCCTGACGCCTTGAGGCGTCAGGGTTCGTACCGAGGAGTCGTGGACGGGTAACCCCGTAGCCGCGCAGCCCGAATCCCAGCAGACCGCGCAAGACGCCTCGCTGCGGGATTGGCTCACCGACCTCAAGCGGGCTGCTGAACGCTCCAGTTGACACACTGATCTTGTTCTGAGAGACGTGCCGGACACATGCATCCTCGGTTGCCCGTGTGTCGGAAGGGTTGCAAGCTACCGCGCCATAAGCTGGAGAAAAGGTCTTCAAGTTACCGCGCCCTTACGTTTCCGGTTTAGCAAATAGGTTCTCTCTAGCAAATCCTTAGCCCCTATCTCCAACTCCTGCAAGATTCAGAAAGGAACCACCATGACACCTTTACTACCTCAAACCGAACAGACCTTGTGCTAGGCGCAACCGGCGGCATAGGCGGCGAGACCGCTAGCGCCCTCGAGCACCACGACTGGACCATCCGCGCCCTGTCTCGAAGAGGAAGACCCGACGGTGATACGACTGACTGGGATTGGGTCAAGGGCGACGCAATGGACCGAGACTCCATCATCGGGGCGGCTGAAGCCGTGAAAACCACCTTAGTTGGCCTAGGCTGCTTGCCCCGTAAGACCAAGCCTGGCACCGTTTTTCATGCCCTCTCTTAAGTCGTCTCGCGCTACAGAGCGCGTAAACATTACCAACAAGCAGTTGCGCGTGTGGTTCAGGTGGATTCACATCGTGGGGGCGTGGCTTATCGGCGGCTTTGTCTACTCCCCCGGACGTGACGCGGCTTGGTACGTCTTAACCATGCAGGTCGGAGTTATACCCATTCTCATCCTTACGGGGCTTGTCATGTGGAAGCAAGCCCTCGCCGGACGCTGGATAAACGCAGTCATCAATGCGGTTGTTGGCGGCAAAAACAGAGCGCGGGTGTAAACAACGATTCTTCGTCAAAAGGGCCGCAAGCTACCGCGCTACAAGCTGGAAAAATAGAGGCGCGGAGCTTGCAGCACCAATGTGAGAAAGGAACACCGTGCGACATATCCAAAGAGGAGGACTCATGACGTTTCGAACGTTTGCGCTACGCCTAGCCTTCACCCTCGTTGTCGGCGCGGTTTTGGCAGCGCTGTGGTTTTACCGCAGCACCTTCATGCTGGCGTTTTTGGCTATCATCGTCGCGGTTCTTATCAGTATTCCGGCGAGCTATTTGCAGCGTCTCAGGTTGCCTCGAGCTTTAGCCGTTACGGTAGCGGCGCTGGTCGTTACTCTGACCGTTTCGGGGCTCGGGTTCTTTTTGGTGCCAAGTATCGGCAACAACCTTAGCGAGCTAGCTCAGCGCCTCCCGCAGCTCTCGGACCAGCTTAGCGAAACCTACAATATAGTGGCGGACAGGGATGACTTTTTGGGGCGGCTCTTACCGCCCCTGACGCTCGAGCTTGGCCAATCGTCGATCCCCGAACAGCTCGAGCAGATGGTGAGCAGCACCTTCACCGATGGCAACTTTGGTACGGGGCTGCCCGCACTCGTCCGCGGCGGCAACCTTGTCGTCACCCTGCTGCTTAACGCCTTTCTGATCGTGGTCCTGGCAATCTTTTTCGTTGCAGAACCTAAAACGTACGTGCGGGTGAGTTTGTACCTGGTGCCCAAGCAGCGCCAGCCGCAGCTCCTGGCGCTGTGGGGCGCGCTCTACCACACGCTCCGAATCTGGTTGTCAACGCTCCTGATCTCGATCACGATCACTGTGCTGCTCGTTCTCCTCATCTTAGGGCCGCTAGGGATGCCCTACGTCACCGAGGTCGCGGTCTTCGCGGGCCTAGCGACCTTCGTTCCTACCATCGGCGCGCTGCTGCCTGCGCTTTTAATCGTGCTGGTGCTGCTTGTAGCGGACCCGGCGCGCATCCCCCTGATGGTAGCGGCGTACCTGGGTATTCAGTTGCTCGAGAGCAACGTCTTGACGCCCGCCGTGGTGCGGCGGCAGCTCAGCATCCCACCCGCTGCGACCCTCTTCACGCAGATTCTCGCAGGGCTCACCTTCGGCGCACTTGGCATCGTGTTGGCGGTGCCGCTCCTGGCGGTAGCAACGGTGTTGGTACGGGAACTTTACAGCTACAACCTGCTGGGGCTCCGTGGCCCTGTCCTATCGGTAGACCTCCCGCCTCCGCCCCCACATGCCCATCATTCGTGGGGGGGAAAGATGCTCCGGCGGCGTTGTGGAGGTCGGCAGCACAAAAACCGTGGGAAGTAGTCCATTGGGTTGTGTCAAGTTGTTTGCGAAATCAACTTTTTCTAGAATATCGCCTGTATAAAACGAGTCCTAAAGCGACTCCTAGTCGCATTTAGCTTGCATACTGATGCTTCATTTAGCATATGTTTGCGGTCATAATCGCAAAACTGAAACAACTTGACACAACCGTTGCAAGGATGTTTAGAGAAAGGCTTGACTAATACCGAGGTCGAGCAGAACACCCGGCAAGCCAAGGAGATCGGCATCCGAGGAACACCCACCGTGGTGGTCGCAGGCAGAGCCTACGCCAACCCGTCTTGGAGTGAACTGCAAGGCGCGGTCAGTAAAAGACGCTAAGGTGACCCTCTCCCTGGACCTCACCAACCCCCGAGCGCTCGAGCTGTTCCCCCTCATCTTCGCCTACAACCACGTCTCCACAGAAGTCAGTAGGGCCATGCGCGCGGGTGACATGGTGAACCTCATGTCCTTACAAACCCCGCTCAACGAGCTGCGCCACGAGCTGGAGCGCCGCGGGATACTGGCACACTTTCTAAAGCTCAAAGGACTAGAGGTTCAGGAAATGCTCGAGCAAACCGAGCAGACCGAGCAGACAAAGGGAGAGCGCGATGAGCACACCCTCAACTGAACCCATGCGGAAGCGCGACGTGGTTATCGAGCACGTACGCCAGCTGCTGCGCCTGCTGATCATCACCGGGATCGTCGCGTTGGCTTTGAGCGCCTTCTACGTGGCGCTGGGACTCACCGCACTCGTTCTCCATTTCGCTCTGTTCATCGTGCTCGCGGGGCAATATGTAAACCAACGGCTCTACGGCGTAGTGGCCGTACTTCGCCATCGCCTGAAGGCACACGCATAATGCGTCGGCTGACGCACCTTCTGCACGCCAGCGGGTCGACACGCCACTTCCTTAAAGGCTCGGTCATCACCCCAAGGTGCCTGCTGAGGCCAGTGTACCCACCAGTTTTCAGCAAGGCCGCCCAGGCAAGGCCGCTAACAAGCTCGGGCTGAGCACTGACGTGCTGAACGCGTTCATGGAAAGAGTGGGTATAAAGGCGCGTACCATGTTCGAGGTCGAGGGGAACGATAAAGACGCACGTGCCGTGCAGTCTGCTCCTTGAGGCTCGAGCCTCCTATACTGTAGGCACCAAAAGGAGGTAGACGTGACCACTCAGGTACAGACCACAGCCGACGAACTCCTCCACTACCAAGGCGATGGCTACCGCTACGAGCTGATAAAGGGGGAGCTTAAAAAGATGGCACCCGCAGGAAACGAACATGGAATGCTGGCACTTAAGCTCGCTGCCAAACTATGGAACTTCGTGGAAGCAAACAAGCTCGGCACAGTCTATGCCGCAGAGACCGGCTTCAAGCTCACCACGAACCCCGATACCGTTCGCGCACCCGACGCCGCGTTCATCAGCCAAAAGCGTCTCGACGAGGTAGGCCCAGTCCAAGGCTACTGGCCCGGTGCGCCCGACCTGGCCGTGGAAGTGGTCTCCCCCAACGACCTCTACACCGAGGTGAGCGAGAAGGTCGCCGAGTGGCTCCATGCCGGATCCAAGATGGTCGTGGTCGTCAACCCGCGCAGGCAACAGGTGCTCGTCCATATACCCGGCGATGTGAATGTGCTCGAGGGTGACGATACCCTGGACGGCGGTGACGTCGTACCAGGATGGCAGCTAGCTGTAGGCGAGTTGTTCGAGAGTTAAGTGCATCCCTGTTAAGCTCTGAGCGATGCCGACGCCTCTGCGCTTTATTCGTCTCTTACCCGAGCAAGACCACAGCCTACGCGAGCTTGAACTAAACCCACAAATAAATGCCAAGGTGAG
>JAABUN010006139.1_pt1 | contig 14116 bp, 16 predicted proteins | sample 5559311 | NCBI WGS metagenome assembly JAABUN01 (sample SAMN10711877, study PRJNA513370) | rock metagenome | isolation source: Antarctica rocks | place: Antarctica: Victoria Land, Siegfried Peak sud | reverse complement strand
GGCATCGTCGGCACGGCTGGCAATGATTCGATCGACGGCGGCGGCGGCAGCAACTTCCTCGACTACAGGTCGGGTCCTGGCGCCGGCCCGATCACCGCAACCTACGCTGCCTCCGGCTACGCCGGCACGGTGTTGAAGGGCGGCGCGAACGGCACGGACACCTTCGTGAACATCCGCGGCATCCTCGGCGGCGCCGGGAACGACTCGCTGATCGGCTCGGACGACACGACCGCGAACCTGGGTAGTGGGTCAGTTTGGTCAGGTCGTGCGCAGCCAGCTACGGCGAGTTGGCTCAAACTGACCCACTACCCGAACCTGCCCTTTTGGATCGTCCTGCGCGGCAGGCTCGGCGACGACTTCATCGATGGCCGGAAGTCCCAGCTCAACCAGACGAGCTACTTCGACAGCCCGCACGGCGTCACCATCACCCTGCAGACCAGCATCGACGGCAGCGGCAACTGGTTCGGCACGGCGGCCGATGGCAACCAGGTCTCCGGGCAGGCGGCGGGAACCTACTATGCCGACACGCTGCGGAACGTGACCCGCGCGGCAGGCTCGGCCTTCGACGACACCATCACCGGCAGCGCCGCCAACGACCGGTTCGACGCCTCGGCCGGCAACGACACCTATGATGGCGGCGGCGGCTTCAACACCATCAACTACGACAACGGCGTCAGCGGCCTGACCGCCGTCACCGTGACGGTCGTGGCCCCCGATACGGGCCTGTTCGGCTTCGGCAACGGCAGCGCGGCCAAGGGCGGCATCGGCGGCACCGACACGCTGGCCCGCTTCAACGACTACCGCGGGACCACCGGAGGCGACCTGCTGTCGGGCACCACCGCCGCCTACAGCTGGAATTCCATCTCGCTCCGCGGCGGCCTCGGCAACGACACGATCAACGGCTTCGGCAACTCGATCAACCGCGCCGACTATAGCGGCGCCGGCGCGGCGGTGTCGGTCGACCTCGCGGCGGGAACGGCGCAGGACGGCCGGGCGGCACCGACACGCTGATCGACGTGCGTGGCGTCCTCACGTCTTCCTTCGCCGACACGATCGGCGGCAGCGTCTTCAACGACACCATCGTGGTGCAGTCGGGCGGCCAGCACGCCGTGGATGGCCGGGGCGGCGTCAACACCGTGAACTACCGCGGCAGCGACGCCATAATCCTCGACCTCGGCGATATCGCCGCGGCGCCCGGCGGCTTCGGCGGCTGGCAGGGTTCCATCACCAAGGTCGCCGGCTTCGACACGCTGAGCAATTTCCACCGCGGCTACGGCGGCGCCGGCAACGACACCTTGCTCGGCACGCCCGACGACGACACCCTGGGCGGCGCGCAGGGCAACAACCTTATCGACGGCCGCGGCGGCCTGAACACGGTCAGCTACCGGTCCTGGCAGGGCGTCGCGCCGACCCATGGCGCGGTCATCGACCTGGCTGCCGGCACCGCGACCAATCCCTGGGACGGCACCGACACGCTGACCAACATCCAGAGCGCGGACGGCAGCCAGTTCGCCGACGGCATCACCGGCCTCGCCATCGCCGGCAGCCGCACCTTCATCCGCGGCGACGGCGGCAACGACACGCTGGTCGCCGGCGCCACCGATACGCTGGTCACCGCGAATTACAGCAGCAGCCTGTCCGGCGTGTTCGTGCACCTCGGCGCCCAGATCACCTTCGACGACGGCTGGTTCGGTGGCTCCGACACGCTGGTCAACATCCAGTCGGCTAGCGGCTCGGCCTTCGACGATGCGCTGGTCGGCGGCACCCATGCCGGCCGCCTCGACGGCAACGACGGCGACGACGTCATCCACGGCGCCGCCGGCGACGACACCCTGAACGGCGGCAACGGCGACGACTTCCTGCAGGGCGGGGGCGGCGTCGACCGCTATGCCGGCGGGGCCGGCGCCGATCAATTTGACCTGCTGGGCGAGCAAGACCAGGGGCTGTACGGGGCGAACACTGGGCTGCGGTCCAAGCTCGCCGCGCTCGATGCGGTAAGCGATTTCAACGCCGCCGAGGGCGACACGCTGCGCATCAACGAGGCCGACAGGCAGTTCAACCTGGTGTTCGGCACCCCTAAGCCGCTGATCTGGCTGGGCACGCTGGCGGCAGTCGCGGCGCCGGTGATCGGGCTGGCCCTGCCCGGCCAGAGCTTCGCCAACGTGGCCTTTGCCGCCTTCTGGGTGCCAGACGCCGCCAGCGGCGGCTGGGTGGTGGTCGATGCCGACCGCAACGGAACGCTTGGCGCCGACGACTTCATCGTCCGCCTCGACGCTCCGGCCGCGCTGGCCATCGGCAGCGGCGACTTCGTCAGCGGCACCTTCATCACGCCCATCCTCGGCGATGCCGGTGCCAACAGCATCGCCGGCACCGCGCTGTCCGACCTTATTGGCGCCGGGGCGGGCGTGGACACCGTCCTCGGCGGGGCCGGCGACGACACGGTGGATGGCGGCACCGGCGCCGACCGACTTTACGGCGGCACCGGCAACGACACCTTCCTGGTCGACACCCAGGCCGACCTAAGCAGACTTCGCTAGCCCACCCCACAGATACTGCCATGCCAACCCAGATTGCCTGAAGCCGCGTGCCCTACCGTCCGGGGGGGCAACCAGAAGAACTCTGCTTAGTGTTCGAGGGCCTGAACCAGGGCACCGACACCGTCATCGCCACCGCCAGCTTCTACCTCTATGCCAATATCGAGAACCTGGTGCTCGCCGAAGGCGCGGGGGCGATCTTCGGCGTCGGCAACGTCCTGGCCAACGCCATCACCGGCAACGCCAGCGCCAACACCATCATCGCCGGCGACGGCAACGACAGCATCCTCGGCAATGCCGGCAATGACATCCTGTTCGGCCAGGGCGGCGCCGACACCTTCGTGTTCGAACGCGGCACCGGGCGCGACGTGATCGCTGACTTCACACCCGGCACCGACAAGGTCCAGCTCACGGGCCTCGGCTTCGGCGGCTTCGCCCAGGTGCTGACGGCGACGACGCAGAACGGCGTCTCCTGCGTCGTCGATTTCGGGCTGACCGAATTCGTCATCCTGCAGAACGTCAACAAGGCCAGCCTTTCGGCCGCCGACTTCATCCTGGCCTGACGGCCCGCCTACGGTGCCAGCCGCCGTGGCACGATCAGGTTCGGCACCAGGACCTGCACCGGCTGATCCTGCTGGTTTAAGGTGGTGACGCGCGCCTTGACCGTCCCCTGCCCCGGCCTGGTGCGCGAGGGGCGGACCTCCAGGATTTCGGTCTCGACCCGCAATTCGTCGCCGGGGCGGACCGGGCGCGGCCAGCGAAGCTCGTCCATGCCGCCGCCGATGATGCCGCCGGCCGGGCGGAACTCGCTGTCCACCAGCAGCCGCATGGTCAGCGCCGCGGTGTGCCAGCCGCTGGCCGCCAGGCCGCCGAACAGGGATGTCCGGGCGGCCGCTTCGTCCAGGTGGAAGGGCTGCGGGTCGAAGGCGGCGGCGAAGCCGGTGATGTCGGCCGCCGTCACGATCAAGCGGCCGGAGCCGAAGACTTGGCCGGGGGTGAAGTCGTCCAACATGCGTTCGTTCATGCCGGGCATCGCCGGTTCCCTTGCCATGGCGCAGCAGATCTAGCGCATCCCGCGGCGCGCCCAAAGCGCCAGGGCCGACACCCCGCAGCCGGCCCGGCGGGGCTACTCGGCGGCGCGGCGCGGCGTGGTGTCGACCGTCGGGTTCAGCGTGTCGGCCACCGCGTCGCGCTGGTGCCGCGGCAGCAGCTTCATCACCAGGATGAAGGCGGACAGCAGCAGGCAGATCCCGTTGGTCACGATCAGCGGCAATTGCCCGAGCAGCAGCCCATACGTCAGCCACAGGCAGAAGCCGACCACCGTCACCGTGTACATGCCCGTGGAGACACCCCGCATGTCGCGGGTGCGGATCACCTTCCAGGCCTGCGGCACGAAGCTGGTGGTGGAGGCGATGGTCGCCAGCGTTCCGACGATGGTGGCGGTATCCATGGCTGGTCTCGGCTCCGTGGGGACCGGCCTGCAACCGCCGCGAAGCCGTTGGGTTCCACCGCCCGGCACGGCCGCGTTGACAGCGGCCCGGCCGGCGGGGAGCCTCTGCTCCAGGCGAGCCAGGGGAGACGCCATGCCGGACCGCCCGCCGCCCGCCGTGCTGCTCGGTCAGGGCTACCACTGGCAGGATCTGCACGCCGGCCAGCGCTTCCGCACCTTCCGCCGCACCGTCACCGAAGCCGACCTGATGGGCTTCGTGGCGCTGTGCGGGATGCAGGAGCCGCTGTTCGTCGATGCGACGCAGGACGGCGTGCTCGGCCCGCGGCCGGTGCCGGGGGTGCTGACCTACGCGCTGGTCGAGGGCATGGTGCTGCAGGGCATGGCGCGTGGCACCGGCCTCGCGGCCCTGGAGGCGACGCAGCGGATACTGGCGCCGGTGCGGGTCGGCGACACCATCGGCGCCGAGGTCACGGTGGTCGGCGTGCGGCCGACCGCGAGCGGCGGACGTGGCGTGGTCGACAGCGCGGTGCGGGTCACCAACCAACGCGGCGAGGCAGTGCTGGACTACACGGTGCGGCGGCTGCTGGCCGGACGGCCGGACAGGGAGGCGAACGAGCATGAACCGCCGTGACATCCTGGCGCTGGGCGCGGTGGCGCTTGCCGCGCCTGCCGACGCCCAGGCGGTTTTCCCGCAGCGGCCGGTGCGGCTCGTGCTGCCCTTCCCGCCGGGCGGGCCGACCGACGTGGTGGCGCGCATCCTCGGCGAACGCATGGCGCGCGACCTCGGCCAGCCGGTGGTGATCGAGAACCGGCCCGGCGCCAACGGCAACATCGCCCCGGATGTGGTCGCGAAGGCCGAGCCGGACGGCCACACCGTGCTGTACAACACGTCGTCCATCGCGGTCAGCCGGGCGCTGTACCGCAGCCTGCCGTACGACGTGCTGCGCGACCTGGCGCCGGTAGCGCTGGCCGCCGCGGCGCCGCTGGTGCTGGTGGTGCATCCGGGGCAGCCGCCGCGCGACCCCCGGCCGGCTTCATCGCCTGGGCGCGGGGGAGCGGCGGGCGGATCGCCTATTCCTCGGGCGGCAACGGCAACGTCTCGCACCTGCTGAGCTTCCTGGTGATGCGGCACATCGGCGCGGAGGCGGTGCACTTGCCCTATCGCGGCACCGCGGCGGCGCTGACCGACACCGCGGCGGGCAACGTGCAGTTCACCTGCGACACGCTCATCACCGTGCTGCCGCTGGCGCAGGAGGGACGGGTGCGGGCCATCGCCGTGAGCTCGCTGGAACGCAGCCCGCTGCTGCCGGAAGTGCCGAGCATGGCGGAGGCCGGGATGATGCCGCCGGGCTTCGAGGTGGGCGCCTGGCAGGGGCTGCTGGCGCCGGCACGGACGCCGGGAGCGGTGGTGGCGCGGCTGAACGCGGCCCTGAACGTGGCGGTGGGGGATGCCGATATCCGGGCGCGGCTGACGGCGCAGGGGGTGCGGACGATCGGCGGCACGGCGGAGGAGTATGCGCGCTACCTGCGGGCGGAGGTGGAGCGGTGGCAGACAGTGGTGACGGAGAGTGGGGCGACGGCGGATTGAACTGCGTGGTGGACGTTACTCCGTCGGGGCCGGCGTGCGGCGCCCGGCTCGCTCGCTCACTGTCTTCAACTGCCCGCACGCGGCCAGGATATCGCGCCCACGCGGCCTTCGGATCGGGCTGGCGTAGCCGGCCGCGTTCAGCACGTCGGCGAATCGGGTCATCGCCGGGAGCGTGCTGGTTTCGTACGGGCTGCCCGGCCACGGGTTGAACGGAATGAGGTTCACCTTGGCCGGGATGCCGGCGATCAGCCGCACCAGTTCCCGTGCCTCGGCCTCGCTGTCGTTGACGCCGCGCAGCATGACGTATTCGAAGGTGATGCGCCGGGCGTTGCTGGCGCCGGGGTAGCGGCGGGAGGCGTCCAGCAGCGCGGCGATTGGGTACTTGCGGTTCAGCGGCACGATCTCGTCGCGCAACTCGTCCGTCACCGCGTGCAGCGACACCGCGAGGTTGACGCCGAGTTCCTGGCCGCAGCGGTCCATCATCGGCACCACGCCGGACGTTGAAAGGGTGATGCGGCGGCGAGACAGGCCGATGCCCTCGTGGTCCATGACGATGCGCAGCGCCTTGGCGGTGGCCTCATAATTGTACAGCGGCTCGCCCATGCCCATCACCACGATGGTCGAAAGCAGCCGCGGCTTGTCGTCCTTCGGGCTGGGCCATTCGCCGTAGCTGTCGCGCGCCGCCATGAACTGGCCGACGATCTCGGCCGCACCCAGGTTGCGCACCAACTTCTGCGTGCCGGTGTGGCAGAACCGGCAGGACAGCGTGCAGCCGACCTGGGTGCTGATGCAAACCGCGCCGCGGTCCGCGTGGCGGTCCGGGATGTAGACGGTCTCCACCTGCTGGCCGTCGCGGAAGCGGAACAGCCATTTCCGCGTTTCGTCGTCGCTGGTCTGCACGCTGGCGACCGCCGGGCGGCCGACCACGAAGCGTTTGTGCAGCGTCTCGCGCAACGGCCGCGCCATGCTGCTCATCTTCGCGAAGTCGGTCTCGCCCTGGTGGTAGATCCAGTGCCAGAGCTGCTTGGCGCGGAACGGCTGCTCGCCGATGCCGGCCAGTTCGGCGGCGAGTTCCTCGCGGGTCAGGCCGACCAGGTCACGGCGGCCGTCCGGCAGGGTCGCGTCGGGGGCGGCGAACAGCGCGGATTTCGCGAGGATGCGGTCACGCTCGGCGCTGGTCAGTTCGGCCGCGGCGTTCATCGCCGCGGCGCCGGGCATTCGCGCGAGATCGCGTCGTGAGCCTGGCCGAAGCCGGCCAGCGGGAAGGTGTCGCTGGCCTGGCCGCGGCCGTTCGGGCCGGGTCCGCGGGCCACTGCCTTGCGCCCGTTGCGCAGCGCCGTCACGGCGGCGCGGCCGTCGCGGGCGAAGGCGGTATCCTGGGCGGTGTGGAAGCCCAGCGCCGTGCCGCCGACCGAGACCTGCACCGGGTCGCCGGCGGCGGTATCGCGCGGGTAGTTGTAGCCGGCCCGCAGCGACACCTGGTCACGGCCCTCGGGGCGGTGCGTCACCATCAGAAGAACGTTCTGCGCCGTGCGGTTCGGCACGCCCTCGCTGCGCGTCACGCGGGCGAAGGCGTAGCAGGTTTTCTGCGCGGCCTCGCCCACCGTCACCGCCGTCCAGGACTGGAAATCGCCAAGCTTGCGCGGTTGCGCCGTGGCCTCGTTGGCAAGCAGCACCGTGGCGGCCAGCAGCACGGCCAGAATGGGGGACCAGGACATGCCCGCTAGATACGGTCGCCGGCCGTCGCCAGCAACCGCCTCGGCAGTCCGGGGCACCGTGTCCCTGACGAACAAAAAAAGGAGGGGGATCGGGGGAGTTCCCTCCCCCGCCTTGCTGCCTGCCGACGACGCCGCCTATGCAGTCCCCGATGACCGACCCCGCAGACCTCCATCTGGCCAGCCAGTACGAAGCCTTCCCCTACCCTGCCCGCGACCCCCAGGACGAGGCAAAACGCCTGGTGGTCGGCAGCCCGAGCCACCTGCGCGAGATCGACCATTGGATCTTCGGCGCCCGCCGCCCCGCCGCCCAGCCGCTGCGGGCCTTGGTCGCCGGCGGCGGCACCGGGGATGGCGCGATCATGCTGGCGCAGCAGATGCACTGGGCCGGGCGCCCTGGCGAAGTGGTCTGGCTGGACCGCAGCGGCGCGGCGCGGCGGGTGGCGGAGGCGCGGGCGGCGGCGCGGCGGCTGGACAACATGCGGTTTGTCGAGGGGTCGCTGCTGGACCTGCCGGGAGTAACGTCCGGGGCGTTCGATTACATCGACTGCTGCGGCGTGCTGCACCATCTGCCGGACCCGTTGGCCGGCCTCAGGGCGCTGGTCTCGGCGCTGGCGCCGGGCGGCGGGATCGGGCTGATGTTGTATGCCCCGCACGGCCGCACCGGCGTCTACATGCTGCAGGAGGCGTTGCGGCTGCTGGCGCCGCCGGACCTGCCGCCGCCGGAGCGCGTTGGGCTGGCGCGGCGGCTGTGGAAGCAGGCGCCCGAGACCGCGTGGCTGAAGCGCAACCCGTGGCTGACCGACCACCTCTCGGGCGGCGATGCCGGGCTGTACGACCTGCTGCTGAACCCGCGCGACCAGGCCTTCACCATCCCCGCGCTGGCGGCGCTGGTGCGGGCGGCGGGGCTGCGGATCGCCTGCCTGGTGGAGCCGGTGCGCTACGACCCTGACAGCTACCTGACGGACCCGAGGCTGCGCGCCCGGGCGGCGGGGCTGGACCCGGTGCGGCGGGCCGCGCTGGCCGAGGCCGTCACCGGCAACATGGGCATCCACATCGCCTACTGCGTTGCGGCCGAGGCGACCGTTCCGGCGCCGCCGTGGCAGGACCCGGACGCGGTGCCGGTGCTGCGCGAGATGGACGGCGTGGCGCTGGCGCGCGGCCTGCCGCCGGACGGCACCATGCCGGTGAGCTTCGATGGGCTGCGGGTGGCGCTGCCGATGCCGCGGCTGGCGGCGGCGATCCTGGCGCGGGTGGACGCGCGGCGCAGCTTCGGCGCCATCGCCGACGAACTGGCGGCGAACGGCATTTCGCGGGACGTGTTCCGGCGCGACCTGGCGCTGCTGCGGCGGACGATGGAGGCGATGAACCGGCTGCTGATCGCCGCCCCGGCGTGAGGTTTGGCGCTCCGCCGCAGCCGATCATCATCTTCGGCGCCGCGGTGCGGCCGGACGGCACCGCCAGCGAGACGCTGCTGCTGCGGGTCGCCGCGGCGGCGGCGTTCGGCGCGACGCTTCCCAGCCCGCTTTACTTCCCGACCGGCGCCAAGGGCCGCCACGGCGAGGCCGAAAGCGCCGTCATGGCGGCGCTGCTGCGGCAGGCCGGCGTGCCGCCCGGCCGCATCCGCCAGGAGTCGACCGGCACCGACACGCTGTCCTCGGTCCGCGCTTGCGCGGTCATGCTGCGGGCGATGGGCCACGCCGGCCCGGTCTTCGCCGCAAGCAGCGGCTACCACCTGCCACGCTGCCGGCTGCTGCTGCGGCTGGCCGGCTTCGAGGCGCGGCCGGTGCCGCCGCCACGGCCGGCCGCGGCCTGGCGGCAGCGCTGGTACTGGCGGCTGCGGGAAGTGCCGGCGATCCCGTACGACGCAGCGCTGATGCTGTTGGCACGCCGGCGCTGAGCCGCATTGCCGGCCGGGCGACGATCCGGCATTTCTCCTATTGCCAGCGGGAGGGGAAGTGGGGGACCGTGCGCAACGAGCCGTGCTGTCCGACCGGCCATCCAAGCGTTACAAGCAAGAAACCTCGGGGGAGACTCGATCCATGGCCATTGACGGCAGCACCGCCACCACCCGCCGCCTGCTGCTGCAGGGCAGCGCCGGCACCGCGCTCGCCACGACGCTGCCTGGCACGGTCTGGGCGCAGGCGCCGGCGCGCAACGAGCCGCTGCGGATCGGCGTGATGACCGACCTGTCGGGCCCCTTCGCCGGGGCCGGCAGCACGCCGCTGTTCCAGGGCGCCGAGGTGGCGATCGCGCTGTTCAACGAGCGCGGCGGCGTCGATGGCCGCCCGGTCCTGGCCGTCACCGCCGACAGCCAGAGCCGCACCGAGACGGCGATCAACGAGGCCGAACGCCTGCTGGGGCAGGAAAAGCTCGAGGTGGTGACGGGCATCTACTCCTCGGCCCATGCGGTGCCGCTGGCGCAGCGCTTCGAGCAGCAGAAGAAGCTGATGTGGATCACCAGCGCGATCGCGACCGCCGTGGTGAAGGACAAGAATTTCCGTTACGTCTTCCGTCCGACGGTGCATTCCGATCAGTACGGCGAGGGTTCGGTCTCGGTGATCCACGAGCACGCGCAGGCCAAGCTCGGCCTGGCGCCGGACAAGGTGAAGCTCGGCGTCATCTACGAGGACGGGCCGTACGGCACCGGCGTCGCCTCGGCCATCGAGGCCAACGCCAAAAGCCGCAACATGCCGATCGAGCTGAAGGAGGCCTATTCGGCCAGCGCGCCCGACCTTTCGACGCTGGTGACCAAGCTGCGGCGCGAACGGCCCGACGTGGTCTACCAGGTCGGCTACAACCCGGACATCACGCTGTTCCTGCGCCAGGCCAAGACCGGCGGGCTGCGCTTCCGGATGATGATCGGCCATGGCGCCGGCTGGTCGCAAATCGACCGGCTGTGGGACACCTTCGGCGCCGACATCCAGTATTTCTGCAACGTCGACCCGGCGGCGACGCAGATGCTGGACTGGGAGAAGCTCGGCCCCGGCATCGCCGACCTGGCCCGCGTCTTCGTCGAGAAATACCAGGCGAAGCACCAGATGCGCGACCTGCCGCCGCACGCCTCGATGGGCTTCAACAACACCTGGATCTTCCTGAACCACGTGCTGGCGCCGGCGGTGCGGAAGACCGGCGGGATGACCGCCGACGCGCTGCGCGAGGCGGCGCTGGAGGTGGACATCCCGGTCGGCGGCACCATCCAGGGCTACGGCGTGAAGTTCCACCCGCCGGGCTCGCCGATGGCGGGGCAAAACGAGCGCAGCATCGCCGTGGTGATGCAGTTCGTGGACGCCAAGTCGCGGGTGGTCTGGCCCTCGGCGATTGGCGTGCCGCCGGTGATGCCGCTGCCGCCGAACCATGCCTTCGCGCTGCGCTCATGAGCAGCGGCGGCCCGCTGCTGCGGGTCGAGGGGCTGACCAAGCGGTTCGGCGGTTTCACCGCGGTGGACGACGTGTCCTTCACGGTGGCGCCGGGAGAAATCCTGGGACTGCTCGGCCCCAACGGGTCGGGCAAGAGCACGACGTTCAACTGCATCGCCGGGATGCTGCGGCCCAGCGCCGGGCGCGTGCTGCTGGCCGGCGTCGAGATAGGCGGGCTGCCGGCGGATGCGGCGTGCCGCCAGGGAATCGGCCGCACCTTCCAGATCCCGCGGCCGTTCCGCGGCCTGTCGCTGCTGGAGAACGCGGCTCTGGCAGCGCATTACGGCGCCGGCGGCAGCATCACGCGGGACGAGGCGGTGCGGCGCGCCCGCGACGCGCTGCGCCTGGCGCAACTGCCGGACGACCCGCACGCGATGGTGCCGGGCCTCGGCGCGGCGGGGCTGAAGAAGCTGGAGCTGGCGCGGGCGCTGGCGACCCAGCCGCGGCTGCTGCTGGCGGATGAATCGCTGGGCGGCCTGGATGCCGGCGAGATGCGCGCCGCCGCCGACATGCTGAAGCGCATCCGCGACGAGCGCGGCATCACCATCGTCTGGGTCGAGCACATTATGGGCATGCTGCTGTCGGTGGTGGACCGGGTGGTGGTGCTGGACCACGGCGCGGTGATCTTCACCGGCACCGCGGCCGAGGCGCAGGAGGATGCGCGCGTCGCGGAAGTCTATCTCGGCCCGCCGGAAGCGCGCGCGGCATGAGCGGCGCGTCGCTGGTGCTCACCGGCCTCCGCGCCGGCTATGGCGATTTCCAGGCGCTGTTCGGCATCGACCTGCGGGTCGATCCCGGCGAGGCGGTCGGCGTCGTCGGCCCGAACGGCGCCGGCAAGACCACCCTGCTGCGGGTCATCTCCGGCCTGCTGCGGCCCAGCGCGGGGACGCTGCGGTTCGGCGGCCAGGACATCGCCGCGGTGCCGCCGCACACCCTCCCCTCGCTCGGCATCGCCCACGTGCCGGAGAACCGTCGGCTGTTCCCGCAATTGACGGTCGAGGAGAACCTGAAGGTGGGCGCCTTCGCTCCCGAGGCGCGGGCGCATTTCCACGAACGCCGCGACCATGTCTTCTCGCTGTTCCCGAAGCTGGCCGAACGCCGCCACCAGGCGGCCGGCACGATGTCGGGCGGCGAGCAGCAGATGTGCGCCATCGGCCGCGCGCTGATGTGCGGGCCGCGCATCCTGCTGCTGGACGAACCCTCGGCGGGGCTGGCGCCGATCGTCGTGCAGCAGGTGTTCGGGCTGGTCCGCCGCATCCGCGAGGAAGGCCTGACCGTGCTGATCGTCGAGCAGAACGTGGCGCAGGTACTGCGGGTGGTGGACCGCGCCTACGTGCTGGAGACCGGCCGCGTCGCCGCGCAGGGCACCGCGGCGGCGCTGGCGGCGGACCCGGCGATCCGCCGCAGCTATCTCGGGGGGCACTGACGCGATGGACCCGTTCCTGCTGGAGGCCATCGTCAACGGCGTGCTGCTCGGCGGCGTGTTCGCGCTGCCGGTGCTGGGGCTGAACCTAGTGTTCGGCGTGGTCGACGTGGTGTGGCTGTGCTACGCGGAACTCGTGATGATCGGCATGTACGCCGTGTGGTTCCTGCACGTGCAGGCGGGCTGGCCGCTGGCCGCCGCCTTCGCCGCCTGCCTGCCCATCGTCGCCGTGCTGGGCGTTGTCCTGCACCTGGTCGTGGTGCGGCCGCTGCTCGCCGCGCCGCCGATCAACCAGGTGCTGGCGACCGGCGGCGTGCTGTTCGTGCTGCAGGGCGCCGCGACCCTGGTGTTCTCCACCGATTTCCGCAGCCTCGGCGCCGCGATGCCGCCGATGGAGGTGGGGGAGATCTTCGTCTCCGGCACCAAGCTGGCCGCCTTCGTCGCTGCGCTGGCCGGCGCCGCGGTGCTGTGGGCGTTCCTGAAATTTACCTATGTCGGCACCGCCATCCGCGCCATCGCCCGCGACCGCGAGGTGATGCCGCTGATGGGCGTGGACAGCCGCCGCATCTACCTGATCGCCTCGGCGATCGGCGGCACCCTGGCCGGCCTCGCCGCCTGCCTGCTGGTGGTGCAGCTCGACGTGCACCCCTTCATCGGGCTGTCGTTCGGGCCGATCACCTTCATGATCTGCGTCATGGGCGGACTCGGCAACATGCTGGGCGGCTTCCTGGCGGCCTTCCTGATGGGGCTGATCGTCTCGGTCGGCGGCTTCTGGGGCAACACCGAATTCTCCTACGTGATCGCCTTCCTGTTCTTCATCGTGACCATCTTCGTTCGGCCGCGCGGGCTGTTCGCGCGATGAGAAGCGCCGCATTCCCACTCGTACTGCTGGCCGTGCTGGCCTGCGTGCCGCTGCTGTCGCCGCCCGAGTACTTCCTGCACCTCGGCATCACCGCGCTGCTAATGGCAGTCGCCGGCACCGGCTGGGCGCTGATGGGGCGGTTCGGGCTGGTCTCGTTCGGCCACGGCGCCTTCCTCGGCGTCGGCGCCTATGCCTCGGCGCTGTTGTGGAACCTCCAGGGCATCACCCCCTGGATCGGCGTGTCGATCGGCGTCGTCATGGGCATGGCGGCGGGTGCGCTGCTCGGCTGGCCGTGCTTCCGCTTCAAGGTGGTCGGCCACTACTTCGCGCTGGTCACGCTGGCCGCCGGCGAGATCGTCCGCATCCTGATCACCGCGTTGCGCGAGGTCACCGGCGGCTCGCTGGGGATGACGCCGAATGCCGCCCCGCCCGGCGCCGGCTTCGCCGCCATGCAGTTCGACAAGGCGGGGTTCTGGTGGCTGTCGCTGCTGGCCTGGGGCCTGGCGCTGCTGGTCTGGCGGCTGGTCGACGGCTCGATGTCCTCGAAAGCCCTAGCCGCCATCGCCGAGGACGAGGAGGCCGCCGCCAGCATCGGCATCCGGGTGGCGCGCGAGAAGTTGAAGGTCACGCTGCTCTCGGCCGGGCTGGCGGCGCTGGCGGGGGCGCTGACCGGGCAGTACCGCATGTACCTGAACCCGGAATCGCTGGCCGGCCTCGGTATTTCGTTGCAGATCGTGTTCGGCGCCATTGCCGGGGGGATGTACAGCCCGCTCGGCCCGACCATCGGCGCCTTCTTGACCATCGCCCTGGAGGAAACGCTGCGGGTGTCCTTCGGCACGTTGTTCACCGGCGCGGCGCCGCTGGTCTACGGCGTGCTGCTGGTGCTGTTCATCGTGTTCCTGCCGCGCGGCCTGGCGGGACTGGCGGAGCGCCGCGGCCGCCGGCCGGCGCCGGTCCGGGCCGACGCCGTTACGACGGCATCCGGGAAATCACTGGTCTAAGACCAATGCTGTTCACTCAAAAGGATCAAGCCGCTACCAGAACTTTCCAAAAAGCCGAATTTTCAATGTGTTGAGGCCAGCCATGAAGCTTAGGTGAACACAATTCTACCCTAAGTGAACGGTG
>JAABUN010006138.1_pt1 | contig 14118 bp, 12 predicted proteins | sample 5559311 | NCBI WGS metagenome assembly JAABUN01 (sample SAMN10711877, study PRJNA513370) | rock metagenome | isolation source: Antarctica rocks | place: Antarctica: Victoria Land, Siegfried Peak sud | reverse complement strand
AGTACAGCAAGGGCGCGCTGTTCCTAGCCCATCTGCGGGAGTCGATTGAAGACCCCGCGTTCTGGAACGGGTTGCGCCGCTTTACCCGGCGGCATGCGGGAGGAACGGTGACGAGCAAGGACTTTCAACAGGCGATGGAGACGACGAGCGGGCGCGATCTGTCGCCCATGTTCATCGAGTGGGTGTATGGTCCGTGATGTCAGCCTTCCACCCGAGTGTGGTGGCCGGTCTCCCACTCGGTGGTGGCGAGGAGGACGATGGCGTCGGCGACCACATCCGGCGGCTTCACGTCCGCCGGGTTCTCGCCCGGAAAGGCCGCGCCGCGCATGGCGGTGCGGGTCGCGCCCGGATCGACGATGGCGACCCGGATGCCGAAGCGCCGGACCTCCTCCGCGTAACAGAGCACGAGCGATTCCATGGCTGCCTTCGACGCCGCATAGCCGCCCCAGAAGGCGCGCGGGGTCGTGCCCACCGACGAGGTGACGGCCATAATCCGCGCGTCCGTCGCCGCGCGCATCATCCGGTCGAAGGCGGCGATCAGCGCCTGATTGGCCGACACGTTGAGCGTGAGCGTGCGGGCCAGTTCGGCCGGGTCGAGCTGCGGCACCGGCGTCAACGTGCCCAGCGTGCCGGCGTTCAGGACGAGGATGTCGAGCGCCGTCCAGCGTCCGGCGATCGCCTCGCCCAATCGCGCGATCGCCTGGTCGGCGGTGAGGTCCAGCGGTGCGATGGTGGCCGAGCCACCGGCCTCGTGGATCGCCTCCTCCACCGCCTCCAGCTTGGCGGCGTCGCGCGCCACCAGCACGACGTGCGCGCCCTCGGCCGCCAGCGCCCTAGCCGTCGCCGCGCCGATTCCCCGGCTGGCTCCCGTCACCAGCGCGAGCTGTCCGTCGAGCGCGCCCATTACTCGCCCACTCTCACTCGGCCGCCGCCAGCAGCTCGAATTGGGTCCGCACGCCTTCGGGATCGGGGTCGGTCAGCGGGGTCGGATAGTCGCCGGAGAAGCAGGCGTCGCAATGGCTCGGCCTGGCCCCACGCTCCCGCTCGCCAAGCGCGCGATAAAGGCCGTCGAGCGAAATGAAGGCCAGGCTGTCGGCGTCCATATACTCGCGCATCTCCTCGACCGACTTCGCCCAGGCGAGCAGTCCGCTCTGTTCGGGCGTGTCGACGCCGTAGTAGCAGGAGTGGCGCGTGGGCGGGCTGGCGATCCGCATGTGGACCTCGCGCGCGCCGGCCTCGCGCATCATCTGGACGATCTTCAGGCTGGTCGTGCCGCGCACGATCGAGTCGTCCACCAGCACGATCGACTTGCCCGCGACGAGCGCGCGGTTGGCGTTGTGCTTCAGCTTGACGCCCAGATGGCGCACCGCGTCGCCCGGCTGGATGAAGGTGCGGCCGACATAGTGCGACCGGATGATGCCGAGCTCGAACGGAATGCCTGACTTCTGCGCGTAGCCGATGGCGGCTGGCACGCCCGAGTCGGGCACCGGGATGACATAGTCGGCCGCGACCGGCAGCTCGACCGCCAGCTCCGCGCCGATGTTCTTGCGCACCTCATAGACCGATCGGCCATCCATCTGGCTGTCGGGACGTGAGAAATAGACGTGCTCGAAAATGCAGGGGCGCGGGTGAGCGGGGCGGAAAGGCTTGAGCGAGCGGCACTGCCCGTCCTCAACCACAATCAGCTCGCCGGGCTCCACATCGCGCTCGTAGGTCGCGCCAACCACATCCAGGGCTACGGTCTCGCTGGCGAAGATCACCGAGCCCTTCAACCGGCCCATAACCAGCGGCCGGATGCCGAGTGGATCGCGACAGGCGATCAGCCCCTGCTCGGTCACGCAGACCAGCGAATAGGCGCCCTCCACCTGACGGCAGGCGTCGATGAAGCGGTCGAGCAGCTCGCGATAGGAGGATGTGGCGACCAGGTGGATCAGCACCTCCGTGTCGCTGGTCGACTGAAAGATCGAACCGCGCCGGACCAGCGCCTCGCGCAAGGCAATGGCGTTCGAGATGTTGCCGTTGTGCGCGATTGCGAAGCCGCCGGTGGCGAGTTCGGCGAACAGCGGCTGCACGTTGCGCAACGCCGTCTCGCCGGAGGTCGAATAGCGGACATGGCCGGCCGCCATCCGGCCGGGCAGCGCGCGGATGATGTCGTCACGGTCGAATGTGCCGGCGACGTGACCCATGGCGCGATGCGAGTGGAAGGCCGCGCCGTCGAAGCTGGTGATTCCCGCCGCCTCCTGGCCACGATGCTGGAGCGCGTGCAGGCCGAGCGCCACGACGGCGGCGGCGGAGTCGTTGTCGGCGATCCCGAACACGCCGCACTCCTCGCGCAAGGTGTCGTCGTCGAACGGGTGAGTCGTCAGCATGAGCGGGCGGGCCATCCGGATGCGGGCGGAGGGCGTCCTATAGGTTGCAATCGTGTGACTGTCTCCCCCTCTGGGGTGGTGTGCGCACTCGATCGCCATGGCTCAGCCCTCTCCCCTGAAGGGGAGAGGGCTTTATAGGGGTTTCATGACAGCCTTTAATCTCAAGCTCGACCCGCAAGGCCTCCTCACCGCCGTGGTGCAGGACGCCACCACGCGCGGCGTCCTGATGGTCGCCCATATGAACGCCGACGCATTGGCCGCCACGCAGGCGACGGGGCTCGCCACTTTCTGGTCGCGCTCGCGCGGGGAGCTGTGGGAGAAGGGGGCGACGAGCGGCAATCGGCTGCGGGTGGTCGAGTGTCGCGTCGACTGCGACGGCGACGCCGTGCTGCTGCTCGTGGAGCCGGAGGGGCCGGCCTGTCACACGGGCGCGATCTCGTGCTTCCACCGGCGACTGACCGGGCGCGGGCTGGAGCCGGTGTGAAGGGCGCGGCACTCCTGCTGCTGCTGGCCGGCTGTTCGGGCCGAGACTCGGATTCGTCGCCGGATCCCACGCCGGTGTCCCGTCGGCTGGACCGGGCGGCGGTCCGCTCCGGTCAGCTGCCCGATGCCAAAACCGCTTCGCCGCTCGGCGCCTACATCGCCGACACGGACATTGGCGAGGATCGGCTGTGCGTGGTCGGCCCGACCGAGCACGTGAGGGGCGCGCGCGCCACCGTCGAGCTGTCCGTGTCCTACGGCTCCGGCGGAGCGTGTGTGGCGCGGGGCACCGGGGAGGCGGTCAGCGGCGGGCTGCGGCTCTCGCTGGCTAGGGACTGCGAGTTCGTGGCGCGGCTCGACGGCGCGCGCGCCGTGTTCCCGGGCACGGTGCCGGCGGGGTGCCAGTCGGTGTGCAGCGGGCGCGCGTCGCTCGCCGGCGTGACCATCCCGAAGCGCAGCGACTCGACGGCGGAGGCGAGCGCGCTCACCGACCCACAAGGTCGGCCGCTCTGCCTGTCAGCTTGACGTTTACGTAAACGTCCAGTAAGTTAAGGCATGGCTTCGGACCGGTCCCAGACCCAGCGCGACGAGCACGCGCAAGTGCACACGCCCGACAGCTCTGGCCGCGACAGCTATGGCATCGCCGAGCTGGCGGCCGAGTTTGACGTGACCGCCCGCGCGTTGCGCTTTTACGAGGACGAGCGGCTGATCTCGCCCGCCCGCAAGGGCTCGGTTCGGATCTATTCGACCCGCGACCGCGCGCGCCTCGCCTGGATTCTGCGCGCCAAGCGGGTCGGGTTCTCGCTCGCCGACATCCGCGAGATGATCGACCTGTACGACGTCGACGACGGTCGGCTGGAACAGCGGCGTGTCACCATCGAACGGTGCCGCAACCGGGTCGCCAAGCTGCGCCAGCAACAGGCGGACATCGACGACGCCATTGGCGAGCTCCAGACCTTCATCAAGACAGTCGAGGGCGTCGACGCCCGCCTCCACGCCGCCTGAAAGGACCACCATGCCCCGCTACTCCCCGCCCGTCCGCGACACGCGCTTCGTGCTCGAGCACGTCGCCAGGATCGACAACCACTCGAACCTGCCGGGCTTCGAGGCGGCGAGCGGCGACATGGTGGACGCGGTGCTGGGCGAAGGCGCGAAGTTCGTGTCCGAGGTGCTGTTTCCGCTCAACCAGACGGGCGATCACGAGGGCTGCACACGGCATCCCGACGGCAGCGTGACCACGCCGGCCGGCTTCAAGGACGCTTATAACCAATTCGTTGCCGCCGGCTGGGGCACGCTGGGCGCGGCGGCCGAGTTCGGCGGGCAGGGGCTGCCGCACGTCGTGTCCATGGCGTTCGAGGAGTATATGACATCGGCCAACATGGCGTTCGCGATGTACCCGGGCCTGTCGGCCGGCGCGGTCGCCGCGATCCTCGCCAAGGGGTCGCAGGCGCAAAAGGACAAGTACGCGCCCAACATGATCTCCGGCAAATGGGGCGGCACCATGAACCTGACGGAGGCGCATTGCGGCACCGACCTGGGCCTGATCCGCACGCGCGCCGCGCCGCAGGGTGACGGCAGCTATTCGGTCACCGGGCAAAAGATCTTCATCTCGTCGGGCGAGCACGACCTGACCGAGAACATCATCCATCTGGTGCTCGCCAAGACGCCGGACGCGCCCGACGACGTGAAGGGCATCAGCCTGTTCATCGTCCCTAAGGTGCTGGTGAACGACGACGGCTCCCTGGGTGAGCGCAACGGCGTAAGCTGCGGGTCGATCGAGGAGAAGATGGGCATCCACGGCAACTCGACCTGCGTGATGAACTACGACGGGGCGACCGGATGGCTGGTTGGCGAGGAGAACAAGGGGCTGGCCGCCATGTTCATCATGATGAACGCCGCTCGGCTCGGCGTCGGACTGCAGGGCTTGGGCGTGGCCGAGGTCGCCTATCAGAACGCCGTCCACTACGCGCACGACCGCCGCCAGGGTCGCGCGCTCACCGGTCCGGCCGAGCCGAGCGAGAAGGCGGACACGCTGTTCGTCCACCCCGACGTGCGCCGGATGCTAATGGAGGCCAAGGCGCTGACCGAGGGCCTGCGCGCGCTCTGCCTCTGGGGCGCGCTCCAGGTCGACCTCAGCCACAAGGCGCAGACGGAGGAGGAGCGGCAGACGGCCGACGACCTGATCAGCCTGCTGACGCCGGTCATCAAGGGCTATGGCACCGACAAGGGCTACGACATCGCGACCTCGGCCCAGCAGGTCTATGGCGGCCATGGCTACATCCGCGAATGGGGCATGGAGCAGTATGTTCGCGATGCGCGCATCGCCATGATCTACGAGGGCACCAACGGCGTGCAGGCGATGGATCTGGTCGGCCGCAAGCTAGCTCAGAAAGGCGGTCGGGCCGTCCAGGCGCTGTTCGCGGTGCTGGATCAGGAAATCGCCGATGCCAAGGGTTCGGACGCGACCGCCGACTTCGCAGCCCGGCTTGAGCGTGCGACCACCGACCTGAAGGCGTCTACCATGTGGTTCGTGGCGAACGGCATGGCGAACCCCAACAACGTCGGCGCGGGCGCGGTCGCCTACATGCACCTGATGGGCGTGGTGACGCTCGGCCTGATGTGGCTCCGGATGCTGACGGCGGCCGAGGCGATCGTGGCGAGCGGGCAGGGCGACGTGCCGCTGGCCGAAGCCAAGCGGGTGACCGCGCGCTTCTTCGCCGAGCGCATCCTGCCCGAGGCCGGCGCGCTGCGCCGCAAGATTGAGGGCGGAGCCGAGGCGATCATGGCGCTCGAGCCCGAGCAGTTCCTGGCGGCATGAGGGCGCGTATAGCCCTCTTCCCCTAGAAGCCCCCTCCTGCTCCGCGGGAGAGGGTTGGGTGAGGGTGGCGAGCCGCAGGCTCGCGCGAGCTTTGCTCGCCCACCCTCATCCAACTTCAACTAGCCAGCAAGCTGGCAAGTCTGCGTATCCTTGTCCCGCCAGCGGGAGAAGGTTGGTAGCAGGGGGAGAAGGTCGGATGCGACCCTTTCCTTTCACCCCGCACACTGACATGGCCCTCCGCCGTGGGGGACATCACCGATCCGATCGCTATCGAGGGCCAAACCTGTTGGCGGCGCGCGCACGCCGACAAGGCGACGCTGGTGGTCGACGCGCAGGATTACTTCCTGCTGGCGGCGCGTATGATGCGCATGGCGCGGCGGCGGACCATCATCATCGGCTGGGACTTCGATACCCGTATCCGGCTTGAGCAGGAGGGGCCGAAGCACCAGGCGCCCACACTCGGCGAGTTCATCCTGTCGCTGGCGCGCGAGCGGCCGGAGCTGGAGATCCGCATCCTTCGCTGGGACTTCGGTGCCTTTCGCTCGATCCGGCGGGGCTCGATGATCTTCGACCTCGCCCGCTGGCGGATGCAGCGCAACATCCGGATGCGCTTCGACGGCGCTCATCCGGCAGGCTGCTCGCACCATCAGAAGATCCTGATCATCGACGACGACCTCGCCGTGTGCGGTGGCATCGACATGACCGGCAACCGCTGGGACACGCGCGATCACCTGCCCGACGATCCGCGCCGGACGCGGCCTGGTGGCGAACCGTACCCGCCGTGGCACGACGCCACCATGATCGCGACCGGCGAGGTCGCCCTGGCGATCAGCGAGCTGGCGCGCACGCGGTGGTTCGTGGCCACCGGCGAGCGGCTGCCGTCGGTGGCGCAGCACGGCGTGCTGTGGCCCGACGACCTCACGCCCGACTTCGAGGACGTGACCTTCGCGATCGCCCGCACGATCGCGCCCTGGCGCGACAACCAGCCGGTGCACGAGGTCGAGGCGCTTCACCTCGCGACGATCGCCCGAGCGACGCGCACGATCTACGCCGAGAACCAGTATTTCACCTCGCCCCGCATCGCCGCAGCGCTCGTCGAGCGGATGAAGGCGGTGCCGGAGCTCGAGATGGTGCTGGTCACGCCGCTGACCGCCGACGGCTGGCTGGAGAAGAAGGCGATGGACGGGGCTCGGGTGAGGCTGGTCAACGCCATCCAGCGGGAGGTCGGACCGGACCGCTTCCGCGTTCTCTACCCTGTCAACGCCGTCGGCGACGCTATCTACGTCCACGCCAAGATCACGATCGTCGACGACCAAGTCCTGCGCATCGGCTCGGCCAACCTCAACAACCGCTCGATGGCGCTCGACAGCGAATGCGACCTGATGCTGGAGACGAACGGCGAGCCGGCCCTGGTCGAGTGCGTGCTCGCCATCCGCGACCGCCTGATCGCCGAGCACACTGGGTCGACGCAAGACGCCGTCAGCGCCGCCATCGCCGCGCACGACGGCTCATTGATCCGCGCCATCGGTTCGCTCACCTGTGGCGGGCGCTCGCTCGTGCCGCTGCCGCTCGATCCGCCCAAGGGAGTCGAGGCGGTGATTGCCGACAACGAGCTGCTCGACGCCGAGTCGCCCGACATGATGTTCGAGGTGTTCAGCCGACGACGGCGGCTGATCCGCCGCTACCGCGCGATCCGGGGCGGCGTGCGCCGCCGGTTCGAGCGGTCGCGTCAGCGCTCCGGCAGGAAGTCCGGCACCGACAGGTAACGCTCGCCGGTGTCGTAGTTGAAGCCGAGCACGCGCTTGCCGTCGAGCTTCGGCAACGTCTTGGCGATCGCAGCGAGAGTCGCGCCGGACGAGATGCCGACCAGCATCCCCTCTTCGGTGGCCGCGCGCCGCGCCATCTCCTTGGCCGCCTCCGGCTCAACCGTGATCGCGCCGTCGATGGCGTCGGTGTGCAGGTTGGCGGGCACGAAGCCCGTGCCGATGCCCTGGATCGGGTGCGGACCGGGCTTGCCGCCGGAGATGACCGGCGAGCCGGCCGGCTCCACGGCCCAGGCGGTGAGGTCCGGCCAGACCTGCTTCAACCGTTCCGCGCAGCCGGTGATATGGCCGCCGGTGCCCACGCCCGTGATGATCGTGTCGATCGGCGTGTCGGCGAAGTCCGCCAGGATTTCTTCGGCGGTCGTGCGGACATGGACCTCGACATTGGCGGGGTTTTCGAACTGCTGCGCCAGCCAGGCGTTCGGCGTCTCCGCGACGATCTCGGTGGCGCGCGCAATCGCCCCGTTCATCCCGCCCTCCTTGGGCGTCAGGTCAAAGGTCGCGCCATAGGCGAGCATCAGCCGCCGGCGCTCAAGCGACATGGACTCGGGCATGCACAGGATCAGCCGGTAGCCCTTGACCGCCGCCACCATGGCCAGGCCGATGCCGGTGTTGCCGCTCGTCGGCTCGACGATCGTGCCGCCGGGCTTCAGCGAGCCGTCGCGCTCGGCGGCCTCGACCATGGCGAGCGCGACCCGGTCCTTGATCGAGCCGCCGGGGTTCGATCGCTCCGACTTGATCCAGACCTCGTGGTCGGGAAACATCCGGGCCATTCGGATGTGCGGCGTGCCGCCAATCGTGTCGAGGATGGACTGCGCCTTCATGTCGGCTCCTTCACTTGCGTTTCCATGTCGTCTTCAAAGCGTTTCGCACGTCTGAGCGCCGGGAACAACGCGGCCCAGGTCAGCGTGACGACGATCGCGCCGATTCCGCCCGCCACCACCGCGAACACCGGTCCCATGGCATAGGCGAGGAAGCCCGACTCCGCCTCTCCCAATTCGTTCGACGCGGAGATGGTGAGGCCGCTGACCGCCGACACGCGGCCCCGCTTATCGTCCGGCGTGGCGAGCTGGATCAGCGACTGGCGGACATAAACCGAGAACATATCGGCCGCGCCCGCGATGGCGAGGGTCACGAGCGACAGGACCATGCTGGTCGACAGGCCGAACACCACCGTCGCCAGCCCGAACACGACCACCGCGCCCAGCATCTTTGGCCCGACGTTGCTCTTCAAGGGCCGGATCGAGAACACCAGTGCCACGATCGACGCGCCCACGGCAGGCGCGGCGGCGAGCTGGCTCAGCCCGGTCGGCCCGACCTTCAGGATGTCGCGCGCATAGACCGGCAGCAGCGCGGTGGCACCCGCCAGCAGCACCGCAAAGAGGTCGAGCGTGATCGCGCCCAGCACGACCTTGTTGCCCGCGACATAGCGCAGCCCCTCCGCCACCTGGGTAATCGGATGCGCCTTTGACGGAGCCGGGCGGCGCTTGAGCGGCGACACCTGCCACAGGAACACGAACGCGACCGAGAACAGCGCGGCCGCCGCCCAATAGGCGAAGTCCGGCCGTATGGCGTATGCGACGCCGCCGATCGCGGGACCGGCAATGGCGCCCGTCTGCCACGCGATGGAGGACAGCGCGATCGCGGTCGGCAGCGACGCCTTGGGCACCAGATTGGGCGCGATGGCGGAGTAGGCCGGGCCGGCAAAGGCGCGCGCGACGCCCAGCAGCACCGCGATCACGAGCAGCACCGGCAGGTGCATCGCGCCCGCCAGCGTCACCGCTCCCAAGGTGACCGCGCAGGACAGTTGCAGCACCAGCGTCAGGCGCGCGATCAGCAGCCGGTCGTAGTGGTCCGCCACCCAGCCGGTGATCGGCGTGAGCAGGAACAGCGGCAGGAACTGGAGCAGCCCGAGCAGCCCCAGCCACGCCGAGGCGTCCTGCACGCTCAGCCCCAGTTCCGACCGGGCGAGGTCGTACGCCTGATAGCCGATGATTAGCACCATGGCGTATTGCGCCAGGGTCATCGTCCAGCGGGTGACGACGTAGTTGCGGAAGTCCGGGATGCGGAAGGGGTGGGGGACCGGCTTCATCGGGTCGTCACTAGGCGACTGCGCACCGCGCGCCAGTGGCTTACAGGCCGGGGCGGCAATACGCCTCTTGCCCGACCTTTGCGATCAGGCAGTGCGCGCCGGGGGCGACCCACTTCATGCCGGTCTCCGCGCCCGCGCCGTAGGTCAGCCGAACGGGTCCACCCGGCCGCTCGACCACGAGTGACTGGCCGTCGCGTCGAGCGGGGTAGGTTCCGGACTGGTCGAGCGTGTGCTGCATCGCGACCATGAACCGGCCTGGCCCGTTCGCCCTGATGTCGGCGAAGAGGCCCTCCGGCCCGGCCCAGCGCCCCACGAGGCGGGGATCGTCGGGAAAGCCCAGACCCTCTGTTACGCCTCCTGACCCGAATGATGGTCCAAAGTCTGTGGCGGCCGCCATGTTCGCACTGGACGATCCAGCCTGCTGTTGGTTGCTCGCCGAACAGCCGATGAGGACGAAGAACACCGCAACGCTGACGCCGGTCCTCATTGCATCAGGAACTGCTTCAGATCGTCGATCAGCCGGTCCGTGGCGGTGGCGATCAGGCCGTGGGGCTCGCCGTCATATTCGATCAGCTGTGCGCCGCTGATCCTCTTGGCAGCCGCGCGGCCAGCCGCATCGATCGGCACGGTTTGGTCTTTGGTTCCGTGGATCACCAGCGTCGGCACGGTGAAGGCCGGCAGGTCGGGTCGGAAGTCGGTGGTCCCGAACGCCTCCGCGCAGGCAAGGGTGGGGCGCAGCCCCGCCTGCATGCACATGCCCCACGCCCAGTGAAGCAGCTCGTCGGACACGCTGTTCAGGATCACTCCCTGCCCGAAGAAGTCCTTCAGGAACCCCTTCATGAAGTGGGCGCGATCCTCAAGCATCCCCTTCGTCATGGCGGCAAAGGTCGATTGCGGCACGCCGTCCGGGTTGTCGTCGGTCTTGAGCATATACGGCACGACCGAGGAGATCAGCGCGGCCGAGCGCACGCCCTGGCCGTTATGCCGGCTCATATAGCGCGCGACCTCGCCGCCACCCATCGAAAAGCCGACGATCGCAGCGTCCTGAACGCCCGTCTTCGTCAGGACGTCGCGCAGATCGTCGGCCAGCGTGTCGTAGTCGTAGCCGGTCCAGGGCTGGTCCGACCGGCCGAAGCCGCGTCGGTCGTACGCGATGACCCGGTGACCGGCTTGCGCCAGCGCGAAACCAATTCGGTCCCAGCTGTCGGCGTTGAGCGGCCAGCCGTGGATCAGCACGACCGCCCGGCCGCCTCCGTTCCAGTCCTTGTAATAGAGCGTGGTGTCGTCGGCGGTGGTCAGGCGTGGCATCGGTCGGGTCTCCTCCGGGTCTCAGCCTTGGAATAGCCGAAGACCGGAGGGAGTTCCGATCAGGCAGGCGGTGCCACCACGAAGCGGCCCCGGCTGTTGACGGCAGCGGTGTCCACGATCGTCACTCGCGTGCCCAGATCGGCCTCCCCGAACAGCCGTTGCGCGAACTCCATCGGCACGCCGACGCAGCCATGCGTGTTCTCGCCGAACTCGATCGTGCTGGCGTGGATGGCGATGCCGTCGTCGGTCAGCCGCAGCATCATCGGCATCGGGACGTGGTAGATGTTGGAGATGTGGTCGGCGTCCTTTTGCGTGATCGTGAAGTCGCCGGTCGGCGTCGGCTTCTCGATGCGGCCGTGCAGGATGGCGGTGCGCCCGACCTCCGTGCGTCCGCGAAAGGCGTGCAGCTCGCGCGAGGCGAGATCGACCACGATCCACGGCCGGCCGGTCACGCCGACGGCGTTCCAGGCGTAGTCGCCCGGCTGGAGTTGCCGGTCGAGAGCGAGGAGCTGCGGCGGCTCGCCCGGTGCGGGCTGGCGCACAGTGCGGCTGGTGACGACTCGCTCGCCCTTGACCTGCACCGGCCCGGCCGCGCGCCACCAGAGCACAGAGCCGAGCAGCGCCACGAGGAGCAACAAGGTCCCGGCGGCCGGCCAGAGGCGGTCGAAGAGGGAGGTGGGGGGCGGGGTCACGTGGGGTGGTCTAGCAGAGTGTGCCGAATAGAGGGTGAACGGGGGAGGCTATAGCCCTCTCCCCTTCAGGGGAGAGGGTTGGGAGAGGGGAGCGGTATGGCGACTGGGTGCGATCCTGGCCGCCTATGTTCCCCTCTCCCTCGCCGCGGTCGCGGCTCTCCCTCTCCCCTGAAGGGGCGAGGGCTGGTGGTGTGGCGACGGAGTGCCAGGGTGGGTCGCTAGTGTTCTCCCTCCCCCTCTCTGCACTCACCTCGCCGCCACGGTCACGAAGCTGTCCATCACCTTCTTGTTCCCGCTCGTCGCGAAGTCGATCGTCAGCTTGTTGCCATCCTGCGCGCGTACTTCGCCATAGCCGAACTTCTGGTGGAACACGCGCGCGCCCACACCCACGTCCGCGCGCGGCTTGGCGGCAAAGGACACAGCCGAGGCGCGCGACTCGGCGACCCGCCGGGGCGTGGGCTCGAAGCCGCCCCCGGTCGCCGCCCGCTTCCAGCCCGGCCCGCGCGACTCGCCGCGCTCCACGTTGGCGAAGGGGTCGGCGCGCTCCGACCAGTTGGCGCGCCACAGCGACTCGCCGCCGGCCATCGTGGTCTCCGCCTCGATGTGGTCGGCGGGCAGTTCGGAGACGAAGCGCGACGGGATGGAGCTGGTCCACTGGCCATAGATGCGGCGATTGGACGCGTGCAGGATGGTGCAGCTCTCGCGTGCGCGCGTGATCGCGACGTAGGCGAGCCGGCGCTCCTCCTCGAGGCTCTTGACCCCGCCCTCGTCGATCGCGCGCTGCGAGGGGAACACGCCCTCTTCCCAGCCGGGCAGAAAGACGTGGGGGAACTCCAACCCCTTGGCCCCGTGCATGGTCATGATCGTGACCTTGTCGACGCCGTCGGCGGCGTCGTTGTCCATCACCAGACTGACGTGCTCCAGGAAATCGCCGAGTGTGGCATACTCCTCCATCGCGCGCGCGAGCTCGGTCAGGTTTTCCAGCCGCCCGGCCGACTCGGCCGTCTTCTCCGCCTGCAGCCAGTCGGTGTAGCCGCACTCGTCCATCACCACCCGGCACAGTTCAGCCGGCGACAGCTCGGTCCGGTCGCGCCAGGCGGCGATGTCACCCACCAGCCGGCCCAGCGCTCCACGAGCCCGCGCGGGCAGATCGTCGGTGTCGAGCAGGCGGGCGGCGGCGACCGTCAGCGGCACCTGTTCGCCGCGCGCGGCCCGATGGATGGTTTCGATCGACTTGTCGCCAAGTCCGCGCTTGGGCGTGTTCACGATCCGCTCAAAGGCGAGGTCGTCGGCGGGCTGGTGGATGACGCGCAGATAGGCGAGCGCGTCGCGCACCTCTTGCCGCTCGTAGAAGCGAAAGCCGCCGACGATCCGGTAGGGCAGGCCGATCGCGATGAAGCGGTCCTCGAATTCGCGCGTCTGGAATTGAGCGCGCACCAGGATGGCGGCCGCGCTCGCCTTGATGCCGCGTCGGCCGAGCGCCTCGACCTCCTCGCCGATTCGCCGCGCCTCCTCCGGCCCATCCCACACGCCGATCACGCGCACCTTTTCGCCGCCGTCTAGTGCTGTCCACAACGTCTTGCCCAGCCGCTCGCCATTCTGGTTGATCACGCCCGACGCGGCGGCCAGGATGTGCTTGGTGGAGCGGTAATTCTGCTCCAGCTTGATGACGGCGGCACCGGGAAAATCGCGCTCGAAGCGCAGGATGTTGGCGACCTCCGCGCCCCGCCACGAATAGATCGACTGGTCGTCGTCGCCGACCACTGCGATGTTCTTGCGGGCCTGAGCCAGCAGACGCAGCCACAGATATTGCGACGAATTCGTGTCCTGATACTCGTCGACCAGGATGTACTTGAAGCGCTCCTGATAGCTCTCGAGCACGTCGGCGTCGCTCTTGAACAACGTCAGCATGTGCAGCAGCAGATCGCCGAAGTCGCAGGCGTTGAGCGTCCGCAAGCGCGCCTGATAGGCGCGGTACATCTCCTGACCCCGCCCGTTGGCGAACGCCTCGTTGTCGCCGGCGTCGAGGTCGGCCGGGATCATCCCCCGGTTTTTCCACCCGTCGATCAGCCCGGCCAGGATGCGCGGCGTCCAGCGCTTCTCGTCCAGCTCGGCGGCGCGGATCAGCTGCTTGAGCAGGCGCAGCTGGTCGTCGGTATCCAGGATGGTGAAGTTCGGCTGCAGGCCCACGAGCTCCGCATGACGCCGCAGCATCTTGGCCCCGACGGAGTGGAAGGTGCCCAGCCACGGCATCCCCTCGACCGCCGGGCCAACCAGGCGACCGACCCGCTCGCGCATCTCTCGCGCGGCCTTGTTGGTGAAGGTGACCGACAGGATCTCCGACGGCCAGGCGCGGCGCGTGTGGAGCAGGTGGGCGAGCCGCGCGGTGAGCGCGGCGGTCTTGCCCGTGCCCGCGCCGGCGAGCACCAGCACCGGACCATCGACGGTCAGCACCGCCTCGCGCTGCGGCGGGTTGAGGCCGTTCAGATAGGGCGGGTCCCGGGTGACTGGGGCGGCGGAGGACATGGGCGAACAG
>JAABUN010006137.1_pt1 | contig 14124 bp, 20 predicted proteins | sample 5559311 | NCBI WGS metagenome assembly JAABUN01 (sample SAMN10711877, study PRJNA513370) | rock metagenome | isolation source: Antarctica rocks | place: Antarctica: Victoria Land, Siegfried Peak sud | reverse complement strand
GCGAACCCCTCGATGGCGCTGCCGTCGAAGCCGATCCCCTCGGCGAACGCCCCCTCCAGCTCGGCCGGCGCGACCGCCACCGACTTCAGCGTGCCGAGCACGTCGGTGAACCACAGCCGGACGAACCGGATGTCACGCTCTTCGAGAGTGCGAAGGACGAACTCCTGCTGCTTATCCACAGTGCGTATCCTTGCAGGTCAGAGGGTTAGAGGACCACCTCGGTCCGCACAGAGTCCGCAGGACGCGGCGCCCACGCGGACTCGACCACGTTACGGGTCCGCTGCTCACTCGCCGGCATGAGGTGCGCGTACGTCCGTAACGTCTCCTCGGCCGACGCGTGGCCCATCCGCTCCTGCACGACTTTGACCGACTCCCCGCCGTCGAGCAGGACGCTGGCGTAGTGATGCCTCAGGTGATGAAAGTGCATCCCCACGTCGTGCCCGGCCCGCCGTAGCGTCCGCTGCCAGCGGCCGTGCAACGTCGAGCGCAGCATCGGACCAGCCTTGTCCGCCTGGAAGACGAGCCGCACCGTCGTCGGCACCGGCGCTCCCGGCGCCAGTCGGGACAGCAGACCGCACTCCCCCGGCGGGTAAGCAGAGATGTGGGCCGCGAGCGCCTCAAGTGCGAACGTCGGCACAGGGACAGTGCGCACGCTCTCCGGCGTCTTCGTCACCCCGACGTACGGCGTGGTCCCGCAGACGTAGACGAGCTGCCTGTCGACGCGGACCTCGCGGCGCAGGAAGTCGATGCGCTCGACTGTGAGCCCGAGCAGCTCGCCCTGCCGTAGCCCGGTGGCCGCCGCGAGGACGACCAGCGCCCGCATCCGCTCGGGTGCCGCCGCCACGATGGCCTGCACCTGCTCGACCGTGACCGGCTCGACCCGCCCGCGTTGCACCCGCGGCAGCTTCACGTTGGCGAACGGCGACTCGGGGAGCAGCCGGTCATGGACAGCCGATCGGAAGATCGTGCGCGTGATCGCGTGGACCTGCCGCGTCGTGTTCGGGGCCAGCGTCCCCGACAAACCCGTGAGGAACGCCCGGACGTCGGAGTGCCGAACCGAGGACAGCGCCCGCTCGCCGAGAGCCGGGTACAGGTGCAGGCGGAGCACCCGCTCGTACAGAGCGGCAGTAGCGGGCCGATGGTGCTGCATCTGCCGCCACCGCTCGGCGTAGTCCCGCACCGACACCCGCCCAGCCTTCGGGTCGACGTACTGCCCGGTGACGACGCTGGCGCTGACCTCGTCGAGCCACCGCTGCCCGTCAGTCTTGCGAGCGAAGTGCCGGGAGTGCTCCCGTCCGGCCTCGTCGCGGTAGCGGGCGCGCCACTGGCCGTCCGGGCGCTTAGTGATGCTCGCCATCAAGGGACCTCGCGGGCAGTGATGAGGGCGAGGGCGAGGCTGTGCAGCCTGTTCGCCTTATCCTCCGCCTTCCGCAGCTCCTTGCGCTGCTCCATGAGGTCGCGGGTCAGCATCTCGGCACCTACGAGCAGGTCGTACAGCGCGTTCCACTGCTCCGGCACCGCACCGGAGGGTGCGAAGAGCTGCTGAGCCTGCGGGCCGCCGACGTTCCGTCCGCCTTCGCCGAGCTCGAGGTGCTCCCCGCCGGCCGGAGGCGCGAGCAGGACGGACAGCGGCACGTTGAGGGCCAGCGCGAACGCGCAGAGGTGGGCGGCCTTGAAGTCCCGCTTCCCGTTCTCTGCCTGCCACACGGCCTGAGGTGTGAGCTTGCGGCCGATGTGCGGTCCGACGGCCTGGGCCAACTGGTCGAGGGTCAGTTCGGCTTGCTCTCGCAGGACGCGGATCTGCCGGCCAATGTGCTCTTCGATACGCATGGGCGCCTCCTTCGCAGCAAACTTCAACACGGAGATCCTTGATTGTCAAGAGTCAACAGCGCACGATCTGAAGCAGCGGGGACAACCTAGTCCCCTTTGACTCTTCGGAGACAACGTGGCGGAGACACTGCTCAGCCCACTCGAGGTCGCTCAACAGCTCATGGTTCCGATCGGCACGCTCTACAACTGGCGCACCGCCGGCAAGGCCCCCCGCGCCTACCGCGTCGGGAAGCACCTGCGGTTCAGGCAGTCCGACGTCGACGCGTGGCTCGAGCAGCGCGCCGACGCGCCGCGATCGAGCGCCGCCTAGTGCCCGCGCCGCCGGGCCCCGGAAACAGCAGAGGCGGCCCGCTGACCACGGACCGCCGACCTGCTGAGAACCCCGGCGAGAAGTTCACCTCCCACGGTACGCCCAACCAGCGACAGGACCAGGCCCGACACGACGAGGCGCACCAGCACGTGCGCGGCACGTTCGTCGTCGTCGTCGAGACCCCCGGCGACAAGTACCGCCGCCGCTGCTTCCTGACGCTTGCGTCTGCTGAGGCCGCGGTCGCTCGGGCCGAGGCCAAGGGCTACAGCGCGACCGTCGTGCTCGCCCGCCTCGAGCCTGTCGCGGGGTGGTCGGCGTGAGTGCCTTCGACGACATGCTCGCCGAGACCGCCGAGCTGGCCGGCGCAACCGTCGCCGAGGTCGAGCAGTGGCGACAGGCCGACTGGCAGCGCCACCTCGACTGGCTCGAGGCCAGGCACGTCGCTATGACCGCGGCGATTGACCAGGCCGAAGCGCTGGTAGCCGAGGCCGCGAAGTGCGGGTGCTGCACGATCACCGCCGAGGTCGGCGAGGACGGTCAGCCGGTCCTGGGCACCGGGCGCATCGTGCACGCCTGCGGCCGGGCGGCGGTCGAATGACGAACGCCTCCCTGATCGACCACGCGCTCGGCCTCGCCGAGAACGGTTGGGCGGTGCTGCCGCTCGGCCCGAACAAGCTCCCGCGCATCGGCAAGGACCCGCGCTGCCGTGCGGATGGCTGCGGCGGTGGCTGCGGCCGCGAGGGGCACGGCGTCAAGGACGCGACCACCGACGCCGGCACAGTCACGCGCTGGTGGCACGACTACCCCGGAGCCCTCATCGGCGCCCGCGTGCCCGCGGCGTTCTTCGTCCTCGACATCGACCCGCGGCACAACGGGCAGGAGAACCTGGCCGCGCTGGAGTCCGAGCACGGGGCGGTGCCGGAGACGCTGACCGTCTACAGCGGCCGGGGCGACGGCGGTCGGCACCTGTACTTCCTGCGCCCGGCCAGCAAGCTGACCGAGGTCGGCATCCAGCGGGAGCTGCGCCGCCTCGGCCGGCTCGCCGAGGGTGACCAGGAAGCCGGGATCGACCTCAAGGCCGCCGGCTACTGCGTCATGCCGCCCTCACCGCACCCGCTGACGGGCGACCCGTACGTCTGGGACCACCGGCCACCGGCCGAGCCGCCCGCATGGCTACGGGCGCTCCTGGCGCCCGTCACACCCCCTCGGGTGCCGGCCCGCCCCCCGATCCACGTCTTCGGGTTCACCGCGGCGAGCATCGCCGATGACTACCGGGAGCGGACGCCCTGGTCGGAGATCCTCGAGCCCCACGGTTGGCGCACCGCTGACGACGGCGACAGCGACGGGAGCCGCTGGCGACACCCGTCGGCGACGACCGTTGTCTCGGCGACCGTGCGGCACGGCTGCCTGTTCGTCTACAGCCCGAACACTCCGTTCGAGGTGACCGCGGACGGCGACGCGCACGGCTACACGAAGTTCCGGGCCTACGCCGTCCTCAACCATGCCGGGAACCTGTCGACCGCCGCGAAGCACCTGCGGGCGGTGGCCGCATGAGCGCCGACGGTGTTCCGGCTGTGCCGAGTGTTCCGGGTGTTCCGGGTTTCCAGGAGGGGGACAGGATGCTGACGGCGACCGCCGACTTCCTCGGCGACTACATCGCCTTCCCCTCACCTGCCGCGCGTGACGCCGTGACGTTGTGGGCGCTGCACACACACGTCGTCGACCGCTTCGAGTCGACCCCCCGCCTCGCTGTCATCTCCCCCGAGAAGGGCAGTGGGAAGACGCGCACGCTGGAGATGCTGGCGCTGCTCTGCCCGGCACCCGAGCACGCCTTCAACATGAGCGCCCCGGTGCTGTTCCGGCTCATCGCCTCCCAGCCGGTGACCCTGCTCGTCGACGAGGCCGACACCTACTTCGGACCGAAAGCCAAGGACGAGGAGGGGTTGCGGGGACTGCTCAACGCCGGCCACCGACGTGGCGCCACAGCACTCAGGTGTGTGGGAGCAGGACACGAGGTCGGCCGCTTCCCCGTCTTCTGCGCCGTCGCGATGGCGGGGATCGGGGACCTCCCCGACACCCTCATGGACCGCTCTGTGGTCATCCCCATGAAGCGCAGAGCGCCACACGAGCGCGTACGCCCGTACCGGGCGAAGACGACCGAGCCTGAGGGCCACGAGCTGCGCGACCGGCTCGCCGAGTGGGCACTCGTCCACGCGGACGACCTGGACGACGCCGAGCCGGATATGCCCGAGGGGATCACCGACCGACCGGCGGATGTGTGGGAACCACTGCTCGTCCTCGCCGAGGTCATCGGGGGGGACTGGCCGGAGCGGGCACGGGCCGCCGCCGTCGAGATCAACGGCCTACGGCTGGAGCGCGACCCCAGCCTGTCCATCCAGCTCCTGGACGACCTCCGCGACGTCTTCACCCTCAAGGGCACCGACCGGCTGTTCACCGAGCAGATCATCGAAGACCTCTGCGCGATCGAGGGCGCCCCGTGGAGCGACCTCTACGGAAAGCCGCTGGACCCGAACAGCCTGCGCCGCAGGGTGAAGAAGTACCTCCCCGGCGGCGACCTCTCCAAGAGTCAGAAGATTCGGATCGGCGCCGACGTCCGCAACGGCTACACCGCCGAGCAGTTCGCCGACGCGTGGACGCGCTACCTACCTCCTCCCCTCCGAAACCCGGAACACCCGGAACAACAGGAACAGCCGGAACAGGAACCGGCCGCCGAAGACGACCCGTGGGTCCTACCCGAGAAGTCACCTGCCGAGGTCGGCCCGTGCGTGACGTGCGGCAGGTCGACCCGCCGCTACGGCGAGCGCGGCAACCCGCGGTGCGAACCGTGTGCCGTCCTGGCCGCGACCCGCCTGCCGAGCCGGCGCCGGCTGTACGCCGCCGCCGTCCGCGAGGCCGCGTCGTGATCCGCCGCTGCGCCGAGCCCGGCTGCGGCTACCTCGTCCGCTGGCACGCCTACTGCCCGGCTCACCGGACGAGCCCACCCCCGACCCGCGGCCGCACGCCCGCCGCCGTCGAGCCCGAGGTCGACAACCGGCAGGGGCCGACGTGAACGCCGTCCGCGTGCCGGTCAGGCTCGACGGCGCCGCCGTCGCGTTCGTCGCCCTGGACGACGGCCCGGAGATCCGGGTGCGCTGGCACTGCCGGCGCGGGTGGTTCTGCGACGCAGACGGCCGTAGCCGCACCACGAGATGCGAGCACGTCGCAGCCGCGGTGCACGCGTTGAGCGCACACGTAATGACCCGGTACCGCCCGAGCACCACCACCGAAAGGGAGACCACCGCATGACGAAATCAGCATCACTGCACGACGCCATCCACGCCCGCCTAAAAGCCGAGCGGGACGAGCGCACCGACCGCGAGCGCGAGCGCGTGCTCGCCTTCCAGCCGGACCCCGAGATCGAGCGGCAGATCGCCGTACGCGAGCAGGCACGCGCCGGAGGCCAGCAGCCGCACCTGCCGGCCGAGCACGCCGCCCGCCTCGCGAGCTACCAAAAGCGCCGGGCCGCAGCCGCGGCACTGGCCGACACCCCCACCCCCGAAGGAGATGCCGCATGACCACCACCTCCCAGCAAGTCGAGCAGGCCGAAGCGCAGGCCGCCGAGGCCGAAGCGCAGGCCGCCCGAGCCCGCCTAGCGCACTCGTCCGCGGTCGCCGCCGCCGACACCGAACGGGACCGACTCGCGCTGGAGTTCGCCCGTCAGCGCGTCGGCGCCTACGACCCCAAGGCGACGCAGCAGGCCGAGCGCACCGCCCACCGCGCGTTCGCCCAAGCCCTCGCCGACAACGAGCTCGTCTCCGCCTGGGTCCACTGGCAGACCGCCAGGCTCTGGGCGATCCGGGCGGCCGCGCTGCACAACCACGACCGGCACGCCGCCGGCCTGCCCGCGCTCGAGGTGCCGAGCATGCCGTTCGATTCCCCGGACTACGCCGAGAGCCTCAAGGGCGCCGCCGCCGCCGAGGTCTACGCGCGACTGGAAGCGCGCGAGGCCGAGTGGCAAGCCGAGGCCGACGTCGCGGTCCACGGACCGGTGCCGCAGAGCCGTGAAGACCAGACCGAGCGGGGCCGGAAGGACGACGAGCGCCGCCGCCGCGAGGCCGCGACCATCAACCCGCCCGGCTTCCTCACGCCGGCCGAGGGGCTGACCGAGCGGGCCCGTGCTGACCTCGGCATCCCGTCCGGGGCGCCAGACAGAACGTCGTGACGGGGTGGGGGCACCCCCCGCCAACCCCCTAGGACGCGGACCGACTGGGAGGTGCCTCGCTACTCGGACGGGTTCAAACACTTCGACCTACCGGAAGGACATGTGATGCCTGAGAGGGCGCCTACGGGCCTGTCAGCGGCCGGCAAGCGGCTCTGGACGTCCGTCACCGGCCACTATGAGCTGGACGAGCACGAGGCCCGGCTGCTGCTCGAGGCGTGCCGCACCGTCGACCTGCTCGACTTGCTCGAGGCGGCTGTGCGCCGAGACGGGCCGCTCGTGTCCTCACCGCAGGGGGAGCGGGCGCACCCGGCGGCCGTCGAGGCGCGTCAGCAACGGATCACCCTTGCCCGGCTGCTCGCGGCGCTGCGGCTGCCCGATGAGGAGGCCGACGCCCGCCCCGGCCGGCGCCCGGCCGGTGTCCGCGGTGTGTACGGCGTCCGGCCGGCGTCGTGAAGCGCCGCCCGCCCTCAGTCGAGGACAGCATCATGCCGGCCGGGCTGGCCGCCGGTCCGGGTGACGGGCAGGCGGGGATGCGCGTGTGGCTGAACGCCTGCACGGCGTGGAGCATGGCGAACGGGCACGGCTGGAATGGCTGGCAGCAGCTCCTGCCGCCGTCGGTTCGGGCCGAGCACCTACCGTCGGCCCTCGAGCGGCACCGCCGGTTGTGCGAGGGGCAGTGAGCGACCTCGACCCGGTCCCGGCCGGGCTCGACGAGCTGGCCGCCGCGCTGGTCGACCTGCCACCGATCGGCGCATGGGTCGAGCTGGCCGCGTGCGGACCGCTGGCCGGCGCCGACGTCTGGACTGCCGACGACGAGCCCGACGTCGACGAGCTGGCCGTCGCCGAACGGGTCTGCCGTCGCTGCCCGGTCCGCGGGCCGTGCGCCGACTATGCCGCCACGGCGCCCGTGCACGGCGTGTGGGGCGGTGTCTGGCACGGCCAGGTCAGGAAGCGGGCAGAGGCCGCGTAGGACACGACGGCGCCCCCCGACCGTGAGGCCGAGGGGCGCTGTCGTGGGACCGATTGGTCCCAACCGTCAACGCAATCAGGCGGACTCGGAGTGCACGACCGAGAGCGTCCCCCGGTCTGCCGGTCGCCCCGAGAGCGCGGGTACCTGTACGGCGTCCACCACTTCGCGCGGCCGGGTCGGGTCGAGCTGCGCGTAGACCATGGTGGTCTTCACCGAGACGTGCCGCAGCAGAGTCGCGGTGGCGAGCAGGTCGTGCCCGGACGCCCGGTACCAGGAGGTCCCGGCGTAGTGCCTGAGCTGATGCGCTGTGGCGTCGACGCCGGCGGCCCGAAGGTGGGCGCTGATGGTGAGCGAGACGTGGTTCGCCTTGCACTCCCACCACGCCGCGTTGCGGATCGGCACCCGGTCCAGCGCGTCCAGGATCAACGGGTGCGCGGGCACGGTGGCGACACCCCCGCCCTTGCACTCGCGCAACCGCAGCAGCATCCCGCTCGCTGTCGGCTCCAGGTCACGCGGACGCAGGGCGGCGACCTCGAGACAGCGCAGACCCCCGAGCGCCGCGAGCAGCAGCCACGCCTTCATGCGTGCGTCACCGGCTGCGACCGCGACGACGAGCTGCTCCTCCGAGATCGGCCGCGGGACGGCCTTGGGCACCCGGATCGGCGCGAGCTTGGCCGTGGGGTCGGCCGTGACGTACTCCTCGTCCAGCGCCCATCTGTAGAACGCCCGCAGGTGCCCCTTGTAGGCGCGACGGGACTCCGGCCGCAGCGTTCGGCCCATGTACGCCTCCACGTCGATTCGGCCGGCCTGCGTGAGGTCCCGACCGTCGAGCGTCCGGTGGAACGAGCGCAGGCAGGTGCCGCGGGCGAGCAGCGTCGTCGGGCGGTAGTTCGCCAATGTCAGGTGGACGAGGTAGGCCTCGATCAGGCGCCCGCTCACTGCGTACGCTCGTCGAGCACACTTGCCGCCAGCCCGTCGAGCACGTCGGCGAGGTTGAGCAGGTCGGCTGCCCGCTGCCGCGCCTCCGCGGCTGTCAGGCAGGACCCCATCTCGACCTCGTCGAGCAGCACGGTGGGCGCCTCCAGCGTCACCCGCCCGCCCTGCCGGGTCTCCCCCTGGGAGATGGACCCGCCCGGCCTGGTGGTGTCCTCGTGGAACCGCTCCAACGTCATGGTGCCCGCGGCGAGGTTCTCCTCGATGGCGCTCTCGTAGCGGTGTCCCTGCTCGTAGCTGCACCACGGCGGGCACGGCGGCATGTCGTCGGGCTCCGGGCAGAGCCGGGCGAACAGCCGTTCCCGGTCGTACATGTCTCGGATGTCGTCGAGGTGATCCACGACGGCTACGCCGTGCGCGGCGAGCCGCGAGACGTACTCCTCGAAGGTGCTGTCAGTAGCGTTCATGGCGGGTCGTGCCTCTCTGTTAGGTGAGTGGTGCGATCAAGGCCCCGGGCGCTGTTCACGCAGCGGTCGGGGCCGCCCTTGCTGGTCTACACCTCCTCTGATCGGGTGTCCGCTAGTCCGCAGAAAGTCCGCAGGACGTCGCGTGGGGACGAGTAACGACGGGAGACGACGGGGACTGTTTCCGCAGGTCAGGCGATGTATGGCCCTCAGGTCACGCTCAGGACCGCTACGCGGAAGCGAACTCCTGCTGCTTATCCATGCCGGGCATCTTCGCAGGGTGGCAGCGCAGCCGCCGAATCACCGGGCGGGGAACTCCAGGACGTGGATCCTGATGTCCAGATCCGAGCCGGAACCCAGCCCGAGGACGAGGCGCTGCACCCGCGGGAAGTCTCGCCGGCTGGAGGCGCAGGTGGGCGAGTCCAGCGGCGGCTGCTCCGACAGTCCGAGCGCCTTCAGGTCTCCCGGCGCCAGATCGCCGGCGACCACCAGCGCCCCACCCATCTGGTCGCAGATGCCTTCGACCACGGCCTGGTCCCCCGTCAACGTGACGCGATAGCTCGGCAGGGCGCTCGGCCGACGCACCGCCTGCACCGACCGCGCTGCCGGCGGCAGCCGCAGTCCGGCGAAGGCCAGCACCTCGGCGGCGTCCGCCTGGCCTCCGGGCGCGGCGGAGGGAGGGACGGGAGCGGGCGGGCGGGTCGCCGACGACGACGGTGCTGCCGTCGGTGTCGGCTGCTGAGCGCGCACCTCCGGGCTCCGATCCGGGCTCCCCCCACAGCCGGTCACGGTGGCCAGCGTCAGCAGCGCTCCCCACCCCACGCGGCGAGCACGTTCACGGAAACGTTCCCTCTCGTGTGCGGTAGGCCGTGAAGCCGCGCCCGAGAGATCACGTCGACACCCTACGGACGGCAACCGGGCCTGACCTGAGCCTGTGAGCCCGGCACGCCACCGTACGGTGGGCCCATGACCGGGGCAGGCGGAGTCGGCTCGGAAGGCGGCCCGCCACGTCCCCGCCGACGCCGGCCGGTGGCGGCCACGGCGCTCGTCGCGGTGGCGGTCCTGGCCAGCCTCGGCTTCGCCGCGATGGCCGGCTGGACCTTACGGGCGGCCACCGTTGAGCCACTGGATGACCAGCGCCGCCAGCAGCAACTGGCCTTCCTCGACAGGGCACTGGGCTCGGGGGCCGCCGAGCAGAGCCAGCGCATCTTCCCGGAGGGATTCGTCTTCCAACACGCGCTCACCGGTCTTGCCCACGCGATGCCGGCCCTGCCGGGGGACCAGCGGGCACTGGCGGCCGCCCGGAGAGCCTTACGCGCGGTGGACTCTCCGGCCGGGACGGAGCGGTTCGGTGTCGCCGACCCGCCCAGTGGCGCCTTCCACGCCGGCTGGTCGCTGCTGCTCGCCGTCCAGGTGAGCCGACTGAGCGGCAGGCGGCGGACGCCGGCGCGGTGCAGGCACGCGCGCGCTCGGCGCTGGACTCGGTGCGCGACCGTCTCGACCGGGATGGCTCGCCATTCCTGGACTCCTACCCCGGCCAGAGCTGGCCGGTGGACACCGTGGTGCTCGTCGCGGCGTTGGCGCAGGCCGATGCCGAGGTCGAGGTGGAGGGCGCATCGTCGGTGGTGGACCGCTGGCGGAGCGCCGCGTCGGAGCTGGCTGACCCGACCGGGCTGCTTGCGCACCGCACCCGCGCCGACGGCACTGCTCTGGACGGTGCCCGTGGCTCCTCGCAGGCCCTCATCCAGACGTTCTGGCCCGACATCGACCCGCTTGGCGCAACCGAGTCGTACTCGGCGTTCGTTGCGCAGTTCGCGGACCGCTGCGTGGGCCTGGTGGGTATCCGGGAGTACCCGCTGGGTCGCCGCGGCAGTGGCGATGTCGACTCCGGCCCACTGGTCGACGGCTGCTCGGCCAGTGCCACGGCCGTCACGCTGGCTGCGGCGGTGCGCGCGGGGGACCTGCCGTTCGCAGCGACGTTGGACCGACAGGCAGAGCTGGCGTGGACCCCCACCCTCACGGACGGTCGCCGCTACGTCGGCGGGCTGCTGCCGGTGGCCGACGCCTTCCTGGCCTGGGCGCGCGCGCAGCCCGTCGGGCCCGGACCGCAACGCGACACCCCGCACGTCACCTGGGGATGGTGGGTCGGCCTGCCCGCCGCGACGAGCGTGCTGTGCGGTGTCCTCGCCGTTCTGGCTGTACGGCGGCTGCGTCGAAACGAGCCCCCTGCGGGAAGGGGTCGGGCCTACGCGACCCGACCGACGCTGTAGGTGCTGGTGTAGATCGTCTGCCGGGTGACGGTCGTGCCGGACCGCCGGGCCACCCACATGGTGCCGTCGCCGGCGTAGATGCCGAGGTGGGTCACCGTGCCGCCGGTCCGGAAGATGATCAGATCGCCCAGCTGCTCGCTGCCCCTGGGCACTGGACGCGCCGCGGCAGCCTGCTGCGCGGACGTGCGCGGCAGCGACACGCCCACTTGGCGGTAGACGTACTGCACGAATCCCGAGCAGTCGAAGGAGCCCGGCCCGGTGGCGCCGTAGCGGTAGGGCTTACCGACATGGCGCGCAGCCTCGGCGACGGCGGCGGCGCCCACCGAGGAACTGGGAGCGGTCCGCTCTACGCTGCTTACGCTGCGCGAGGCACGAACGACAACCGCTGATCCGTTCAGAGCACCCCACGTGACCGGTCCGACGATTCCGTCGGCCACCAGGCCACGGCCGGACTGGAAGGACACCACCGCGCCGCGCGTCAACGGACCGAAGACGCCGTCGGCAGGCAGGCCACCCAGTCGTTGCTGGAGGTCGACCACCGCTGGTCCCCGGGCACCCTGGCGCAGCGTGGGATTGCTGCTGGCGGCGGTAACGGCGACCGGCGCGGCAGGTGCTGCCGCCGGGCTGACAGCCCGCGGAGCCACCAGGTGGGCGGCAGCGGGTGCCGCGGTGAACCCGCCGAGCGGGACGGCGACCGCGGTGGACAGGCCGACGGTGTAGCTGACGTGCTTCAGACGGGACGATTTGACGTGACGACCACGAGCGCGCAAGACAGAGCCTCCAGACGCCTCCGGGCTTAGCTGTCGGGTTCGGGCTGGAGAGCCCGGTCGTGGTGCGACTTCACCCCGAGAGGACCGCGGTCCTCGGCGTGCCTTGGGTTCCCCGGTCCCGTCCGTCGGATAAGCGGTCTGCCGACGCCGGACGGGACTTGGCGGGAGCGCGGCAGAACCCCCCGGAGTGGCGGGCTCGGCCACCGTACATTGCCGACATCTCGGCGCGGTGCGCAAGCAGACAACTACCCTGGCCGAGCCACTTCCCTCGCCCCCGGAGGTACGTCATGACCACGGCCACCCGACCTGTTCGCGCCAGCGGGACCTTCGCCCTGGGCGGCGATCTGCCCGTCCACCGCCTCGGCTACGGCGCCATGCGGATCACCGGCGAGGGCATCTGGGGGCCGCCGGCTGATCCAGACAACGCCAAGCGGGTGCTTCGTCGCGCCGTCGAACTCGGCGTCGACTTCGTCGACACCGCCGACAGCTACGGCCCGCAGGTCTCCGAAGATCTCATCCGCGAGGCGCTCCATCCGTACGACGGGGTGGTCGTCGCCACCAAGGGCGGTCTCACCCGCTCCGGGCCGGGCGTCTGGGAGCAGGTCGGCCGCCCGGAGTACCTCCGGCAATGCGTCGAGATGTCCCTGCGCCGGCTCGGGGTGGAGCGGTTGGACCTGTGGCAGCTGCACCGGATCGACGAGCAGGTGCCGATGGAGGACTCGCTCGGCGCCGTGAAAGAGTTGCAGGACGCCGGCAAGATCCGGCACGTCGGCCTCTCGGAGGTGACCGTCGCCGAGATCGAGCAGGCGCGCAAGATCGTCGACGTCGTCTCGGTGCAGAACCTCTACAACGTCGGCAACCGGCAGAGCGAGGACGTCCTCGACTACTGCGAGCGGGAGGGGATCGGCTTCATCCCGTGGTTCCCCGTCGCCGCCGGGGAGCTGGCCCGGCCGGGCGGTCTGCTCGACGAGATCGCTTCGGACCACGACGCGACGCACGCGCAGCTCGCGCTGGCGTGGCTGCTGCGCCGCTCGCCGGTGATGCTGCCGATCCCGGGCACCGGGTCGGTCGAGCACCTCGAGGAGAACTGCGCGGCTGCGGGCGTCGAGCTCACCGACGAGGAGTACGACGCGCTCACCGCCGCCGGGCGGTAGGGCTCAGGCGCCGGTCAGCCCCACGAGGCCCAGCTCGGTCGAGGCCCGCGCCGCTACCCCCTTCAGGGCGTGGCGCTCCCCGAGCAGCAGGCCGGCCGCGCCCACGACCGGCACCATCGCTGCGGCGCGGTGCCACGCCCGGCCTTCCTGACGGTTCCTCGTGACCCGCCGCAGGGCCCACAGCCGGCGACCCATCTCGATGAGCGGGCGCAGTCGCCCCTCGTCGTCCACGTCACCGTCGGACTCCTCGGGCTGCCCCTCGCTGCCGGTCGGCGCCCAATCCGGCTTCAGCGTGCAGTCCAGGACCGCCGCAGCCAGCACCCGGGTGCGCTCCCTCAGGTCATGCACCCCGGCGACCTCGCACAGGCACACCACGAGCGAACCCTGGACCGCGGCGCTCACCGCATCCTGCGCGGCCGCGGCGAGCCGGCCGCCCAGGCCGGTCAGGCCGGTGAGCACCACGGCCTCGCGTCGCCAGTGCTCCACCAGCCGGTCGGCATGCCCGTCGGCGCCTCCGCCGGCGGTGAGTTGCACCGCCTTGGCCGCGACCGGCCGGGCGGCCCGGGCGAAGGCGGCGAGCTGGTCGGCGTCACGGGCTCGCAGCGTGTGTGCCACTGCCAAACCGTAACCTCGGGCCATGGCGCAGCTGAGGGTCGGTCTGGCTCAGGTCGACAGCATCGTCGGGGACCTGGCAGGCAACGCCGACGTTGTGAGCCACTGGACCCGGCAGGCGGTCGAGAGGGGCTGCCACCTCGTCGCCTTCCCGGAGATGATCCTCACCGGCTACCCGCCGGAGGACCTGGTGCTTCGCTCGTCGTTCGTGCAGGCGAGCCTTTGCGCGCTGGAGGGGCTCGCCGGGCGGTTGGCCGACGAGGGCTGCGGTGATGTCGCCGTCTTCGTCGGTTACTGCGGCCGCAGCGAGTCGCCGTCCCCGGCCCTCGGCCGGCCCGCCGGCGAGCCGCAGAACTCGGCCGCCGTCCTGCACGGGGGACGCGTCGTCGCCCGCTACGCCAAGCACCACCTGCCGAACTACGGCGTGTTCGACGAGTTCCGCTACTTCGTACGCGGTGACCGCCTGCCGGTCGTGCGGCTGCACGGTGTCGACGTCACCACGGTGATCTGCGAGGACCTGTGGCAGGAGGGCGGACCGGTGTCGGTCGCCCGCGCGGCGGGCGTCGGGCTGGTCGTCTGCCTGAACGGC
>JAABUN010006135.1_pt1 | contig 14131 bp, 11 predicted proteins | sample 5559311 | NCBI WGS metagenome assembly JAABUN01 (sample SAMN10711877, study PRJNA513370) | rock metagenome | isolation source: Antarctica rocks | place: Antarctica: Victoria Land, Siegfried Peak sud | reverse complement strand
CATGCGACTAATCTCAATGGATTCTTGTTGAAAATAGCGTTATTTTTATTCGCCTATCAAATTGATAAGGCTTTTATTCAATAACTGGCAACTTGGGTTAAATAAATTGTAGGAAAGCAACTAAACGCCAAGTATCTAAGTGTTGCTTAAATAACGTTTGCGTCAAATTAAGGGAAAGTGAAACCTTTTTCTCGGACAGCCCGTAAATTTAAATATTGTAAAACTTATTTGGAAAGGTCTGCGCTTTTGTAGCTTTACCAGGCGTAAAAAATGTTATATTTTTTATCTACATTAGTTTTATTTTCTACCAACAAATAAAAGCAATAAAATTTAGTCCGTAAATTAAGGAGAGAATTTCAATGATTCAGGCATTAAGTCCGTTTCGTATATTTTCATTGTGCTTCCTGTTTATTACGCTTTTCTGTGTAAGCGTTTATCAAGCTAACGCACAATCCCAGGCATTAAATGGTCAAATAGAAGGCATTGTTACAGACGCAGCCGGTGCTGCCATTCCAAATGCATCCATAACTGTAAGAAATATTGAGAGAGGTTCGGAGCTGCAAATTACCAGCGATGAAAATGGCGTTTATCGAGCGCCGCTTCTTCAATTAGGAACTTACCGCATAACTACCGAAGCGCCTAATTTCAAACGTCTCGTGCGTGAAGGCATTACTTTATCAGCCGGACAAACCGCGACCGTCAATTTAGCTTTAGAAACCGGTGACGTGTCTGCGACCGTAACAGTTTCATCTGACGCGCCTATTGCCGATCCGGGTAAAATTGATGTCGGGCGTGTGATGACCACGCGTGAAATTAAAGATCTTCCGCTTGTTTCGCGTAATCCATACAATTTTTCTCTTTTGCAGGCTAATGTAGTCGGTCGACCTAATACTGAATTCGGTGTTCCGCGCGTCAGTGCAAACGGTTATGCCAGACGGACAAATTTTCAGCTTGACGGAAATGTCAATACTCAAGCTAACGTAGCCGGACTTCGCCTGGTACCGATTTCCGAAACCTTTATCAGTGAAGTTCAACTTGTTACTAACGGTTTTTCCGCCGAATTCGGCAACACGCCCGGTTTGGTTATGAATAACATCACGCCTTCCGGCACAAACGGATTTCACGGTTCAGCCGCCTATCGGTTTCGCCGCGCTCGGTTGACATCACGTCCTTTTAACACTTCGCCGTTGTTAGCAAAAGCGCCGAATCCGGTAGATAATTTTACTCTGGCAGTCGGCGGTCCGATTATTAAAGATCGCTGGTTTTTTTATAGCGGCTATGAAAAGGTAAATCGGGATTTTTCCGGCAGACCGGCGCAGCAGACTTCTATCAATGCGGCTAATCAACAGGCTTTGGTTGCATCGGGTCTTCCTGCTGAAATATTTGTTCCTTTTATTCCTGCTTCGCAAAAAGTAAACTTTTTTATCTTCCGCACTGATACTCAATTAACTAAAGCCCATCGGCTTACCGGCAGGTTCATTAAATTTACAAATTTCTCTCCAAACAACATCGGAGGACTTGCTGGCAGTACTCCAAATACTTTGCAGCGGACACAAGATTTGGACGACAAATCCAACTCTTTAGCAATTCAACTAGCTTCGATACTCACGCCAAATGTTTTTAACGAATTTCGCTTCCAACGCGCGCATCGCAAATCTGAATTCTTAACAAATGCGTTTACACCTTCTTCAGGGCCGGCGATTACTATTACCAATGTGGCAGCTTTTGGTCCGGCAACCACTAACAACACTATTTCGCCGATTGAAACCATTAATCAGTTTCAGGATAATTTAACTTGGAGTCGTGGTGACCATGCGATGAAATTTGGCGCCGGCGTAAATAGAATTTATGATTTTCGTCGAAATGACATTGGAGCGACTTACACGTTCGGGTCTATTGCAGCTTATCTTACCGCAAAAAACAATACGGCAATAACTCCCGGTGTGTGTCCTACGGGCGTAACCAACCCGAGACAATGCTACACGAGTTTTACCCAATTTCTCGGAAATTCCGAAATCGAATATAAATCAACTTTCTATAACTTCTTTGCGCAGGACGACTGGAAAGTAACGCGCAAATTAAAAGTCAATTATGGCTTGCGTTATGACCTTTATGACGTTCCGAAAGGCGACCCGAACTCACCGTTTGAAGGCGACCAAAACTTCAAAACAGATAAGAATAATCTGGCGCCGCGACTCGGATTTGTTTATTCTTTAAGAGAAGGCGACCGTCCGACTGTCATCCGCGGCAGCGCCGGAATTTATTACGATACGGTGTATCTGTCTATGTATGAAAATGCAATTCAAGCCAATGGAACCGGTCGATACCTTAGTGTTTCGAGAAATCCGGCAAACGCCGGTCAAGTTGCGACCGCTCCGCTCTTTCCCAGTGTTTTACCGGCAAACGCTTCATTAAGTGCGCTTGGAATAACACAGGATGCCCAGATGATTTCGCCTGATTTTGAGAATACATATGCAATGCATTTTCAGACTCAAATAGAACAGGCAATCACCAATGACATTTCCGTTACGGCTGGTTATATCCATTCAGAAGGAAGATTTCTTCCTGTTTACAGACAAATAAATTATTTGCCAATTCCGGGAAGATTTTTAGCTGACGGAAGACCCGTATATTCGTCGGCGACAAGAGTTAACAGCAACTTTAATTCTATTTTACAGGTCGATTCAGGCGGGAACTCACATTACAACGCTTTTACACTTCAACTTAATAAACGATTTTCTCAAGGTTATCTGTTTAGTTTCAACTACACTTTGTCGCGCGTGAGGGACAATGCTCCTGAACGCAATTTGCAGGGAGTCGGAGCTGCAACACAGACTGACCCGTCAAATAGAAATTTTGATTTGGGATACGGCGTGGCTGACCAGAGACATACTTTCTCGGGAAGTTTTGTTGCCCGTCCGTCATTTAACGTTGAAAACAAGACTCTTCGTTATATTCTGAATAACAATCAGTTCGGATTCACAGCTTTCGCCGGCAGTGGAGAAACATTTCCTATTACGACCAATTTTGATTTGAATGGTGATGGTGTCGGTAATGATATTCCGGTCGGACTGGAAAGAAATGCCGGAAGAGCGCCGGGTTTTGTCAACGTTGATTTCCGTTACTCAAGAATTATTCCTATTACCGAAAGATTCAGAATCGAGCTTGTTGCTGAAGCGACTAATATCTTCAACATCAACAGCACGATTACTTACGGTACGGGAACTACTCTCACTAATACTACTATTCCAACGTTTAGTACGACAACGGGAGCGCTGTTAGTGTCGCCGTCTGATTTATACCAAAGGTTTGCACCGACTGCTCAAGAAAGTCGGCAAGGTCAACTCGGTATCAAGTTTGTCTTTTAACCTTTTACCAATTTCGGAGTCTTACCTTTGGGTTTGACTCCGAAATTATTTCGTCTTGGTTTATAAAATAAATTTTCGTAAAACGAATGACTGAAGAAAAATCCGAACAACCCGAATTGATTCGCGGCGTCGGCACATTGGGCGCAACCGCGCTGAATATGATTGATATGATTGGCGTCGGACCTTTCATAACAATGCCGCTGATTATTGCGGCAATGGGCGGACCGCAGGCGATGCTCGGCTGGATTTTCGGCGCGATTCTCGTTATTTGCGACGGGCTGGTTTGGTCGGAACTCGGCGCGGCGATGCCGAAATCGGGCGGACCTTATAACTATCTCAAAGAGATTTACGGCGAACGGAAACTCGGACGTTTGATGTCGTTTTTGTTTATCTGGCAACTGACATTTTCCGCGCCGCTTTCGATTGCTTCGGGCTGTTTGGGTTTCGCGCTTTACGCGACTTACGCCTTTCCAGGCTTGGACGGAAAACTTTTTTCGCAGGATTTTCATTTGCAGATTCCGCTGCTCGGCGATTTGTCGGCAAGCATCGCCGCTTCCAACGGAACCTTCGTCGCCATCGGCGTCTGCGCGTTATGCGTTTTTTTGCTTTACCGGAAAATCACAGTCATCGAAAAGTTTTCCAAGTTTTTGTGGGTCGGCGTTATTTTGACAATCATCTGGATAATTTTCGCCGGTCTGACGAATTTTAATCCGGCAGTCGCATTCGATTTTCCGCCCGATGCTTTTACGCTGAATTCAAATTTCTTTTTGGGTTTGGGCGCGGCGCTGCTGATTGCGGTTTATGATTATTGGGGTTATTACAACGTCTGTTTTTTCGCGGGCGAAGTCAAAGACCCGGAGAAAACAATCCCGCGCTCGATTATGCTTTCAATCGCGCTCGTCGCGGCGATCTACATCGTGATGAACATTGCGATTTTAGGCGTAATTCCCTGGCGCGAGTTCGGCGAAACGGCAAATTCCGATGCCAGACGTTATGTTATTTCCGCATTTATGGAAAGGCTTTACGGACATACGGCGGGAATTGTAGCGACGATTTTGATTATGTGGACAGCGTTTTCTTCCGTATTTTCGCTGCTGCTCGGTTATTCGCGCGTGCCGTATGCCGCCGCGCTCGACGGAAATTATTTCAAAATTTTCCGCAAAGTTCACCCGAAACATCACTTTCCATACATTTCGCTTTTAATAATGGGCGGAATCGCCGCGCTGTTTTGCTTTTTGAAGCTGGCTGATGTAATTGCAGCTCTCGTCGTCATTCGCATTATCGTTCAATTTCTGGCGCAAATCGTCGGCGTGATAATTTTTCGCCAAACCAAGCCCGATTTTCCACGTCCATTCAAAATGTGGCTTTATCCGCTTCCGGCTTTGATTGCGATAATCGGATTTTTGTATGTGCTGTTTATGCGCCCGAATTTTCAAAAGGAAGTTCGTTATGCCGTCGTGCTGATTGTCGTCGGCTTGATTGTTTATTTCATCCGCTCTTACAAACGAGGCGAATTCCCGTTTGGCGAAAAAGTTGTAAAAGCTCAGAATTAATAAAAAGAACAATTTTAATTGCCAAATATATACAGAAAAAATTGCTTTAATATTAAAATATGCGTCAAACATTTAATCGTCTCTTGAGTTTTGCATTGCTTTTAGCGTTCGTCGTTACAAGTTTGCCCCGCGTGTCGAAGGCACAGGTTCGCGCCGAATACGATATGGGCGCAATCGGACTGGCACAGAAACTCAGGCGTCTGCAGACAACAGCCAGCGCGATGCATACCGGCGCGCATCCCGATGATGAAGATTCAGGATTGCTGGCGTATCTTGCCAGACACGACCAGGCGCGAACGGCTTATCTGGCTCTCAATCGCGGCGAAGGCGGACAAAATGTTATTGGTTCCGAGCTTTTTGAATCGCTCGGCGCGATTCGCACCGAAGAGCTTTTGCAGGCGCGAACACTCGACGGCGGGCAGCAATTTTTTACGCGCGTGATGGATTACGGCTTTTCTAAAACACGCGCCGAAGCTACGCGAATCTGGGGCGAAAAGTTGGTTTTAGGCGATATGGTTCGCGCAATCAGAATGTTTCGCCCGTTGGTCGTTATATCGCGTTTTACCGGAACTCCGGCTGACGGTCACGGGCATCATCAGCTTGCCGGTTATTTAACGCCGATTGCCTTTAAAGCCGCAGCCGACCCGAATCAGTTTCCCGAACAATTACAGGAAGGCTTGCGCCCGTGGCAGGCAAAAAAACTTTATGTCAGCCAGAGCTTTTCCCAAAATGCTCAGAATGTGCCGACTTTAACTCTCAATACAGGAGAATATGATTCTTTAATCGGTCGCTCGTATTTTGAAATTGCGATGGAAGGCAGAAGCCAGCATAAAACTCAGGAAATGGGAACTTTGGAGCTTCGCGGCAAACAATCTTCCGGCGTTCGCCTACTCGAATCAAATGTTGCAAAAACTGAAAATGAAAGAAGCATTTTTGACGGAATTGATACTTCAATCGCCGGAATTCCAAAGCTCGTCGGACTTACGGATGATTTCCTGAATGGAAATTTAAGAAATGTTCAAAGCGCGGCGGCAAAAGCCTTGACAAATTTCGACGCCTTAAATCTCGGCAAAGTTATTGAACCGCTGGCAGACGGCTTGCGGGAAGTTCGCAAAGCGCGCAATCAAGTTGCCCAAAAAGCCAATCGCGGACAAAATCCGGCGTTAAGCGATGCTGATTTTCTGCTCGCACAAAAGGAACGCGAATTTTCCGAAGCATTGCAAATGGCGGCGGGAATTATCGTCGATGCATTAAGTAATTCGGAAACAGTTGTTGCCGGTGACACAGCTAATGTCGCCGTTCGTGTGTTCGCGCCTGAAGGAACAACTATAAAAGTAAATAGCGCGAACTTGCGCGTTCCGCAAGGTTGGACGGCAGCCACTGCGCCGCAGCCGACACCTGCTCCAAACCAGGGATTTCGTCCGCGTGATGAAGCAGCTTTGAATGCTTATTTTTTCAATGTTTCCATTCCTGCAAACGCGCAGCCGACGCAGCCTTACTGGTTGGAAAGTCCGAGAGAGAATTTTGCATTTAACTGGTCGGCACCCGATGCGGAAAAAAATATGCCGTATCAGTCGGCGCTTGCGACGGCAGAAGTGAAAATGTCGATTGGCGGAGAAGAAGTAACTGTTATGAAACCCGTGCAATATCGTTATGCAGACGATATTCGCGGCGAGCTTCGCAGAGATTTAGATGTCGTTCCGATGGTCGGCATTAATCTTGACTCGAATTTATTAATCGCTCCCATTTCTCCGAAAGTGCAAAAACAGAGGGTTGTTATGTCGGTAACGAACAATGCACCGCGCGAAAATAGTGGAACTGTCAAACTCGATTTGCCCGCCGGGTGGACATCTACGCCGGTTTCAGCGCCATTTGATTTGAAGGGAAAAGGCGAGAAAACCGCTGTCGTTTTTGACGTTGCGATTCCGGCTAATGCCAAACCAAATTCTTATAGAATACTTGCAGACGCTGCTGTCAACGGTCAGACTTTCAATCAATCAATGCAGGAAATTGCATATCCACACATTCAAACGCATCGCCGCTATTCACCGGCGGAAGTTTCGGCAAAAGTCGTGGATTTAAAAATCGCGCCCGTTCGCGTCGGTTACATAATGGGAACCGGCGACCAGGTTCCGGCTGCCATCAGGCGAATGGGACTCAATGTTACGATGCTGGATGAAAAAGACCTTTCAACAGGCGATTTGTCAAGATTCGATACGATTGTCGTCGGCATTCGCGCCGCGCAGGTCAGACCGGATTTTGTGGCGAATAATAATCGGCTGCTCGATTTTATGAAGAACGGCGGAACGCTGATTGTTCAATATCAGCAACAGGAATACGTTAATAAAAATCTTCCGCCTTTCCCTGCAAAAATGGACATCCAAATCAACGGCACGCAGCGCATTTCAAATGTTCGCGTGACGGACGAAAATGCGCCGGTCAAAATTTTAGACCAAACGAATCCGATTTTTAATTACCCGAACAAAATTGTGGCGAGCGATTGGAACAATTGGGTGCAGGAGAGAAATCTGTATAATTTCACGACGCTCGACCCGCAATATAAACCGCTGCTCGAGTCGCACGACGAAGGCGACCCGGAAAGCAACGGCGGGCTGGTTTACGCCAAAGTCGGAAAGGGAAATTACGTTTATAATTCGTATTCTTTCTTCCGGCAGTTACCGACGGGAAATCCCGGCGCTTACCGGCTTTTCGCTAATTTGCTGAGTTTGCCGAAAGCCAGACCTGCAAAATAAAAACGTCAGTTATAAATCGAGACACAGAGTTTATTAGCTATTCTCTGTGTCTCTAATTTTTTTTGAATCAAAAATTATTTGGAGAAATAAAAGTGTTACCGGAAACAGAAGGAAAATTGCCCGCGCCCGAACTTTTTCCCGCGCAAATTTACAAAGAAAATGTTCTGGCGGATTGCTTTGAAGACGCCAAACGCTATTTTCTGCAAGCCTATCTCGATGTGGATTTCGCGCACGCCATAATGTTGGCAGAACAGAACATCATCACCGAAGATGAATTAAAAAATTTACTTAAAGCGCTTCGCAGTCTGGATTTGGATTCGATAAAACGAGCCGAATACGACGGCAGCTTTGAAGATTTGTTTTATTATTTGCAGCGTGAAATTACAAAATTTTGCGATGCGGACACGGCGGGAAAACTGCATACGGCGCGAAGCCGAAACGATATTGACGTAACGATTTACCGTCTGCATTTGCGACAAGACACGCTGAAACTGCTGCGTTCGGCAATGGATTTGCGCCGTAATCTGCTCGATTTAGCTGCACAGCATCACGAAACTTTAATTCCCGCATACACGCACACGCAGCCTGCGCAGCCTTCAACTCTTGCACATTTTCTGCTTGCAATGGCGGAAAATCTCAGGCGTGATATTAAACGGCATCAGCGCGGTTTCGAGAATATGAATTTTTGTCCGCTCGGCGCCGGCGCGATTACGACGACGGGTTTTCCGATAAATCGTCATCGTGTCGCCGAACTTTTAGGCTTCGCCGCGCCGACCGTTAATTCTTACGCTTCGATTGCTTCGGTTGATTATTTTACCGAAACGCTCGGCGCGACAGCCGCTTTGCTCATCAATATCGGCAAATTCGCTCAGGAATTTCTTCTGATGGCTTCAATGGAATTCAACGTAATTCGTCTGCCGGACAGTTACGTGCAAGGTTCTTCGATTATGCCGCAAAAGAGAAATCCGGTGGCGCTCGAACACATTCGCGCCATTGGAAGCAAGGCTTTAGGGCAATGTCTGGGCGTAATGACGAGCGTTCACAACACGCCGTTCGGCGACATAAATGATGTCGAAGACGATTTGCAGCCGTTAATTTACAACGCAATGCGCGACGCAAATCGCTCGGTCGCTCTTTTTGCGGGAACTTTGCAGTCGGCAACTTTTAATCTGGAAACTTTGCGTCGCCGCGCGTCAGAAAATTTCATTACCGTTACCGAACTGGCGGACACGATCGTCAGGCGCGAAGATTTGTCGTTTCGCATTTCTCATAAAATCGTGGGAAACTGCGTGAAAGCCGCGCTCGCCCAAAACAGGGAAATAACCCACGAAATTCTTCAGAATGTGTCAAAAGAAGTTTTAGGACGCGAAATTTCAATGACGGAAACGGAACTCGCCGAAACGCTCTCTCCCGAAAATTTTGTGGCGATTCGGACGATTTACGGCGGAACCGCGCCGGAAGAAACGCGCCGCGCGTTAGGCGTTGAACGAGAATACGAATCTGCCGACGAACAATGGTTCACAGGGACTAAGCAATTTCTCGAAAACGCTTCAACGAATTTGGATAAGATTGTTGATGAATTTATAGAAGTCAGCTAGAATTCATCAAATTATTTCTCAAGTGTCGCTTTGTTTTTTGAAACTTGCGGCACTTTTATTTCTGGTTACAAAAATGATTTTAGCAGGCGACATCGGCGGGACAAATACGCGACTGGCTGTGTTCGAGAAAACCGAACAAGGTTTTCTAACCATAGCGGTGAAAAATTTTCAAGCGCGGCATATGAAAGTTTATCAGAAATTGTCCAAAATTTTTTAGAGAACAAATCTCATTCGATTAATCGCGCTTGTTTCGGCGTCGCCGGTCCGGTGCGCGGCAAAACGGCAAAAATTACGAACTTGACCTGGACAGCCGATGCCGACAGCATCGTTGAATTGCTCGGACACGACCGCATCAAACTGATTAACGACCTCGAAGCTAACGTCTATGGTTTGAATGAATTAAATGAAGACGACTTTTTGATTCTTAACGAAGGCGAACCGAATCCGGCGGACAATCGAGCGCTTATTTCCGCCGGAACAGGCGTCAATGAAGCCGGAATATTTTATAAAGACGGAAACATGGCGCTGCGCTTGTTAGCGACGGGCGGAGCTTATATCGGCGGCGGAATCGCGCCAAAAATTTTGCCGAAATTAAAAGAAAAGCAGTTTCTCGAATCATTTTTGTCAAAAGGTCGAATGCGCAATCTGCTCGAATTGATGCCGGTACGCATTATCTTAAACGACAAAGCCGCGCTGCTCGGCGCCGCGCACTTTGCTCATTACGAAATACAAGATAAATAAATAGAAAAACAAAATATTTTCTAAGTAACCGTTTCAAAGATTTGTATAATGATTTTATGAAATGGTTAAGCGGAATTTTATCAATCGGAACATTCGCCGTGCTTTATGCTTTTGAGCGAAAACAGCCTTTGCGCCGCCAAATCGAACCCAAAGAAGAAAGCACGATTCGGAATTTGGCGATAGCTTCGACGGCAGGTTTGGCATTAAATCTTTTTGAAAAACCGGTTACGGATAAACTAACCTCGTTTGTCGAAAGAAAAAACTTCGGACTCGTAAAAATCTTACGTTTGCCGAAATTTTGGGAAACGATTGTCGCCGTCGTTTTGCTCGATTATACGCTTTATCTCTGGCACGTTTTGACGCACAAAGTGCCGCTTTTATGGCGTTTCCACCGGATTCATCACGCCGATTTGGATTTAACGGCTTCGACCGCGATTCGGTTTCATTTCGGCGAAATAACAATCTCGGTTTTGTTTCGCGCCGGACAAGTTCTGTTGATTGGCGTTTCCCCGCGAGCCTTAAACGTCTGGCAATCGCTGCTTTTCCTAAGTATTTTATTTCACCATTCAAACGTCCGATTACCGAAACGCTTTGAAGAAAACTTGCAGAAAATAATCGTTACGCCGCGTCTGCACGGCATTCATCATTCGACGAAACCGGACGAAATGAATTCAAACTGGTCGAGCGGTCTAACCGTGTGGGATTTTCTGCACAAAACTTTTCGGAGCGATGTGCCGCAGGAGAAAATTAGAATCGGAGTAGAAAACTACGACGAAGAAAATGAAGTTACTCTCGTCAAAATGTTCATTGCCCCATTCGTATCAATGGAAAATGGAAAACGGATAACGGAAAATTTAATTGATTCATAAATTTTCCGTTATCCGTTTTCCATTTTCCGTTAAATTATCCTGCCGCCGTTTCCCCACCGAGGAGCGTTAAAACTTCGCCCGTTATGTAGCTTGAATCAGCATTCGAAGCAAAGAAAACATAAGCGGGCGCGATTTCTTCGGGCTGCGCGGGACGTTTCATCGGCGTATCCGAGCCGAATTTAGAAACTTCTTTCGCCGGTTTATCCGCTACATTTAGCGGCGTCCAAACCGGTCCCGGCGCGACGCAGTTGACGCGAATTCCGCGCTTGACCAGGTTTTGCGCCAGTGATTTGGTAAAAGCGTGAATTGCTCCTTTGGTTGCCGAGTAATCGAGTAAGTTTTTGCTGCCTTCAAGACCGGTAATCGAGCCGGTGTTGATAATCACGCCGCCTTTTTTTAAATGTTCGAGCGCGGCTTTTGCCATATAGAAATAGCCGAAAATATTTGTTTTGAACGTTTTTTTCCATTGCTCGTCCGTGATGTCGACAAGCGATTCCTTATGCTGTTGGAAAGCGGCATTATTAACTAAAACGTCTAATTTGCCGAATTCTTTAACCGTTTTTTCGACGGCTTTGCGGCAAAAATCCGCTTTTTTTACATCACCGGAAATCAGCAGCGCTCGACCGCCTTCGGTTTCGATGTGACCAGCGGTTTCTTCGGCGTCAGATTGCTCTTCGGGCAAGTAAACGATTGCCACATTCGCGCCTTCGCGGGCAAACAGAATCGCCACGCTACGTCCGATTCCCGAATCGCCGCCGGTAATTAAAGCGATTTTATCTTTCAATTTACCCGCCCCTTTATAATCCGGCGCGAGAAATTGCGGCTTCGGGTTTATTTTTGATTCGATTCCCGGACGCGTCTGATGTTGCCCGGGCATCGGCGATAGCGATTTCTTTTCGTTTGAATCATTTATTTGTTTAAGAACGATTTTTTTTGCTTTGCTTTTGGACGACTTTTTCTTAATTTTATTTTCCTTATTCGCCATTTTTCTTCTCCTCGACAATCAAAATGGAAAGCTAAATTTTATGATTTCGGCTTTCCATTTTGATTGTCGATAAATTTAATTTGTTTCGATTAACTCTGACACAACCTTTGAATTGCCAAAGTTTTTAGGATAGAAACATTTTCGATTTATTTATTCGATGATTTCGACACTGAGTTTTTGCGTCCCGAACCGCTTTGTTTTCCGCCGCCGCTTTCTTTATTGACGGTTGCCCAAGCGCGTTTTTCCGCTTCGTCTTCAGGAACCCCTTGTTTTTCATAGCCTTCTTCGATGTGCTCGGCTTGACGCTTTTGTTTGTCCGTATATTTGTCTTTGTCGCCCCTTGGCATAATCTCACCCTTCCTTGTTTTTGATGGTTTTTGATTTACAAAATACTAACAGACCTTTTTCGCAACGATTTCTTCAGCCGCGCGTATCTGTCTTCCGTTTTGTTGCGAATCGGTTTTTCCTTAACTTCAATTTCCTTTTCCGTCGCTTCGCTCAAGGCTGTTTTTTGATTTTCCCGTCCGAACTGCATCGGAAAAATTACCGCATCGGTTTCCAAAACTTTCGCTCCTTCTTTAATCATTTCAATTCTCCTTACCTAAAAAGCCCTTTTTCCTGCGATGATAGTAAAACTTTGCCGGAATTTTCTATCGATGAATTTTTCGATATAAAATAATTGCATATTCCATCGATAATTTAAAGAATTTTTTGGCGTGCCGATGTTAATTTTCGCTAAATTTTATTGACACGGCAAATGGCTTTTAGTAGCCTCGAATTATCAAACCGAAATTTTACACAAAAGGACTTTTTAATAAAATTTGAGCAATCTAAAAAAAATCGAACTTCCGCCTCAAGGTTTAAAAACGCTGTTCGGCGTTCAAGACCAAAACATCAAATACCTTGAAACTCTGCTCGACATCAGCATCGGCGCGCGCGGCAACGAGCTGCTCGTTGACGGCGAGCCGAAAGACATCGAAACCGTCGAGCGAATCTTAAAAGATTTTGTTGAACTGTTCGACCAGGGCAACAGCTTTACCGATAAGGAACTGCGCGACGCTTTCAAACAAATCGCCGAAGATAAGTCTTATTCACTTAAAGATTATTTTACGCGAGCGCGTTTTAATCCGTCGGGTAAAAAAGCGGTCGCGCCGAAAACCGCCAACCAGCGCCGGTATATCGAAGCGATTCAGGATAAGGATTTGACATTCGGCATCGGTCCGGCGGGAACGGGAAAGTCTTTTTTAGCAGTTGCTTTAGCGGTGCAGGCACTTTTCGCCAAACAAGTTTCGCGTATTGTCCTGACTCGTCCGGCAGTTGAAGCCGGAGAAAAACTCGGATTTCTTCCCGGCGATTTGCAGGACAAAGTTGATCCTTACTTAAGACCACTTTACGACGCGCTGTTTGACCTTGTTGACAACGAGCGAGTGACGAAAATGCTCGAAAAGCGCATTATCGAAATTGCGCCGCTGGCATTTATGCGCGGAAGAACGATTAACGATTCATTTATCATTCTCGACGAAGCCCAAAACACAACCGGCGAGCAGATGAAAATGTTTCTGACGCGCATCGGTTTCGGCTCGAAGGTTGTTGTCACGGGTGATGTGACGCAGGTTGATTTGCCGCGCGGTCAACGCAGCGGACTAAGAGAAGCCGAGCGGGTTTTGCAGGGAATCGAGGAAATAGAATTCGTCTATTTTAACGACAAAGACGTTGTGCGCCACAAACTCGTGCAGTTAATCGTCAGAGCATATGAAAGCCAAACGACAAACGGCGACGCGAGACGCGACGATTAAATATTTTTGAAAAGGACACGAATTCTTATTCGGCTTTCCAAGGCGGAAGAAGATGTTTTTGAACTTTTCCCAAGGCGTTTCGCGGCAGACTTTCCACGCGAATAAAAGCACGCGGAACTTTAAATGAAGCAAGCGAATTTCGACAGGCTTCTCCAACCATTTTTTCGTCGAAATTTTCGTCCGCTACGATATAAGCAACGGGAAGTTCACCGCGTTGTCTGTCTGCGATTCCGCAAACAGTCGCTTCTTTTACACCTGTTTGTTCCAATAAAACTTCTTCGATTTCACGCGGGTAAATGTTGAATCCGCCGGAAATAATCAGTTCGGAACGCCTTCCGCACAAACTAAACGACTATGCACTGAAAGTGCATAGGTTTGAAGAGGACTGAAAGTCCTCAATCAAGAATAAAGGTATCAGTTTCGCCATTTGATTGTTGGCGATGGTGTTCTAAATATTGCTGAACCATT
>JAABUN010006134.1_pt1 | contig 14133 bp, 10 predicted proteins | sample 5559311 | NCBI WGS metagenome assembly JAABUN01 (sample SAMN10711877, study PRJNA513370) | rock metagenome | isolation source: Antarctica rocks | place: Antarctica: Victoria Land, Siegfried Peak sud | reverse complement strand
CCCGGTTTTGATGAAGCGTGGTAACTCCATCTTGCCCAAGGACTGTCCCAGGGTGCGATCTTTTCCCTCAAAGGCCGATCCCTCCCCCGTTCATGCACCCACAGATTCTGCGGAAGAGCCAAAAAAGATCTCGTCCAGTGCGAGGGTCTGGACCCGGGGGATGCACGCCGCGTCGAGCGTCTCCAGGATGGGTTTGGCCTTCTTGGCCTCGTCGGCGACCCAGCGTCCGACGGTCGAGTGATCGGGACCATCGTCGAGCAGGATCACTCGGAACAGGTCTTCGATCTGGCGAGTGCTGATGCCCATGGCGAAGGCGGTGACCGCCAGGCGTCGCCGGGTCGACTCGTCGAGGAAGGCGGCCGGTGTCGGGACGGGTGCCTCGGCCGGAGGCATTGCGGGGTCCGCAGGTTGCAACCGCCGCTCGATCTGTCGGGCGTGGTTGTAGACGGTCTGTCGGCTGCACCCAGCCTGCTCGGCCTGGCGAGTGACGGTGCCGTAACATCCGGAGAAGACGGCGGCGGCGTTGCGGACCCAGGTGCGAAGCGATAGCGTGGTCATGGGGGAGGCCCTCCGTGGTGCTGGCGATCGTGGTTGTGAACCAGTCGATCATGGGGCGGCCCCCCCTTCAATGCAAACTGTCAACTCGGCCGGGCCATTTTCGGACCACTCTGCGACAGAGCCCCAGATCATGGGGCTGATCTGGCGGATCCAGATGTGGAGCTTGTAGATCGGAGGAATCACCTGGCTGGTCATGACCCCAGCCAGCGTACCCGAGGCCTGCCCCAAGAGTCAGCACCCGGTTTGGCCCACTCTCGCCCGGCCAAGCCCCCTTTGCCTTCCGGTGCGCCGACCGCCTCCGGTATACTCGGGGGACGAGCCGGGCGCCGGCCGGGCCAGCCCCTCTCCTGGTCCGACGACCGCCCCGCGGCTGCCACATGCGGCCGGCGTGCTGGCGAGGACGGCCGGCGAGGTATGCGCGGACTGGGCGGCCGGGAAAACGGGGTCGAGTCGGCAGGAGGGGTCCGGACCGCCCGGTGTGGATGAGGATGGCCGTGCCTTCACGATCAGGAACCCTCCCCGGTGGAACGTCCGGGCCGGCGACCGCCCTCCTGCTGGCGGGCTGGATTGGCCTGATCGCGGGCTTCCTCGACCTGGGAGTCTTCGTCCTCGGGAGGCACCTGTCGCAGGAATTCTATCGCCTCGGCGACGGCTTCCCCTGGATCATCCCCTCGGGCGTCGCGGCGATGGCATTGCTGCCCGGGGCGGCGTTGGCCCTGATCTCCCTCCTGCGGCGGCGGGGAGCCCCCCTCGGGATCGCCGTGGGAGCCCCCGCGTTCGTCGGGTTCCTCGACCTGATCCTCTGGCTCCCCCTGGAGCTCTGGTCGTCGTTGCTGCTCTCGGCGGGGCTCGCCGTCCAGGCCGCCCGGCTCGTCGGCCCCCGACGGCGCGGCCTCCTCCGGCTCGCGCGCCGCACGGCCCCGCTGCTCGCCGGCGCCGTGCTCGCCCTGGCGCTGGCGACCTCCGGCGCCCGCGCCTGGGCGGAGTACCGCGCGACCGCCGCGCTGCCGACGCCCCCCCCCGCCGCCCGCAACGTCCTGCTGATCGTCTGGGACACCGTCCGGGCCAGGAACCTCAGCCTCTACGGCTACGGCCGCGCGACAACGCCCCACCTGCAGCGGCTGGCCGCGCGGGGGGTGCGCTTCGAGCACGCCTTCGCCACGTCGCCCTGGACGCTGCCGTCGCACGCGAGCCTCTTCACGGGGCGCTGGCCGCACGAGGTCTCGGCCGGGTGGAAGGCGCCGCTGGACGAGGCGCACCCGACGCTCGCCGGTCGGCTCGACGGCCTCGGTTACGACACCGCGGGGTTTGTCGCCAACCTGGACTACTGCGGCCGCGAGACCGGGCTGGGCCGCGGCTTCGCGCACTACGAGGATTACCCGATCAGCGTCTGGGAGGTCTTCACCCGATACGTCACCCTCGGGCGCAAGGCCGACAGGATCCGCCTCGCGATCGTCGCGGAGATGCTGGTGGGCGGGCGCCAGGGATGGTCTCGCCCCCTGATCCCGATCTCTTCCAGGGAGCACGCCAAGGGGGCCGAGGACATCGACCGGGCGTTCCTGAAATGGCTCTCCTGGCAGCGCCCGCGGGGCCGCCCCTTCTTCGCCTTCCTGAACTACAACGACGCCCACTCGCCCTACCAGGAACCGGACGACTCGCCCCGAGGCTTCGGGCTCCGCCCCTCATCTTGGCACGACCGCATCCTCTTACAAGAGTGGAACTCGGTCGACAAGACGAAGCGGCCCTACCGCGACGTGCAGATGGCGAAAGACCTCTATGACGACTCGATCGCCCATCTCGACCGGCGGCTGGGCCTGCTGCTCGACGAGCTCGGGCGGCGCGGAGTCCTCGATGACACGGTGGTGATCGTGACCTCCGATCATGGGGAGCACCTCGGCGACCACCAGCTCTTCTTCCACGGCTGCAGCCTCTACCGACAGCTCGTCGAGGTCCCGCTGGTGATCGTCAGCCCGGAGGGGGTGCCGGCGGGCCGCGCGGTCGCCGCGCCGGTGAGCCTGCGCGACGTGCCGGCGACGGTCGTCGACTTACTCGGGCTGAGGCGGGGCGCCGCCTTCCCCGGACGGTCGCTCGCCCGGTTCTGGGACCCGGGCGACGGGGAGCCCCCCCCCGCGAGCGAGCCGATCCTCATGGAGACGGAGAAGCCCGACATCCTCACGAACCAGGGCCGCGAACCGGCCGCCCGGGGGCCGATGACGGGGCTGGTCGCCGGGGGGATGCACTACATCCGCTCGGGCGACGGGACCGAGGAGCTGTACGCCCTGGAGGCCGACCGCGAGGAGTGGACGAACGTGGCGGGCGACCCGGGCGCCCGGGACGTCCTCCAGGGTTTCCGAGAGTCCCTCCGGTCGATGCTGGCGCGCCCGCCGGGTGATCGACGGACCGCGGGCCCGGTCGCGAGCCGTCTCCCAGGGGAGTGAGCCGTCCGTCCTCCCCGAAGCCGGGTGATCGTAACGACGGGCTCGGAGCTTCACCACACCATCCTTGTCTCACTTGAGACAGTCAGTTATTCTTTCATCGAACATTCCGCCCGATTGATGGGAGATAGGTCCGGAATCCTTCGTCATCTATTCGGAACCTCACGGGCCTGAGCGTGTCCGGGAGGGCAAGCGTCCATGGGATTTCAAGGCGTCATCCTCGCCTACGTCGCCCCCGAAGTGGTCCTGCCGTTGGCGTCGGCCTTGGCGGGAGTGATCGGGTTCGCCCTGATGGTCGGCTGGGCACCGATCCGGTTCGCGGCGAAGGGGGTCCGGAGCGTCGCGAGGGGCGTGAGGTCGATCGGGCGAAGGGCCGAGCCCCGAGGGACTCGTCCCCCGCAGGCCCATTGAGCAGGGGGCCGGCGTTCGCGGTCTTTCGGTCCTCGCGGGGGTGGAGGAGAGGCGTTGACATCCGGAGGGCGGTCGATGGGATTCGTCGCGATCCGCCGGCATCGGCTCGCGCTTGGGTTCTTGGTCGCAGTCCTGCTCGGGCTCGCGACCGGGGCATGGCGCCTCGCCTCGTCGTGGCGATTCGAGCGTGGGCTCGAGTGGGCCGAGCGTGAAGTTCGCGCGGGCCGATACCGAGAGGCGAGGCGATGGCTGGCCGGGCTCCCGCCGTCGCGATTCCGGGATTCCGAGGCCGCCTACTGGCTCGGGGTCTGTGAGCACGCCGAGGGCCATTTCGAGGCGGCGCTGGCGGCCTGGGCGCGGGTGCCGCCCGACTCGCCGAGGGCCGCACTCGCCGAGTCCTCGCGCGCGAAGACGCTGCTCATCGACCTCGGCCGCTTCGCCGAGGCCGAGCGGGCCCTGGAACGCCTGGTCGAGCACCCCGGCTCCGAGGGCGCCGAGGCACGCCGGATCCTCTACCAGCTCTACTATTGGGAGGGCCGGGCCGATGCCATGCGCCGGCTGATCCGCCGGCGATGGGGGCGGGTGCTGGGCCACGCCGCCGAGCTCCGGGAACTCTGGATGATGGACGGTGCGCCCCCTCGCGTCGTGGCCATCCGCGAGGCCGTCGATCGGGCCGCGAAGTCCGCCCCCGACGACGACCGTGTCCGGCTGGCGCGGGCGTACTTGGCGACCCAGACGGGCCGGTTCGCCGAGGCGGCCCGCGACCTCGATGCCTGCCTCGCTCACCGGCCCGACGACCCCGCCGTCTGGCTCGCCCGGCTGGAATGGGGCCGCTCTTCGGGGAACCCCCTCGAGGTCGAACGTGCCCTACCCCACCTCCGCGCGGACATCCTCTCCGAGGCCGAGACGCTCGACCTCCGCGCCTGGCTCGCCGCGCAGCGGGGCGATCTCCGCGCCGAGCGCCTCGCCCTGGAAGAGCTGGTCGAGCGGTCCCCGGGCGACGCGCGGGCCCTCGACCGGCTGGCGGCAATCGCTTGGGAATCGGGGCGGAAGGACCTCGCCGCGGACCTGCGGCGCCGCAAGGCCGACGTCGACCAGGCCAGGGAACGGTATCGCACCCTGTTGGCGCACCGGGCCGAGGCCGAGTCGTACGTCGAGCTCGCCGGCCTGGCGGGGGCCCTGGGGCGGCGCTTCGAAGCCGAGGGGTGGCTGGCGCTGGCCGCGATGCGAGGGCGGGAGGGCCCCGCCATCCGTGAGGCGAGATCGCGGCTTCGCGGGCTCCCCGATCCCCCGTCCCCCCCGGCCGATCAAACGCTCGCCGACCGATTGCTCGGCGGCGGCGTCGGGAGCACGGGCCGCGCGGCCACCCCGGTTGCGGAGGGGAAAGCGGGGGCCCGCGCCGCGTTCACCGACGACGCCGAGGCCGTCGGGCTCCGGTTCGTCTTCGACAGCGGCCGGTCTCGGCTCCGACAGATGCCCGAGACCATGAGCGGCGGCCTGGGGCTGCTCGACTACGACGGGGATGGCTGGCTCGACGTCTACCTCCTCCAGGGAGGCCCCTTTCCCCCCGACCCCGCCCGTCCCGGCAACGGCGACCGACTCTACCGCAACAAGGGCGACGGCTCGTTCGAGGACGTCACGGGCCCGTCGGGGATCGGCGGCATGGCGGGCGGCTATGGCCACGGTGTCCGCGTCGGCGACTACGACGACGACGGGCACCCGGACCTGTTCGTCACCCGGTGGCGATCTTACTCCCTCTATCGCAATAAGGGAGACGGCACCTTCGAGGACGCCACGGCGGGCGCGGGGCTCGACGGCGATCGCGACTGGCCGACCTCGGCGGCGTTCGCCGACCTGGACGGCGACGGCGACCTCGACCTCTACGTCTGCCACTACCTCGACTGGGATGAGGAGGACCCCAAGCTCTGCCCGTTCGAACCGATCCCGGGAAGCCCTCCCGGGACGTCTCCCGATTACCGCTATTGCGTGCCGAAAGACTACCCCGCCTTGCCCGATCACCTCTTCCGCAACGACCGAGGCCGATTCATCGACGTCTCGGAAGAGGCGGGGATCGTCGACCGCGACGGCCGGGGGCTCGGGGTCGTCGCCGCCGACCTCGACGACGACGGCAAGGTCGACCTGTTCGTCGCCAATGACACGACCGCCAACTCTCTCTTTCACAACCTCGGGAACATGCGGTTCGAGGAGGTCGGCCTGGCGGCCGGCGTGGCGTGCAACGCCGCCGGGGCCTTCCAGGCGGGGATGGGAGTGGCCGCGGGCGACCTCGACGGCGATGGCCGGATCGACCTGGCCGTCACCAACTTCTACGGCGAGTCGACGACCTTCTTCCGGAACCTCGGCCGGGGCATGTTCGCCGACCAGACCCGCGCGGTTGGGCTCGCCTCCCCCAGTCGGTTCCTCCTCGGCTTCGGGATCGCCTTCCTCGACGCGAATTCCGACGGCCGGCTCGACCTGATGACGGCCAACGGCCACGTCATCGACGGAGACCCGGGCTTCCCCTACGCGATGCCGGCGCAGCTCCTGGTCGGCGGGGAGGGGGGACGGCTCACCGAGGTCGTCGACGCCGCGGTCGCCCCCTTGCGGGCCCCCCGGGTCGGCCGCGGGCTGGCCGTCGGCGACCTCGACAACGACGGCCGGACCGACGCCTTGCTCCTGTCGCAGAACAGCCCGCTGGCCTACTTCCACAACCGGACCCGCGGCGGACACTGGCTGACGCTCCGCCTCGAGGGGACCGCGTCCGGTCGCGACGCCGTGGGGGCCCGCGTCGTCGTCACCGTCGGGGGTCGCCGCCAGACGGCCCAGCGCGTCGGCGGGGGGAGCTACCAGTCCGCTGGCGACCCCCGACTCTCCTTCGGCCTCGGCGCAGACGTCCACATCGATGCGGTTGAAGTGCGCTGGCCCTCGGGCTCGTCGGACACCTACCGCAGCCTTCCCGCCGACTCGGGCTACCTCCTGCGGGAAGGGGAGCGTGAGCCGAAATCCCTCGTCGGCTTCAAGCATCCGGCCCGGTCGCCGCAAACGCTCGACGAACGGAGCGGGGATGCGCAACTCCTCCGCCGTCTCCCCGCGGGGAGGTCGGAACTCCCAGGCTCGTGAGGGAGGATCGTCTCTCGGAGGGATCGACGGAGCTCATCGCGTGACGATCGAGGCATCATCGCGCGGATTCGGGATGGAGTGAGCCCGGGGAGAATGCCTTCCCCGGGCCATCCGATTCGATGACTGCCGCGGGTCGGGATGGACCTTATCCTGCCCCTGGCATCCCCGGCGGGTCCGTGGGCAATCTCTTCTTCACGGTGAACTTGTGGTGTATCGCCTTCCCACTTGGAGGGGGCGTTGGAGGGACTTTCGCCCTCAGTGTGGTCATCGACGGGTTGCTGTACCTCGCCCCCACGAGTTCACGACCGGGTTGTTCGATCGGCCCTTTAGCCGGGTCGTACACCGCCCCCGGGGGAAGCACCCACTTGGAGACGACGACCTTGTAGTCGCCGCCGGTCAGGCCCGGCTCGCCGAAGGGAGTGCTGATCTCGAAGAAGCCCTTGTCGTCGGTCAAGCCACTTCCCCCCTGGCCCAGGGTACTCCCCTCGGGGATGTATCGGACCATCGCCTCTTCCAGGGGGGCGCCTTCGAAGGTCACCTCGCCGTTCACCGGCACCAGCGGCACGTCGGACTTCTGGACGTGGCCACAGGCGGCCACGCCGAGGATCAGGGCGGCCATGCCCGCCGCCGCCGGGGCCTTCCGGACGGCGGAGAGGAGGCGCGTCGGAATGTCCATGCGAAAGCCTCGATGACGATCCGAAGGGGTGTACCTTCCAGGGCCTCAAAAACTATCCGCGGAGACGATCCCGCCGTCGGCCATGAAGTTCAGCTTGAACAGGACGACCTTGCTGGTGGTCTCCTTCATGAACTTCACGCTGCCGTCGCCGAACAGCATGTTGCAGCCGCCGGGATGGAGGCTGCCCGACCAGCCCCAGGTGGCGAGCTGGCCGCGCCGCGACGGGATGCCCGTGAGGCCCCACGGGTTGTTCCAGTTGTTGATCCCCCCTGCGACGGGGTCGATGCCGGTCATGACCCAGCCGCGGTACATCCAGGCCGAGCAATCGCCGTTGTACACGTCGAACGTCGTCTCCGACATCGCCATCGTGTTCGAGGTCCCGTCCGAGACGCCGGCGATGGTGGCGGTGCTGTTCTCGCCGAACATCCTCCGCTGATTCGTGGGCACGTCTAGCCAGCGGTCACATGTGAGCGTCGCTTCCCCCATAAAGTCGTAGTTCGAATGGATCCCGGCGGGGCCTGGCTCGGTGCCTGCGTCGTAGTATCCGGCGCCGGGGTACTTCGTCGTCCTTATCCCATTGTCGCTCGGGCAACTCAACGAGGTGATCGCGGACGTCGCCACCGTGGTGTTGGCCCTGGCCGAGCCTGCCAGGAACCCGCTGCCCATGTATGTCCCTTTACCCAGGAAGTCGGACATCGCCACCGAAAAGTTGATCGCGTTGTACATGGGGGTCTGCTCCATGTACGGCAGCAGCGTGGCCAGGCCGTTCAGGTTCATGATCCTCACGTTGACGTGACTCTTGCTCGAGCCGCCCTTGCACCAGCCCCAGTTGCCCGAGCCCATGGCAAAGACCTGGTAGGTGCTCTCGTAGTTGTGCAGCGCGAGGCCGAGCTGCTTGAGGTTGTTGATGCACTGGGCGCGGCGGGCGGCCTCGCGAGCCGCCTGCACGGCGGGGAGCAGCAGGCCGATCAGCACGGCGATGATCGCGATGACGACCAGCAACTCGATCAACGTGAAACCGGATCGACGAGAACGACCGACGTGACGCATGGTGTCCTCCAATGTGCTGGAATGGACTCGGCACGAAACAAGAAATCGGAAGAAGCTCCTCAGTGATACGGGAGCGTCAACACAGAAGCAAGAGAAAACCCAGAACGTGTCTGCGGGACGTTCAGCCCGATCATGGCCGCAGGGCCGAGGGTCTTTCGGATCAGCTGTTGGCATACACGTGCCGAGTCGATCCTCGAAATGACTTCGTCGGAATCGCCACCCTGGATTCCCGGATGAGCCTCGATTCCCCGCCCAAGCCCATCTCCCCGCCTGCGAACGCCCGAAGCTCAGCGGGCCGGCCCGCTGAGCTTCGGGCGGTACCCGATTCTAGTCCGAAGGTGAGGGGGGATTCTCGGAGTCGGCGGCCGGCTTGTCCGATGGTGGGGGGGATGTCTTGGAGTCGGCGGCCGGCTTGGGCAGGTGGGTCCATGGCGGCGTCGCGGGGCGCAGCTGGTAGCGGGGGAAGATCGTGCGCTGTCCCTTGTGCTCGCCTTCCAGGACCGTGATGCCAACTCCGCGATCCTTCACGAGGTTGGTGGAGGTGTCGAAGTTCACCTGGACGCGCGTGCCCACGGGGATTTTCACGAGTATGGAGTTGTCGTCCCCGGGGAACTCGGGGGGCGCCGATTGCCCTATGAATTCCACTACGGTCGCATTTGGTTCGTACAGGATCGCTTCCGATCCACTCGACAGGCGGGAGGTGTCGGGTCCGGGCTCCGCGCAACCGGACACCGATCCGGCGACAACCGCAATCCCGACCATCAACCTCCGCACCGTGAACCTCATTCGGGATGCTCGCGCGGCGACACCCAGGATGACCCACCTCGACCCTCGCACGGGCTGAAATCGTGACTTCATCGGTTGTTCCTCCTGGAGCCATGAGAAAGATCGGCTGCCGGTTGCGGGGCTCCGACGAGTCTAATCACTTTCCCCGGAAGAGCGAGATAAACTCGGTCGTAGCTCGAATCCTGCCCTTCCTGGGGGCCGATTTGCCGAACAACGGCGTGGTTCCCGTCGTCCTCCCGGGGTATTGAACACCCCCGGTACGAGTGGGGTGTGCAAGGAGGATCCCCGGAGATTCGAAGAGCCCTTGCATCTTCAGGGGGTGGCTGTCGTCTCATTCCCGGCGGAGGCGGGCCGCGACCGGGCTCGCGGCCCGCCGCCCACCCGGCGGGCGCGCCCGGAGCATCGACCGGAGGGCGCCTCGGAAACGCTGTGAGGTCGCGGCGCCTTTCCCCGGGGTTTGCGGGGCCCGGGCTGGCGGCCTCGAGTCCGACCGGCCCGAGGAGGCCGCGGGCCGGCGCGACGAGGTCGGACGGCCCGTCGCGAGTCGTCGTGCCGCTTGAGATATCGACTCGGTCCGAGGATGCATCCGGGCTGAATGCGGAGGGACGTTGACTCGAAGAGGCTCATCGATGGCCCCATCAATCCCGTCGGTGAGGGTCCGCCTACCCCCGTCACGATCCTCGGGGGCGGGCAACCGCGGCCCGGCAAACGCACCGGGTTTCCCGATAGGGAGGAGCCCGACGTGGGACGGGCGAATCCCGGGAGTGGACCGGGCGCGGGGATCCCCTCGCGGAGGAGATACCCCGCGTCGGCCGGCAGGCCGAGGTGGCGGTCGACCCGACCCGATGGCCAGCGGACCTCGACCTCTTCGACCCACGCCCGATCGCCCAGGCCGAAGTGCAGGCGCGGGTCGCAGGCCGACTGATAGCTCCCCCCGCCCACCCGCTGAACGACCCGGCGGTGCCCCCCCGAGACGAGGGTCACCCGGGCGCCGACGCCGTCCCGGTTCGAGCCGGCCCCCTCCAGCCGGAACGTCACGAAATGGCCGCCTCGCGACCGGTTGTGGAGGTAGGCCAGGGGCTCGTTTTGGGCCAGCAACACCGCGTCGATGCGCCCGTCGTTGTCCAGGTCGCCCACGGCCAGCCCCCGGCCGACCCGGGGGACGCGCCAGGGGGGGCCGGCCCGGTCGGTGGCGTCGACGAGCCGGCCGCCGTCCGCACCCAGCAGGAGCTGCGCCGGCATCGCATAGGGGAAGTTCGGCCGGAGGTCGTTGACGTGGCCGTTGGCCGTCATCAGGTCGAGCCGGCCGTCGTTGTCCACGTCAGCGAGCCCGATGCCGAAGCCCAGCAGGTGGCGGCTGGCGATCCCAAGGCCGCTGGCCGCCGTCCGGTCGAAGAACAGGCCCTGGCCTCCGTTCCGGAAGAAGGTCGTCGACTCGCCGTTGAGGTTGGTGACGAAGAGGTCGGGCCGTCCGTCGGCGTCGAGGTCGCCGCAGGCCACCCCCATCCCCGCCTTGTACCCGCCCTCGGCGCTGGCCGCGACCCCCGAGGCGAGCCCCGCCTCCTCGAATCGAAATCCGCCCAGGTTGCGGAAGAGGAGATTGGCCGAGGCGTCGTTGGCCACATAGAGGTCGACACGGTCGTCGCCGTCCAGGTCGGCCGCGACGACCCCCATCCCGCGCCCGTCCGTATCGACGATACCGGCCTCGGCCGTGACATCGAGGAAGCGTCCCCCCTCGTTGCGGAAGAGGTGGTCGGGCAGGGCGGTGAATCCGAGTGGGCCGCAATATGTCAGCTCTCGCGTCTGGGGATGGCGACAGGCAGGGGCATTCCGCTCGTCCCAGTCGAGGTAGTGGCAGACGTAGAGGTCGAGGTCGCCGTCGCCGTCCAGGTCGGCGAACGCCGCCGAGGTCGGCCAGTCGCGCCCGCCGCCCAGCCCGACCGCCTCGGTCACGTCCCGGAAGGAGCCGTCGCCCTGGTTGCGATAGAGCGAGTAGGACCGCCAGCGGGTGATGAAGAGGTCCGGGTGCCCGTCGTCGTCGAAGTCGCCGACGGCCACGCCGTGGCCGTAGCCCTGCGGCAGGCCCGCGATGCCGGCCTCGGCGGTGACGTCCTCGAAGGAGCCATCCCCCTTGTTGCGGAAGAGGCGGTCGCCGGAGTGGGGACGGGCGGGGTCGGGGGGGAACGGCCCCCCCTGGACGAGGTAGACGTCGAGCCAGCCATCGCCGTCGTAGTCGAGCAGCCCCACGCCGCCGGAGTTGGTCTCGGGGAGCTGGCGGAGCGGGGAGCGGCCGTTGTCGAAGGTGAAGCGCAGTCCCGCCGCCTCGGCGTCGTCAGCGAACACGGGAGCCGGCCTCGGGGAGGGTGTCGACGCGGAAGGTCGTGCGAGCTCGGGCTCCGGCACGGGCCCGAGGTCTCCGACGACTTGCGAGTACGTCAGGCCGAGGGGGAGGGCCGGGGGCTCGGTCTCGTCGAGCCGGGCGATGAGTTCGGCCGCCTCGCGCCGGCCGGCCGGCTGCCGCTCGAGGAGGGTGGCCCAGCCGCGCGCCTCGAACCGCCGGCCCAGGGCCTCGGCCAGCCGCGCCAGCTCGGGGATCGCGTAGGCCAGGTCCTTCCCGAACATGAGCTCGCGGTAGCGGGACAGGTCCCGATCGACGTCGGCCTTCCGGCGGCGCAGGAGGGCCGCGCGTTCGGCCTGGCCATCCAAGATGGCCAGTTCGACCAGGCGCTCCAGGGCTTGAGGGCGGCCGGGCTCCCGCTCGACGAGGCGCTCCAGGGCGAGGCGCTCTCCGCGTGCGTCGCCCCGGATGGCCGCGAACCAGGCCCGGAGCGCGAACGGCTCGGCGGGCGTGGAGGTGTCGGCCGGCAGGTGTCCGAGGCAACGCCGGGCCTCGGTCGGGTCGCGGACCGCCAGGGCCAAGTCGAGCATCGCCCGCCAGACCGCCAAGTCGTCCGGCCGGAGTCGGAGGCAACCTTCGAGCAGGGTTCTTGCCTCGTCCATCCGGCCGGTCCGGATCGCCAGGTTCGCCCGCCCGAGCCGGACACGGTCGTCGTCCGGGGCCGCGGCGGCCGCCGCCTCGAGCACGGCCCGGATCAGCTCTGCCTGATACAGCTCGAGGTCGAGCAGCGCATGCTGCCGGAGCGCATCGGCGGGGTCAGGCGACTGGCGCCACCGCCGCTGGAACATCGCGCGAACCTCGGCAATCCGGCCCTCATATCTGAGCAGCCGCTGGTATTCCAGCCGAGGCTCGTCCCCCTCGCGCCCCGGCAGGGCCGCGACCGCCTCGAGGACCTCCTCGGCGGCCACGAACCGGCCGCGGTCTAGGAGGACCTGGGCACGGCCGAGGGCCGCCCGCGCGAAGAACGCGGTACGAGCGGGCACTCGGGCCCAGGCCGCCACCGCGGCGTCTGGTCGGTCCGCGGCGTACTCGCAGGCGCCCAACAGGAAGGAGACCTCGGGCTGGTTCGGCCCGTTCCCCGCGAGACGGGCGAGCCGCGGGAGGGCCTCGGCGTAGCGACCCGCGGCCATCTCCCGCCGGGCGCGTTCTAGGTCCGCCTGGTCTCTCCAGCCCTTCACGGCCCAGGCGGTCGTGGCCAGGAATGCCATCGCCACGAGGGCGGCCGATCCTCTCCGGAGCCAACGTTGCGCCATCCCCTCAATACTATGAAGTGACATCGTCGATTGACATCCTCCTTCGAGAACCGACCGGGCACCGGACTCGATCCGGCCAGGCGGAGTCGGTTGGCCGGGACATGCTGGAGGCCTTGAAAGAGCTCTTCGACCCAGGCAGGTCCCCCGGCGTCGTCCTTAACTCGTCGCTGGAGGCGTCACTACGTCATGAAGCCACGGCCTCTGGCCGTGTGACCCGAAGAGCTTCGAGCGATCCGGCGTGCACCGGATCGTCAAACGGCATAGGCTCGCCCTCCGGGAAGGCCCCAACGGGCTGGAGGGCGAGCCTATGCACGAGTGGCAGAACCTGTCCCATGTGCGGTGGGACTGCAAGTACCACATTGTGATCATACCGAAGTACCGCCGCAAGGTCTTCTACGGGAGGCTGCGGCGACAGGTCGGTGTGATCCTGAGGGAGTTGTGCCGTCAGCGAGGGATCGACCTGGTGGAAGGGCATGCGATGCCCGACCACGTCCACCTGTGCCTGAGCATCCCGCCGAAGCACAGCGTGGCCCATTCGGTCGGCTTCCTGAAGGGCAAGAGTGCCGTGCGGATCCACCGGGAGTTGCTCCGCGAGCGTCGGTTGACGGGGCTGCACTTCTGGGCGGCGGGTTACTGCGTGAGCACGGTGGGCCTGGACGAGGCCCGCGTGCGTCAGTACATCCGCGAGCAGGGGGAGTTGGAGCGTCGACAGGGAGAGTTCGACTTCGAATAACCACTGAGGCCCCGGCGGGGCCTTCCCGACGTCCCCGCCCCCGGAGGGGGCCACCGCATGGAACCGGCCCCCTCGGGGGGGCCTTCCTAATACCACGGCCTCTGGCCGTGGATCCTTATTCCGAAGGGGACAGTTCCGCCGGGCGATAGGCTGCGTCGATGCGGGCGGAAGGCGCGGTCGAGATGCACGCCGAATCAGCGATGGCGATGCTCCTCCGTCCCCGATCCACGAGCCGGCCGACCGGGCATGGTCGTCCGGGCCGACCCGGCCCGGCGGGCCTATCCCCTTCGCATGCGCGGCGGCTAAACTGGAAGGTGTCACCGTCTCCAGGAGCCGGGCGGTGAGGCGATCGGAGAGCGAAATGGCTGTATTTCGACGCCCTTAACGGAGACCGAAGTGCTCCGGGAGATGTCCATGACCAGGCGATCGCTCAAGGCTGCGTTGCCACTTCTGGGGATAGTCCTGTCGGCTCGCGGTGCCGCGATCGCCGGTGCAGGTGAAACCCCGGCACAGCTCGGCCAACGCATTGGCGTCGAGACCACCGCCGCCTACCAGGCTAGCCGCTTCTCCGAGATCTCCCGCGATTATTGAGACTGTAGCAACGTTACCGGGCGATTCAGGACGGTCCACGCAATCGGGCTGGGAATTGAGCCATCCGCAGTAGGGAAGCTCACTTGGACCCATCGAGCGGGTACCCCTCTCGGTTCTCCGCATCC
>JAABUN010006133.1_pt1 | contig 14133 bp, 13 predicted proteins | sample 5559311 | NCBI WGS metagenome assembly JAABUN01 (sample SAMN10711877, study PRJNA513370) | rock metagenome | isolation source: Antarctica rocks | place: Antarctica: Victoria Land, Siegfried Peak sud | reverse complement strand
CTGAAGGTTGAAACAAAACTCAACCATTTTGCAATCAAATCAAAATTGTATCTCAACGCACTGCATTCGGCATTTTCAACTCTGCGGCAACTGAACCCGATTCAGCTTGCTGCGTAAGGTGAGTTAAATAAATAAACCGATAATTCATCTGACCGGCGGCAAAAATAATAACAGCTTTGATTCGACTCTTTTTTCTCTTTTATTTAATTTTCATCTTGCCGAAGTTGTCATAGTTCGCCGTAAAAAGGTAAATTAAAAACACGAATTTTAATCGAAAAAAGGGAGATTTATGGCAGAAAATAAACAGGAAGCAATCGACAAATTAATAAGTTTAATCGAGAAAATCGACTTTGCGATGCTGACGACAATCGACACCGACGGCGTTTTGCGCTCGCGCCCGATGTCGACGCAGAAGACGGAAATCGACGGCGATTTGTGGTTTTTCACAAACGACAAAACTCATAAAACCGAAGAAATCGAGAAAGACAATCGCGTGAATGTATCTTATGCCGCGCCGAGCGATAACGTCTACGTTTCGGTTTCGGGAACGTCTGAAGTCAGCCGCGACAAAGCAAAAATGGAAGAACTCTGGAATCCGATTCTCAAAGCGTGGTTTCCCGACGGGTTGGAAACGCCCGGCATTTGTCTTCTAAAAGTCAAAGTCGAGCAAGCCGAATACTGGGATTCGCCGTCAAGCACGCTGGTGCAAATCGCCGGATTCGTCAAAGCAATCGTTACGGGCAAACGCGCCGACGGCGGCGAGAACGAAAAGATTAATTTGTAGAAATTAGCAAAACGAATCAGCCGCGCTTTTATACCGCCGAACACGAATCATATCCATTTATATTCGTGCGATTTGTATAAATGCGCGGCTGATTTGTTTGAAAAATTAAATTGTATTTCACAATCTCAAAAACGTAGCCCATAACGTCCGAAAACATAACCCAATAAGTCTTTACAATCCTTTGTATTTGGCTAAAGCTCAACAAATACGCGACTTTTCTTCTGTGGCACAACCATTGCGCTATACAGGGAAAGTCGATTGAAACAATGTAGTATTCAATCACAAACAACAAACTCTCGCTTTATAGAAAAGCGACAAAAATTACAAGGAGATTGTTATGAACTTATCAAAATTAAAAAGAACGATTGCAGTTTCGGCATTCGGTTTAGCGGCGATTTTAGGAACGAGCGAAGTCGCCAGCGCCCAGAACAACCGCCGGATTACACGCCGTCAGGAACGCAGAATCGAACGTCGCCAGGAACGCAGAGCCGAACGCCGCTAGGAAAGAATTTATTCGCATCGGCAGCGAATCGAACAGCAACGGTATCAATTGGAGCAGCAGCGTCTTCGTGAGAACGGCTTCGATTGCGAAATCAGCGTCGCCGCACTGTTTATTCAAACAATAACCGCTATAACGTCAATCGCTACCGCGTTTATCGCAACGGCAGTTACTACAACACAGACAGCCGCGGCGCGGAATTGTTGAGACAAGCGGTCAATAACGGCTATCAGCAGGGCGTTCGCGCCGGACAAGCCGACCGCAGCCGCAGACGAAACGTCGGTTACAGAAATCATTCGGTCTATCGCAGCGGAAACTACGGTTATCAAAGATACGTCGATTCGCGGCAGTATCAATATTACTTTCAGCAGGGTTTTAAGCGCGGTTATCAGGACGGATACAACAGCCGTTACCAATACGGAACAAACAACAACGGCGGGTTTAACATTTTAGGAACTATCCTGTCGAGCATTCTCAGACTTCGGTCATACTAAAAACGGCTGAATTTTAATTAACAAAAGTCCGGTTTCATTATCAAATGAAGCCGGGCTTTTTCGTTTGAAGTTTATTTATAAAACAAGAAAACTTTCCAGGATTTTCACGTTAAAATAGATTTATGAAAATTCCGCCGCTGATTGTTACGCTGAAAATCGACGAAAAATCGTTCGAGCTTTTCGACCGCCTGCGCCGACGACACTTTCCGCCGGAAAGAAATTTTCTCGCCGCGCATCAGACGCTTTTTCATCATTTACCGGGCGAAAGTTTGGAAGATATTCGATTTGAGTTAATCGAATTCTGCAAAAATCGAAAAGTCTTTTCGCTCGAATTCGACAATTGGCGATTACTCGGAAAAGGCGTCGCCGTAAAAATCGATTCAAAAGAATTAATTAATCTGCGCGCGCATCTTGCCGACATCTGGAAAGATTGGCTGACCGCGCAGGACAGGCAGAAATTTCAACCGCACATCACCGTTCAAAACAAAGTCGCGCCCGACGAAGCCAAAAAACTTTACGAAAACCTCGCCCGCGGTTGGAAAACCTTCGACGGAAACGCCGAAGGCTTGCAGCTCTGGCATTATCTCGGCGGCGATTGGAAATTGGAAGAAGAATTTTTGTTCGTCCGGTAAATTTTCCCGTGGTTTCAAAAGTCGGCAAAGACAAAAGGTGAAAATATCAGAGACTCGAATTTAGAAAAGCTGATTTTAACCTTTTCACCTTTTCACTTTTAACCTTTTTCACTTTCGACAACCTTTTCACTTTTTACTAATTTCTAAACTTTTACAGCGCAGCCGCTTTTGTCTGATTCGCGCGCCGCGTCTAAAACTTGTTGAATTTTTAAGCCGTCGGCAAACGTCGCCGCGTTTTCGATTTCGGTTTTCCCTTCGCGAATCGCTTTGACTATTTCGGGCGCGAATTTCGTAAATCCGCGCGAAAACCCGGTGTCGGGCGCGCCCGCGATTGCCGTTCCCGTTGAAATGTTTTCAACACGCTGCCAATCTTCCGCGCCCGCTTTCGCCAGAAAAACTTCGCCTTTATATTCGACGCGAATCGAACCGCTCGTTCCGACAAATTCAATCGAGTGTTGGTAATTCGGATATTCAACCATCGAAATCGAAGCGCTTCCCGTCGCATCTTCGGTCAAATCGTTCACGGCAAAACGAAAAATCATACTCGTTTCGTCGTCGCTCGTAACCGGACGCATCTCGTTTGTTTTCGCATCTTTGCGTTCTTTGACGTGCGTTTGCAGCTGGCAGAAAACTTCGGATACGTCTGCGCCGAGAAACCATTGTAGCGAGTCGATGACGTGCGAGCCGATTGCGCCGAGCGCGCCGCCGCCTTTCTCAACGTCAGACCACCAATTCCAGGGCAAAGTCGCGTCGCCGCGGTGCGGAGCGCGAAAAACGTATTTGGCGTGGCGCACTTTTCCGATTTCGCCGGCGCGCAGCATTTCAAACGCTTTTTTTCTGCCGTGCTGAAACCGGAGTTCGTGGTCAATCAGCGCCATAACGCCTTTTTTCGCCGCCTTTTCGGTCATCTCCCGCGCCTGTTCGACGTTCATCGCCATCGGTTTTTCGCACAAAACGTGTTTGCCGAGTTCGATTGCCCGCAAAGCCATTTCAAAATGCGTGTCGGGCGGCGTCGTAATGCAGACTAAATCAACGTCTTCGCGCCCAACGGTTTCGCGCCAATCGTCGGTAAAATGTCCGATATTAAATTCACGCGCCGTATCTTGGGCATTCTTAATTTGTCCGCTGGCGACTGAAACTATACGCGCCGCTTCGCATTCCAAAAACGCGGGAATCTGCACTTTGCGCGCAAAACCCGTTCCGATTATTCCGATTCCGACTTTTTCCTTCATACGGAAAATTAAATCATATCGCGGCGGCAAAAAACAAAAAGCGCGAGTGATAAAACCCGCGCCCTTCGACAATTACAAAAATGATTTTTCGTTTCTTTCAGTTTCAAGTCGTCTCGAAAACTTCACGCGCTTCTTTTGCCGTCTCTATTTCCACAGATACGATTTTCCCGCTGTTTTTTCTTCCGTAAAGCAGAAAATGTTCGTAAATTTCCCGGTCTTCCGCCTTCATCTGCTCGATGCTGGCGCCGATTAAATATCTCGAAACAGAGAGATGCTCGCCGATTTGCTCATATCTCTGCCCGATAATCTGCATCCGCAATCTGCCGGCGGGCAAATCCAATTCGGCATTGAGCAGGCAGTTTTCGCCGACCAGATAACTTTCGCGTATGCGAATCGAAGGAACGAGAAAAGCGATGCCCGCCGCGCTTAAATCTTTAGTTTCCCCGTAAATACAAAGCGGTTCGGCGGGCGTTTGCAGCTTTCCGGTTTTTCCCGGCGGCTGAATCCAGATTTTAACCGGAGCTTGAAAATCATACCGCGGCGCGGCGCGGCGTTCCGACACCGACTTGTTAAATCTTGCGATTAATTTTCTTATCATAATGCTGCTCGCCGGTCGGGATTTCGGTTGTTTTCGGAGAATCGAAATGTAGAAAACGTATTTTTTGCTTTTTACATTTCGAGTGTTTGAGTTGTATTTACGTTTACCGTTTATTCGATGGTTTTTCTTTGGCGTCCGTGCTTTTCAAAGCCGATGTTCGGTTGGCGTCGACTTCAAAGCTAAAGGTAAGTTTGCCGGTTTTGCCGTAAATCGCCGGTTCAGCCGTCGCCGTATATTTTTTATCGTCGGGAGCGAGCGAAATTTTGTAGCTGTAGCCGGTAGATTCGGACGAAAGCGCGTCGGCGGGCAGAAAACCTTTTTCCACTAAAATCGCCGCGTCCGCGTAAAGTCCGCCGTTTTGCGTGGCATAAACCATTTGAGCTTTGGCAATCCGGTTGAGCATATTTTTGGCTTCCGTCTGGTGAGTTTCTATTTTCAAATTAAGGAAATAATTTTTGCCTTCGCGCCTTATAATCTTTTCGGCTGATTCATCGACCGTCAAAATCGTCCAGACTTTGCCTTCGCGCCGCAGTCTTATTTGCTGAAGCTGTAATTTCTCGGTTTCGTTGTCGGGCAGTTTGGCGGTTACGGTTGCGTCGTCGCCGGAAATTATTTCACCGTTGATGTTTATTTCGGCTGGAATCTGTTGGGCGAGATTAGCGAAATCGACCTGCAAATCTTTTAATTCGGCGTCGGTTAAACCTTCGATTGCCGGACGCAGATTGGTTAAAAACAGAGCATCACGGAATTTTCCGGCGCGCAGATTGTCGTAAAAAACGCGCACCGTATCGGCGGGCGAATCCGGCGTAATCGTTATTTTATTTTTCGACGGCACGGCGCTTTCAGCCGTTTCAGTCGCCGTTTTTTTCGACGCGGCGGAAGTTTTTTCGTCTGTTTTTTTGCCGTCGCTTCTCGCCGCTTCGACGGCGCAGCCGCCGGTTGATAAAATTGAAAAAATCAACAATAGACAGGAAACGTGCAGGCGCGAATTGATTAAGGGAAACTTACGAAACATTGAATTTTTTCTCTCCGAAAATCCGTAGATGTAGATTTTTGTATTGAAAACTGAAAGACACGAGCCTTTTGGGGAAAGGTGCAAAAAGAAATGCACGGCGCGCATCTGGTATTATACGCGCCGCACATCGGAAATGTAAAACAAAATTTTTCTTTATTATAAAACTTTATCTGAAACGGTCTTTAGCGGCAGGTTTGCCGGTCAAAAACAACTCGCGCCCGACGTAATAAAGAATAAGAGCCAGAATCCAGAACGGAATCATACCGAGCCAATCGGAATTCGCGCCTTCAAAAAATGGGTTGCTCGCCTTCGCCCATTCGCCGGATTTGTCCTGAATTTCCTTCAAAAACGGCACGACGGCAAAGAGCGCGACCATAATTCCGGCAATCGCGCCGCCCGCAATGTAACCCGAAGCAAGCAGAACGCCGTTTGATTTGTCGGTTTCGGCAATAACCTGTTCTTCGGTTAAATTTTCACGCGCCAGTTTGCGGCGCAAATATAAATCGACCGCGTAACGCACTAAACCGCCGACGAAAATCGGCGACGACGTGGACAGCGGCAGATATAAACCGACGGCGAACGCCAGCGACGGAACACCTGCAAGTTCCAGCACAACCGCAATCATCACGCCCAGAAGAACCAAGCCCCAGGGCAATTGCTGGCTCAAAATTCCTTTGATGATATAGCTCATCAAAGTCGCTTTCGGCGCGTCGTAACGGGTTAATTCCTTGCCGTTTTCGTCCTTTTTGATAATGCCGTTAATTCCGGGGTCAACGAAATAAACCGGCTTGCCCTGCGTATCGATAAAATATTTACCGACTTGTCCTTGCTGCGGGTCTGTATTCTGCCAGACGCGATACGTCGCCGTGTCGGTTTCCGCGTATTTCCCGCTGCCGACTTTTTCAGCCTGCAACTGACCGTTTTGACGGAAAAGTTTGTCTTCGGTTACGCGGTAATTCGCCAGCGGCGACGCGACATCAATTTTCTGGTAATAAGTTTCGTTATTGTTTAAAAGCAAAAGCAGCGGACCCAAAACGAGCGCCGAACCGAGCGCGCCGACGAGAATGGCAATCTGCTGTTTGCGCGGCGTCGAGCCGACGAGAAAACCCGTTTTCAAATCCTGCGAAGTCGTGCCGCCGTTCGATGCCGCGATGCAGACGATGCCGCCGATTGACAGCGCCGTAACGAAATATGGGTCAGCCGCCGTCCAGCCCAAAAGCAGAAAGACGAGACAGGTTATCAGCAGAGTCGCCACCGTCATTCCCGAAATCGGATTCGACGACGAGCCGACTTCGCCCGTCAGACGCGACGAGACGGTTACGAACAAAAAGCCTAAAATAATAATCAGAATCGCGCCTAAAAACGAGACGACCGGATTTGCGAAAACGCTCAAACCGAGTTGCGGCGTGAGCATAATCGCTGCAATCAGCGCGAGAACTCCGGCGACAACCCATTTCATCGAAATATCCCGGTCAGTTCTGGGCAGATTCGCGCCTTCGGCGTCCGTCCCGCCGCCGCGCAAATCGGCTAAACCGGACTTTAAGCCGCTCCAAATCGTCGGCAAGGAACGCGCCAGCGAAATCATACCGCCCGCCGCCACCGCGCCCGCGCCGATATACAGAATATATGCGCCGCGAATTTGTCCGGGCGACATTTCCGCAATCGTGTGCGTCAACTCCGGCGCGAGCGGCGCGCCTAAACCCGAACCGAAATATTTAATCATCGGAATCAGAACCAGATACGACAAAACGCCGCCGCCCATCATAATTCCGGCGATATACGGACCGATAATGTAGCCGACGCCCAAAAGCGCCGGATTATTTTCGAGCGCGACCGAGCCGCCTCTTAAAGTGTTGTCGCTTAATTCCTTACCCGGTTCGCCTTTCCAGAAACTGAAAACCTGCATCAGCACGTTATACAAAAAGCCGATGCCGAAACCGATTGAGATAATTTTTCCGCCCTGCAAAGCCGAGTCGTCTTCTTTGATAACCTCGTTTGAATGCTCGCGGGCGACGGCGCGCGATTCGGCGGACGCGCCCGCTTTTAAGACTTCCGCGCAAGCCGTGCCTTCCGGGTATTTTAGAAATCCGTGCTGTTCCTTAATCAAAGCGCGGCGCAACGGAATCATCATCAAAATTCCCAGAAGACCGCCGAGAATGGCGACCATCATTACGCGCCAGAATTCCAAATCGAAGCCTAAAATCAAAATCGCGGGCATCGTAACGCCGACGCCGAACGCGATTGATTCGCCCGCGCTTCCGGCAGTCTGCACGATATTATTTTCGAGAATCGTCGCGTCTTTTGTGATTCCCGCCTTTGATAAAATACGAAACAAAGTGATTGAAATAACGGCGACCGGAATCGAAGCCGAAACGGTCAAACCGGTTTTCAGCACCAAATAAAGCGACGACGCGCCGAAGATAATGCCAAGAAGTGTGCCGACAATCAGCGGAAAAACCGAAAGCTCGCGCATATTCTTAACCGCGTCGGGAATATACGGGCGAAATCTTGCCAGAAAAGGATTATTAGTCATAAACGAAACTCCCAATCGAGATTTTCAAAAGTAGTTCCAGCAGAGAGAAAATAAATGAAATTTTGCGTTAATTTACAATCGTTCGGTGTTTTAAGCAAGTTGATTTTCCAACTTCAATTTCAAACGCCGATGCAATATATAAAATAGCCGTTTTCAGCGAGCGAGACTCGCAAACCAAAAACGGCGTAAATCTAAAGAATTATAACGAACCAAATCAGAGATTTATTTTGCGGGCAGGCTCGTCGAGTTCGGCTGAAACTTTAAATCCTTTCAACATTCCGATAGCGGCGTTCATTTTGATTAGCCGGCGCGTGTTTTTATCGAGCCAAACTTCCACATTTTTTTCCCTGCCCGAAATTTGTTCAAAACGGACTTTGTAGCAGTCGAAAGTTCCGGCTGAAACCGCTACTGCTTCTTCGCCGACGACGCGGACGTTTAGCGTTTCGATTTGTTTTTCGCCCGGGTCGAAGATTTTAACCGTCGCGGCATAATCGCGGTCTATCGGCAAAAGTGCATATAAAACAAACAAATAAGTGCGGCTTCCCGACACATCTGCGCCGACATCTACCGAAAACGGTTTTGATTTTTTTCCTTTGGCAATCACGCCGAACGCTTTGCCGTCTTTTATTTGATATTCGACCGTTTTATCAAATTCCCGCGAGATTCCTTTTTTCAGCAACAGCGTTTTTTTATCAATAAAAACGGTGTCGGTGATGATGCCGTTCTCGAAATTGATTGTATTTCTGATTTTCCAATCATCTCCCGCGTCAAAGGTTTCAATTCTCATACCTGTTCCGACTTGTATGCCGAAAAAGAAGTTGGATTTGATTGAATAATTGACCGCCGCGACCGGCGCAGCATTGTTGGTTTCCAGCAGCGCGTTTTGCGCCCGCGCGCCGATGCCGCCCGACAGCATCAAAAAAGCCGATAGACCGAACGCGCGAAAAAGCATTTTTTTCATTTTCCACCTCAATATAATTTTTATTTCGGAAGAGTTCGGAAGAGATTTGTCAGTCTAACATTATCAACGCTTCGTTGCCATAAATTATTTATATTTCTCGGAAATTTCTTGAAAAATGATTTAAGATAAATTTCTGTTTTCTAATCCAGCGTTATCCGAAAGCGCGTAATCGTTTGTTATCTAAAATAATTTGAGGAGAAAATATGAGTAAAAATCTGATTAGCTCGTCTCCGGGTCTCTGCGTTTTAATTTTTCTTTTTGCTTTTTCCGCTTTCGCGCAGAAAATTCCCGCGCCATCGGACGTTTTAGGCTTTGCGCCCGGCGACGACCGCAAACTCGCTTCGTGGAAACAAGTCGTCGATTATTTTCAAAAGTTAGACGCGGCAAGCAACCGCGTAAAATTTGAAGAAATCGGCAAAAGCACCAACGGCAATCCGTTTGTCTACGCGACGATTTCTTCGCCTGCGAACTTAAAAAATCTCGAAAAATATAAACAGATAAACGCGAAATTGGCTGACCCGCGATTGATAAAATCAAATGAAAAACTCGCGCAAAGTTTAATCAAACAAGGCAAAACGATTGTGCTGATAACGTGCGGCATTCACTCGAACGAAGTCGGCAGTTATTTGTCGTCAATGCTCATCGCCGATAAATTAGCGACGGCGGCGGACGCGGAAAGTCTCAAGATTTTAGACAACACGATAATTCTTCTCGTGCCGTCTTTGAATCCCGACGGCGTGGACATTATCAAAAATTGGTATGACAAAACTCTGGGGACGAAGTTTGAAGGCACAGAGCCGCCGGAGCTTTATCACAAATACGTCGGACACGACGACAACCGCGATTGGTATGCGTTCACGCAAATCGAGACGCAGTTGACGGTCGATAAAATTCACAACATCTGGCATCCGCAAATCGTCCACGACATTCACCAGCAAGGCGCGTTCGGTTCGCGTTTATTTCTGCCGCCTTACTTGCCGCCCGTCGAGCCGAACGTGCCGAAGCAATTAATCGAAGGCTACACGGAACTCGGAAACTTTATGGCGAAGCAAATGCGCGAAAAAGGTTTTCAAGGTATCACGACCAATTCAACCTACGATGCCTGGACACCGGCGCGGGCATATTCGCATTATCACGGCGGCGTTCGGATTTTGTCGGAAACGGCTTCGGCGCGTCTTGCCACGCCGATTAACGTAAAGTTTGAAGATTTGCGCGGCGGTTTGGGCTACGACGCGCGGAAGGAAACCGCAAACTTTTCGCCCGTCTGGAAAGGCGGCGAGTGGCACTTACGCGACATCACAAACTATATGACGACGGCGGCTTTCAGTTTGCTCGAACACGCATCGGACAATCGTGAGAAATGGCTTTCGAGATTTTACGCTATTGGCAAAGAAGCGGTCAGACCGCGAAAAAACGGTGAACTTTGGGGATTTAAGATAGAACTCGAATCTAAAGAAACGACAAATTTGCTTGACGTTCTCCAGCGAGCGGGAGTTGAGATTGAGAAATCAGCTCCTGATAAGAAATTCAATGTAAAAGAAGATAGTTACGAATTTATAGAATTTCCCGTTTTGATTCGGCTTGCTCAACCTTACGGAAATTTCGCAAAATCTCTTTTAGAAAACCAAAAATATCCTGAAATCAAAGACGAAAAAGGAAATCCGATACCGCCGTATGACGTTACCGCTCACACGCTCTCACTTTTATACGGCGTGAATGTAACGCCTTTGTATAAACCGCAAAAAAGTTTTGGAGAACGTCTTCCCGCCAGTGTATATACTTCATTAAGCGAAAAGGTCGGCGGAGTCGGACTTTATAAATCTTCAGTTCCGGTAATGGACGAAGGTTGGACGAGATGGTTTTTTAAAAAAGATTTTCCTAGAGATTATAATTACTCTTCATTGACCGACGAACAATTAAAATCCGCCGACACTCTATCTGAAAAAAAAGTAATCATCTTCCCCGACCAATCGCCGAACCAAATCTTAAACGGTTTTCCAAAAGGCGCGATGCCCGACCGATACACAGGCGGAATTGGCTCGGACGGCGTTGCAAACTTGAAGAAATTTGTCGAAAACGGCGGCACACTTGTTTTTCTCAACCGCGCTTCAGATTTTGCGATTGAACAATTCGATTTGCCCGTCCGCAACGTAACCAAAAATTTGCCGCGCAAGGATTTTTTCATTCCCGGCTCGATTTTGCGAACCGAACTCGACACGACAAACCCAATCGCCAAAGGAATGCCCGCGCAGTCAATCGCGTGGTTTGAAGATTCGCCCGCGTTTGAAATTGTGGACGCGGCGCGCGTGCAGGTCGTCGCCAAATATCCGGCGAATCCGAAAGACATTCTGCTTTCCGGTTATATTTTAGGCGCGGAAAAATTGGCGGGAAAAGCCGCGCTCGTTTCAATTTCGATGGGCAAAGGCAAAATAATTTTATTCGGCTTTCGCCCGCAGTATCGCGGGCAATCGCTGGCGACGTTTCCTTTGCTTTTTAACGCGATAGGAAATTAGCCGCGAACAAACACGAACAGACACGAAAGGAAAATGCAAAAGAGAAAAGGTAAAAAGTAAAAGCGGAATGGTGAAGAACGGATGTAAAATAAAAATCAGAAAAAGGTATAAAAGACATACATACAAAAATTTGATTTCGGATTTCATCTTCGCGTTCTTTCGTGTTTGTTCGCGGCTAACTTTCTAATATGACTTTAGAACTCGAAGAACAACCGAAAAGCGCTGCCGAACTCGTTTCGGTAATCGAAGCCTTGATTTTCGTTGCCGACGAACCTTTAAGTGTCAAAACTTTGTCCGACGTTTTAGGAGAAGACCGCGAAATGATTGAACCGGCAATCGAAGAACTCGAAAAAGAATACGAGCGGAGCGGCGGCGGTTTGCAGGTGCGGCACATCGCGGGCGGCTGGCAAATCTCGACGCGCGCCGAATATCACGAAGAAATCCGCGCATTTTTGAAGACTCGTCCGAACGCCAAACTGTCGCTCGCCGCGCTTGAAACGCTTGCCGTCATCGCATATAAGCAGCCGGCGACCGTTCCCGAAATATTGGAAATTCGCGGCGTTCAGTCGGCTTCGGCTATAAAGACGCTGCTCGATAAAAAACTAATCGTCGCCAAAGGCAGAAAGGAAACTGTCGGGCGTCCGATGCAATACGGCACGTCGAAGGATTTTTTAATACAGTTCGGCTTAAAAGATTTGTCGGAGTTGCCTTCGATTGAAGATTTCGAGGATTTGGTTCAGTAATCTTGCCGCAGAGAACACAAAAAACACAGAGAAAGAAAATATAAAATTGAAAATGATTCAGCCGATATTTTCGGTTATCGGTTATTGGTTTTCCATTTCTCTTTGTGTTCTCTGCGGCTCTGTGGTGATATTCTTATTAAATTATGCAGGAAAGATTACAAAAATTAATCGCGCAAGCCGGAATCGCTTCGCGCCGCAAAGCCGAAGAACTTATCGCAAACGGCGAAGTTACCGTCAACGGCGAAATCGTAATCGCGTTAGGCACGAAAGCCGACCCGGAAACCGACCACATCAAAGTCGCGGGAAAGTTAATCAACACGAAACTCGAACGCCGCGAGACGGTTTATATTTTACTCAATAAACCGAAAGGTTATCTGTCGAGCGCCGCCGACCCGGAAAATCGAAAACTCGTCGTCGATTTGGTTAAAGGTTTCGGCAAGCTGCATCCTGTCGGGCGGCTCGATTTTAATACCGAAGGCTTGATAATCCTGACGAACGACGGCGATTTTACAAATTTTATAACCACGTCGAAAATCGTTCCGAAAGTTTATGACGTTAAAACCAAAGGCTTGCCTACGGAAGTCGCGCTCAACAAACTGCGGCGCGGCACGTTGCTGCCCGACGGTTTTAAGACCGCGCCCGCCGAAATAAAAGCCTTGAAACCGACGGCAAACAACGGCTGGTATGAAGTTACGCTTTTTGAAGGACACAACCAGCAAATCAGAAAAATGTTCGATTCAATCGGTCATTCGGTAGTCAAATTAAAGCGCGTCTCAATCGGACACATCAATGACGAACACCTCAAACCGGGCGAATATCGTCTGCTTTCCGAAGACGAAGTAAAACAGTTCAAAAATCCGTCGCCCGTCCGCCGCGCCGCCGTCGCGAAACCGGCTGTGCCGAAAGAGAAAATCTTCGCGCCGAAACCGAAGCCGAAACGCAGCGGGCTGAAAGCCGAACGCAACGCGCAGTTTGAAAATGCGGAGCGTAAAACAAAGCGCTGACCGGCAAAAAGCGAATTTCAGCAAACTTTTTTATCTGCCGAGCGCGCGATGTTCGACCATCAGACATAAACTCTGCACAACCTTAATTCCCGCTTTCGCAAGCATTTGCGCCGTTTCGTCGTGGCGAATTCCCGACTGCATCCAGACGGCTTTCGGCATTTTCGCCAGAATGTCGTCCGTGTGTTTCGGCACGTCCGCCGAACGGCGAAAAATATTTACAAGGTCAATTTCGCCGGGAATCTCCGCCAAAGTTCGATAAATCTTCGCGCCTAAAATTTCTGTCGCTTCCGGGTAATAAACCGGCACGGGAACGATTTCAAAACCGGCGCTTTTCATATACTGCGGCACGTAGAACGCCGGCTGCGACGATTGTTCTTCGGTTTTTATGCCGACGACGGCGATGCGTTTCGTATTCTTTAATAAATCCCTGATGTCGTCGTCCGATTCGAGTATGTTTTTTTGCCAATCCATAAATTTAATTAAAATCCAGCCACAGAGAACACAGAGAATACAAAGTTAGAAAATTGGAAATAGAAAATGATTCAACCACCCGTTTTAAATAATCCGCTATCGGTTTTTCCTTTTCATTTCTCTTTGTATTCTCCGTGTTCTCTGTGGCTCAATCGTTTTTAGTGAACCAAAATACCAGCATAATCAAAACTAATTGCATCGGCAGTCGAATGTAAAGCGCCGCCGGGCTGTATTCAGTGAAAAGATTCGAGTTCGCCGCCATATAAATGTTTGCCGGAAAAACCGCGATTAAAAGCGCGATTAAACCGAAGGCGGCAAGGCGCGTAAATTTCGGAATCAAAAGCAGAATGCCAAGCGCGATTTCAAAAAATCCGCTCAGACGAACCAGAAAAAGCGGCGCAGGCAGAAACGGCGGCATAATCTTTACATAAAAAGCGTCATTTATAAAATGATTCGCGCCCGCCGCGACAAAAGCGATTGCCAAAAGCCATTTCAGAATCCGTTTTATTTTGCGCATCGAAAGTTATTAGACAACTTTCCTAAATAAGTGCTTATTCTGATAAACTTAACAGAATGAGCGTGTTTGAAAAATACAAATCGAAACGTCCCGCTGAATTTACCCGATTAGTCGGAGTCAATTACGGGACTTTTCAA
>JAABUN010006132.1_pt1 | contig 14141 bp, 13 predicted proteins | sample 5559311 | NCBI WGS metagenome assembly JAABUN01 (sample SAMN10711877, study PRJNA513370) | rock metagenome | isolation source: Antarctica rocks | place: Antarctica: Victoria Land, Siegfried Peak sud | reverse complement strand
ACCACCCCTCGCCCCGACCCGGGGACGCCGGCGATCACCGCCGACCCTCGGGCCGTCGTCGATGTGCCCACCTGGGCGCTGGGCGAAGAGGTCGCGACCCGGGTCGCGTTCGGTGCGGCCGTTGCGGCCCTGGCCGTGCGGCCGGAGGTCGTCGTCCTGGACGGTGAAGTCGGGAACTCCACCCACGCCGAGGAGTTCCAGAAGGTCTGTCCCGAGCGGTACTTCGAGATGTTCATCGCCGAGCAGCAGCTCGTCGCGGCCACCGTCGGGATGTCGGTCCGAGGCTACGTGGCGTTCGCCACCACCTTCGCAGCCTTCTTCTCCCGCGCATTCGACTTCGTCCGGATGGCGGGGATCTCCGAGGTGAACATTCGTCTGGTCTCCCACTGCGGTGTGGAGATCGGCGAAGACGGGCCGTCCCAGATGGCCTTGGAAGATCTGGCGTCGCTGCGCGCGGTACACGGCTCGGTCCTGCTCTATCCCGCCGACGCCACGAGCACCGCCCGGCTCACCGCCCAGATGGCCGACACCGACGGCATCGTCTACCTTCGCACCACCAGGGGCGCCTACCCGGTGATCTACCGACCAGGCGAGTCATTCCCGGTCGGGGGCTCCAAGGTCCACCGAGCCGGACCCGACGACCAAGTCGCTCTGGTCGGTGCGGGAGTCACGCTGCACGAGTGCCTGTCCGCCGCCGACGCCCTCCAGGCGTCAGGCGTCGCGGTGCGCGTCATCGACGCCTACTCGATCAAGCCCATCGACCAAGGCGCCCTCGTGGGGGCCTGCCGGGTGACCGGCGGCCGGCTCGTCGTGGTCGAGGACCACTACCCCGAGGGTGGGCTGGGCAGCGCGGTGCTGGAGGCCCTGGCCGACGCGCGCGTCGCGCAGCTGCAGGTCACTCACCTCGCCGTACGGGGACTACCCTCCTCGGGAACGCCAGCCGAGCTGCTGGACAGCGCCGTGATCTCGTCCTCGCACATCGTCGATGCGGCGCGTCGTCTGCTTCAGCCGTGACGAGCCAGGGGGCGCTCCCCGTGCTGGTGATCGGCGCGGGCGTGACCCCGCTGCTGGGTCGACGCGTCGTCGACGTGAGCGGCGATGCGGTATCGGTCCAGGGTCGAGACGGCCAGAGCCGGGCAAGCCGACGAACACTCCAGGTCACGGCCCCACGGGACGACTTTGCCGGGGAGCCTGGCAACTCGCATACCGCCCGCGGCAACATCGGCGACGACCCATCACCCGCACGCCCCAGCGAGCCATCGGCGCCTTCGTCAGCTGGTGACTCTGGGTTGGGCTGTGACGATGACGTTGTCCTCGTAGTGGTGTGTGGCCGGGTCGAACCGGCCGCCGCAGGTGATCAGGACGAGCCGCGCCGTCCCCCGCATCGTGAACAAGGACGGCGGCAGCGCCGCCTTGGTGATCTGCTCCCGGCCGGTGACGACATACTGAAACACGGCGCCCGTCGAGTCCAGAACGCTCACCTCGTCACCCAGGGAGATGTCGAGCAGGGCGGCAAAGGCCCCGAGACCATGTGTGGCCGAGTCAAGGTGCCCGACCAGAACCGTCGACCCCAGCGGGTCTCCGGGCGCTGAGCCGGCCGCCCACCATCCCGCGCGAGAAGGATCATCGGGAATATCGATGCCGCCGTCCCCAGCGACCCCGACCGGGTCGAGAGGAACACTGGCGCGCCCGGGCAGCTTTAGCACCCGCGGCACCCCACCCACCGACCGGGAAAGACCGGCGACCCCGAAGCCGGGGGTGGAGCCCGGGTCGGCTGCCGATGGTGGCGTAGCCGCGGGAAGGGCCGAACTCTCCGTTGGCCCCAGCGCAGCCGCGACAACGCGTTCTTGATGCCCACCGGCTGTCCACAGGACACCGGCCAGGACCAGGCAAAGCGATCCCAAGGCAGCGCTGAACCAAACCGCCTGCCTGCCCCGGGACCGCTTCGACACAGTCAGACCCGTTGCCGCCGTTTGAGTGCCGCACCGCCCAAGGCACCCAGGAGCAATGCTGCTCCCCCCAGGGCGAGACCGGCCACCCACGGCGTCTGCGGCTGGCCGACGGCCTGGCCGCCGCTCCCCGCCTGGACCGAGGCCGGGGTGCCCCCGAGAGCCTGAAGCGAGCTGAGGTGCTGCTGGATCACCGGAAGGGAGCCGTTGGCGAGCTTGATCGCCGCGGCGTTCGACCCGGAGGCGATCTCCTTCTGCGTCGCCGCGAGCGCTTCCCGGTGTCCAGAGAGCTGGCTGGTGGTCCAGGCGGAGTCGTAGGCGGCACCGGTTTTGGCGTCGACGGACGCGAGCGTGCCCTTCTGCGCGGCGCTCGGCGCGTCCGGCAGAGCAACGCCCAACGCCTTGGCCCCTGCGGTCAGGTCCGCGTCGAGCATGGTGTGCATCTGCACGAACATGGCGCCGAGCTCCTTGATCTCCGGGGCCGTCGCCTTGGCCTGCGCCGAGGTACCAGCAGCGATCTCGGTCAGGTTGCTTTGGTGCGCCGCCGCCATCCACGTCGTGTCCTGCGGGCTGGGGGCCGCCGACGCCGTCGCGACACCTCCGGCCATGAGTCCCAAGCTGACAACGGCGACCGCCATCAACCTGCCGATCGATCCGTGTCCAGCCATGACAAGCCTCCATATGCCTCGATGTCACCGAGTTCTTCTCGGCGCCTATCCCCTACCCATCGGGCGCCGGCCCACCCCCAACCGCGGAAACAATCTCACTGGGCACGCGCAGCCCATGGCGGTCCACTCGTGTCGCCGGGCCTCTAGCTGCTGTGTCCTGACAGCTTTGGGACGAGCTCACCGGCGAGGCGCCCGGCGGCGCTGCGGGTGATGTCCGGCCCGGCGGCGGTCATCACCGGCAGCAGGCCGAGCAGCCGCCACCGCATCTGCGCGGTGCCCGAACTCAACCGGTCGTAGCCGACCACGGGCAGCCCGAAGACCGACGCCCTCGCGGCCCAGATGTAGCCGGCGGTCGGCGACACCACCTGGGTGGCAGTGAACCTGCGCCAGTCACCCAGACGCAGTTCGCCGTGCATGGACACCTCCACCGACCGCCACAGCGGTGTGCCGGGGGCGATGGCGTGGGTCAGCCACCGCCGCGCCGGCTCCGGGAGGCCGTCCAGCATCGCCGGGTCGAACCTCTCCCGTAGCGGCCCATCGGCGCGGAGCCGGTCCCATTCGCCCCGGACTGGACGGGCCTGGCGTGGCACAGTCGAGACGGTCACGTCGGTCACCCTGCGGGTCGGGTCTAGGCGAGCACGGTGTCGGGTCATCACCGTGTCGAACAGCGCCGGTTGCTCGAACAGCGGCCGGTGCCCGGAGGTGTCGAAGACGATCAGCTGCTTGCGGGGGGCGTCCAGTGCCTGGAACCACTGCTGGGCCAGCTCGGCCCGGGCGCGGGCTTCGTGGCAGCCCTCGATGAGATACACGGGCACCTTCAGCTGGGCGGCTTGGGCGCGGAAGTCGATGCCTTGCAGCTGGGGGTAGAGCACTGCGAAAACGTCGATGACCCCGGCGAAGCCGTGCAGCTGCTCCATCAGGGTGTACTCCTTGACGAAGATGTTGGTGGAGTAGCCGCCCGCGCCCTCATCGTTGCGGCTGTGGTCATAGCGGTAGACCTCGTTCTCATAGGTCAGCAGCGCGGGTTCGTACTTTCGGACGTCGGGGTAGGGCGGCGCCCCGTTCGTGGTGAGCGTGTCCACCAGGGAGGTGTTGCCGGTGCGCCGGGCCCACCCGAGGGTGTCATGGGAGTCGTTTGCGCGAGGGCGATGCGCCAGGCGGCGTCGGTTGTTGTCATTAAGTACGTGAGCGAGCCAGTCGATGCCAGGGGCGTCGAGTTTTCGACCTCAGCGCGATTGTCGTGAACTGTCTTGACGCAGCTCACGACAGGGGCGTCCGGCGTCACGAGCCGGATGTCGAGGATTTCGACGCTGGTTGTGACGTCGCTGAGCGGAGAGGCCAGGGCTGACGTCATGGCGTCGGCGAACGCGTGGCGGCCTAGGACGCGCCGTCCGGGGAAGTTCACGACAATGACGTCGGAGGTATGAAGCGCGAGCAAGGCGGGCGGGTCGCTCTGGAACTTGTGAGCCTGTGACACGATCACCGACCACCTGCAGGAACTGCTCGCGTTCTACGACTTCCCAGCCGAGCACTGGATCCATCTGCGCACCACCAACCCGATCGTTATCTCGAGCCCTGGGTGCGGGCGGGTCTGTGACCTGTGGGTTGTGTCGTGGATGGTGTCCGTGACGAGGGCCATCGGTTTGACATACTGCTCAGGAAATTTGTCATCTCGGCGTGTCGCGCTGAGCTGTCCGGGAGGCGTCGACTCGTCGTTCACCCAGGGCTTGGGCGAGGGCCGCGCGCAGCCGCTTGTTGTCCGCGTCGAGTTGCTGGATGCGCGCGGATGCGAGGGCGAGTCGGGCTAGGAGTGAGGCGTCCGTGGCGCGTTGCCGCTGAGGAGGGGTGAGGCCGCTGGAGGTGGGTCGGCGGTGTCGTAGTCGTTCGACTTCGGCGCGGAGGTCGGGCTGGCTGTAGAGCCAGGACCGGGAGACGGCTGCCTCGCGGGCGAGAGCGTCGAAGGTGATGTTGGCGCCGTCGGTGTCCATCTTGCGCAGCGCGGTGATCGCGCGGCGTCGGGTCGTCCGGGAGCGTTCACGAGCGGCGGTGATGAGGTGCGCGGAGTTGTCAGCCGGCATGGGTGGCCTCGGCGTCGGCAGGCGGGTCCTCTTGAAGGGTGGCGATGATGTTGTCCAGGTTGGTCAGCACCTGCTGGTTCATCTCCGCCAGGCGTGCCTGTCCATGGGCCTCGGCGGCCGTGATGATCTGAAGAACCTCCCGGCGGTGACTGTGGTGCTGGGGCAGGAACTCGTTGGTGGTGATGAACATGGGGCAGGTCAGGCAGGCGTTGGCGTGTGGGCAGGTCTGCTGAACGGGCAGTCCGCAGAACCCGTTCGGCAGCGCCTGGGTGGCCCGTCCGAGTCGTTGCTTGGCCCAGGCCGCGTCGGCGAGCCGAGCCTCGGGCTCGAGCACGACGAGGCCGTTGATGTCGACCTTGCGGGCGGCTTCCCAGTGCCGGCGCACGGTGGTGTCGTGCAGCCGGGCGTAGTGGGCGGTCATCTGTGGTGAGTCGTGGTCCAGCAGTCGACGCACGACCTCTTGTGGCACGTCTCGGTTGATCAGCCGGGTGCCCAGCGTGTGCCTCCACTGATGAGGGGTGAGGTGCGCGGGCTGGCCGTGTTCGTCGCGCACGTCGCAGCGTTGTAGCCAACGGTAAAGCGCACCCCGGTAGCTGTTGCTGCTGATCGGCTCGCGACCATCGGGGTTCTTCGTCGGCCGAGGAAACAGCACCGTGACCGGCCCGTCCAGGTCGCTGGTGACCCTGCCCTGCTGCTCGCCGATCAGCTGGTGCAGCTCCTCATCGATCGGGACCAGTGCCTGGCGTTTCATCTTGTGGTTGAAGTAGCGCAGGTAGGGTGCACCCTCGGCGTCGGTCACGACGCAGTCGTGTGCCAGACGCAGCGCATCGGTGACCCGCAGGCCACAGCGGATCAGGATCAGCGTGACTAGCCGGTGGGCCGCGTTGTCCCACTTGTCGAGGTTGTCGCCGGACTCCACTTGGGCCATGACCTGCTCGGTCAGGGCCTTCGGCGGCCGCTCGGCACGTTGCGGGTAGTCGTCGCTGAAAAGCATTGCGGTGGGGCCGAGTTCGGCCCACCCGTGCTGTCGGACGGCGTCGAGGAAGGCCTGCAGTTGCCCGATGTGCACCCCGTGCCGGGTCCGGCCGGACAGCTCGGCGTGCAGGTCGGCCAGGTAGCGTTCGAGGACGCTGCGGTCCACGGCGTGCAGGTCGGGCAGGTCGATGTCGTGGCAGAACCTGGCGAACCGGGTCAGCGTGCTCAGTCCTCGACGGGCCGCCTCCAGGCCAATCCCGACGCCCAGGCGCCAGCGCAACCAGCGTTTGACCAGATCGCGCAGCCATCGCTGGGGGATGCCGTCAAACCTCAACGTCGGGTTGCCGGTGAAGCCCAGGCGGCGCAGTTGCCAGACGTCTCGGGGATACTCGCCGGCCCAGCCGCCGCTGTCGGCGAGGTCCTCCACCTTGCGCCGGGCGTAGGCCAGCAGCGCCCGCGGGTTGGAGTCCTTGGGTGCCGGTCGCCCGATCTGTGCCCGCCAGGTGTCCTCCTCTTGCTCCAGCAGCGACGTTGCGTCCGTGGCCTGCAGGAACCGAACGACCTGCATGACGACCGCGGGCATCGTCTTGGTGGCCCGTTCATCGTTGCGGCACTGCAAGGCGTACTGCAGCTCCAGCTTCAGCAGCGGGCCGAGCCGGTCCAGTCGGATGATCTCCTCCTCGGTCAGCGAGTCGGTGAACCGGTCGACGAACACGGCGATGTCCGGGCGGCCGTTGGTTTTCCAGGTGTTGGCGTGCGCGTGGCAAAACGGCAGCGCAGCCTTCGGCCACAGCAGGCAATGCCCGACTTGGCAGACCGCACCCGGTGCCGGTTCCTTGATCGGCGGCGGCGCGGCTAGCCATGCCGGCAGGTCGGGCCGTCCGGATCGCTGCCAGCGTTGGGCATGCAACTGGCACAGCCCGCTGCGGGCGACCCCGTACCGACAGTCCGACACCTGGCAGACCGCGTTCGGTTGCTGGCGCCGCCACCGCGGATCGGTACTCGCGACGAAACCATCAATGTCGGGGCGGCCCTGGTTGACCCACCGCAACTGATGACCCGGGCACATGCCGTGTCCTCGTGCCGAACGAAGGCAGCCCGCGACGCAGCAGGCGCCACCGCCGAAGACCGGGTCGTTGGCCGCGAAAACGAGCACGTCGGCGCGGAACTCGCGCCGGATCGCGGCGACCAGCTGTTCGGTCAACCCCCGCTGGCTCGAGCGCGCGAGGCCGACCCGCAACGGCACACTCACAGCTGGACTCCTGCCCGCTCGAACCAGCCGACCTGTTCGAGCACCCGTCGCGCGTCCTCCACGCTCAGGTGGCCGTAGACGTTCAGGGTCGTGGTCACCGAGGCGTGCCCGAGCAGCTTGCTCACCACCTCCACCGGGGTTCCGGCCCGCAGCAGCGACGTGGCGTAGGTGTGTCGGAAGCCGTGCGGGCCGAAGTCGAGCCCGGTCCGGCGCCGCACCCGCTTGACCAGGTCGTAGACGGCCGGGTACGTCAGCGGATGCCCGCGCGGTGCCGCCCAGAGGTTGACGAACACGTAGTCGCTGTCCAGGTCGCCGTACTCCCCATGCATGTAGTCCGCATAGAGCCGAACCAGCTCGGCGCTGACCGGGATGGTCCGTGAATGCACCGACTTCGCACGGGCCCTGTTGTCGTTGCTGCGCCGCGTCACCGTCACCAGTCGCTCGGCAGCGGCCCAGTCTTCGTGCCGCAGGCCGAGCGCCTCGCCCACCCGCATCCCGGTGTCCAGCAGGACAGCAAACAACAACCTGTCCCGCAACCGGTCACACGCGTCCAGGACGGCCTGAACCTCATCCACCCCGAGCACGCTCGGGTGCTTGCGGGATGCCTTCAACCCGATCGCTCGGCGAGCCGTCGGCTTGGTCTTGCTGACGTGATGCAGAAACGGGCGCCATGACGTGCCTCGTCGGCCCGAGGGCTGCCAGGTCCGCAACAGCTCGCCCAGGTCCACCCCGTGGCGCGCCTGGTGCTGGTAGAACGCGCTGACCGCCGACAATTTGCGGTTCACCGTGGCCTCAGCGCAGTATCCCTGCACCGAGGGCAACACGACGACCTGCCCGTCCCGGGCCGCGGGCGGCAGCCGAAGCCACGCCACGAACTCGCCGACATCCTCCAGTCGGACCTGCCTCCAGTCCAAAGTGCGAGCGGCCAGGAAGACGAACCAGTCCTTCAGGTCGTGGGCGTACGCCTTAACCGTGTTCGGTGACCGCTCGACATCGGTGAGGTAGGACAGGTACCGCTCGACCGGCTCAAGCGGTGCTCCGCCCAGCTCGAGCACCGTCCACGACTCACGCCGCGATCCAGCCACCACCACGCGTTGAACGAACATCGGACCTCCCGGGGAACCTGCCTGCTGGACAGCCGCAGATAACCACGTCCAGCAGGCAGATCCCGGCACCCAGACGCCTCGTCGCACACGTCAAGGACAGCCCACCCAGGGCTCCAGATAACGATCGAGTCAACCTTCGCGACCGTGCGTCACCGGACCAAGGTCACCAAGGGACCCGGCTCCAAGGCCGCCGGCATCGCGATGGCGTTCAAGCTAATCGAGGCCGCCCAACACCGCTGGCGCGCCGTCAACGCACCACACCTGGTCGCCCTCGTCCGCGCCGGCGCGAAGTTCGAACGAGGCAAACTCATCGAACGTGAGACGCCACGAACACCAGGTGAGGCCACCAAAGCCGCATGATCAAACTTTCTCATCCACAGGTCTTGACAATAGCTCCGCACGCTCACCCGGATCGTCGTACACCACTCTGATGGACTCCACTCGGGGACATGCCGCAGCCCTAGTCCGGCGGGCCACTCCTAGGGGGTTGGCTGTGGGCCGGGAACACCTGATGCAGTGGGCTTGTTTCGCTCCGACGCTGGCGGAGTTCGGTGATGATGGTCTGCTCTCGGCGCTGCAGGGCGGCTCGGCGTCGCGTCTGGCCTGGGAGGTGTTGGTAGCTACCCGCGGCGGCGTCGTGGTTGATCCGGTCTTGGAGGTGGCTCAGTTCCGTCAGGAGTTCACGGACGCTCAGGGCAGCTGGGTCCGCTACTTCGTGCGGGTGGACTGGGTCGGGTTCGACCGTCCAGATGTGGATCATCGCGTGTCCCTTCGAATTCTGGTGGGTGGGGCGGCGAGCTCAGGTGGGCGCCTCGGCCGCTTGAGGGCTCGGTTGGAGCCTTCGGCTGTCGTGGAGTGCCAGGTCGCCGAGGGTGACGATCCCGACGATGTCGCCGTGATCGGTCACGGGCAGGCGCCACAGGCCGTGGGCTCTCATCAGCTGCAGGACGTCGTGGATCTCCTGCTCGGGGGCCACCGTGTGGACGATGCTGTCGGCCACCAGCGCCACGGGCGTCGAGGCCGGGTCCAATCCGGCGGCGAGGAGCCGAACGGTCATGTCGTGTTCGCTGGCGATCCCCCACAGCAGCCCATCCGCCTCGATGAGGACGTCCGCGACACCCTCGTCTCTCATCAGCCGGGCCACCTCGAGCGCCGACGTCTCGGAGGCCACCACGACGACGCCCCGGCTCATCACCTCACCGACGAACTCGAGCATGCGGCACACCTCGATCCTGCCGACCGGCCCCTGCTGTCGCTTGACTGTACGCGCCCGGTGAGCGGCTGACTACCCAGCGGATGGGTCTTCGGCCCCCGTGAACGCAAGCCCGAACAGGCTGGCCTGGCAGCGGGGTTCGGTCGTTGACAGTGCATCTCAGTCGCGCCGTGGCGGGCGCGCGGTGTGGGGGTGGACGGGTTGGGCGTGGCGTGTGAGGGTGACGGCTGGCGGGTTCCAGTCGATGTCGGCGACGTCGTCGATGGGGACGTGCCCGTCGTTGTGGTGCCATCGCTTGAAGAGCGCGGCCAGGATGAGGGGGCCCTGGTGGGCGTCGGTGGTGTAGCCGAGTTCGGCGCCGACCCGGCTGCGGCCGTATGTCAGGGAGGTGACTTTGAGTGGTCCGACCGCGGTTTGCTCTCGCTGGGGCGCGTCGGCGCTGACCTCGAGGACCTGCCCGAGGTCTTCACCGTCTGCGGCGCGCACGGGGGCGTGCAGGAGCTCGCTAAGGAGGTGGTCGGTGTCGGTGACTTGGTTCAGGGCTGTGGCGGGCTGGGCGAGGTCGGTCTGGACGGGTTCGCCGTGGAGTCGGTCGTCGCCGCCTGTGGCGCCGGGGATCTTCGAGACGACGTGCACGCGTAGCCAGTTCTCGAGGGTGGACTGCTCGTCCAGGAGGTGCTGGCCCCAGGCGTTGACCTGTACGTCGGAACCGATTCGGGTCACGTGTTCCATGCCGATGACGAGGGTGGGCGGATCGGCCTCTGGGCGGAGCCGGCGCCAGATGGCGACGACCCAGCGGCGCGGCCGCCCGTGTAGTCGTGGCCCGTACCCGGCTGGGCCGCGGACGATGCCGCGGACCCACCAGTCGCCGTCCAGTATGTGGATGACGGCGTTGTCGACGTTTCCGAGGAGCTCTCCGTCGGTGCCGGTGATCTGGTGGTCGAGGAGCCTCAGGGCCAGGTCGATCGTCTCGGTACTCCGGTCTTGATGGTCCGTGGTCATGTCACTGCCCTGCCTTGGTGACGATCATGAGGGGGATGGCCGCCACGGAGGCGACGAGGATGAAGACGAGATAGACCGACCCCAAGGTGTTCGCCAGCCGCCCGTTGGCGTGTTGACCCATGTAGGTGCGGTCGTTGGCGACGACGAGGATCGGGAAGTAGGTCAGGGGCAGCGCGACGGCGCTGAACACCACGGAGTACTCGGTCAGCATGATGGGATCGACGGTGGTGAGCAGGACCGCCACCGCCGCGATGCAGGAGAGCAGGACCACCGCATGGAACCGTGCTGCGCGCAACGGCTCGACGAACTTGCCCCACTGCCAGCCGAGATACTGGGCGATGCTGTAGCCGATGGACAGGCCGGTCTCGCAGGCTGCCCCGAAGGTCGCCGCGAAGAACCCGAGCAGGACGAACGCCAGTCCGATCTTGCCGGCGGCGATGGATATCGGCAGCGCGACCTGGCCCAAGGTGTCGACCTGGATGCGCTGTGGCAGGAGGACGATCGTGGCGCACGCGGCGATCGCGAGCGACAGGAGGCCGCCGAGCGGGAACCCGATGAAGACGTTGGCGCGCATGGTCCTGAGGCTCTTCGCGGTCCACTTCTCCTCGACGCCGCCGGACGAGAAGAAGAAGACCTCATACGGGGTCATCGCGGCTCCGAACAGGGCGATGGCGTAGTACCAGTAGACCGAGTGGCTCTCGTTGCCGGGAACGGTTGGGTGACTGGCGTCGGCCCACAGTGCTGACCAGTCCGGTCCGAGCTTCCACACGGCGACAGCGAAGACGATCAGGGAGAGCCCGGCCAGGCCGAAGGCGTTCTCAAGGACGGCGAACTTCACCCGCCAGAGCACGAGCCAAACGGCGGCCCCGACGACGGGGATCCAGAGATAGGGGTTGACGCTGGTCGCGAGCTGCAGCGCCAGAGCGACGCCACCGATCTCCGCGCTCAGGGTCAGAAACGTGACGAGCATCGAGGAGGTCAGGTTCACCAGCCCCACCCGTGGACCGAGACGCTCCCGCACGAGGTCGAACGTGCCTCGACCGCTAACGGCAGCGACCCGTCCACTCATCTCGGCGAAGACACAGATGCCCAGGACGCCGACGACAACGACCCAGGCCAAGGACAGACCGAACCGCGAACCGACCAGGCCGTTGGTGACGAGGTCGCCGATGTCGACGAAGCCGCCGATGGCTGTGAACACCCCGAGGGCGACCGCGAAGATCTTCTTCATCCGAGCTTCTCTCGCAGGTCGTCCAAACCGGTGCGAGCCTTGGCCAGGTCCTGTCCCGCCTTGCTTAGGGCCGCGGGGTCGTTGCGGCGGATCGCGATCCGCGCCGACGCGAGGGCATTGTCGGCGTCTCCGAGAGCCTGCAGGACCTCGTCGCGTAGGCTCTCGGCCTGAGGCGTTGGTGGGTCGACCGAGCCGAAGCTGGCCTCGATCGGTGACAGCCCCGTCTCGCTGTCGGTGATCACCGTGTCCGCGTAGGCCCGAGTGGCGTCCCCCTTCAGGCGGGACTCGACGGCGAGGACGCCGGTGGCGGTCTCGCTGATCGCCAACTCCAGCGCCGCCTTCCCGTTCTGCAGATACGCCCCATCGTCCCGCGCCGACGTCACGCACCCCGACAACAGGACCGGCAGCATCATTGCCGCCACCGCGGCAGGGACCAGCCGGCCTGTCACGACCGCTCCCGCAGTAGCACAAACACTAAACCCGCCAGCATCCCGCTCAACATCAGCCAACCCAGACCCAGCGCCCAACCATCAACCATGAAATGCTCCTTCGTGAAGGCGAAGTCCTGTCAGCCTATGGCGTGCCCTATTGGGTGTGGAGAAGACCGCTATTGAGCGGGTCGAGTTCGACGAGGACGCGGAGCTGCTCGTGGCCCGGGTGCGTGCGGTGCGCCGCGCGCAAGGCCGGTGTGGGCTGTGTCAGCGCCGGTCTCCGGGCTACGACGGCGGCGAGGGTAGGCGACGGTGGCGGACGCTGGACCTGGGCACGATCCGGGCGGTGCTGGAGGCCGACGCGCCACGGGTGACCTGCCGCGAGCACGGGGTGGTCGTCGCGTCGGTGCCGTGGGCGCGGCACGGCGCCGGGCACACCTACGCCTTCGATGAGACGGTCGCGTGGTTGGCGACCCAGTCATCGAAGTCCACGGTCACCGCGTTGATGCGGATCGCGTGGCGCACGGTGGGCTCGATCATCACCCGGGTGTGGGCCGACGTCGACGCCGGCGGTGACCGCCTCGACGGGCTGCGCCGGATCGGGATCGACGAGATCTCGTACAAGAAGGGCCACAAGTACTTGCTGGTCGTCGTCGATCACGACGCACGCCGGCTGGTGTGGGCCGCTCCGGGACGCACCAGTGCCACGGTGCGCCAGTTCTTCGACCTGCTCGGTGCGGACCGGTGCGCCCAGATCACCCACGTCAACTCGGATGGCGCGGACTTCATCGACACCATCGTCGCCCAGGCCTGCCCGGGCGCGGTGCGGGTAACCGACCCGTTCCATGTCGTGAAGTGGGCCACCGAGGCCCTGGACGAGGTCCGCCGCGAGGCGTGGAACGACGCCCGGAAACTGGCCCGGACCGAGCCGAAACGCGGCCGCGGACGTCCCCGAGCGGACGCGCCCCCGCGGCCCGGCAGCGCGCGGTGGCGCTGAAGGGCGCCCGCTACTCGTTGTGGAAGAACCCGGAGGCTCCACAACCTCAGCGAACCTCAGCGAGAACCAGCAGATCAAGCTCGCCTGGATCGCCGCCACCGACCCGAGACTTCATCGGGCCTACCTGCTCAAAGAAGGACTCCGGGTGATCTTCGCGATGCCCTACCACGACGCCGTCCAGGCCCTGGAGAAATGGATCGGCTGGGCCCGCCGATGCCGTGTCCCCGCGTTCGTGAAGCTGCAGAAGAGCATCGTCAGACACCGGGGCCAGGATCCTCGCCGCGATCAAACACAACCTGTCCAACGGCTTGATCGAATCGACCAACACCAAGATCCGGCTGATCACCCGGATAGCGTTCGGATTCAAGTCACCCCAAGCCCTCATCGCCCTCGCCCTACTCAGCCTCGGCGGCCACCGACCAACCCTCCCAGGGCGCAAATGACCCACGGATACGTCAGGAGAGCCGCAAGCCCGCCGAGAATACAAGGATCTCTGACGTGAGATACCAACTGAGACAATAACTTTCGTTAAAGAGCGAAGGCGAGGCCCGCGTCACTTCGGCCCGAGTACGCCGTCTGCTGTCTCGCAGCCTGCACGTTAGCGGCAGTTGGTTCCCCAGCGTGCCGCTGGTCGGCGGTCTCAGATCCGCGCCGCACTCAACCGATGACTCTTCGACATGAAGTGGCGCAGGCCGACTTTCATGGGTGGGTCTTGACGTTGGCCTTATTGGGGCTTGGCGATCGGCCCTGTGTCCCCCGGCGCGGTCGACGTCGGCGGCTCAGGCCGCCTGGTGTCCGACTCGCCGGAGGTGTGGCCCTGCATCTCGCCGAGGTCCGCCGGACCCATGGCCCGTGCCAGCGTTCCTGGGTCGGCCTGGGGTCCTTCCGATGGAGCGACGTCGGGGTGGTGCAGGTCGAAGGCCGGTCGCTCGGAACGGATCCTCGGGATGCTGTCGAAGTTGTGTCGCGGCGGCGGGCAGGAGGTGGCCCACTCGAGCGACCCGCCGTAGCCCCACGGGTCGTCCGTCTCCACCAGCGGCGCGTAGCGCCAGGTCTTCCAGATGTTGTAGAGGAACGGCAGCGTGGAGGCGCCGAGGAGAAAGGCGCCCACGGTCGAGATGATGTTGGCGGTCTGGAACCCCTCCTCGGGCAGGTAGTCCGCGTAGCGACGGGCCATGCCCTGGATCCCGAGCAGGTGCTGGATGAGAAAGGTCGTGTGGAAGCCGATGAAGAGCATCC
>JAABUN010006130.1_pt1 | contig 14144 bp, 14 predicted proteins | sample 5559311 | NCBI WGS metagenome assembly JAABUN01 (sample SAMN10711877, study PRJNA513370) | rock metagenome | isolation source: Antarctica rocks | place: Antarctica: Victoria Land, Siegfried Peak sud | reverse complement strand
CTCGCCGACGGCGGGCTGCTCGCCCTCGACGCGCGCGACGGGCGGGTGCGCGGGCGGCGGGCGCTCGCGGCCCGGGGCGCGCCGACCGTCGCGCTCGCGCTGGCCGCGCGCGGCGGTCGGGTGGCGGCGGGGACCATCGACGGGCGCATCCTGCTCCTCGACCCCGCCTGACCGCCGTCGCGCCGCGCTCGTCGGCACTAGCCGTCGCGGCGCTCGGCCAGCCCCAGGAGGCCCGCGAGCCCGGCGAGCGGGCGGGCGGGCGGCGGGCGGTGCCCCTCGGGCCAGGGCCGTCCTCGGTGGAGCCGCGCGGCCCGCATCCCCACGCGCGCCGCGTCCCCGATGTCGGCCTCAGGGTGGTCGCCGACGAAGTGGGTGGCACGCGGCTGCGCGCCGAGGGTTCCTCTGTACTACAAAGGCCGGAGCGGAAAATCCCCGGCAATCGCGCTGGGCTGAATTGTTGCAACGGATGCGGGTCAGCGTCGCGCGCTTAGCTGTGCTGACCGTTTACTCCATCCGCGCTTGGATTCTGGCACTCTTCCAACCAGACCGCCAGAAAATCAGGCCGGATGGAGTAAGCGGCCAGCACAGGCGGCCGCCGCGCCCCGAGCGCCATCGTGAGGGCGTCGAGCGCGAGTTCCGTGCGCAGGTGGTCGGCCATCGCCCAGCCGACGACGCGACGCGAGTGGGCGTCGAGCAGGACCGCGAGGTAGGGCCAGCCCTCCCCTGTCGGCAGGTACATGATGTCCCCCAGCCAGAGGCGATCTGGCGCGGGGGCCGTGAAGTCGCGCGCCACCAGGTTCGGCGCGGGCGCATGCGCCGGGTCGGCGACGGTCGTGCGGGCGCGCCGCCGCCGGTGGCAGCCGACGAGCCCGGCGGCCCGCATCAGCCGGGCGACCCGCTTCCGCGCGCAGCGGGTGCCCTGCGCCCGCAGCTCCGCATGGACGCGGGGCGCGCCGTAGGTCCGGCGGCTGCGCGCGTGGACGGCGGCGATCTGCGTCGCCAGCGCCACGTCGGCGGTCGCGCGCGCCGAGGCCCCGCGACGCCCCCAGGCGTAGTAGGCGGATCGGGCGACCCGCAGCACCCGGCACAACGCGGCGACGGAGCACGCGGCCTTCTCCTCGTGGACGAACCGGTAGCGGCTCACGAGGTCTCCTTCGCGCAGCAGGCCGCGGCTTTTTTTAAGATCTCGCGCTCCTGCTTCAGCACGTGGTTCTCGCGCCGCAGCCGACGCAACTCCTCCCGCTCGTCGGTCGTCAGCACACCGGGCGGCCCCTGCCCCGCGTCGGCGCCGGCCTGGCGCAGCCAGCGGCGCAGCGCCTCGGTCGAGACACCCAGATCGGCCGCCAGGGCCGGCAGCGACTTCGCACCGCTGCGAGCGAGGCGCACCGCCTCGTCCTTGAACTCGGCGGGGTACGGGGGGTGGGTACGCGGCATCGGGACACCTCCTCTTCGCGAATCGCATCTTCCGGTGTCCGCGAAGACGGGTCAATCCCAGTCCGGCGACTGCGCGCGTGCGCCGCCGCGATCTGCACGAGCAACTCCGTCTCGGCCTGGGCGCGGGCCGAGACCCCACGGCGCGCCCAGGTGTAGTAGCCGGATCGCGAGACGTGCAGCACCCGGCACCGCAGCGTGATCGGAGAGGTGGCCCGCTCCACGAGGATGAACCGGTAACGGCTCACAGGGTTTCCTTCGCAAAGTAGGCCGCGGCTTTTCGCAAAATCTCCCGCTCCTGCTGCAGGACTTTGACCTCCCGGCGCAGGCGGCGTAACTCCTCCCGCTCATCCGTGGTGAGCGTGTCCGCGTGCCCCCGGCCCGCGTCGGCATCGTCCTGCCGCAGCCAGTGGCGCAGCGCCGCGGACGAGACCCCCAGGTCGGCGGCCAGCGCCGGGAGCGACTTCGTGCGACTGCGCGCGAGGCGCACCGCCTCGGTGCGGCACTCCGGCGGGTAGGGTGGATGGGTTCGCGGCATCGGGACACCTCCTCCTGACAGATCCTATCTTCAGGTGTCCGTGTAGCGGGCTCTCCCGCACATTCGATGCTTAATCGTTGAGCGATACGAAAAGCGTGCGAGGACGGCCCGAAAACGGTGGACACCGCTACCATCTGACGAGTGTCAGTCGATCATCTGCGTCGATATCCCGCTGGCACAACTTTAAGCATCGAATGTGCGGGAGAGCCGTGTAGCGGAGGCAACCCCAGATACGTGAGCCTGCGACTTCCTGCCGGTGACGGATCCGCTCTTCCGGCCGCTCTCCGCCTTCTTCATGGTCGCGCTCGCGTCGCGCCGGGTCGTGCATGTTGGTGTCACGCGGCACCCGACCGACGCCTGGCTCGCCCGGCGGCTGGGCGAGTCGACGCCGTTCGGCGAGCGGCCCACCCCCCTCATCCGCGACAACGACAGCAAGTACGGTCGGGCTTTCGCCCAGGTCTCGGAGGTCACGGGCGTCGAGGAACTGCGCACTTGTGCTGGCCGTTTACTCCATCCGGCCTGATTTTCTAGCAGTCTGGTTGGAAGAGTGCCAGGACCTAAGCTTGGATGGAGTAAACGGCCAGCACACCGGTAGCGCATCAGCGTCCGCCGATTCAGCCCGGTCGCCCGCTGAATCGCACGCAAATTCGTGGTCGTCTGCAAGTGTCGCAGTACCTCACGCAGATCCATCAGACCGATGCTCCTTCCCGCCATATCCCCCTCCCGGCAGCGACGCAGCACGCACTGCCTGGAGGATAGCCATACGGCGCAACAGAGGACCAGTTCGACCTGTGCAACATTGCCGACGATTGTGCGCCATTGCCGACGACTACCGTGCACTCTACCCCGATGAATGAGAGAAGCACGCACACGCATCGGTCGGTTCCTCGATGACGTGTCCCTGATCAAGCGTGTCCATTCGGCCCTGGGCTACCGGACGCCCGCCGAGTTCGAGGCCGCTGTGGTAGCATCAAGGGTGTAACCTATCCAGCTTCAAGGGTTCACTACAAGTCCGACCGGCTGGACGGCGGTGGTGCGCCGCTTCCGCGACGGGCACCGCGAGACGTGGTGGGCCGCCGACCTGCGGCTGGCGGGGATGGCCCTGGAGAAGGCGCTGCGCCTCGTGGCGGTGACGACCGATCCGGCGTGGCTCCCCGCAGACAGCACATGGTACCTGCTCAAGAATCTGCCCCACCCCGCCGCGCCGCACGCCGCCACCGCGCCCCTCGCCTCGGCAACCCTCGCCGAGGTCGCCCGGCTCTACGGCCTGCGCACTTGGGTCGAGCAGGGCGACAAACACATGAAGCAGGAGTTGGGCTGGGCCGACTGGCAGGTCCGCAACGATCGGGCGATTCGCCGCCATTGGGCGCTGGTCTGCTGCGCCTTCTCGTTCTGCTGGTGGGCCTGGCGCCGCGCCCCCGACGGCGCGGCGGTCCCCACGGGCACGACCACCAGCGCGCAACCGATGCCGGTAGCCAACCCCGGGCGGGGGAAAAATGTGGTCGGTAGCGGACCTCCGCGCCGACCGACCGAACGTGTCGTGGCCCGTGGCCCTGCGGCGGGTCCAGGCCTGGCTGCACCCGTAAGGTGCGGAAAGTCCATCCGCCCTCGGCAGCAGGCCATGTCCACGCTGAACACGCCAATCCGTGCCGCCCGCACCGTGCCGAGGCAGGGCTCCCTCCTGCTAACACGCCGCTAACAAGGACGCGAGCCCCGAGCGGGAAGCCACGCTCCCCGGCTATGGTCGCCTGGTGTTAGCGCCGTGTTAGCGAGCGCATCGAGCAAGGCGCAAGATGGTGCGCAATCGGGCTGGATGGGCTCGGCGAGAGTCTGGTGTCGCTCCCGGGGCCGGTTCCCGGCCACGCCCTTCTGGGGTATGCTGGCGGTAGCCGCACGACGCGGCACGCCCAGCGCCGCGCGACGGAGGGTTCCGTGGAGCAATCAGCGCATCCCCGACCGCGGGGGACGGCCCTGCGCGACCGCATGGTGACGTGCCCGTGGTGGCTCCTCTCCCTGGGCGGCGTCGCCGACGGGCGCTCGCCGACGTCGTCGTGGCGCTCCGGCTCGTGTTAACACCCGGGGCAGGCTCCTGCCGAGCGGCGCCCGCCGACCCCGCGGCGACATCGCCGGATGGCCCCTCGCCGCGCGACCGGACGCGGCTGTGGCCCGGGAGGAAGCGGACAAGGACCGGCAAAGACACACCTGGCTGCGCGGTGTCGTCACCCGGTGCGGCTCGGGGCAGTGTGGTGATGCCCGCGGGTGGGCCACGGTGGCCGACGTTCGCGCCGCGCCTGGCGGGCGATTGACGCAGCGAGTCGTGGCATGCCCCTGAAGGCGCTGCTCGACGATCGCGAGCTCATCGCGCCCTTCCTCGCCGAGGACGAGTGGGCGGCGGTCGCCGCGGCGCTGCGGGACGGTGCCCGGCTGACGCTCCCGTGCTGCGGCGTGGCGGGCGGCATCCGCCGGAGTCGCCTCGGCCGCCGCTTCTTCTACCACCGCACGACCCGGCAGATACCCCGCTGCGCCTGGGTCGGCGAGACCCCCGCCCACCTCCTGGCCAAGGCCACGATCGCGCTCGCCTGTCGCCGCGTCGGGTACGCCGTGACCACCGAGGCCCGCGGGCCGGCGGGGCGCTGGGTCGCGGATGTGCTGGCCACGCCGACCGAGGGCGGCCGCCCGCTCGCCTTCGAGGTGCAGTGGAGCGCCCAGTCGCTCGACGCCACCCTGGCCCGCCAGGCGGCCTACGCCGCCGACGGCGTGCGCGGCTGCTGGTTCTTCCGCCAGCCGCCCGCCCAGGAGCGCCCCGACCCCGCCCTGCCGCTCTTCGGCCTCGCGCTCGACGCCGATGATCACCCCATCGTCAATTCGCCGTTCGTCCTCGCGCCGGGCGGCGGGCCGGGCGACATCGACCACGCCTGGCCGCTCGACGCCTTCGTGGGCGCGCTCCTGGCGCGTCGCATCCGCTTCCGCCCCTGCCTGACCGCCCAGGCGAGCCCGGCGGGACGGCTCGTCTTCTTCCACCATCACTGCCGCCGCTGCGGTCGGGCCTTCCTGCTGTGGTACGTCGAGGGCTGGACCGTGCGCGCCCGCAGCGGCTGCGGCGTCCCGCTCACGCGCCGCCCGCCACGCCATCGCACGGTCGCCGCCGAGCTCGCCGAGGCGCTGGCCCCGGCGACCCGCGCCGTGGTCGCGGCCTTCGTCGGCGGGGCCGGGCGCGCGCTGCCGGTGGCCGGGGCGTTGGCGCGCCGCCAGGCCGAGCACGGTGCCGCGCTCGCCTTCGCCTGCCCTCACTGCGGCGCACCGGTCGCTGCCGGGTGGCTGGCAAGGGCGGAGGCCTTCGGGCGCGCGCGCCGCCGCTACGGACGACGCCGGGACGACACGCCACCCGCCGACGTGCCGCCGGCCACCTGCCCCCTCCCGGCCGAGCGATCCTTCGGGCTGAGCGAGCCCCGGCCGCACTGGTGCTTCCCCGCCGGGGACGCCTGGTGCGGCGACACGCCGGGCGTGGACGCGGACCAGGCGAGCGAGCGGACCCACCAGGGCCTGGCATGAGCGCGCCCGATCGGTCGTTATCATGGCGCGATCCAGTCGGGGCGACTACTGCTCCGCCGCCGCCCAGCCCTCCCACCAGCCCCCCTCGTCCGCCGCCTCCGGCTGCCCCAGCGCGGTCGCGCGCGGCCAGGCGTACCGGGTCGTCCCGGCCAGCAGCCCCGCGAGCGCCGTGTGGCGCGGCATGCGCCGCCAGTCCCGCACGGCGAGGGAGAGCGCCTTGGCTTGCCCGACGAGGACCACGAGCTGGCGCGCCCGCGTCAGCGCGGTGTAGAGCAGGGTCCGCCCGAGGATCGCCGCGTGGGCGGTGACCAGCGGGATGACGACCGCCGGGAACTCCGCCCCCTGCGCCTTGTGCACCGAGACGGCGTAGGCGTGGGTCAGCGCGTACAGATTCGCCTGCGGGTAGCGCACGACCCGCCCGTCGTCCAGCGCGATCGCCACCTCCTGCTCGGCCGCGTCGAGCGCCGTGACCGTCCCCAGGTCGCCGTTGAAGACCTCCAACTCGTAGTCGTTCCGCAGCTGGAGCACGCGGTCGCCGGGGCGGTAGACCCGCCCGCCCCCGCGCGCCTCGGGCAGGCCCTCCCGCGCCGGGTTGAGCCGCTCCTGCAGGAGCGTGTTGAGCGCGCCCACCCCCGCATCCCCCCGGTGCATGGGCGCGAGCACCTGGATGTCGCCCGGCGCGAAGCGGTAGCGCGCCGGCAGCCGCCGGGCGACCAGGTCGACGATGATCTCGGCCACCGCCGCGGGGTCCTCGGCGGGCAGGAAGAAGCAGTCGCCGACGTCGGCCCCGAAGCGCGGCATCGCCCCCGCATTGACCCGCGCCGCATTCGTGGCGATCCCGGACCCCGCGCCCTGGCGGAAGATGTGCGTCAGGCGCGTGACGGGGAACCGCGCGCCGCGCAGGAGGTCCGCCAGCACGTCGCCCGCCCCGACGCTCGGCAGTTGGTCGGGGTCGCCGACGAGCAGCAGGTGCGTGCCGGGCGCGACCGCCTTGGCGAGCTGGTTGGCGAGCAGGGCGTCGAGCATGCTGACCTCGTCGACCACGACCAGGTCGGCGTCGAGGGGGTTGTCCCGCCCCCGCCCGGCCTTGCCGCCGGGGCGGAGCTCGAGCGCGCGGTGGAGCGTCCCGGCGGGCAGGCCGGTCGCCTCGGTCATACGCTTGGCCGCGCGCCCGGTCGGGGCGGCCAGGAGGGGGCGCAGCCGCTTGGCCCGCGCGAGGGTGAGGATGGCCCGCAGGGTGTGGGTCTTGCCGGTGCCCGGCCCGCCGGTCAGGATGGTCACGGGCGCGGTCAGCGCCATGCGCACGCCCGCCTCCTGCTCGGGGGCGAGGGTCAGGCCGTGCCGCTCGGCCAGCCAGTCGAACGCCGCGCCCCAGTCGAGCGCCCCGAAGAGCCGCGCCGCGCGGGCCTCGTCGGCGGCACCCGCCAGGGTCTGGAGGCGGGTGGCGAGCCCCGACTCGGCGCGGGCGAAGGGGGCCAGCGCGAGCAGCCGCTGGTCGCTGGTGGGGTCGTCGCCCGCGTCGTCGCGCGTCGCCGCCACGACCTCGCCCGTTGCCAGGAGCGCGGTGACTGCGTCATGCACCGCCGGCGGCTCCGCCCCGAGCAGTTCCGTGGCCGCCGCGACCAGTTCGCCCTCGGGCAGGAGCGTGTGGCCCTGGTCCCCGGCCGCGCCGAGGGCGTGGAGCGCGCCCGCCTGAAGGCGCTCGGGCGCGTCGGCGGCGATGCCGACGGCCTGGGCGATCTTGTCTGCCGTCTTGAAGCCGATACCCCAGACCTCGCGGGCCAGGCGGTAGGGCTCCTGGCTGACGACGCGCCCGCTGTCGTCGCCGAACTTCTTGTAGATGCGCACGGCGAGCGAGGTGGAGACGCCGTAGCCCTGGAGCGCGGTCATCACCTCGCGGATGTGCCGCTGCTCCTGCCAGGTGGCGGCGATGCGCGAGGCGCGGACCGGGCCGATCCCCGGCACCTCGGTCAGGCGCTCGGGGGTGGCGTCGATCACGTCGAACGTCGCCTCGCCGAAGGCGTCGACGATGCGCCCGGCGTTGACCGGGCCGATCCCCTTGACCAGCCCGCTGCCGAGGTAGCGGCGCATCCCCTGGGTCGTGGCCGGCAGGGTGGTGCGGTAGTCGAGCGCCTGGAACTGCCAGCCGTGCTTGGGGTCGTTGCGCCACCAGCCGTGGGCGACGATCGCCTCGCCCGGCGTCAGGTCGGCCAGCGTGCCGACGAGGGTGATCAGCCGGTCGTCGCCCCGGGCGGCCTCGACCTCGCCCCCTTCCCCCGTCGCGCGCTCGGGGGCCAGCCGGGCGACGGTGTAGCCGTTCTCCGGATTCTGGTACGTGATGCGCTCGACGACGCCCCGCAGCTCCTTGCGCGGCGGCGCGGCCTCGCGCGCCCGGTTGTCGATTGCCCGTGTCCCCACCCTGCCCGCTCCCGCTGCCACATGCGACTATCGTCAGTATAGCGCCGCAGCGACGCCATGGGCCGGAGGTCGGCGGGGGTCGCGGTCCGCCCCCGGCCAGCCCGCGATACACTGTCGATTGCTGCGGAGAGGGAAGTGTCAGGACTCAGTACGCAGTCGCTAAAATCCGGGCAAGCCGAGCCAAAAGTGGGGAGCAGCCAGGTCGTTGTGCCCTTATCGCAGGCTGAACGTCTACAATTGGCCGAAATCGACCCGCCAAGTGGGGAAGATCCAATTGGTCATGGTGGCGTGACCTGAGTTCTGACACTTCCCGTTCCATGTCCTCCCGACGGCCGTCCTCGACGCGTGCCTCCCCCTGCAACGCCGCCTCAGCCTCGGCACACTCTGTACCCTCTGGTCGGCGGTGGTCGCGTTCGATGAGCTGGCGGCGGCGATCGCGGCGGTTGGTGGCGTCGCCCCGCAAATCGACGGCATGGGTGCATAGGAGACTCGACCGGATAGGAGGAGGAAACCCTGGATGGAGCGACGGGATAATGGCCGCATCGTAGTCCTAGCAATGTTCCTCTTCTCGCTGGTAGTAATCGCCGGGACGATCGTCTTCGTCACGCGGCAGGTTTCTCAGGCGATGAACTCGGCGACGGGCAATCTGCCCTCCGTGCCGAACGTGCCCGCGATGGTGAACCCAACCGCCGCGCCGACCGCGACGCCCGTGATCGTGACGAGCGGCACGGTGATCCGGCAGATGCAGGCGGTGCAGCGATTGGAGACGACACGCTACACGATCGAGACGGTGGTGGAGGCGACCGCCGGGGCGAACGGCCGCTTCACCAGCGGCGAGAAGCTGCTGCTGATCGTGCACGGCACCGTGGTCGTCGGGTTCGATCTCGCCAAGCTGACGACGGCCGACGTGACCGTCTCGCCCGACGGCAAGTCGGTGACGATCGCCCTGCCGGCGGCGGAAATCTTCTCCTCCGCCCTGGACGAGGGGAAGACGAGGGTCTACAGCCGGGAGGCCGGGCGGACAGTTGGCGTCCCGCGCGGGGCCGAGCCGAACCTGGAGTCGGCGGCGCGGCGGCAGGGGCTGGAACAGATTGTCCAGACGGCCTGTGAGGACGGGATCGCGCGCCGTGCGACCCAAGATGGGACCGAGGCGATGCGCGATCTGCTGACGATTGCCGGGTTCACGTCAGTACAGGTGCGCGTCAAGGATCCGGCCACGCCGCTTTGCGCGACCGGTAGCGCCACCCCGCGACCGTGATCGAAGAGATGAGGGCGTGCCGGGGTGCCCGAAGGAGTTGAGCATGGAGATCGGTGCGCGGTATCGCGGGGCGCTGCTGGGGCTGGCGGCGGGGGACGCCGTGGGGACGACGGCGGAGTTCGCGCCGCCCGGCTCGTTCGCGCCGGTGGCGGACCTGGTCGGCGGCGGGCCGTTCGCGCTCAAGCCCGGGCAGTGGACCGACGACACGTCGATGGCCCTCTGCCTCGCGGAGAGCCTGCTCGCGCGGCGGGGCTTCGACCCGCTCGACCAGCTCGAGCGCTACACGCGCTGGTACCGCGACGGCCACCTGTCGAGCAACGGCGTCTGCTTCGACATCGGCAACGCGACGTCGGCGGCCCCGCACCGCTTCGCCCGGACGCGCGAACCCTCCTGCGGCTCCACCGATCCGCAGTCCGCCGGGAACGGGTCGATCATGCGGCTGGCCCCGGTGCCGCTCGCCTTCGCCGCCGACCCGCGCGCGGCGATCCGCCTGTCCGGGGCGAGTTCGCGGACCACGCACGCGGCCCCGACGACGATCGACGCCTGCCGCTACCTCGGCGCGCTCCTCGTCGGCGCGCTCGGGGGCGTCGCGAAGCGTGAACTCCTCGCGCCGCGCTACAGCCCGGTGCCGGTGTGTCGGCTACCAACCTCATCCGCAGCGAAATCAGCAGGGTTCGCGGGTGGTCGCAACTGCGGTGCCTCTACACTGCTTCGTCCGTAGGAACCCCCGTCGAAGCCGGCCTCAACGTGTTGGTACAATGGGCGGCAGGCTCGGCATCGCTGCCCGAATGTTGAACCCCACTCGCGAACGAGGTCGCGCTGATGTTCCATGCCCTCCTGAATCGTCTGCAGCCCGTGGCCCAGCGTGCCCTACGGGTCGTCGCGCGGGTCTTCTCGCGCTGGTGCAAGCCTCTCGGCGAATCACCGCTGTTCGGCAGGATCGCTGATCTGGTTCGCAGCAGGTGTTGCCCATGGATACGGCGGATAATGCGCCGACAAGGCAGGTTGCCGGCAGCCGACCCCAGGGAGCGTTCCACGAGGCGTATCGCAACGAAAGCCAAGGCTGACTTCGCGTAGATCTGGCGTCGACTCCGACCTGGTGTGGGGCCAGCGCCGCCCTTCATCTGCGGCCTGTGTCTCCAGCGCGTCAGGTGCTGAGGAGGCACGGCACGCCCAAGAGTTCACGGGTGCTCCAGCGCCGACTCGTCAGCCCGGCGGCCAGCGCCGGGGTCCGCAGGCGATAGCGGCGCGGCTCGCGCCGCCCGCCACGGCCCTGGGGCACCGGCAAGGCCAACCGGAGGGCGCGGTGCGGGCGAACGAAGTGGTAGTAGCCCCTGTGCTGGCCGTTTACTCCGTCCGGGGTCACATCCTGGCACTCAGTCGACCGGACTGGCAGAAAATCAGGCCGGATGGAGTAAACGGCCAGCACAACGCCCGCGCGGGCATCACCCACCTGCAGGTGTGGGTGAACCCGCCGACGCCGGCCGGCGTCGAGTTGTGCTGGCCGTTTAGTCTGTCCGCGCCCACATCGTGGCACTCTCGTGTCTGGACTGCCAGCGAATCGCTACGGATGGAGTAAACGGCCAGCACAGGTCGAAGAAACGGTGGAAAGGGGCCAGCATCGCGGTCCCGCCTTTCCTGCACGTCGCCATCCCGCAGACCGGCGCGCTGATTGTCGAAGATGATCTATCATAACCCTCGGGGCGGGGATGCTGCAAACCTTCCGCGAGGACATTCATGGAGATCGCACCGACCTGCCATACCTGCGAGCAGCGCGAAGGCCCGTTCGAGCACGCCGCTTACGTGCTCGGACCAGATGAGGAGCGCCGCTACGTCGGCTGGCTCTGTCGGGACTGCGCTCGCCAGCACGGCAGCCATAACCGCTTCGCGGCGGCGATGGTCAAGCGCGGCGACTTCGTCTGGCTCGTCTCCCACCCCGGCACGCCCTACGAGCACAGTTATACCGTCCTGCCGCGACGCTGAGGAGGTGGCCGATGCCCCAGGTCTTCACCGGCAACGTCGTCATCCCCGCCGAGCACCTCGACGCCCACTTCCCGGCGATGGCGGCGGCGGCGGAGGCGCGGAAGCCCTTCCGCAGTCAGCTCACCGGCCTCAAATCGGCGTTCGAGCACGCCCTCGCCGCCAAATACAGTCGCACGACGGCCCGCAAGCACGCCATGATCGTCGAGGTCTTCATCGATTTCCTCTGCGACTACACGGACGTGGCGGCCATCGAGGACATCACCAAAGGCATGGCCAACAGCTACTTCCGGCGCTGGTACAAGGGCAAGGTTTGGGACAGCGCGACCACGGACGATCTGCGCGTGGCCCTCAAGCGGTTCTTCCAGTTCCTCGATAAGGAGCAAGGGATACGCAATCAGCAAGTGCTGGATTCCTTCCGGTAACAGCCGTACCATGCGGAAATAGCATCTGTTGGGGCTGGCCGCACCGCATTCGGTATGATCTGCTCCGCCGGAGGCGGATGAAGATCGTCTGGGAGGGTGGGGATGGCGTGGTTTGTGCTCATGCACCTGGTGGGGTTCATCGCCGATATCATCGGCGGTGCGCACGGGACGGTCGAAGAGAAGGATCTTCAGCTTGCGCTGCTGCAGCACCAGGTCCGCCTGCAGCGGCGGCGGTCCCCCCGGCCGCCGCGCCTGTCGCGCTGGGAGAAGCTGACGCTCGCCGCCCTGACCGCTCGGCTCGTGCGCCTCACCGATCGGCCGCGGAGCCAGCTCGCGCAGATCATGCTACTTGTCCAGCCCGAGACCGTACTGAAGTGGCACCGCGAACCCGTCCGGCGGAAGTGGACATACCGGCGCCAGGCGTGTAGGGTTTGAATACTTCGTCCGACACCCTTCCGGCCGGGCCTACCAACCTCCGTGCGCGATCTCACGGTCCGTCCCCCTTGTTCCCTCGCGGTCGGTAGTGTCAGAACTCAGGACGCAGTCGCCGAATTCGGGACAAGCCGGGCGGAAAGTGGGGACCGGCACGGTGAAACGGGCGAGCTCGCGGGCTTGAACACGCGTGATCGGCCATATTTCCTGACCAAGTGGGGAAGATCAAGCCAACCACGCTGGCATTGACTGAGTTCTGACACTTCCCACCAGCCAACACAGGGTTCAGAAGAGCATGGATGAGGTTACCGCACGCTACGGGGGAACGTGTTGTTATTGCAGGACCGGGCGGCCTGGCCGTACGCTGTCCACGCAGACGGGGCAGGCCCACAACACCGCGCTCGCATGCAGCAGGCCCCATCGTGTCCATCCCGGTGCTGGGCGGCCTGCACCATGACTATCGCCGCGTGGCATGACCACCCTTCACCGCAACACGACGCCACGGATGGTGACGGGAGCCAGAACAGGGCCCAACCCGGAGTTGCCTCTGCTCTACCAGCCATCGCACGGGCCGGGGCATGCCCCCGGGTCTCCAGCCTTCACTGCACCCGGCGTACCCACTCCTCCAGGCGGGCATGCTCGTCCGGGGCCAGGGGGCCGCGCGCGATGGCCTGCAGGTTCGCGTCGATCCAGTCCCGCCTGCGCATCGCCACGATGACCCGGTCGACCAGGGGTTGGGAGGCGACCCAGCGCAAGAGGAGGGGGGCGACCAGCGCCTTGTCCTCGCCGATCTCGTCGAGCTTCCAGCCGCGGAGGAACGGTGACAGCGCGATCGTCCCGAGCCCCAGCTCGCGTGCCCTGGCGAACGTGTGGGCGGCGGCGCGGTTGAAGGCGTTGTACGGGGCGAGCACCCAGGTGACCGGGTGGCCGTCCGGTAGCCGTTGCAGGTGGGCGAGGTGCACCATGCCGAGCGCGACCTGGCCAACTTTGCCTTCGTCGCGCCACCGCCGCGCCAGGGCCAACTCCCCCGCGAGGCGCGCACTGTCGTCATGCGCGTGGACGACCAACACGTCAATCCGATCGGTGCGCAACTCCGCCAGCATCATGGCCAGGTGTGCCGGCTCGTAGGGGGTGGGGCGGACCAGCTCCTCCTCTCGGCGCGGTTGCCGGAAGAAGTTCCAGGCCATGATCCGGGCCTCATCGCGCCGGCCCAGGCGGTGCAGGATCCGCCCCAGCGCGAGGCGTTCCTGGTAGTAGGTCGTGTCGATCAGGCGGATACCGTTGTCGAGACCGGCGGCGACGATCGCCGCTTGCGCGTCGGGCGACGCCGGGGGGTCGTTGCCCAACCGCTCGATGAAGGAATGGCCGCCCAGGCCGAGCTTGGAAGTCTCCCGCATACGCCGACCGCTCCTTGCCTCGTCGTCAGGTCCGCGCCTTCTCCTTCGCCGCCCACTGGGCGCGACGTGCGTGACTAGGCGCGCGTCCAGCGGTACCCGCCGCCGGCGGGCACGATGCGTCCCCAGGGCGCGAAGCGCGCGTGGGAGAAGACCAGCGTGGCGCGCGCCGGGACCGCCTCGGCGATCAGCCGCTCGCGCGAGGCGCGCAGCGCGTCCCGGTCCCGACCAGGCGAAGCCCAGTCCGGGTGCTCGACCTCGCAGGGATGGTGGAAGAGGTCGCCGAGGAAGTAGAAGCTCTCGCCGGCCGAGCGGACGCGCACGATCGAGTGGCCGGGGGACTCGCCGGGCGCGCCGATCATCGCGACACCGGGCACGATCTCGTGCTCGTCGTCCACGAGGTCGAGCAGGCCCAGTTGGTCGAGCGGGCCGAGATGGCGAGCCAGCGGCGAGTCGGGCCGCGCGCGGTCGGGATTGCCTTCCCAGTCGCGACGCCCCAGCAAGTAGCGGGCGCGCGGGTAGAGCGGGACGCCCCCGACCGTGGCGGCGAGGACATGGTCGCCGTGGGGGTGGGTGATGAGGACGTGCGTGATCCCCGCGGGCCGGACGCCGATGGTGGCCAGTCCGGCCCGCACGCCGGGCGAGCTGGTGAAGTTGGGATGCGCGCGCGCGAACGCCGGCGAAGGATCGTCGTAGCCGGTATCGATCAGGATCGA
>JAABUN010006129.1_pt1 | contig 14147 bp, 15 predicted proteins | sample 5559311 | NCBI WGS metagenome assembly JAABUN01 (sample SAMN10711877, study PRJNA513370) | rock metagenome | isolation source: Antarctica rocks | place: Antarctica: Victoria Land, Siegfried Peak sud | reverse complement strand
CCCGCCACCAGCGCGTCATCGACAGCCTCGAGAAGCACCTTCACCGACTCGAGAACACTCCCACCAAGGCTTGACCCGGACGCCAAGGCCGGTTAATTGAGCAGGTAGGCCCGGTGCAGGCGGGGGTCGGTCTTGGCGATCCAGGCCAGCTTGGCGGACTGTCTCTCGGTCAGGTCTTCGGGGTTCTTCCACAGGGCATACCGGGCGTGCTTGAGCGCCTTGGCGCGGTCACTGCCCGGTCTGGGCGGGTCGTCCTTGGGTGGGCGTCCCCGTCCCCGGACCCGCTCGCAACGGGCCATCGCGCGGGCGGTTGCGCTGACCCCTTCCATGTCGTGGCCTGGTCCACTGACGCCTTGGATGAGGTGCGCCGGCAGGCCTGGAACAACCCCGACAGCAGGTGACAAGGGCTGGATCTCACCCCAAGTAGTGTCGACGACCCTGCCCCAGGAACTACGCTGGTCACTGACCTGGGACCAGGCATGGAGCTCGCTGAGCACGTCCGCCTCACAATCGAAGCCAACCTGCCGGTCTACTTCTGCGACCCTCACAACCCGTGGCAGCGCGGCACCAACGAGAATAGCAACGGGCTACTGCGCCAGGACTTCCTAAGGGCACCGACCTCTCCGCCCACTCCCCCGAGCGGCTGCTCGAGGTCGCAGCCGCGCTGAACGGCCGACCCCGTAATACCCTCGACTGGAAGACCCCAGCAGAGGCCCTCGCCGCGTAAATGAGCTGGTGGTGCGACGACCAGATTCGCCAGCCAATACGAGGTCGACAATATGCACGACGCGGAGGTTCGACCGATCCCATCTATCTGGGGACACCAGGGGATGTGGCCTGGCACAGGCAGACGCCGACTTCGTCGACACCGGGCTGCGCGACCTGCTCTCATCCTGACACCATCCACCGCAACCGCCTGGCGGCCCACACCTAGAGAAGAGACACACCATCACTAACCACACGCACTCCGACGGCTCCCAGGCAGTGATCGTCGAACAGGTCACCGCGGCGGTCGGGGCCTACGAGCGGGCACTACGACACCACGACCTAGACGCGCTGCGCGACTGGTTCTGCGACGCCACAAACACCCTGCGTGCCGACGCGTTAGGAGTTCTCGTTGGACGCGACGCGATCGATGAGTTCCGACGCCGCAGCCCTGGCGCACTGCCCCGCACGGTGGACCACCTCCATGTCCTCCCGCTCGCCGACACCGCCGCGATCGCCGTGGCCGAGACCCGGCGCGAAGACGGCACCAGGGGGCTTCAAACCCAGGCCTGGGTCAAGACACCGCAGGGATGGAGGATCTCCGCCGCACACGTAAGCCTCAGTCCTGACTCGGCATCCAACACGACCCGTGAAAGGGAACTGCCAAGCGACATCTCCGTCTGGCGGGTCAAGGGCAGCCCCCTCATCGCCGGCGCCAGCGTCGGCCCCCTCTCCGGCCTGACCGTCGCTGTCAAGGACAACTACGCCGTGGTGGGGTACGCACTCGGCGCCGGCAACCCGACCTGGCTCGCCGAAGCCACGGTGGAAGACGCCAGCGCAGTGGCGGTAGCGGCACTTCTCGATGCTGGAGCCGACATAGTCGGGATAGCCCACAACGATGAGTTCGCCTACGGTCTTGCCGGCACCAACATCCACTACGGCACCCCTCCGAATCCGGCCGCGGACGGACGCATACCTGGCGGCTCCTCGAGCGGGCCCGCCAGCGCCGTCGCAACCGGGTCAGCGGACATCGGTCTCGGTTCGGACACCGCGGGCTCGATCCGGGTGCCATCCTCCTATTGCGGATTGTTCGGCCTACGCCCCACCCATGGGGCAATCTCGGTCAAAGGACTACTTCCGCTAGCACCTGGCTTCGACACCGTCGGATGGATGACTCAAGACGCCGAGACGCTGGCGGCCGTCGCCTCGGTCCTATTGCCCGAAGACCGTTCCACCGCCGCTGACCACCTGGTCCTGGCCGAGGATCTTTTCGGGCTGGCAGAACCCGCCGTACGGTCCGCGCTGCGCGAACCGGCCAAACAGATCGCATCCCGGCTCGGACTCCCCATTGCGAGCATGCCCCAGTTGTGCGGTCACAAGATCGACAGCTGGGTGGCAGCATTCGGCACCGTGCAAGCGGCCCAGGCCTGGAAGATCCACGGCCGATGGCTTGAAGAACATTCCGGTGCCCTCGAGCCGGAGGTCGCCCAGCGTTTCGCCAACGGTCGGGCGGTTACGGCAGAACAACTGAGGGCCGCCGAAGAGGTGCTCGTTCAGGCCCGGGCCCTGCTCGCCGACCGTCTGCCGCCGGGCACGATCTTGCTGCAACCCGCCGCAAGCACCCCCGCACCCCCGCCACAGATCACAGACAAGAACAAGGCAGCCATGCGCGCAGGAACCCTGCGCCTCACATGCGTGGCAAGCATCGCCGGACTCCCCGCGGTGGCGGTCCCAGCCGCCCAGGTCGACGGCCTACCCGTCGGCCTGTGCCTGGTCGGAACCCGAGGCTCGGACCGGGGCCTGGTTGAACGAGCCAAACGCGCGTTCCAACCGTAACTCGTGGGGAAAGTAGGTTGGTGTGTCCACGAAAGTGGGTCAACTTCAGTCTGAGGAAGGAGGCCGCGTCCGCCACCAATATGGCCGGCCGAAGCGACGGAGGCACCGAAAGCCCTCGCGGCTTCCGACACCGCATTTCCTCGCGCTTCGATCGGGAGGGGGTCTTGCCCACATGGAAGACACGGCCTGAGCATTCAAGTCGGTACGTAACCGCAGGTCAGGATCCATTCGGGGCGCCGTTCACTGGCTGAGCTTAGGCCCTTCACACCGCGGGAACGGTGCTCTCCAGACTTCAGAGGGGCGCGGTCGACTCCCGCACGATGAGGTGCGTGGCCAACGATGCAGGGGCCATCGTCTCGCCCCCGATGGCCGCGACCGCGACCCGCGCCGCGGCGGCGCCAGCATCTCGCAACGGCGAGCGGACCGTGGTCAACGGGATGGGCAGCTCGCCAGCCAGCGGGATGTCGTTGAACCCGACGACCGAGATGTCGTCCGGGACGGACAGGCCCCGGTCGCGGGCGGCCGCCATCACCCCGATCGCGATGAAGTCGTTCACGGCGAAGATTGCGGTTGGTGCCAGCCCCTGCGACAGCAGTCGGGCAGCTGCCGCCTTGCCGCCGGTCACGTCGAACGTGCTCCCTGTGATGCGGTCGCTGTCGATGCTGATTCCGCGGGAGCACAGCGCCTCGATGAACCCCTGCGTACGGTCCCGTGCGGTGCTGGCTGACGTCGGTCCGGCGACCACTGCGATACGTCGGTGGCCCAGGTCCAGCAGGTGTCGTGCAGCCTGGACGCCGCCATCGGTGTCATCGACCCTGGGCACTTCCGCTTGCTGGCCGGAAGACCGCATGAACGGCAGTACCGGCACCGGGTAGGGCCCCGCCGGTGGCTCATCGTCCAGGTGTCCGTCGCTGAACATGATGGCGTCGACTCCGTGGTCCAGTAGCTGCCCGATCCTTTCCTTGCGGATCCGTGGGTCATCCAGGGTGTTCCCGACCAAGGTCACGTATCCGCGGGCCCGGGCCTCGGCGTCCAGACCCTCGTACGCCAGGGCAACGACGATGTCGGTGATGCGCGGGACCAGGACCCCGATGACACCTGTGCGTCCGGTCCGCAAACGTGCCCCGACCCGGTTGCGCCGGTACCCCAACCGTTGCGCGACCTCGGCGACCTTGTCCCGGGTGCCGGCCGCGACCCCGCCCCGGACGCGTTGGTCGTCGCTGAGGGCACGCGAAACCGTCGAAGGGTGCACTCCCGCCTCCAGTGCGACCGTAACGATGGTGGGGGGTCCTGACCTGCGCTCGGTGTCCATGAACCGTCATCCCGTTCCTGGTCCCTGCCACCTGGCCCCCACCGGTGGCGGTGGGGCCAGGGCAGGCATCAGGAGCGGGCTGCCTCCTCCGCTTCGATGCGGTCGATCGCGTCCTGGGTTCCCCAGAATTTCACGAGGACCCGCCTGCTCGGCGGCGGCCCGAAGAACCCGGCAGCCACGAACAGGGCCAGCGCAAACGCTGCTGCTGGTGCGACCGGCATCATCCCGAACGTGAGGGCGTCGATGAAGTTGGAGGCGAGCAGGTAGTACCCCATGCCCCCGATCAGGGACAGCATCGCGCCCAAGGCGTTGCCTCGCTTCCAGTACAGGCCCACGATCAACGGGACGAACAGGCCGGCCTCCAGGCCACCGATCGCAAAGTTGATGAGGTACTGCAGGAAGTCCGGCGGTCGCAGCGCAGCAACCAGCACGATGGCCCCGATGCCCAGGGAAACCCACGTCCCGGCCCGGTATTGCTGGTGGTCGGGCATGTCCGGCTTGATGAACCCGACGTACAGGTCCCGGACCAGTGCGCTGGAAACGACCAAGATCATCGAGTCGACTGTCGACATGACCGCGGCCAACGGTGCAGCAAGCAGCGCGCCTGCGAAGACACCGGGCAACTGGTCCACAATCAGGGTCGGCAAGACCAAGTCGGCCAACTCAGCCTCGGGGTACAAGACCCGCCCGAAGAGGCCCATGGCACCGAAGCCCAACGTGAAGACGGCCATGATGGCCGGCCCCACGACCAGGGCGGTGTGCAGAGCCTTGGAGTCCCGGTAGGACATCGCCCGCACCGACACGTGTGGCAACGCCGCCAAGAGCAGACCGAACATGATGGCGTAGGAGATCATCATCGGCAGGTCGAACCCGCTCGCACCCGGCAACACGACCAGGTCACCATCCAATGCCTGAGTGCCTTCCTCGACCGCGGTAAATCCCCCGGCCGCAGTGAGGACGACCACCCACAAAGCGATGCCGCCCAGGAACATGACGATGCCCTGGGCGGCGTCGGTGAACGCCGCAGCAAGGAACCCACCGAAGCTCGTGTAGAGCGCTACCATCCCGGCGAAGACCACGACCAGGACCCAGTACGGGATACCCGTGATCGACTGCAGCACTCGGGCGCCACCGACGAACTGGGCAACCATGTAGGCCACCAGGAAAAGGACCATGCCAGCCGCGGTGAAGAACGTCACCGACCGCGACTCGTACCGCTCCTTGAAGAAGTCGGTGAACGTCAGCAGGTTCAGCTTCCGGGCCACGATCGCGTACTTCTTGCCCAGCAGGCCCAGCGCGAGGATCGCTGAGGGCACTTGCATCAGAGCCCCCCACACCCAGCCGTACCCCTGGGAATACGTGAGGCCGGCCGTGCCGATGAACGTGCCCGCAGAGGCTGCCGAGGCCAAGACTGTGAAGATGAGGACCCACGGGCCCAGGCTGCGACCACCCAGGTAGTAGCTCCCCGTCTGGTCCGCAGCCCCCTTCGACTTGGAGTAGGCGTAGAAGGCAATGGGTGCCATGGCCCCGAGCAAGACGATGATGGGTGCGGCGACGTCCCACCTCATGACCGGTCCCCCTCGTTCGTGCGGGGCTCAGGTTCTCCAGCGCCACGTGGTGGACGCACCGGGTCCACGGATGGTGGTGACTGCCCTGGTCTGGGTTCTAGGTCCATGTCGGTGAAAAGAAACCTGACCATGAAGAACGGCACGAGGCAGAAGATTCCGACGACCACGATGCCGGTGTAGAAGAACCACTCCGGGAACCCCATGATGTACGTCGTCTCCACGGGGTCGCGGTCGCCCGCGATCCCCCAGGCGATGGCGACCATGGTGAGGGTGAAGACCGCCCAGTAGGCCACGCAGATCCACGCCTCCCGCAACGAGATGGCGTACCTCGGGTCGTGCTCGAAGTCCTCCGCGGGTGAAGGACGGTCGGTTGTAGGATTCATCGGTTCTCCTCTGCTGGGCTGGGCAATACCGGTCAGGAATTAGCGCCGCGGGCAGCCACGGGCCAGATCTGCGCCACCTCGTTTCCCGCGACGGCCGTGAGGGTGTCGACGAGGTTGACGGCGATGCAGACGTGATTGGGAACAACACGCAGAACCGCACCGAGGTCAAGGTCCTGGCCGTGAGGGACCTCAACGACCGCGTGGTGCTCGCTCAACTGGACGATGCGAGCCGTCGGGTGGTCCAGCAGACGCCCGTACCCGCTCGCGTACGCGGCCCTGTCACCACCCAAAACCTTGCTGCCGGTGTCCACGACCACCCGCCCCGGTCTCCTGCTGACGACTCGCCCGTAGGCGGTCAACGCGATGTCCTCGCGCGTGCACCGGTTCAGTTCCCATTGTTGGGCGTCGTTGAAGACGTACACGCCGGGCCGGGCTTCGGTGAGGATCTCGGCACTCATCTCAGCCACCGACGGGGTCGACCCTCCGGAGATGACCGAGGGGACCAACCCCACGGCCCGGCAGGCGTGCGCGGCGACGCGCAACGCCCTGGCTTCTGCCACGGCTACGTCAGCGGCGGCGCCAGGGGCGTAGGAGTGGCCGGGGAAAGAGAACAGTCCGCGGAAACCCGCGCCAGCCGCGACGACCGCAGCCGCCACGTCACCGGCGTGCTGCGGTTCGCACCCGGTACGGTGATGCCCGGAGTCGACCTCAACCATCACCTCGATGCGCGGGTCCAGCTTCCCGGCCAGGTGCTCAGCCCCCTCGACGGACTCGACCCCGATGGCGACGCGAGCCGTCTCGGTGAGGAGGGCAAGGCGGCTGGCCCGGTCAGCATCGACCCATACCGGGTAGGCGATGAAGATGTCGGTGCAGCCCGAGCCAGCGAACACCTCCGCCTCTCCCACCGTAGCCACCGTGATGCCGACCGCGCCGGCGCCCAATTGCAACGCTGCGATGTCAGGGCTCTTGTGCGTCTTCACATGGGGACGGACCGACAACCCGACAGCATCTAGTCGTCCGTGGACGCGAGCGATGTTGTCCTCCATGATCGTGCGGTCCACGACCAGGTACGGGGTGGAGCGCGCCAACGTTGGCGTTGGCCCATCCCTGGGTGTGCGGTGCCGGGCGGACATGGCCACCTCCTAGTGGTGTCCAACGATTGATGTCACCGGCGGGCGGGCGTGAGGCGACGACCGGACCGGTGTCCCTGCCAGGTGCCGTCCAGGACCGAGAGGTGCCCACCTTGGTAGACCCGGTGGATGCCCGTCGGTGCCAGGGTCGGGTCCTCATATGTGGCGCCGTCGTCGACCGTGGCCGGGTCGAAACAGACGAGGTCGGCGACGAACCCTGTCCGGACTTGTCCCCGGTGCGGGATCCCGAAGATGTCGGCTGGCAGGGACGTCATCCGCCGCACCGTGTCCTCCAGCTCCAGTGCGCCCTGAGCGCGGACGTAGCGTCCCAGGACCCGCGGAAACGTCCCGTACGTCCGCGGGTGCGGCCGTCCGCCGGTACCCGGCGGCAGACCATCAGAACCGATCGCCGTCTGTGGGTGGGCCAAGACGGTGACGACATCGGCCTCGTCCATCATGTGCATGACCATTGTGGCCACCAAGTTTTCTTGCACGAGCAACTGCGCGGCCGCACGCAACGGCGAGGTGTTCAGCTCGTGACCGAGCTGAACCATGCTCTTTCCCTCGTTCCGGTGGGTTCCTGTGCTGGAGATGATGACGTTGTCCCACCCGGCCGCTAACGCCAAGTTCTCAAACCTCGACCCTTTCTGCGCCAAGTCCCGCTCAGCCCGATCCAACGCCTCGGCCGACCCCAGCCGCGCCAGAACCGCCTCGGAACCTCCGTCGTGGAACCAGGGTGGCAGCATCGCGGTCACCATGGTGCTACCGGCCGCGTACGGGTAGGCGTCTTGAGTGACGAGCTGCCCTGCCTCTCGGGCCGCGTCGAGTTCGTCCAGGACCTGTCCCATCTGACCCCACTGGGCCCGGTCAGCGACCTTCAAGTGCGACACATGGAGGCGGCCCGTGTGGCCAGCGACCGTGCGCAGCGACTCCTTGATGCTGTCGCGTAGATGCACGCTCTCGTTGCGCATGTGGGTCGCGTAGACCCCGTCGGAGCCCAGGCGGGCGCTGAGCGCGGACAGCTCCTCTTCGACCGCGAACAACCCCGGCGGGTAGATGAGACCGCTAGAGAGCCCGAACGCTCCGGCCTCCAACGCCTCCTGCAACAGTCCGCCCATCAGCTTCATCTCATCCCGTGTCGGGACACGGTCCAGACTTCCGAACGCCGCGACGCGCAGCACGTTGTGCCCTACCAACGGGGCGTAGTTTGTGACGTAGCCGCCGGCATCGGCATGGTCAAGGAAGTCAGCGAAGGAGGCCCACGGGAACTCCATCGGGGGAAAGATGCGACCGATCAACGTCTGCAGATCCGTGACATCGGCGGGGTTGACCGGGCTCAGGCTGAAGCCACAATTGCCCACGACCTCCGTCGTGACGCCCTGCACGATCTTTGACGTGTCCGCCTGCGCCAGGAACGGAACGTTGTCCGCGTGCGAGTGCGTGTCAATAAACCCCGGGCAGATGGCAAGCCCAGACATGTCAATCACGTCCGCACCGTCAGGGGGACGCTGCCCGGGTAACAGCACCGCCGCGATCTCCTCCCCCTCCATCACCACCGTCATCGGACGGGCTGGTGCTCCGGTCCCGTCGATGAGAGTGCCGTTGATCAACCACGTTGGGCTCAACGCGCTCATGAGTTCGCTCCTCCAGCAGTTGCCCCCAGCTGATCCTGGCCCGGGACCGGCAGTGGCTCACCACGGCCAGTACGCTCCACGATGAGGCTGTAGTGCTCCGGGCGCCTGTGCGCCGCGAAGTTGAACATCTCGCCTCGGTAGGCCCTCGCCGCGTCCAGGTCGATGATCGTGTGCACCACCTCGTCACCGGTGCCGAGCGCTCGGGCACAGACATCACCAGAGGGAGTCACGACCGCTGATCCACCGATCATCGGCACACCGTCCTCCGTGCCCGACTTCGCCGCAGCAGCCACCCACAACGAGTTCTGATAAGCCCCTGCCTGCAGGGACAGCAGGTGCGTCGACATGCTGTGGTGCGCCTCCGGCTCCCACCCGGGCAATCCCAATGGCGTGTTATAGCCCAACACGACGAGCTCAGCGCCCTGCAACGCCAGCACCCGGTACACCTCAGCCCACCGACGGTCATTGCATATGCACATCCCGACCCTCACGCCGTCCACGTCAAAGACGCCAAACCCCAGGTCCCCCACCTCGAAATAGTACTTCTCCAGGTGCTGCCAAGACGCCTCCCCGACCGGGACCGCGTGACCAGGAAGGTGGACCTTGCGGTACTTGCCCACCACGGCGCCCGTGCCGCTAACCACTATCGATGTGTTGAATCGGCGTCTATCCGCTGTCAACTCTGCATACCCCAGATAAAACCCAACACCCAGCTCACGAGCCCGATCGAACAACGGCTGCACCGCCTCGCTCGGCATCTCGCGCTCGAAGTACACGTCCGCCTCCGACAGTCCCTGAAACCAGTACCGTGGAAAGAACGTTGTCAACGTCAGTTCAGGAAACACCACAAACCGAGCCGACCGGGACGCCGCGTCCTCCAACAGTGCCAGCAGACGCCCCACGACAACCTCACGGCCCTCCCCGGGCTGGATACCCCCCACCTGAGCCAGCGCCAACGACAGCTGACGTCCCACTGTGAACCTCCCGCCACTCGAACGGCCATCGCGTACGCAATCGATTGCGCAACCATAGCAACTACGTGGTTGCCGTCAAGGGATAGCTCAGGTTGCACTCCTATCGGGGAGAGGCCGCCGTGATCATCGGGGGCGTACCGACCGTCAACCGCCACCTCATGAACCCTGCCCGGCGACCGATCGAACAGCTGACGGTCGAACAAGACCAGGAGCGCCTGTTGGGCCGGGCTTACCGCTCCGGAGTGGGCCGGACCGATGCCGCCCTACTCGCCGACGCGGCCAAGATCGGTTGCTCGACGTCGATGTTGGTCTGCCTGCACCGGCCACTGCGGCTGCCCTACCCGCTGGGAGCCGCCTCGGACCTGCCCGGCCGGCGCCGGGTGTCGAGGTTGACCGGTTCGGCGTTTCCGTCGCTACCCAGTCCCGGGTCGATTTGGAGGGCTTCGGCCACCTCGGCGATGCTCATCGACTGCAGGTCGCCGGCAACGGTGTAGACATCGTCGGCGCCTGCGTACCGGATCTTGGCGTCGCCGCCGTGCGTCCACACTTCGACTTGCCCAGTGATTGCACCGACTTCTTTGGTCATGACCCCACCCGGTGGCGTGGTGAGGATGTCGGGCCAGCATCGACGTCTTCACTGGCTCCATCGTCCATGACGGTTAGCCTAGCCGCAGTCACCACCACCAATGAGGGGAAAGGGCATGCGTCGTCTGGCAATCGGGGTGCTCAGCGCGATCCTGTTGAGCGGGAACCAGGCACCTGTGGCATCGGCCACCCAAACCGATCGTCTCGAGGGGGCGAACCGGTATGGCACCGCGGTGTCTGTGTCTGAGTCTGCATGGACCTCCGCGAACACCGACGTAATCTACCTCGCCCGGGGCGATGTCCTGGCCGACGCACTGGCAGCTGGTGTACTGCGCGGTGCGGAAGTTGTCAAGGTGGTTGAGACCACGGTAGTGGGTCAGCGGCCGGTCAAACTGACCCACTACCGAGACCACTGGGAGTTATGCGGCTGGTTCTTCTGCGGGTTGAGCTTGGTGGGGCTGGTTGATCCATGCTGCTTCGGGCAGGGCGAGGATTTTCGGGGGGATGCTGGTGTTGAAGCGTTCGGGGTTGAGTGCGCGGGCGGTGGCCAGGACCTTCGCGCGGTCTTCGGACTTGGCGGCTGCCAGGCCGTAGTGGACGTCGGCCGGGGTGTGTAGCCCCACACCCTTGTGGTGATGTTCGTGGTTGTACCAGGCCACGAACTCGGACATGAAGGCCCGCGCGTGGGCCAGGGACCCGAACCGGTCGGGGAAGACCGGCGCGTATTTCAGCGTCTTGAACCAGGCCTCGGAGTAGGGATTGTCGTTGGAGACCTTGGGCCTGGAGTGCGACCGGGTCACGTGCAGGTCTGCGAGCAGGGTCGCCACGGTCTTGGATGTCATCGAGGTGCCCCGGTCGGCGTGGACCACCTGCGGGATGCCGTGGACACCGAAGATCTCTTGCATCATCTCTTTGGCCAGGGGCGCGGACTCGTGGGCGTGGACATGCGCGCCGACGATGTAGCGCGAGTAGATATCGATCATCACGTAGGCGTCGTAGTAGGTGCCCTTGACCGGCCCGGCGAGCTTGGTGATGTCCCAGGTGTAGACCTGCCCCGGTCCGGTGGCCACGAGCTCTGGGCGTGCCCGGGCCGGGTGGCGGGCCAGGGCACGGCGTTCCTTGACCTGGTCGTTCTGGGCCAGGATCCGGTACATCGTGGAGATCGAGCACAAGTAGACCCCACGGTCCAGCAGCGTGGCATAGACCTGGATCGGTGCGCAGTCAATGAACTCCTGGCTGTTCAGCACCGCCAGCACCTGGGCTCGCTGGGCGCAGGTCAGCCGGTTGACCGGGACCACCGCCGGGCGCGGAACCGGGACCGGGCGCGACTTGCGCCGGGCCGCGGTCGCCCGACAGACCCCGGTCAGGGTCGCGGCCACCCGAGTGGTGGAACCCGCCGCGACCAGCGCGTCATAGGTGGCCATCAGCGCTTCTTGGGCTTGGGCTCGTTGGTCGAGCTCTCGGAGATCTGCTCCAAGAGCTCGTGTGCTTTTCCCATCAGGCCCAGCGCGGTCTCGGTCGTGGCCAGCCGCCGCTCGGTCACCTCCAACCGCTGGCGCAGCCGGGCGATCTCGGCCTGGTCCTTGCTCGGGCGCCCGACCTTCTGACCGGGCTCCTTGCCCTCCAGCACGCCGCCATCACGCAACCGTCGCCACTCGCTTATCAGCGAGGAGTACAGGCCCTGCCGGCGCAGGTAGGCACCGCCTTGGTTCTCCTGGCAGGCCTGCTCGTACTGGACAAGATGGGCAAGCTTCTGCTCAGGGGTAAAGGAGCGCCGCCGAACTGGTCCACCGGCGCGGGGATGAGAACTACTCATCACCCCATCATCGGTGGCACGTGACGACGGCGACGAAAGAGTCGTACTGCTCATGGTGAAACATCCAGATCTCGCCCTGCGAGGACGGACTTGCTGTGAACCACTGGTCTCAACTCACCCTGACACGCAGGGGTGGTCCCATCTTGCTCACCCGAACCGACACACTGTCGCAAGCCGTCGATGATGAGATCAGTCGGCTTGGGAACAAGCCCATCGTCGTGCTTGGCGGCCCAGCTGCCGTCAACGACACCGTGGCAAGGCGCGCCGCCCGGGGAAGATCCTATGAACGTCTCTCGGGTCGCAACCGCGAAGCAACGTCCGCGGCGATCAGCGAGTACGCCTTCCCTGCCTCAGGCACCGTCTACGTCACGGAATCTCTCGGCTCAGACGGTCAAGGCTCCCCAGATGCCGTCGCCGGTGGGGCCCTGACCGATGGCCCGATCCTGCTCGTGAACGGCAAGGTCGGTCCCTCCGAAGAGGTGCAAGACGAGATCGAACGACTCGGTGCCAACAATGTGGTGCAGCTCGGCGGCAACCCGCTTCGAACCCCCATCACCGGCAGCGTCATCGGCGACGACCGCTACGAGACCGCCACCCTGATCGCCTCCCGCGCGTTCGGCCACCCCGGCACCGTCTACATTGCGCGAGGAGACGTCTTCGCGGATGCAGTGTCCGCTGGCAGCCTCACGGACGGCCTCGTAGTGCTGACCCGAACGAACACCCTCCCAACGGTGACCTGCGACTGGCTGACCGCCAACAACCCGAGCCGGGTAGTGGAGCAATGATGCTCGGCGACCTAGGCGCGCGCGTCATCAAGGTCGAGGAGCCCGGCACGGGGGACCAGACGAGGTCGTGGGGACCTTTCGTCCAGGGTGAGGCCGCCAATGAGTCCACTGCGACGTACTTCCTATCCTGCAACCGCAACAAGGAATCCATCGCGCTCGACCTCAAGTCGGAGGACGGCCGTCCTACGCTCCAGGCACTAGTGCGTCGCGCCGACGTGTTGGTAGAAAACTTCAGACCCGGGGTGTTAGAACGGCTCGGCCTGGACGTCGACACCGTGTCCGAGCTCAACCCCGAACTGGTGTTGCTGTCGATCTCGGGCTTCGGCCACGACGGGCCGGAGGCGCAGCGACCTGGGTACGACCAAATCGCCCAGGGTGAGGGCGATCTGATGTCGGTGACCGGCAGCGGGCCTGGCAACGAGCAGCGGGTGGGTGTGGCGATCAGCGATGTCCTGGCCGGCATGTACGGCGCCTTCGGCGTCGTCTCGGCGCTCGTGGAGCGGGGCAGAACCGGACGCGGCCAGGTGGTCCGAACCTCGCTGCTTGCCTCTGTCGTCGGAGTACATGCTTTCCAGGGGACGCGGTGGACTGTCGCCGGCGTGGTTCCGGAGCCGATAGGCAACCACCACCCCTCACTTGCTCCATATGGGCTCTTCCGCTGCTCCGACGGTGCCCTGCAGATCGCGTGCGGAACGGAACGGCAGTGGAACGCTCTTTGTGGCGTGCTCGGGCTGGACGGAACCTGTCAACCTGGTTGGGTCAGTTCGTTGCTTGGTTCGTTGAGTCGGTTTCGTTGGGTCGGTTGATCCAGGCGGTGCTGGGCAGCGCTGGTGGTTCGGGGTGCTTGCGGACGAAGCGCTCGGGGTGGGCCGCGTAGGCCGCGGACAAGGTGACCGCACGGGCTGCCCGGACGGTGGCCGCGTGGCCGTGGTGCACATCGGTGGGCGTATGCATCCCAATCCCGGAGTGGCGATGCTGCTGGTTGTACCAACGGTAGAACGTGCCGCAGAAGGCTCGGGCGTCTTCCAGACAGCCGAACTGGTCGGGGAACTCGGGCCGGTACTTCAAGGTCTTGAACTGCGCCTCAGAGTAGGGGTTGTCGTTGCTGGTGTGCGGGCGGGAGTGGGACTTGGTCACCCCGAGGTCGGCCAGCAGGAACGCGACCGGTTTGGAGGCCATCGAGGAGCCCCGGTCGGCGTGGATGGTCAACTGGTCGCGGTCGATGTGTTGCTTGGCGATGGTCTCGGCCAACAGCCGTTCGGCCAGCTCCTTGGACTCCCTGGTGGCGAGCAACCAGCCCACGGAGTACCGGGAGTAGATGTCGATGATCGAGTACAGGTAGTAGTAGGTCCACTTGGCCGGCCCGGCCAGCTTGGTGATGTCCCAGGACCAGCATTCGTTCGGGCCGTGCGCGACCAG
>JAABUN010006128.1_pt1 | contig 14153 bp, 14 predicted proteins | sample 5559311 | NCBI WGS metagenome assembly JAABUN01 (sample SAMN10711877, study PRJNA513370) | rock metagenome | isolation source: Antarctica rocks | place: Antarctica: Victoria Land, Siegfried Peak sud | reverse complement strand
CGACGTTGTAGATCTCGGTGAACCGGCGTCCGTCGCCGGGCGTCCTATAGTTCTGGAACTCGGCCAGGGTCTGGTCGGCGAGGTTGTTGCGGTCGACGAGAAAGAGGATGCGGGTGAATCCGCCGAACCGCAGTAGTCGGTATGCCGTGGTGACGGCAGTGAAGGTCTTGCCGGCCCCGGTGGCCATCTGGATCAGAGAACGGTCGAAGTGTTGCTGGCTCAGGCTGTTCTCGAGGCCGTTGATCGCGCTGATCTGCGCCGGGCGCAGGGCCGTGGTGTCGAGCTCCGGGAGGCTGCGAACCTTGGCCCGCCACGTCGGCCGGTCGGGATCGGCGTCGACGTCGCGCACGATTCGCGCGAGGGTGCTGGGCTTGGGAAAGTTGAAAACCCACCGAGCGCGGGCATCCGGGTCGTAACCGTTGGTGAAGTGCGTCTCGGTGCCACTTGCCTCGAACACGAAGGGCAGCCGACCCTGGACCGTCAGCGCCCGGAGGCGGACAGCTGCAGGTAACCCTTCGGCATACATGGCCGACTGCCACTCCACCCCGGACAGGCTCGTTCCTGCCGGCTTGGCCTCGATGACGCCAACGACCTTCTGGTCGACGTACAGCAGGTAGTCCGCCCGGCCGTGTCCTTGCTTCATGACGACTTCGCGACAGGCGACGCCCTGCGAGGCATAGAGGTTGAGGTCCTTCTTGTCTTGTACCGACCACCCGGCACCAACAAGCTGGCGGTCGATGAGCACACGGGCACGCTGCTCCGCCGCCAGCCGCTCATCACCGGGACCTTGGCTCACCGTGCACAGGATACGTACATGGGACTCGGTGACCCCCGTTTTGCACGTCTCGCACAAGAGACGGGGGCGTTGATCGTGGCTGGCGTTTGGCCCGACCAACCTGAGCGCCGGATCAGCGAAAGGGGCCTTCGCCCTTACGGCGCGCGGAGTTAGCCTAGCGAAGTGAAAGCAAACCCCCGCTAACGCGAGATAACTGGCTTAAACACTCTAGTTTGGTAGGGCGCCTGCACCCCAGACGCCGTAAAGGCTCAGGTCCACGACGCCAACGCCCCGGCCCCGCTGCCGGGCTGGCGCGACCATCTCCTGAAGGACCAACACCACCTGGCCAGTCGGAGCATGGCGGACAAGGAGGTCTACGTCGGTGTCGAGATCCCAGCGCGGAAAGCTCTACCGTGCCCTCGGCGGGCTGGCGGGTGGAGGACACCCTCTCAACCTACGGTTAGACGAACGTTAGATGCGTGGCGAAAGTTGCTGGTCAGACGATGCGCATCGGATACCCATTCCGATGCGCTGCGGTGCTCCCTTAGTGCACGATGCACGCCGGCTTTGGTTGGTTGTCATACGCCCTCAGGCGCGCCGCCCAGGTTGATTAGCAGGTTTGAAGAAAGATGCCTCTCCAAGCGGTCAACACCTACGAACACCACGAAGGCATCATCCGCGGAGCGACCAGGGCCGAACGCAACATGCACCGAACCCTCACCGGCGGCGGCAACACCGCCCTCGCCGGTGCGTTGCTCGACCACGTGCAGCCCGAGTCGCTGGACAACTCGGTGGCCACCGCCAGCTGCATCGGGATCACTCTCGGACTACTCGACGACTGGATGACGGGAGGCGGCGTCTGGCAGGCACGGGACAACATGGCCGTCGTCGACGTCGGTGGACGGCATAGACTCGTCGTCTACCGGTGGCACCCCACCGGATCCACGCACCCAACACGTTCGCCGGCGCCTACCCCCTGCACCTGCGCTCCCTGCGTGCACTGATCCGCGGGGACATCGCCCCGGCCGACGTCCTGACCGGACCATCCGGGCCCTGACCGGCACCAGCCGGAAACCCCTGCCTAGATCAAGGATGCGGAGGGCGCGGTTGAGAGAGGCCACCAACACCCGGCTCGTACTCGTGGTGTTCACGCTGGGGCTGCTGTTGAGTTCCTGCACAGGCGCTGCTCCCGCCCCGGCCAGTGGCGGCGGGCCTGAAGGTGCAGGCCCGCTGCCGGGGCCGCAGCCGTCAAACACGCAGGGCGGGGCTGTCGTGAGGCCCCCGGCCAGCTTGGTCGTCGCTGATGGCCCGGGGTGGCATGGGGGGTTGGTCGACGGCCCGATTCCTGCCACGGGTTCGTGCCGGTACGGGAATGTCGCTGGCATGCCGTTGCCTGATCGAAGCTGCACTCCTGGAGCGCTCGACCCGCGCGTGACCCAGGCGAGCCTGCCCCAGACGTTGTGCCGACGCGGTGGCTACACCTCCTCCGTTCGACCACCGGCTCAGGTCACCGACGCGTTCAAGAAGCTGGCCCGGGCCGCGTACTCATCCTCGGGAGACAGCTCACAGGACGAGCTGGACCACCTGGTGCCCCTGGGGCTGGGTGGCGCCAGCGACGCCCGCAACCTGTGGCCCCAACCCAACGTCGGCGACCCGCACCGGTTCGACCAGCGCGCCTCCGGCGGTGGCAACGCCAAGGACGGCGTCGAGTCCCGGCTGAACCGCGCAGTCTGCGCCGGCGAGGTGTCCCTGGCCGCCGCCCAGGAAGCGATCGCCACCAACTGGTACACCGCAGAGTCGGTACTGGGCGTCAAGCCCTGACATTCCCCACATGATCACAAGGCGCTGGATCACCCATCCTCTTGTCCATCGCCGGCGCCGCCGCCCTGGGGTTCGCGGGCCTCATCGTCGGCTCGGATCCGGACGTCGCAGCCTACGTCCAGCGGGTCCTCGGGGCGCTGCTCGACTACGACGACGCCCGCGGCACCAGCCTGCTCGCCACCCTCGAGGCCTATTTCGCCGCCGGCTCGAGCCCCCGACACGCCGCGACGGCGCTTCACATGCACGTCCACACGGTGGCCCAGCTGCTCGAGCGGATCTCCGCCCTGCTGGGGCCCACGTGACAACGACCCGACCGCGCTCTTGAGCTGCAGCTGGCCATCCAGCTGCGCCACCTCATGTTCGGCTGATCCATTCCGAGGCATCGGCGAGGTCCGCCGACAACTGCTTCCGAGGGGTTCTTGAAGGCCAAGGCATCGACCATCTCCACCATCCGTCTCATTGTGGGGCGAGTCCGCTCTCGTGGTACTTCTTCAGCGTCTCCTCGTTCGGAGGATAGGTTCCACGGATCGAGTGGCCGTTCTCCACCCGAGCCAGAATGAACTCCTCGAGTCGCTCCTGTTCCATGGCGGCGAGGGCAACCTCTTCGGCAATGTCGCGCGGGATCCAGACAACGCCATCCCGGTCGCCGACCATGATGTCGCCCGGGTAGACGGGTACCTCGGCGCACCCGATGGGCAACTGCATGTCGACCACGTGATGCTGCGCGAGGTTTGTCGTCGGGGAGGCACCAGCGGTGAACGTCGGCAGGTCGAGCCTCTCGAAACCGGCCATGTCCCGCACGGTTCCGTCGGTGACCAGGCCTGCCGCTCCCCGTTGGCGGAGTCGGGTCGCAAGAATGTGTCCCAGTGAGGCAGCGCGCGTTTGACGACGCGCGTCGATGACCAGGACGGAGCCGGGTCCGACAGACTCTATGGCCCGTCGCTGAGGGTGGTCATAGTCCTGGAACACCGAAATCACGTCGATGTCTTCTCGTGCCGGGATGCATCCCATGGTGAATGCCTCCCCAACAAGCCGTTGCCGCGCGGGATTGGAGGCACTCAAACCCTCGAGAAACGTGTTGCGCAACCCGTGATGCATCAACTGTGTTGTGATGGTCGCAGAACTCACGTAGTTCAACGCTTCGAGTGCCGTCTCACTGAGTCCTAGAAGCGTCCTGATTGGGTTGGAGGCCATCACAGGTCCTTTCGGTCGTTCTCGGCCGGGAGGACACCATTTACCCTCCGCGGCATGGCGGAGATGTTCTCATCATCCAGACCCTGGGGCAGTAGCCGAGCGGGAACGTTCTGGTAGCTCACAGGGCGAAGGAAGCGTTCGATGGCCAAGGATCCAACGGATGTCGTTCGCGAGTCGGACGTGGCGGGGAAGGGGCCGCCGTGAACCATGGCGTGTCCGACTTCTACACCCGTGGGCCATCCGTTGAAGAGGATCCGTCCGGCCTTCCGTTCCATGAGCGGCATCAGCTGAGCCGCCGCACTGGTGTCGTCCTCGTCGGCGTGGACCGTCAGCGCGAGCTGTCCCTCCAGCGACTCGAGAATGGCGATGAGCTCGTCCTGGTCACGGACCATGACGATCAGGGATGCCGATCCGAAGATTTCCTGCTGCATGGTGGAGTCCGCCAAGAAGCTTGCGCCCGTGGTTCGGAACAGCCTCGCCTGACAGCGAGATGCGATAGAGGGGTTGTCGATCCCCTCGGCGACGTCGTGCACACCAGCCGTCTTAGACAGCCTCTTTGCACCTTCCGAGAAGGCTGCCTGGATACCTGCGGTGAGCATGGGAGCGGCCGACGAGCCGGCAATGGCCCCCGCAGCCGCTTGCACGAATTGCTCGGTGCCGTCACCATCCACGACGAAGACGAGTCCCGGACTGGTGCAGAGCTGGCCCGCTCCGGTGGTCATCGAAGCGGCGAACTCTTCGCCAAGAGCGCGTGGGTGGGACCGGCGTGCGTGGGGAAGGATGACCACCGGGTTGACGCTCGACATCTCCGCAAACACCGGGATCGGCTCCGGGCGCTCAGCTGCCGCAGCGACCAGAGCAAGCCCTCCGCGTCGAGAGCCGGTGAAGCCGACCGCCTTGATCCGACGGTCGGCGACGAGCGCCGTTCCCAGTCCCTCGCCCGAGCCGAACAGTAACGAGAAGACCCCCTCCGGCAGGCCGCAGCTCCCCACCGCCGCCTGGATCGCTCGCCCCACGAGCTCTGACGTTCCCGGATGAGCATCGTGGGCTTTGACGATGACGGGGGCACCGGCCGCCAGTGCGGACGCAGTGTCACCGCCAGCGACGGAGAAGGCGAGAGGAAAGTTGCTGGCACCGAACACCGCGACGGGACCAACCGGGACTCGACGCTGCCTGATGTCTGGCCGCGGCAGCGGTGTCCTCTTTGGCAGGGCAGGGTCCACGCGAGCACCGAGCCAGCTGCCCTCGAGTACCACGTCTGCGAACAGACGCAACTGCCCCGTTGTCCGTGCGAGTTCGGACGTCATCCGCTCGGCCGGCAGCCCGCTCTCTTCAGACGCCCGAAGAACCAGCTCGTTCGAGACCATCTCGATGTTCGTGGCGATCGCCCGAAGGAAGGCAGCGCGGTCCCGAGGGCTGGTCTCGCGGTAGGTGTCGAAAGCTGCATCCGCCAAAGCGGCAGCGCGGTCCAGGTCGTCGTGCCACGCCAGACCGTAACTGGGTTCGAGTGCCGTACCGCTCACGGGGTTGACGGCCCGGATCTCGCCGTGTCGGCCTCGATACGCGGTTGCGCCAATGAGGAGGTCGCCTGTCAACGAACTGGTTACCGCAGCCATCGTTCAGTCCTGTCGCTCGATGAGACGGATCAGTTTCCGTGCCTGGGGCAGCTGCCCAAAACCGTTGACCGCGTCTCGAGGAAGTGGTCTACTGCTACGGACATAATATACCGGTATACCAATATGGGAAGAGGCACCCATGTCCACAGCGACATCCGGATTGCGGACCGGCCGCCGGGTCGTCATGGGGATCCTGCTCCTGACGATGATCACGGTCGGCTACATCGACAGGATCAACGTGTCCGTTGCCGGCCCGGTGATCCAAGAAGAGCTGGGCCTGTCGGCCGCCCAGCTCGGCATCCTCTTCTCCGCCTTCTTCTGGGGATACGCGGCGATGATGATCCCCGGGGGATGGCTAATCGACAAGGTCGGCAAGCACCTCGTGTTGCCCCTTGCGGTGCTCGCCTGGTCGCTCATCGCCGCCATCTCGGCGATCTCACAGAGTCTGGCGACGCTAATCGGCTTCCGGGTTGCCTTGGGAGTTGCTGAGGCCCCGGGCTATCCGTGCGGCAATCTGGTCATCCGAGAGTGGGCGCCCCTCGCGGAACGTGGCTTCTTCACCTCGATGATGCAGGTCGGTTCACTGGTTGGGCCGGCGGTGGCGACGGCTCCCGCAGCTTGGCTGGTGACCGTCGCGGGTTGGCGTTGGGCGTTCGTGTTCCTGGCCGGCCTCGGCGCAGTCTGGCTCGTGGCGTGGCTGCTCCTGTACCGCCCACCGGAGCGAGCGCGGTGGATCTCTGAACGTGAGCGCGCTTACATCCTCGCCGAACGCGGCTACGTCGTAGATCCCGATGCTGGTGACCAGGCGGGCGCTGAGGTGAAGCCGATGTCGGTGACCCGGCTCATCCGGCAGCGGCCGATGCTGGGCATCCTGCTCGGCAACGGCGCCCAGACGTATGTCATCTACTTCCTCCTCACCTGGTTGCCGACCTACCTGATCGCCGAGAAGCAGCTGGCGCTGCCCAAGACGGGCTTGATCACCTCCGGAATCTACGTCATCGCGATCCTCGGCACACTCCTGATCGGTTGGCTCTCGGACCGATTCCTTTCCCTCGACCGGCGACGGGCGCTGCTGGGCCAGAGACGACTGGTTGTCGGGTCGCTGATGGTCGTGGGCCTGCTGCCGCTGGTGATGGTGACGTGGATCAGCAGTCTCCCGCTGCTCGTCTTGACCGTCTCGGTCACGCTGATGGCGGTGACGAGCTCGATCACGCTGACGTTTGCGCTCACCAACGACCTCATCGTGGACAACGCCTCGAGCGGACGGACCTTTGGACTGGTGTCCTTCGGGGGCCAGATCATCGGGTTGTTCGCGCCCATCGTCACTGGCTTCATCGTCCAGGCCAGCGGATACGCGCCGGTGTTCTTGACCACCGGGGCTGTCCTGCTTGTTGGCACTGTTGCGCTGTTCCTGCTGCCCAACCGGGCGTTGCAGCCCCTCGGAAGCGGATCCGAGCGGGTGCCTGCGTGAACGACGGCTTGTCGATTCCGGTCCGAGCTCTGGGCCAGACCGGTGGCTCCGTGTCGTGCCTGGCGCTGGGCGGTCACGAGTACCTCCCTGACGGTCAGCTGAAAGGGTTCGGCGACGACCTCGAAAGGGCGGTGCTGCCTGGCTACCAACGCACGGACTTCGGCGGGTCCGAGCGTCGGGCGATCGTGGCCCGTGCGCTTCAACGGGGAGTGACGTTCTTCGATGCCACCATCGATCCGGAGGTGTCGGCGCTGGGATCTGCACTGGCAGAATGCAAGACGGACCGCCGCGTGCTCGTCCAGGTACGACCACAGGGAATGTGCTACCGATATGATCCCGGTAACGCGACCGTCTTGATTCCGGGAAGGTTGCGATCCGAGGTTGAGCGACTGAAGGAGCTCCTACGGCGCGACCGGGTCGATGTGCTCAACGTCGGTCTGGAGCGCGAGGCCCTGAGCCTCAACCCAAGCTACTTCGATCGTCTGGCCGATATCCTGCACGAGCTGAGATCGTCCGGGCTCGTTCGGTTCGTCGCCTGTGACACGTTGTTCTCGGGAGAGAGACAATACTTGGCCATGATCGACAGCACGTGCTTCGACGTCGCCTGGCTCTCGTTCGGGCCGCTCTCACCCACGCCAGCCGACGAGGTGCTGCCTCGTGCCGCAGCGGCCGGTCTGGCCGTCGTCGCCCGTGAAGCATTCAGTAAGGGCACGCTGTTTCAGGTGGCTGCCGACGTGGGCGTTCAGCTGGACAGCGCTGCCCTCGCTGCTGCCGCCGATCGGTGGGTCCTCAACCACAGTGAGGTATCCGCGCTTGCTGTCGGCGTGCGCACCGTGGATGAGCTCGACGAGAACCTCGATGCGGTGCAGACGGCTCTCGGGGACGAGGATGTCGAGCTGCTGGACGAGGTCCTCGCGACTCCACGGGCACAGACGTTGCTCGCCGACCACGCGCAGAAGTTTCGCGCCCTGTGAACGTGGGGGTGCCCGTGTGCAGCGAAAGGCAGCTGCCTCGAGTGCCGTCCCCGCCACAACCGAGTGGCTTGCTCTCGTGATCGCACCGGTGGGGATCACGACGTCGCGATCCGATCTCATTGCGGAGGAGATCCGCAAGGCGATCCTGTCCGGCGAGCTCAAACCCGACGAGTTGTTGGTTGAGCGCCATCTTGCTGAGCTGTTGGGCGTGTCGAAGACGCCGGTACGCGAGGCTCTCATCCTGCTCGCGGGGAGTGGACTCGTGCGGGCGACCCGAAACCGCGGAGTCACTGTGCGGCGCCTTTCCCTCACCGAGGTTCGCCACATCTACGAGGAGCGCGTCCTCCTGGAGCCCTGGGCGTTGGCATCGGCGATCCGGACGAAGCAACCTCTCGACCTCACCGAGGCTGCGCAGCTGGTGGCCGAGGCGCGTTCGCTTGCGGAGAAGGATGAGTCGGCGGTGTTGGCACTGACCAACCGACGCTTCCATCAAATTTTGTACTCCAACTGCGAGAACCCGTTCATCGTCCGAGCACTGGACGGGCTGCAGGACCTCACGACGCTCGCGGTCGTTGACGTGTTGTGGGAGCACTGGCCGACCTGGCGCGCAGAAGCTAATGAGCATGAGGAGATCCTTCAGGCGGCTGCCGCGGGAGCGGCAGCCGAGGCGGAGCGCCTCATGCAACGCCATATCGAACGCTCCATCGGACGACTGCGCGAAGAGCGCGCATGATGATGGCTCTCCGCTCCGGCCAGCTTGCAAGGGCACCTGGGCATCGTCGTCACTGACCTTGACGACGTGGTGCAGCGATGAGCGAAGGGGGCCTGGACGTCCGATGGGACACAGAGTTCCCCGGCTTCCGGCGTGTCTACGTCCATGCCCCGTTCGGCAACCGTCTCGAATTTCTCCAGCCGGCATCTCAAAAGCCGATCTTCAGCTGGCTCGACCTTCGACTGACTCGAGAACCGCCACTGGAATCGTCCGACCTGATCGTCGCGCGAATTTCGCGATCTCGGGTGCCTGAGCCAGCACGACGTTGTTCCACATCGCGTCGCACTCCCCACCGAACAGCTCACGAGGTCGGACCTGAAGAAGCTTGGACCTCACCTGCACGTCGGCAACCTTCGCCTTGCGCAGGTTGCCGAACCAGTCCGGGTCGTGTGGGGAGCCTGAGCCGGTACCCCACACAACGAACCCGTCAGCGGTGTCGAGGTAGCGCACACAGGTGGAGCGCGGCATACCCGTTCGTCGCCGACCGGGAGCGCGGTCGTCCTACAGCTGCGCAAACCACCGGCGGGACTGATGCTCCTATTGGTTGTCAAGCCGCGTTGACCCAGTCTCGGTAGGCGGCGGCGAGCTGGTCGTTTGGTCGCCGTCCGAGTTCGAGTTCGCCGATGCGTGCTGGCCAGACGCTGAGGTGCGCGGCGGCGGCGGTGAGGGTGAGGTTATTGGCGCGTTCGGGTTTATGGGATTGATCGCGCCGATCGAGCAGGGTCCTCGTAGCCGCGCGGGGGCACTTCGAAGAGGAGCTATGAGCCGCTCGAAGTCAGGCAATGCGGATCAGGGGCGTTGGTAACAGGGGTTGGGGGTGCCGGCGCTAAGCCCCCGGAAACACGAAAGGGCCACCTGGCCCCTCCCGCCCAGTAGGGCGGGAGGGGCTCGGGCAGATGGGCTGGTCAGGTGCTGGCGAGGATTTGGGACATGGTGTTCCAACTGGTGTGGTCCAGTTGGGCGAAGTCGCCGGTGAGGGTTCGGAGCATGTTCCGTTCGGCCCTGGTGGCTCCGCGGATGATGCCTTCGTGGTGTTCGTAGGTGTTGACTGCTTGGAGGACCCCGTGGGCGGTTCCGGCCCAGGGCGCTACTCGCGGGTCGCGCGTGTAGAGCCGGTTGAGGGTGTCGCGCTTGTTCTCGGCCATGGTCAGCGATCTGCCCGTGAGTCGTTGTCCTTTCTGGTCGGTTCTGGGCCGCTTCGGACTTCGACGCCAGGCGTCGGGATTCGGCGCGCCAGGAGAACAGCCGGCGGTGCACGTGACCCGCACGCAGATCCGCCACCACCTGGGCCAGTCAGGCATGGGCGTCCCGCTTGGTCTCATGCGTGCTTCATCGCGGTCGCGCCCGGCTTGCGCACGTCCGCTCAGGTGTACGACACCACCGTGACGGTTCAGGAGTACCTGACCTCCTGGTTCCAGCATCGCTGCGTAGGTGGGGTGGGAGGCGTTGCGGGTGAAGCGGCGCAGAATCGCCTCGGTGGAGGTGGCTGGATTTTCCCGCGCTTTTCTGGCACAATAATCCCATGGCTCCGAATCGTGCTGCGCGGTGTGTCCTAGCCGGTGTCCGGGCAGGGGTCGAGGGGTCGGCGCGCCTGCTCGGCCGGTCGGGTTCAGACCCGGTCGTGGTGGTAGACATCGCTGGCTCTCCGCAAAGGTTCGTTCCGGTGTGGGCGGGAGAGGGCTTTCCCCGCGACGTGAAGATCGCCGTGCGGATGGCCGAGGACCCGGGTGACGGCGGCGCGGCGACCGTGGTGGTTGCCGCTTCCGCGCTGTCTCCGGGTGCCCGGCAGTGGCTGGACGGCCAGGGCATCGGCTGGGCGGACGAGACCGGGGCGTACCACCTGACCGGGCCGGGCCTAGATGTTCGCTCTGCGGCGCCGGGGGCGTCGGCGGCGGAAGGGGAGGGGCCGGCCTGGCAGTGGAGTGCATCGCACGCAGACCTGGCCGAGTTCCTGGCCACCATAGGCGTGCAAGGACTGTCGAAGATCAGCCAGGAGATGGACCCTGATCTGGTCGTCACGGCGGGTGACGAGGCCGTGGTCGTTCCGGCCATGGAGATCCTCGCCGGCTACCTGCCCTGGTCAATGTCGCAAGTCGGGCGGGTGTTGCAGCACTTCGACTGGGCGGGCTGGACGGTCAAGCAGGGCGGTCTGCGCGGGCCCGGCGCGCAGCGTTGGCTGGTCGACCCTTCGGGTCTGCTGAGCGCCTGGGCCGGCTGGTATGCGGCGCAGCCGCTGGACGTCGTCCACACCCGCGCTGACTCAGCTGACCTGGTTCGTGTCGTCACCGATAGCGTCGGTCCGCGGTTCGCCGGCAACCAATGGTGCGCGACGGGTCTGCTCGCCAAGGCAATCCTTGACCAGACCTCCGCCAGTTTGGCCTCGGTTGAGGTCCTCGTATCCGAGGAGGTCGACCTGGGGGAGATTGTTAAATCTCCGCGCAACCGGCTCCGGCTGGTACCACCGGCGCAGGCAAACGTACGGCTGATCCGGTCCGCCCACCACCTGGTTTCCGCCGCTGTGCGCACGTACCCGGTCCCGACCGCCGCGGCTCCCCGGGTTTACGCCGACCTGCTGCGGCCCGGCGTCTGCACTGCGACCGAGGCCGAGGCCTTCCGAACTCGCCACATCCGTTTCTGATGGCCACCGTTGTGCTACCCCAGTCGCTCCCTCGCGTTTCTTGCCGTGCCGGGGCTGGCTGCTGATGGTCATCCCTGCCCAACCCGAGCCGCCGCAGTACGGCGCCGCGGATGCCCAGCACCGCGAAACGGACCGGCGCCGGGCGGCTGGCGACGAGGTGCTGCTTGATGCCCTAGCGACCGGTCTGTCGTACCTGGAGGCAGGTGAGCTCGCCGGGCTGAGTGCCCGTACCGTGCGGCGCCGACTGACTGCCCCCGACTTCGCCGCTGAACTGGCCCGACGTCGCGCGATGCGGGTCTCGGACGTGACCGGCCGACTGGTCGCGGCTTCGGAGCGTGCCGTGCAGGTCCTGCTGGAGCTGCTCGAGAGCCAGGTCGCCGGCGAACGGCTCCGCTCCGCCGAGCTGATCCTGAACATGGGGAGGCGCTTCCGCAGCGACACCGACATCGACGTGCGGCTGTCAACGTTGGAGGCCCGCCCCGCACAGGTTGCGGCGCCCGTCGTCGCAGAGGAGGGCGCGTCGTGAGCCGGCTTGAGGCGCGGCTCGCCCGGTTGGAGAGCGCCAGCACCGCCTGCGCCGCGGGTCAAGCCGGCACGACCACGGCGTTGCAGGTACCGAACATCATGGACTTCGTCACCAGCCCTGATTTCCTCGACAGGCCGCGCTTGTACCCGCGACAAGCCACCTTGCTGAAGATCATCACGCTCGAGGTGGAGCTGCTGACCCCGTACGACCTGCGGGTGATCGCGGACTGGGAGTCGGGCTTCCACCTCGTCGACCGGGAAGCGGACCAAGGTTACGAGGGCGCCAGAGGGCTGGCCCCAGGCACGGTCGAGCGGATGCGGGCCTGTCGAGCCGAGGGCCGGTCGTGGTTCCGCGAGGTCGTGCTGGTCCTCGGCCGCCGCGCCGGCAAGGGGCATCTGAGCTCGCTGGTCACCACATACCTCCTGTGGCGGCTGCTGGCCCTGGGCGACCCGCAGGAGGCCCTGGGAATCGAGAAGACGAAACAGCTGGTGGTCATGACGATGGCCGCGGACCTCTCCCAAGCCGTCAGCAACCAGCACCGCGACCTGGTCGAGCTGCTCGTGGACGCGCCCTGCTTCGCGCCCTACCTGGCAGGCCACACCAGCACCAGCCTGCGGCTGCGGACCCCGGCAGAGCACGCGGCTGACCCTGGCGCCGAGGGCTCAGTGCTCGTCCAGGCCCGTCCTGCCACGGCCAACGCCGGGCGCGGCCCCGCGGGGCTGGCGTTCCTGTTCGATGAGATGGCCCACGCCCCCGCCTCCGGACTACAGCGCGGCGCCGACGAGATCTACCGAGGCGCCGCCCCTGCTCTAGCGCAGTTCCCAGACACGTCGCTGATCATCCTGGCCAGCTCCCCAGCCAGTCAGACCGGCGAGTTCTACGCGGCCTACCGGCGCTGCCTCGACACGACAGACGGCCTCCCCCGGGACCCGAGCAGCATCGCCGTCCAGCTGCCGTCCTGGGGGCCGTACCAGGACTGGGAACTGACCCGGGCAGGCCTGGCGATGTACCCGGGGGGACCGAACTTCGCGCCACTGAATCAGGCGATCATCTCCGAGGACACCCCCTCCGTGCGGCGGCTCGCCGCCTCCAACCCGGACACCTACCGAGTCGAGCACCTCGCCCAGTGGCGCACCAGCCAGGCTGCCTACCTCGACCCGGAGCTGGTCAAGGGCATCTTCGCCCCATATCAGGGGCACGTCCTGGCTCGCCAAAGCGCGGGACGGGCGGATCGTACCTACGTCATGCACTGCGACCCCAGCACCAGCGGGGCAAACCTCGGGATCGCCATCGCTCACCTCGAAGCCGGACCGGCCCCCTCCGGGCAGATCGTCTTCGACTACCTGCACGCCTTCCGACCGAGCGACTTCCCGGCAGGACGGATCGACTACCACTTCATCGAGGATCACCTGCGTCAGCTCATCACCGACTTCCCCCCAGCCGTCGTGACCTTCGACTCCTACAACTCCGAGCAGCTCATCCAGGGGCTTCAGGCCTGGGCCTCCGACACCCGAGGCTTCGGTCAACTCAACATCGGCGTTCGAACTCCCACTGCGGCCCGGAACTGGAACGATGCCGAAAGGTTCAAGACACTGATGGGCGAAGACCGCATCCACGCCCACCCGCACGAGCTCGCCAAACACGAGCTGCTGTTCCTCCAAGTCCAAGGCACCACCGTGGACCACCCCCGCACCGGGCCAGTCACCACCAGCGACATCACCGACTGCATGTTCAACGTCGTCGCCCACCTGATGGACCCCAGCGCTCAAGTCCTCCAGCGGATGTCAGCTCAGAGCTTGCACGCCTCCCACCCCGGCCGTTTCACCCCCAGCAGCCTAGACCGAGACATCCACTCCCGACTCACGAGCGCCCGACCCGGCCGGGAACCCCCCCACAACCCCGCACGAGGCCGCCGGCGGTGACCCCCCGGCGGCCAACCGCGGCCAACCGCGGCCAAGCCGGCCAAGCAGAGTACGGCGCAACAGCCATGAATCGGTTGTTGCACAGGAACCTCGTTCGTCGAGTCTGCTCTGGAGCTTAGTGGTGGCTCGTTTGGTCGTTCGCCGGATAGTCAGTCATGACGCACCCGGAAGGGAGGGCCAAGGTCAGACCTCATGGCGGGTGACATTGATTCACCCGGGTCGGCCTCGTCTGACCCGATCTCTGACCAAGACGCCCTGAAACGGGGCGACGTGACTTGGGCGCTGGGGACGAGCCAGGATGCTCGCAGCAGAGAACCGCGACAGATTGGACGCGGTGAAACGCCTGTGCTGTGGCTCTTCGTGCTCATAACCCGGAGGTCGCAGGTTCAAATCCTGCCCCCGCTACCAAATGTGATGTCTCAGGACATCCTGGACGGCCGAACC
>JAABUN010006127.1_pt1 | contig 14156 bp, 15 predicted proteins | sample 5559311 | NCBI WGS metagenome assembly JAABUN01 (sample SAMN10711877, study PRJNA513370) | rock metagenome | isolation source: Antarctica rocks | place: Antarctica: Victoria Land, Siegfried Peak sud | reverse complement strand
ATTGATAAAACCGATATTCAAAGAGCTGGTCAGGTGCGTTCAACCGAAGGCTTGATAATTCATTGTTTGGGCAAACTAACATTTGCCTTGTTTTTACTAAATTTCTACTATTGATTCACATAATTTATAGTTTCTATTCCGTTATATTCGGTAGTTGTCTTTTTATTCAACATTTCCTGAGCGATAATTTCCGCCAAATCGCGCATAGATTGTTCGGTGAATATCGGAGTTTTGCCTGAAGTTTTTTTTACTTCTTTGAGGTTTTCAACGCCTAAATTTAAAACCATTGTAAAATAATAAGAATTTTCGTGGTTTATGCTCTCGGATTTCAGTTTTTTTACAATATCTTCGCCAAAAGCCGCGCCTTTATCGGCGTCTTTTTCGTAGATTTTTTTCAAAACATTGATGAGTTCGTAATTAAAACCTTTCGCTAGATTTTTGCGCCCGTATTTAAGAGCCGTGTCAACATCTTGGGCGGCAATTTGGGTGAGCAAGCGCGTTTCAAAATACTTGTCCGTTTCTTCGATTTGCTTGCGAAACTTCGGATTAGTAACAACTTGCGCGCTTGCCGTAAAAAATTCGAGCGCAAGCTGCGCGTCGTGTTCCGCTAGACTCGTAGCTATCTGCTGGCGCACGCTCAATGCTTTCATCAACTTTAGCAGCGACGTATTGCTCGTTGCACCGAAAGGCGGTCTATACCCGATGTTTGGGTCGTCTGCTTCGTTCGTAGCATTCGTTTGCGCGTCATACTGCGCGAGCAGTTGACGGAAATCGTTGATGATAATTTGATACATCGAGCGCGCTTCCTTTTCGTCGACAAACCACATTAAATCAGCCATTTCCGACGCAAAACTGATGCGGTTTTCGGCTGTCCGCAAGTTGCCGGTTTCGGCGGCGGTTTCACGCAAAAACGCGGCGGCGTCCTTTTTGAGTTCCGGCGAAATTTCGTCTTTTTTCTCGGTTTTAACAGTTTGCGAAAAACTGATTTGCGTAAATATCAAAATCAAAACCGGCAATAAATATAATTTGCGGCGCATTTTTTTCTCCTTGAAATCTCAAATATAAATTCGAATTTAGTATTCGCCTCTCTCTTCACTCTGCTTCATTTCTTTTTCCGTGTCTTCGGCGTCGGGGTCGAACAAGGCTTCGACGATGCGGAAACGGGCGAAGAATCTTGTTTCATTTCGCGCAAATTTTTCGGCTAAAGCCGCCGAGCGGTCAAAATCGACAGTTGCTAATTTTTTTATTAAAGCGACGCCGCCGGGCGTACGGCGGTAAGATTCGGCGCGGACAACATCGAGAGTAACTTCGTCCGATTTGACCGAACCGTATTCGTTGAAATCGTCGAGCAGAATTCCTGCCGCGATAATATCATTAAAATAAGAAACGCTGCCTTCGAGCAGCGCGAAACTTTGGTCTGGTTCGACGACGGCATAGCCTTGCGCCAATTGCATAACAGAGGTTAAGTTTCGTCGCTGCTTCATTTTGCCCGAATACAGCGAACGCGCTTCATCAATCAGAGCCGTTGCCGTTTTTTTATCGCCGTTTTGCATAACGCTTGCGGCAAGAGCGGATAAAATTTCGATACGTTTTTCGGGCGTTTTAACTTTAGCGAGCATTTGGCGAACTTCGCGCATATCGCCTTTCCGTGCCAGCGCGAGCGGAAGAGCTTCTTCGATTTTTGTTCCGAAATACTCGTATTCTTCTCTTTTTTTCACACGCGCGTAGTAGTCTTTTGCTTTCAGCAAATCACCTTCTCCAAACGCTTTTTCGGCTGCTTGACGATAAAATCCGTCGCGCTCGCCGACGGGTTTCTTCTCGGCAATCTGAAAAATTTCTTCAGCGGTTTTGTCTTCGATTTCGCTTTGAACTTCCTGATTGCGAATTTGGTTGTCGAGTTCGGTCGAACCTTTCGCCATTTTTTGCCGAATCAATTGTGCCGAAACGGGAAAGTACTTGCCGATGTCGTCCATCACCTGCGCCACTTCATAAGGCGAAAGATATTGCTGTTTGACGTATTTCTGCGCCAAAACTTCTACCAAATCCTTGATTTCGGCGTCGGTCAAAAGCGGCGTTTTTTTATCTTTGACGGCTTGGCGGTTGAGCTTTTTGATTGTTTGGAGAAATTGCTGAATTTCCCAAACGTTTGCGCTGAAAATTGTTTCCTGGACAACTGCGCTGCGTGAATTTGTCATTGACCCGTTCGACATCGCAGAACCCATTGCCATTGAATTTGCTGCATAATCACCGGAAGATATAATTTTTGTGTCCTTACTTTTTATTTTGCCCAGAACTTCACTGGCGAGTCTCGCGCCGAGTTCGGCGTCTTTTTCGTAAATGCTTTCGAGCGCGGAAAAAAGATTTGTGCCGAGACCTTTTTGCAGGTTTTTGACGGCGATTCCATAGGCTTGTTTCGGGTCTTTTTCGGCAATCTGTTCGGCAAGATTAAGTTCGAGCGTGTTGTCGTCGGCAAACACGCTTTCTCCGTCATCTTTTCGGCGTGACAACTTTTGTAAGGCTTCGAGCGCAAAGTTAGGGTCGTGAGCGGCTAGCGCTAAAAGCAGTTTGCTTCGTAATTCTTTGACGGCTTCGATGGTTAAATTTCCTTCTTCGAGGTCTTCTTCGGAAGTTTCGAGCGAAACCTGTCCGAGCAGAGTGCTTAATTCGGAAACGGCGTTTTGAAAAATCACGCGCGACTGTTTTTCGTCGTGTTCCCAGAGCAGATTTGCCACTAAAACACGCGCGCCGACGCGGTTTTCCGGCAAATAAAACTGCTCGGCTTCGCGCGCCAGAGCGTTGAGCAGCGCGACGGATTTTTCCTGCAACGCCGGAGCAATTTGCGCGGCGGGCTTAGTTTCGTCCGCGGGCTTGCTTTGAGCTAAACTTTGTCCTAAAAATACCAGGCAGAGAAAAAAGGTAAAAACTTTTTTGTAAAGCATTTCGGGAGTCTCCATTTTCGATAAATTCGGTTAATATTAAGTCTTTCGCAGAAAATAGTAAATAAAAATTTTCGCAATCGGTGAACGTATATCAGTTGGAAATTTTGCAAGTTTTCAATTTTTATTTACCATACTTATGTGAAGCGAGGGTTAAGAGACAGAAAAGGTGTTTAACTTTCTTCTTATTCCGGCTTACTTTTTACCAGTATTGTGTTTTTACAAATTAAAAACCGAAATGTTTCCGTTTTCCGCTGATTAAATGCTTTTAGTAATAGACAATTACGATTCTTTTACCTATAACCTGGTTCAGTATTTGGGCGAACTCGGCGCGGAAATCGAGGTGCGCCGAAACGATGTGATTACAGTTGAAGAAATCGAAACAAAACTCAAACCGCAAAAGATTTTAATCTCGCCCGGACCCGGAATGCCTTCCGAGGCAGGAATTTCTTTGCAGGTTTTGGAGAAATTCGGCAGCAGAATGCCGATTCTCGGCGTTTGTCTCGGACACCAGGCAATCGGACAATTTTTCGGCGGACGAGTCATTCGCGCGCCCGAACCGGTTCACGGCAAACCGGTCGAAATCCGGCACGACGGGGAAACGATATTTTCCGGTCTGGAAAACTGTTTTCAAGCCGCGCGTTATCATTCTTTGATTGTCGAGCGCGAAACGCTGCCCGATTGTCTGGAAATTTCCGCCGCTTCGCCCGACGGTTTAGTTATGGGTTTGCGCCATAAAACCTACAAAATCGAAGGCGTACAGTTTCATCCCGAATCAATTTTGACTTCAGAAGGCAAAAAACTCCTGCAAAATTTTCTCAATCTTTGAAACGTTACCAAACAGTGCCAAGTGAATCATATATAACAAATCGTGATAATTGATAAATGGTAAATGATAAATGTTTTTTGTTCACCATTGACAATTCACCATTAAAATTTATGCTTTCTCGCCTTTACCGCGCCGTTCTGCAAAAGCGCGTTTCGCTTTACGAAAGCGGCGCGCTCAAATCTTTTTCGCTCGGCGCGCTGACCGTGAGCGTCGGAAATTTGACTGTCGGCGGAACGGGCAAAACTCCGCTGGTCGCCTTTATCGCGGAAATTCTAGCGGAAAAAGGCAAGAAAGTCTGTATTATTTCGCGCGGGTACAAACGGGAAAATCCGAAACGAACGGTTCTGGTTTCTGATGGCGAAAAAGTTTTAGCAGGTGCAAAACAAGCGGGCGACGAGCCATTTGAGTTGGCGCAGAAACTTCTCGGAAAAGCCATTGTCGTCGCGGACGCGAACCGCGTTCGGGCTGGAAATTGGGCGCGCGAAAAATTTAGAATTACAGCGTTTGTTCTTGACGATGCGTTTCAACATCTGCGCGCCGAACGTGATTTAGACATTGTAACCGTTGACGCGACAAATCCTTTCGGCAACCGCAAATTATTGCCGTTCGGCATCTTGCGCGAGCCTATGCAGAATTTGAAACGAGCCGACGCGATTGTCATAACGCGCGCTGATTTAGTCGAAACGGTCGAAGATTTATGGGCGGAAATCAGGAAATTTAATTCAGTTTGCCCGATTTTTGTTTCGGAGAATAGAATCTCAAAAATAATAAAACTGGAAGAATTTTTCGCAAAGGCACAAAAAGAAACGAATTACGAAAATGAGACAATTCAAAATTCAAATCATTTAAAACCCGGATTTCTAGCTTTTTGCGGTTTGGGAAATCCGCGCAATTTTTTTGAACAGCTACGGCGCGAAAATTTTGATTTGATTGCGACCGAAAGTTTTCCAGACCATTATTTTTATAAACAAAGCGACGCTGCGAGACTCGAAAAAAAGGCGCGGCAAAACAGCGCGGAAATTCTTTTGACAACCGTGAAAGACGCCGTTAAGTTGAAAGATGTGAAGTTCGCTCTGCCGTGTTTTGTCATCGAAAGCCAGGTGATTTTCGACAGCGAAACTAACTTTCGCAGCTGGCTGAATACAAAACTTGCGGAAATCGAGCGGAAACGATTCTAAAACGAATTTTTACCTTTTCCTTTTGCGTTTCTACTTTCGTGCAATTCCCGAAATCAGTAAAGATTAAAGTGACAAGAAACGCGAAAACAACTTTAGGCATCAAAGATTGAAAGTTGCAAAAAACCTCAGTAAAAGATTAAGATTTCCGAATCAAGTTTTTATTTTAATAAGGAACAAGTCAATGAAACACATCAATTACGCGATTTTTTTGATTGCGATTTTAGCGTTTTCGAGTTTAACCGCCTTCGCGCAGGAAACCGAATTAAAGGTTGTCGATGAAGTTGTCGCGCAGGTAAATGACGGCGTGATAACACTTTCGCGCATAAAGCGCGAGATGAACGAGGCGATTGATTCTCTCGTTCAAGAAGGCAAAAAAACGCGCGAACAGGCGAAAGCCGATGTCGAAAGCAAGCAGGGCGAAATTATCGCCAATCTTGTCAACGAAGAGCTTCTGCTGCAAAAAGGCAAAGACATCGGTATTGAATCCAATGTTGACGCGCAGATTAACCAGAGATTTCTTGAAATAATGAAACAGCAAAATATCAAATCGCTCGACATTATGTATCAGGAAATGAGAAAAAGCGGAGTTAGTCCCGACGACATCCGCGAAAACTTGCGCAAGCAGTTTACCAGAGAAGCCGTCTTCCAGCGCGAAGTTGATTCCAAAGTTTATTCCGGCTTAAATTCAAAAGAAGTAAAAGCCTATTACGAAGCAAACAAATCGAAATTTACCCGACCTGAATCTGTCACTATCAGCGAACTTTTTCTGGGCTTTGCCGGACGCGATCCGGACGCGGTGCGCGAAAATGCTAAAAAAATCGTTGCGCAAGCCAGAAGCGGCGCGGATTTCGGAAAGCTCGTTGCGGAAAACTCCGACCGTGAGGACGTGAAAACGACGAAAGGAAAAAATGAAAACATCAACGTCAAAGACCTGGACGTTAAATTTGCCAAACCTCTGGCAAGCCTTCAAGTCGGCGGCGTAACCGACCCGATTGAATTAACTGAAGGCATCGAAATTTTGCGCCTCGACAATCGTACAAAAGCCAGCAATGAATCGGTTTACGACGAAAACGACGTTAGAAGAACGCTCACTTACGAAAGACTTCCCCAGGAACGAAAGAAATATATGTCAGAACTGCGCGCTGATTCCTACATAAAAATCAACGACAGCTACCGCTCGCTGGTTGCGCCGATTCTATTTGCCGACGACAGAAAAACCGAAGCTAAAAAATCGGATAAATAAATCAATTATCAATTACAAATTTCATATTTGCTTTTTGTTTTAATTTGAAATTTGTAATTCGTAATTTGTAATTCCAAGCAATGCGTCTCGACCTTTTTCTCAAAACCAGTCGTTTGATTTTGCGCCGAAATCTGGCGCAGGAATTTTGCGACGCGGGTTTGATAAAAATAAACAATTTGCCGGCAAAATCTGCGCGCGAAGTAAAGCCGAGCGATGAAATTGAAATCAAGCGGCACAATCGTCTGACACGAGTAAAAGTTCTGCAAGTTCCAGACAAAAAACAAGTTTCACGCGCAGACGCGGCAAATCTTTACGAAATTATTGCGGAAGAAATTCTGGAAAGCGAATTTTAGAATCGTAAAACGTGAATCGTAAATAGAAAGAAAAAACCATTCACGATTTACGCTTCACCATCTCGCATTTCCGGCTTCAACAAAAAAAGCCCAATCAAATAAAAAACCAGCGTAAAGAATTGAATGTAGCCGGTTGCGGCAGCAAAGCGCGGCAAATCGAGCAGCCACGTAAAGGCTTCCCGAGTCGGGCTTTCTGTCATTCTCTGCCATAAGCTGTCGGACGGCGGCGCGCTTAAATTTGCTAAAACCAGATATTTAACGGCAAATGCCAGCGCGAAGGTCCCGCCCAAACTTTTGATTAGCTTTTTCGGGTTGAATTCGGAAAAAAGATTGTTCCAGAGCGTCCAGAAAAAACAGAACGCAATTATCCAAAATGGCAAGCCTCGTTCCGGCAAAAGCGAATTAAAAATTTGCGTAGAAGCCGCAAAAAGCGCGAGCAGAACGAGGGCATTGGCGATGTTTTTCAGTGTCGAAAAATTTTCCGAAAACCAGCCGTCGAGCCTGATTAAACCCGCGCGAAAGAAAAGAACGAGCAGAACGCTCGCAAAAATCAGGCAAATAAGCGCCGGTTTCAAAAAAAGAAACGCTGAATTTTCCGCTTCGATACGCAAGCCGCCGAGAAGCGCGACCGTCAGGAAAATCAAAGGCAAAAAAATGTATTGGCGAACGGCTGTTTGCCGAATTCGTTCTTCGTGCTTCGTCCTTTTTTGTTCTGTGGTTATTATTTCGGCTTTCGATCTCAGGTTTTCAGTCTTTGAAAAGGATTTTTCGCCGTCCGCAACTTCCAAAATTTCGCCGTCAATTACGGACAAATTCTTGACTTCCTCCTCGCCGCGTTCAAGCGTAATCGTTTCTTCTTTGGCTTTGGATTCTGAACTCTGAACTATGGACATAATTATTTTCTTTCGCGCAAAACCTTAAACGGATTGAAATCGCCCGCCGTTGTTTTCAAACCTTCTTCAAATTCGTTTTTGAGTTCGACCGGCGTTTTTATCTTTAAATCCTGGTCGTCCGATTTAAAATTTTTGTCGAGCGAGATGATGAAATTCGTCTGCTCTAAACCTTTTTTGAAAAGCGCGTCGTCGTTGTAAATTTTGCCGAAACCTTGTCGGTAAAAGCTGTAAGCAATATAAAACTGTGTTCTCGCGTCGCGTCGTTCCGGGTCGGCGCGTTCAAATTGGTCGCGTGCTAAAACGAAATTGTCCTGTCGAAAAGCCTTTAAGCCTTCGTCGAATTTCTTTTCGTCAACCTCGTAAGTTCCGATTGCAACCTGCGTTTTCGACGCCGCGTTTTCGATTGTCGTCTGCGCTTTTGTCGAAACTTCCCGCAAATTTTTCGGCTCAACCAAATAAAGCCAGGCGATAAAGATGCCGTAAAACGCCGTCAAAGCAACGCCCAAAATTTGGATATGTTTTTCTTTCATTGCTATAATCTGCCTGACGTTTTTAAGAATACACTTTTTTCAAAGGATTTTTCTATGAAAAAAGTTTCGGAGTTTTCATCCTTTTTTTGTTTATCATTTTACGATGAACCCGAATGAAATCGTCGGTATGAAAGTTCTAACAACCGTTATTGACGGAAAAATCATCTACCAAAATACAGTAAGAGAGCCGTAAATTTGCGCCGCATAATTTCTTTTGCCAACTGTGAACCCTGTATTTGATATAATTTAAAAAATTGGAGAGTTCTATAATGAAAAAATTAATAGGTTTTGTAATTCTAACCTTAGCTTTTACCGATGCGGCGTTTTCGCAAAAAACTCCAAACGACAAAAAACCGTCGGCAAAGAAAACCCAAAATATGAGTAAGATACGCGAGAGAAAACCTCTTGAGTATGACAACCAATCGTTCGCCGATGCAAACGGTGTTGTTAAACGCGGTGCCGGAATCGGTGCGGCGAAAAAAGTTGCGCTGGCGGATGTTTTGAAAAAGCCGGATGAGTTTGCGGGCAAAACCGTTCTGGTCGAAGGCGTTATTGTTCGCTCGTGCAAAATGGAAGGCTGTTGGATGGAACTTGCGCCGACGAAGGAAGCAAAATCCGTGCGCGTTACGTTTGGTAAAAACCACGCCTTTTCCATTCCGCTCGATGCTGCCGGAATGCAAGCACGCGCCGAAGGCGTTTTCACCGTGAAGACCTTGAGCAAAGCCGAAGTCGATCATTTAACAAACGAAGACGGCGCAAAATTCGACAACATCAACAAAGACGGCACGGTTTCGGAGATTTCCTTTGAAGCAACAGGTGTCGAATTAACCAGACAGAAAAACCAGTAAGTGAAACCATTCAAAATACGCAATATAGAAATTAATCCGCCGCTGATTCTCTCTCCGATGGCTGGCGTTACCGATTACACTTTTCGCCGTCTTATCAAGCGGCGCGGCGGCGTCGGTTTGTCGGTTTCCGAGTTTATATCAGTCGAAGGCTTGACGCGCAGCAATCCGAAGTCGCGTCGGCAGATGCGTTTTGCCGAAGAAGAACGACCGTTTGCCGTGCAGATTTTCGGCGGTCAGCCCGAAAGGATGGCGATGGCGGCGGAAATGGCGGAAGAAGTTGGTGCGGATATTTTGGATGTCAATTGCGGTTGTCCTGCGCCGAAGGTTGTCAAAAACGGCGGCGGTTCGGGACTTTTGAAGGATTTGCCGCGACTGGAAACGATTCTTAAAGAAATCAAAAAATCAATTTCGATCCCATTGACCTTAAAATTGCGAACGGGTTTTACCGATTCGACAATCAACTGCGTCGAAGCGGCAAAAATGGCGGAACAATGCGGCGTCGAACACATTCAACTTCACGGGCGCACGAAAGAACAAGGCTACAAAGGTTTGGCGAATTGGGATTTGGTGCGGCAAATTAAGGAAGCGGTAAAAATACCGGTTTCCGGCAATGGCGACGTTACTTCGATTGAAAATGCGCTGCGACGTTTTGAGGAAACCGGCTGTGACGGAATTTTAATCGGGCGCGGCGCGATGCAAAATCCCTGGATTTTTCGGCAAATCCAAGATGTAGCGGAAGGGCGCGCACCGTATCAGCCATCGCTCGAAGAAAAACAAGCGGTTCTGCTGGAATTTTTTGAGCTGCTTCGGGAAGATATGCCGGAACTTCCCGCACTCGGCAAAATGAAACAGCTTGCCGGACAATTTACCAAAGGCTTGGTCGGCGGCGCGCAGTTTCGGCAGACGCTTTATCACTCGCATTCGGCGCGGGAGATTTTAGACAACATCGGAATTTATTTCAACACTTTAACCGAAGGAGAAAACTACGGCGACGGTTTAATCGAAACTGATGTGTCGGTTATTGATACGTGCGATATTTCAACTTTTACTGAGAACATACATTATAAAGCTGTCGGCTAACATCGGATACCCATCGGAATAAGCTGCGCTTTTCAACCGACGATTAGAATTTCTATCAATTAGAGATGATTCTCAGTTCCTCCGAAGATGTAAATTCGGAATGCTTTGGTTTTAAATTTCAAATACTGAGAGGGAAAAATGCAAAAATTATTTTCAAAAAAACTTAACGGGATATTCGCTGTTGTTCTTTTACTTGCTTTAAGTTCTGTTGCTATAAAAGCTCAGGACTTAAAGGTCGAAGATATTATATCTAAACACCTCGATTCAATCGGCACAAAAGAAAAGCGTGCAGAGATAAAGAATCGGATGGCAGTCGGAACAAGCGAATTTGAATCGAAACTTCCTACCCGGAAAACCAGTGGCAAAGCAGCAATTGTTTCCGATACGGATAATTTATTGTTTATTGTGAGTCTGGCTTCTAAAGAATATCCCTTTGAAAAAGTCGGTCTTTTCGCAGATAAAATAAGGCTTCCCTTTATTTCAGCCGGAACCAGGTCGCCTCTCGGAGCTTATATTAACGACCATAGCAAAATTCTAAGCGAAGGTTTATTTACGGGAAGTATTTCGTCTAAGTGGAGTTTGTTGGATCCGCAACTCAAAAAAGGAAAAGTTAATTTTGCAGGAATAAAGAAGATAGAAGGACGTAAAACCTACGTTTTAAATTATTACCTTGATGGTAATTCAAACGAATTTACCATCAGCCTGTTTTTTGACGCTCAAACTTTCCAGCACGTGCGTAGCCAATACCGCCACGTAATTGATGCTAAAATGGCGATTTTCGGGCAGTCAAATCAACACCGAAACGGGTTGGAAATTGCTATGACCGAGGAATTCGGAGACTTTAAAAATGAAAATGGGCTAACATTGCCGTACTCATATAAAATAAAGTACCTAACGGCGAGCAATAGCGGAACTTATGAATATAACTGGGGCGTAACAATTTCTCAATACCTTTTTAACCAAAAACTCGCCTCTGACTTTTTTACCTTTGATGAAAAATAATTTTCCGAATTTAGTAATTATGGTTCGTTTTCTTTTAATAGTGATTTCTATCTTTATACTCGCCGCGGTTAGTAACGCGCAAACCGCGGCGAATACCGTTTCAAAGAAAACCGCCTCAAATCAGACAGTTTCGGCAATCAAATCTTCGCCCGCGTATGCCGAGATTCTTCTGCTGAAAACCGAACTCGAATCTCAACTTGAAGATTTTCTGGGCGATTACACCGAGGATTTTCCGAAAGTAAAACAACTGCGTTTTCAGCTCGCACTGCTTAGAAAGGAAACCGATAAACTTTTTTCAGTTAATGCAACTGAGTCGAGCAAACTTACACTGGCTTTAGGAAAGCTAATTATTCGCAAGATTGAACTTGAAACAAATCTCTGGAATTTAAAAACGCAATACAAAGACGATTACCCGGACGTGAGAAAGGCAAAACAAAAGGTTGCAGTTTTTGAACGCGCGATTAGGGAAATTTTGCCTTAGTCGAATTTTATTTTCAGCTCAAAATGAAATTTGCGGTATGTTTTTGTTCTGAAAAGAAAATGAATTTCCTTTTTCTGTATAAGCAATCTAATGAAACAAACCTTTTATTTTTTGACTTTAGCCGCCGTTTTACTGTCTTTTTCAATTGCGGTTCCGGCTCAATCTCCGACGAAGATTCTGAAACAGGCGATAAAAGCTCTCGGCGACGAAAAAGTTTTGCGAGCCGCGAAATCTTTTCAAAAAACAGGCACAATCCTGCGTGTAAAAGACGGCGCGACGGGAAATTTCCTGGCGCAAGGCGCGCAGCCTAATCTTTATAACACGAGTTACGACTTAAACGGTTTTGAAACCGAATCGGGCTTTAACGGAAAATCCGGCTGGACGCGTGATTCGCGTGAAGGTTTGCGAACTTTGACTGGTTCGGCGAGCCGTGATTTTCAAACCGAAGCCATATTCCGAAACAATCTATGGCTCAATTATAAAAAGGAAAAAGCGAAAATCGCATCTTCCGGACAAGCGAGCGTCGACGGCAAACCGGCAAACGTTTTGATTTACACGACGGCAAAAGGCGTTTCGATAAAGTTGTTTTTCGACGCGGCGACAAATCTATTGCTGCGCGAAGAAATTCTCTTCGGAGCGGGGACGAAGATTTTTGATTATGCCGATTATCGTAAGGTTGACGGTATCAACGAGCCTTTTTTGATAAAACAGAAAATCGGCGAGGACGCTTACGAAATAAAACTCAATCAAATTACTCACAATCGGCAAATTGCCTCCGCCGAGTTTGATTTTCCGAAAACGTCCGGCGAGCCGTTGCCTGACATTCACGCGCTGCTCATAGCGCTACAGGCGAACGAAGATAAAGTCGATGAAATTTTAGAAAATTATTCCTACACACAGAGAGTCGGCAACCGCTCGCCGGACGAAGACGGCGTTTTGCGCGAAACGTCTTCGCAAACTTTCCAGATTTCATTTTACAAAGGCAACCGAATGTCGCGCCTCGTCGAGCGGCAGGACAAACCGCTGACGGCAAGCGAACAAGCCGACGAAGACAAAAAAGTTGAGAAGCGTGTCGTGGAAATCGAGCGTAAAATCGCCAAAAGAGAAGCTAAAGCCGCATCGCAAACCGCCGAACAAGCGTTAGAAGATGAAGATAAACGCATTTCTACCGCCGAGTTGTTGCGCGCTTCGAACCTAATCAACCCGCGCCGTGAAAGTTTTCGCGGGCGCGAAGTTATCGTCTTCGATTTCGAGCCGAATCCGAATTTCGATTATAAAAACGCCAAAAGTTTTCTGAAATTTTTCGGCAAAATGGCTGGCGTGATGTGGATTGACGCGCAGGACAAGCAGGTGGCGCGCTCCGAAGCGGTTTTAGCCGACAGTTACAAAATCGGCGGCGGAGTTCTGGCGAATTTAAAGAAAGGCGCGTCCTTCGCGCTTGAACAGGAACGTGTGGACGACAAAATCTGGCTGCCGAGCGCCGCCGACATCAATCTTTCGGTTAAAGTGCTGCTCGTCAAAGGCATTGACTTTAATATAATAATCAAAACCTACAACTACCGAAAATTTACGACCGAAGTCAAAGGCTCGAAAGTTGACGAAATTAAGCCATAAAAGACAGGTTCAAAGTTTAAGGTTTAACGCTCAAAGTCGATTTTCTGTTTCATTATTGGAATTTAAATCTATAATCGTTAAAATCAACAGGAAAGTTTTCGACTTTGAACCTTAAACCTTGAACTTCTTAAATTATGCGACGCGCGATTTTCCCCGGTTCGTTCGACCCTTTAACCAACGGTCATCTCGACATTATCAAACGAAGCCTGCCGCTGTTTGACGAAATAATCATTGCCGTTTTAAACAATCTCGAAAAAAAACCGATGTTTTTGGTCGGGGAGAGATGCGCGATGATTCGAGAAATTTTGCCGGAAATCGAAAACAGCGAGTGCAGCTTAATCGTCGATAGCTTTCAAGGTTTGACCGCCGATTTTGCGCGCGACAAATCGGCGACGGCTATTGTGCGCGGCATTCGTGCCGTTTCCGATTACGAATATGAACTACGGATGGCTTTGATGAACCGCCGCCTGGAACCGCAAATCGAGACGGTATTTTTGATGGCGGCGGAAGAATATTCGTATGTTTCTTCAAATTTGATGAAACAGGTTTTTACATTGGGCGGTCGCGTCGAGGGGCTGGTTCCCGAATTAGTCGAGGCGAAAATGCGTGATAAGTTAAAATTATAAAATAATTAAAAAGATGTTATTGATTAAAGTCCATCACGCACAAATTACAATTCCAAGGGAAGCGGAAACGGAAGCGCGCGAATTTTATCGTGATTTTTTGGGCTTGCGCGAAATTCCGAAACCGGATAGTTTGCAAGCGCGTGGCGGATTTTGGCTGGAATTGAATGATTTTCAAATCCACGTCGGAACGGAAGACGATTTTGACCGCACGAAAACGAAGGCGCACCTCGCGTATTCGGTCGAAGATTTGGACGACTGGCGCGAGAAATTGGAAAATCGCGGCGTAAAAATTACCGAAGGCATCCCGATTCCAAACTACCGGCGTTTTGAATTCCGCGACCCGTTCGGAAATCGTGTCGAATTTTTAGAAGCAATCTAAATAATCGTTGATTTTGCAGCTTTTTATTGATTTTTTGTATTTAATTTTGGCTCTAGTGTAGCAAAGCTGGTCTAGAGCGGATTATTTTCAAGTAATTTTAACAGTAATCGAAACAAGTTTTCTTTTCGATTATTAAAACGATATTCGCATTCTTTCAAATGCAG
>JAABUN010006125.1_pt1 | contig 14160 bp, 17 predicted proteins | sample 5559311 | NCBI WGS metagenome assembly JAABUN01 (sample SAMN10711877, study PRJNA513370) | rock metagenome | isolation source: Antarctica rocks | place: Antarctica: Victoria Land, Siegfried Peak sud | reverse complement strand
TCGGTTGGGTAGGGTAGGCGATTCATGGTGCAAATTTACATTAGCTTTCCTTTACCCTACACCCTCTAAGGGTCTGGCGTTCCTCTGGCGTTAAATAAATGCGGTATAAAGTCATGAACAGGGCATTTTCTTCAGCTAAGTAATCAGACAGAAAAAAGTTTTTCAACCAGTAGTAACGGGGGCTTACTCCCCGGCGCAACGCTGGTAGTTGAATAGCCACCTGATGCCGAACCGGTCGGTAAGCGCACCAAACCGGCCGCCCCAGAACATGTCGGCCAGCGGGTCGAGTACGGTGCCGCCCGCGCCTAATTGCGCGAACAACGTGTTGATTTCCGCTTCGTTATCCAAGTGAAGGCTCAGGCTCACGTTGTCGCCCACGGTGAGAGGTGCCCGCATTCCGCCGGCGTCCGAGGCCATCAGCATGAAGCTGCCGACCGTGAGCGTGCCGTGCAGGATGCCGTCCGGAGCTTGGGGTAGCACGAGAGTAAGAACAGAAATTCCCGCTAAGAATAAATAGGCTACATTCGGAGTTCAGCTATGAGTTGGGACAAAAGCAGGACTCGCACTGCCGCCATTCCCCGTGTTTTTCCCACGTAGCATTCTGATAGTCTGCCTGACTGGCCGTGAATTTCATTATGCCTTTATTTCCCAACTCTCTTCAGCCATGACTGATTCTATCTCCCGCCGCGACGCCCTGCGTGCTACCGCTCTGCTCGGTACCACGTCCCTGCTCCGTATCGACCAAGCCCTTGCCGCCACCGCCACTCCGCCCACCGGCAGCACCCCGGCCCTGAGCGCCGCCGACCGGGCCGCCATTGACGCGGCCTTGGGTAAAAAAGGCACCTACCACGAGGCGCAGGCCACGCACTCCATTGCGCTGCCCCGCAATGACCTGAAGGTGAAAATTAAGGGCGAACCCGTGCCCATCTCCTTCGGGTTTGGCGGGTGGGTGGCCATCAAGCACACGCTCGATGGGAAGTCGGCCATGCTCATGAGCGACACGGTATTGCTGCAAGAGGAGGTGAATCCGCTCATTTCGGCCGCTTTTGCCAATGGCCTGGAAATCGGAGCCATCCACAACCACTTTTTCTACGAGGAGCCGCGCATCTTCTACATGCACGTTTCGGGCATGGGTACCCCGGCGGAGTTGGCCCGGAAGTTTGCCGCCACGCTCAAGGACTCCCAACTGCTGCCCGCTAATCAGCCCCAGCCGGCCAGTGCCCCGGCCGCTGCTTCGGGCAACAACGCCACCCCGGCCGCCGGCCCACCTACCGGCAAGGAGCTATTCGACCTGCCGGCCCTCGATGCCCTAGTCAAATACAGGGGCACCGTCAACGGCCCGACCTACAAGTACACCGTGGGCCGCGACGACCTGCAATCCCTTATGATGGGCACGGAAATGACCGCCGCCATCGGCCTTAATTCGTGGGCTGCTTTCGCCGGCAAGCAGGACGACGCGCACATCGCCGGCGACATCGCCATGCTGGAGCACGAGGTCAACCCGGTCATCAAGACCCTGCGGGCCCATAACCTCGAAGTAGTGGCCGTGCATAACCACATGCTCGGCGACACGCCTCGCATCATGTTCCTGCACTACTACGGCCGCGGCCCGGCCGCGCAACTGGCCACCGGCTTCCGCGCTGCACTGGACCAGCTCGGCAAGGGCAAGACGCAAGGAATGACCGGGATGGATGGCATAAAGCATTAATCCTGACACCGGCGAAGAACTACCCGCCCGGCCTCCGGGCCGGACCTTCTTCGCGCGTCCGGTTGCGCGATGAATGATGTTAGGACTTACGCAGCTGAAATGATAAGTATTAGTAGTCAACTAGTTACTTAGGAAGCAAGCGCGGTTGAGGGAACTTGAAAAAGCCCCCCAGAGGCAGTGGAAGCAGTTTCACGACAGCAACTGCGTAAGTCCTAGATGTACTACTCCCTTCAGCACCGCCATAACGGCTGGTGCAGCTGGTGCGCTATGCTCTGCGGCTCGGCAGCTTAGGATTTGGTGGGCCGGTGGCCCTCATAGGCTACATGCGTGGCTATCGGAGCCGATACTGATTCTGGCCGCCGTACTGGTCGGGCTGACCATAAAGCTAGCGTAGGGTTCGGTGCCACTACGGAATGGCCTCGTACACCGTCATCCGGGCCACCGGCTTACCGCCGGCTTCCTGCTCGGGGGCGTACACGCGGTGGGTGCGCACGTCCACGGCCAGCGAATGCACCTTGGCCGGCACCGGCACGTCCGCGAGTTCCACGAAGTGGGTGGGGTCCTGCTGCTGAATCACGGCGATGAAGCCGCTGTAGCAGGCCACGTAGAGGCGCTTCAGGCCGGGGTCGTACTTCACCACATCCCCACCCGAAGGCAGTTTTACCTGTGCTACCGCCCGGTGCGTTGCGGTGTTGAACACGGTGAGCTGGTCGCTGTCTTCGCACACCAGAAACGCCAGGTGATTCGGCGGGTCCAGGGCCATGCCGTGGTTGCCCTGGCAGCCCCCGCCCACCGGGTAAGTGCCCTCGATGCGGTCTGTGGCCGGGTCCACTACCACGAACTGGTTGCTCTCCTGCAAATTCAGGTACACTTTGCGAGCTACCGAGTCGTACTGCGGCATGCCGGTTTCACTGGGGAAGGGCAGCGCTTTAACCACCTTATCTGTGCGCACGTCCACCACAAGCAGCGTTTTGCCGCGCTCATCCGAGACGTAGAGCTTGTGAAAGGGCGCGGCGTAGGTACTTCCGTCAGGCTTATCGCGGGCGGGAATCCTGCCGATGACTTTCCGCGTGGTCAGGTCCACCACCCCAACAGTGTGGTCGCCCCAGTTGGAGGTGTAAAGCTTGTTCACGTCGGGCGCGATTTCTACGCCCTCGGCTCCCGGCGTATCGGCGATGGTCTGCACCAGCCGGTTGGTTTTCAGGTCCAGCAGGTACGTCACGTTGGCCCCCAGGTGGGCCGACACCAGGTAGCCGTGCCGGTAGTCGATGGTGAGGTAGTCGAAGCGCTTGCCGGGCGCGCCGGGTAGCTCCACGCTGACCAGCTTGCGCAGCGCCGGGATGGGCCGGCTGGGATTCGTCTGCGCCCACAGCATTCCACTGCTCAGGAGCAGCGCCGCGCTCAGAATAAGTAGTCCGTTTTTGCGCCTTACTTGCCTCATAATTTCGGGTGTTTTAGCGCCAAAAGGTAGCCCTTTTTAGCGCGTGTTGGCCGGCTGTTCCGCTTCGGCCCTGGCCGGTGGCGCGGCCACCGGCCCGGAGCTCAGCAGCCAGGTGCCAATCAGCAGCCCCAGCGCTGCCAGCCCCCACTGGCGGCTTTCCAAATCAGCCTCCTAAGTATTAAACACTATAGATACTATTAGTGAAAATTTTTGTTCTTAGTCTAGTGCTACCCCAGCTTCGGCGGGTAGGTGGGCCGCGGCCGGGGAGTCGGCAAACCGTTGGAGTTCACCGCCCAGGCAGCTTTGATAGAAGGAGAGAGCTTCGCGGCAGTTGCCGCTGAAGGAGAGATAAGGGCTGAGGTGCATCATGGCAGGGAGAGGAACAGAAAATGGAGGAAAAAGGCTGGGAAGGAGCGCGCGATAGGCTAGCTGGCATAGCTGACGCTGCCGGCTACCGGGACCAGTGGCTGGTCGCGGGCGCGGTAGCGTTTCCAAAGGAAATACGGGCCAAACAGCACGGCCAGCATTACCAGCGCGGGGGCCATGCCGGCAAGGCCCAGGCCCGCGCAGGCCGTGGACAGGGCCGCCCCGGGAAAGTTGATGGTGAAGCCCGCGAAAGCCCATTCTTTGAGCGTGCGGTACCAGGGCAGCAGCCGGGCCAGCGCCCCCAGCACTTTGGCCGCGCCGATAATCGGCAAGGCGTACAAAGGGTAGCCAAGCTGACGGAACGTGGCCTGACCGTGAGCCTCCCGCGCGGGGCCGGCTGCGCCATCGGCCAGCATGAGCAGGCAAAAAAGCAGGGTAAGGCCCCAGTAGAGGATGGTAAGGGTACGGGGTTTCATGGGCGGAACCGAAAAATGAAATGCTAAAAAATTAACCACCTAACGACTTTAGCAAAGGTATCAGCGCCGGCGAGAAGACAACAGGGGGAATCCCGCCGATTTAGGGGGCTGAGTGCGGCACTGAACGCCCTATATTTGAGGCATGAAGCACGTTTCCATTCTCGTGCCGGCCGGCGATGTAGTGGTGGGCAGCATTGAGGGGCCGCACAAGGTGCTGAGCCAGGTCAATGACTTACTGATAAGCCAGGGGCAGCCGCCGGCTTTTCATCTGGAGCTGGTGGGCCTCACCCGCGACCGCACGTTCAATGGCGGCCTGTTCACGCTGCACGCCGCCCGCACGATTACGGAAGACTTTCACACCGACCTCATCCTTATCCCCGCCCCGAACGGCGATTTGGCCGAAGCCGTGGCCCTGAACCAGGCCTTTCTACCCTGGATAGTGCGCCAGCACGCGCAAGGCGCGGAAGTGGCCAGCCTGTGCCTGGGCGCGTTCCTGCTGGCCGCCACGGGGCTGCTGGATGGCCGGCAGTGCGCCACGCACTGGCTGGGTGCCCCGCAGTTTGCCGCCATGTACCCGGCCGTGCGCCTGGTGGCCGAGCAGGTCATTACCGACGAGCAGGGCCTGTACAGCAGCGGCGGGGCCTACTCCTACCTCAACCTGATGCTCTACCTCGTGGAAAAGTACGTGAGCCGGGAGATGGCCGTGTGCTGCGCCAAGGTATTTCAGGTGGACATCGGGCGCCGCAGCCAGTCCCCGTTCATCATTTTTCAGGGCCAGAAAGACCACGCCGACGAGCCCATTAAAAAGACCCAGGAGTATATCGAGCAGCATTTTGCCGCCCGGCTGGCCGTGGAAGACCTGGCGGCGCGGAGCTGCCTGAGCCGCCGCAACTTCGAGCGGCGCTTTAAAAAGGCGACGAGCAACACCGTGGCCGAATACGGGCAGCGGGTCAGGATTGAGGCCGCCAAACTGAGCCTGGAATCGTCGCCGGATAACGTGAGCGAGGTAATGTACGCCGTGGGGTACGCCGATGCCAAGGCCTTCCGGACTTTGTTCAAGCGCCTCACCGGCCTGTCGCCGCTGGCCTACCGCGACAAGTACCGCCGCCGGGTGCCGGCGCTGGCGGTCTAACGCCTGTTCTCCTACCGGACAACGCATCCATGAAATCCGAAAGCATCCGCCAACTTGTACAGGGCTGAATTCCTGAGCGTTTACTATTTTCCGTTTTTCTAAGAGGACCCCTGTTTGCCTACGGCCGCGCCCACCTGGCGCCCTGCAGAATGCCTTGCGTGCTGGAGTTCGTGTCCGAGCTACCCAGGACCATCAGCGGCAAAATCCGCCGGGTAGAGCTGCGGGCACGGCCCAGCGGCGAGGCGGGGGGTAGGGCCGGGTTTGCTACGAGAAAGAGCCGGGCTGACGCAGCGCCGCCAAGCCCTCGCAGAAATACCGGAAGCTCGCCGACGTGCTGCGCATGGGGTCCAGGTGCGCCGCAATATTTTCTGCCCATTCCACTTTGGCTTTGCTGGTTAGATAGTACCCACCTTTCCGCAATATTCGGTGGAGCGTTTCCCACGCATCGGGAATAGCATCGGGGTCGCGTCGCACACCCTTGAAATGATGCGCGTGCACACGAGGGTAAGCAACCTGAATGGCTTCCCGGTCGCCCAAAAACCATGACTCTAATTCACTGACCGCTAAGCGAGTGAGCACGTAAAATGGCCGGCCGGCCGCCGAGGTTTTTGTGAGCAGGTGGGCAGCAGCCACCAAGGCTTCCAGCTCGGCTTTAACCTTTCGGCAATTCGCATCGGCATCCATCAGCAGCACTATCCGTAAGCTGGGCTCTTGCGCCAAGCGGCGGGCGTAGGATTTTAATAAGCCTGGCAAGCGCTGGAGCAGTTGGTCCTTGCCCCGGTGCGGCACACAGTGCCAGGTTTCGTGGTCAAGCAGCAGCCGGGGCAGTAGCTGATTGAGCGCTGCTTCAGCAGAGGGTTCCTCTAGCAGAAACTCAACGTGCATCGGGCCGGGGATGGAAAGGCGCCAGGGGATTGCCGGCCGAAAAAGCATTGCTGGTCCACAGGTAGCCCAGCGGTGCCCCGTCTTCTACCAGTTCCGGCACGTTTGGAATGTCGGCCGTGCGGGTGGCCTGCGTATAGCCATCGGCTCCCCGGTGCAAAAGCCAAACCTGGGCTGGGTCGAGCGCGTCGAGCAGCATCGGTGAATGCGTAGTGACCAGTAGCTGCCGGGTTTCGCTGGCTTTGCCCAATTCTTCGGCCAGCCGATAGAGCAGCAGCGGATGCAGCTCATTATCGGGTTCCTCCATGCCCAGTAGACCCGTCGCATTGGGCTCGTACAACAGCGTAAGTATGGCCGCCAGCCGCATGGTGCCATCCGACATGTACTTTGCCGCAAATGGCTTCTCGAACGGCCCATCTTTGAAGCGCAGCAGCAGGCGCTCATCGCTGGTTATTTCGGTTATAATATCAGCTAGTTGGGGCACCCAGCGCCGCAGCTGCGCCGTTATGTTGGCGAGGGTTTCGGGGTGCCGCTCGTGCAGGTAGTAGAGCACGTTGGGCAGGTTGTCGCCGTTGGGCGAAAGCCGCTCGCGCGGGCCGGCGTCGGAGTAGCCTTTGAGGTGGTCGTGGGTGAGGTGGAAGAGGCGGTAAGTTTTAAGCAATTCCTGAACGCCCATTGATATGTAATCAATGTTACTACTTAATGTACTTATCCAGAATAACATTGATTCTGACGAAGCAACGCTACCAAACGTCTGGTCTGGTGCTACTCGTTTATTTTCTTCTGAGATTATAGTATTAGATTCTATTTCAGTGAATTTGTAATCATCACTCAGAGCAGCATGAAAAACCACTTTCTGGTTTTGTGCTTCTCCATAAATCAGCTCCTCTTTTATGACATATACTTTCTCATTATGTTCTCCTAATTCCAATGCATAAATAAGATTACCTATTGAGGTTGACACAATTATTTTAAAGTAGATATTATCCTTGCTCCCCCGCGTCCGCATTCCCCGAAACCTATCCCTCTTCTCCCAAGCTGCCTGCAAATTCCCCCGCACTGCCTCGGCCAGAAAATCCAGCGCATCCAGCACCGTGGATTTTCCGCTGCCGTTCGGGCCGATGAGCACCGTGAGCGGCGTGAGGTCGCGGAATTCCACGTCGCGCAGGGCACGGTAGTTTTTGATGCGCAGGTAGGTGAGGCGGGGAACGGTTGGGCTGGAGTCGGGCATACAACGTGGCTTTATTTACAAAGTAAGCCGGTTTGGGGAGGCCAGCCCCGCCAGGCATTTGTAGCAACGCCCTACCCCTGCTGCCCGGCCCCAAGCGTGGCAGACCAAGCGGCGCGAGCGCAATGCTTCGCTGCGCGCTGCATGACGTTCTAACAGTTTCCTGAGTAGCCACCCACGAAGAAGGTCCGCAACCAACGTTGCGGGCCTTCTTCGTGGGTGAGAACGACTACTTTTTTTCAACCGGAAACTTGTCCAGAATACTCTTGGCCGAGGCGCTGAACTCGCGGCCCAGGCGGCCGGGGTCATCAACCGGGTCGGCCATTGAGCCGCGCCACACGAGGTTGTTGGTGCGGCGGTCGATGAAGTCAATGATGAGCGTGCCCTCGGTGTACTGCTCGGTATGCGGCGTCTGGTAGTAGGCGGGCGAGTAGTAGTAGCCGTAGTTGATGGGTAGGAAAGCCCCCCGGTAGCCTACCGAGTAGGGGTAGGCAAAGCCCGCCCCTGGGTAGGAGCTATAGACCGTGCGCTCGGCCTCATCGACGTAAGTGTGGGTAGTAACCAGCAGGTCGGGGCTATTGTCTACCTGCCGCAGGCCGCGCCTGGCCAGCTCGCTGGCAATGGCCTGCTTGATGTGGTCCTGGGCAATGGGGCTGTGCAGCAGCGGGTTTTGGTTGCCGTTGGTTTTCACCTGCGTATCGGCAAAATCGAAGGTGCGGTACTGGGCAAAGTTGACATTATCGCGCTGCTCCACATTGACGCCGGAGGTACAGGCGCTGAAGCCGCCGCCCAACGCGAGAGCGAGGCCTAACAAGATTTTTTTCATGGAAAAGGAATAAAGCGAAAGAGAAGAGTTACCTGAATACCCCTAATAGCAGTTTGGGGTTATGGTTGAGCTTGGCTGAACGCGCGGCACGGCGCGGCCGTATTGGCTGGCAAAAGCTCCTCAAACGAGCGGGCGGGCGCATCTTTACCCTATGGAAGGACTCACGAAAATCGCGGACCTGGGCAAGCCCCGCGTCGTCATCGTCGGCGGCGGCTTTGGGGGCCTGGCCCTGGCCAAGTCGCTGGCCGACGCGCCGGTGCAGGTAGTACTCATCGACAAGCTGAACTACCACGCCTTTCAACCCCTACTCTACCAGGTGGCTACGGCGGGGCTCAATGCCGACAGCATCGTGTCGCCGTTTCGCAAAATCCTGACCGAACAGGAGAATTTTTACTTCCGCATGGCCGAGGTGCGGTCCATCGACGCCACGGCGCAGGTGGTGGAGACGTCCATTGGCCTGCTGCGCTTCGACTACCTGGTGCTGGCCACCGGCACTACCTCCAACTACTTTGGCGACAAGCAGATGGAGAAAAATTCCATCAGCCTCAAGAGCGTAACCGATGCCATTGAGCTGCGCAATACGCTGCTTTCCAACTTTGAGCAGGCCCTGCAAATCGGCGACGTGGAGCAGCTCAACAGCCTGCTCGACTTCGTAATCGTGGGCGGCGGCCCTACCGGCGTCGAAATGGCCGGCGCGCTGAGCGAGCTGCGGGCCCACGTGTTTCCGCGCGACTACCGCGAGCTCGACCTCAAGCAGATGGATATTCACCTCATCCAGAGCGGGCCGGTGCTGCTCAAGGGCATGTCGGCCGAGGCCTCGGCGCACGCGCTCAAGTACCTGGAGGAGCTGGGCGTGCGGGTGTGGCTCGACAACCGCGTAACGTCGTACGACGGCTACACCGTGACGCTGAAAAGCGGTGAGCAGCTCATCACGCGCACGCTCATTTGGGCGGCGGGCGTCACGGGAGCGCCCGTAGCCGGCCTCGACCCGGCCGCGCTCCTCAAGTCGAACCGCTACCAGGTCAATGAGTTCAACCAGGTGGCGGGCTACGACCACGTATTTGCCATCGGCGACATTGCCCAGATGGCCACGCCCGCCTACCCCGAGGGCCACCCGCAGGTGGCGCAGCCGGCCATTCAGCAGGGCGAGCAGCTGGGCGCCAACCTCAAGCGGGTGCTTAGCCAACAACCCATGCGGCCCTTCCGCTACGACGATAAGGGCACGATGGCTACCATCGGCCGGCACCGCGCGGTGGGTGATATTCAGCTCTTTGGCAAGCAGTACCACATCACGGGCTGGCTGGGCTGGCTGGCCTGGAGCTTCGTGCACGTGCTGGCGCTGGTGAGCTTCCGCAACCGCCTGGCCGTGTTCCTGGCCTGGGGCTGGAACTACCTCACCCAGGACAAGGGGATGCGCTACATCATCGGCAAGGCCAAGGCACCGATTAAGGAAAGAGAGGTTGATGTGAAGGCCATCGTCTGACGATTGCGCGGCTTTGGGGCCGGCTCTACGCCTTGGGTACCAGCTAGTCACAAAATAGAGAATACCTGCGCGCTGCCTTCCGGCTAAAAAATATTTTTTAGCCGGAAGGCAGCGCGGCTTTTACACACATACTCAATCAGTAACGAGCGAAGTTTACCACCGACTTACTATATACCAAGTCTGGGCCTGCGGCAATCTCAATTGGTTTAAAGAAATTCGTCCTTTACTTCAATTCGATATCCAGTATAACACGGGTTCATTTAAATAAAAATTAGATAAATTTTATTTAAGTAAACACAAATACAACCGCTACTCCTATTCTTAAGCGCAGCAACGTTACGTTCTCCGGGGCTACCAGGGTAGTACCAATCATTGTATTCCTGCACGGCCTCGGCTCGGACCAGAGTTGCTGGCTGCTGCTGGCGCCAGCCTTTGAGGACCGCTATAAAGTAGTGCTGCTTGACCTGGTGGGCGCCGGCCAATCGGATGCCAGCGCCTACGATTAGGCCAAATATGGCTCCCTGCGGGCGCACGCCGACGACCTGCTGGCCGTGCTGCGCGAGCTGAATGTGTACAACGTAGTATTCGTGGGTCACTCGGTTAGCTCGATTATCGGCATCCTGGCGGCCATTAAGGAGCCGGCCCGGTTTGGGCGGCTGGTGCTGCTGGCGCCCTCGCCGCGCTTCGTGAATGAGGGCGGCTACGCCGGCGGCTTCGAGAAAAACGACATCAGCGAGCTGCTTACGGCGATGGAGCAGGACTATACAGGCTGGGCCGCGGGCATGGCCCCGGTGATGATGGGCAAGCAGAGCCATTCATTGATTATGGAGCTGGCCAACAGCTTTCTGCAAACTAACCCGGCCATCGCGCGGCACTTCGCGCGCGTCACGTTCTTTGCCGACCACCGCGAGGATTTGCCACTGCTCGCTATCCCCGTGCTGCTACTGCAATGCGCCCACGACGTGATTGCGCCGCTGGCGGTGGGCACTTACCTGCACGAGCACCTGCCCGGCAGCCAGCTGGTGGTCATCGACACGCCCGGCCACTGCGCCCACCTCACGGCCCCGGCCCAGACGCTAAACGAGACAGAGGATTTTCTACATCGCCAAGCTGGTCGCCTACTAGACGCAGGCCGAAACCCGGCCGGGTGGCCGCCGTTCAGCCAGCCCTACCCCCTTGTTTCCGCGCCATGTCAACGCTCTCCGGCACGCTCACCATTCTCTCGGCCATGTTTACGCCGGCGATACTGGTGTCGGCGTGCGGCTCGCTCATTCTCACCACTTCGCAGCGGCTCAGCCGCAGCCTTGACCGGCAGCGCGAGGTGGCCCAGCTACTGCGCCAGAATCAGCGGCAGGCGGCCACCGCTACCCCCGACCCGGCCGAGCACGGGCACCTCACGCAGCAGCTGCGGTTTGCTATTCGGCGGGCACGGCTGCTGCAACAGGCCATGACCAGCCTGCATCTCACGCTGAGCATTTTCATTGGCAGCATCTTCACCATCGGCGTGTTTGAGCTGCTGAATAGCTCCAAAGCCTGGATTATCGCCGCGCTGAGCGTGCCCGGGGCCATGCTGCTGCTCTACGCCAGCGTGCTGCTGATACGTGAGTCGAACCTGGCCCACGCCGACGTAGCCGAGGAAACGGCCTACCTCACTCAATTTACCCAAGCCGACCAGGAGCAGCTTTCATAAAAACAGGCGCTGAAAAAGGAAGAGAGATGACCCCACGGGGCTAGAGCGCCGGCGGCAAGGCTCCTACCTGGTGAAACATTCCAAACCAGTCTTCGAGGTGCCAGGTGTGAGTGAGGCGACCGTTTTCGAGGTGATGAAACTCGTGCAGCGCGATGCGCACGGGCTGATTGGTGGCCGGAATGCCGAACCATTCGCCCCGGTGCGTGCCCCGGATTTCGGCCCGTACTGCTGCCCGGCCGGCCGAACCCATAATTTCGTGAATGACGATTTCCAGGTCGGGAAAGGCTTGGGTAAAGGCCCCCATCATGGGTTTGATGCCCTCCGGCCCCGGACCCTGGCCCGGCCCGAGCGGAATATCCTGCCAGTCGGCCACCACGACCTCGTTCAGCAGGTGGGCGTTGCCGGCGCTGAAAGACCGGTAGAATTGATGAATCGCATGCAGCTCGGCTTCGGAAAGCGGGGTGAGCGGGGTGGTTTCAGTTGCCATAAAATGTTGATTGATTGGGTGAATAGGGAAAATAGTAAGTCAGGCGGGTCGGCTACGCCTGCTTCAGCTCGCGCATGAAGGCGGCGAAGGCCGGCTGAAACTGCCGGAACAACGGCTGGTGCTGCTGAGCCAGTAGCACTTCCGAAAAAAGCTTCAGGCCCAGGCCAAACTCGGCGGCTTGCTCGGGCGTGTCAAAAAGGTTTTTGGCTTGCAGCCGGTCGATGATGGTGAATAGCTCGTCGTGGTTTTCGATGGTCAGCCGCAGCGGCTCGCGGGTAGCTGCCTCGCCGCTGGCCAGCCGTTGCGGCTCCAGGGTTAGCTGGTAGGTATTGGCGCGTTTAGCCATCTGGCGGGGGTTGGGGGGTTGAATGCGCGGCGTTAGTAAATCGAGCCGCCGTTCACGGCCAGGTGCTGGCCGTGAACAAAAGCGCCCTCGGCCGAAGCCAGAAAGGCCACCGCGTTGGCGACATCGGCCGGGGTACCGAGCCGGCTGAGCGGGCTGCCGGCTATCATGCGCTTTTTCACGTCGGCGGGCTGGTTGGTGATGATGCCGGCATTGTCGATGATGCCGGGCATCACGGAATTGACCGTTATCTGCCGGTGGCCCAATTCCTTCGCCAATACCTCGACAAATAATTTGGGAGCCGCTTTGCTGGCCGCGTAAATGGCCGCGCCGGGGTCGGGGTGCATGCTCATCGTGGAGGAGATGAGAATCAGCCGGCCGCCGTCGGTCAGGTGCCGGGCGGCCTGTTGCAACACGAAAAACGTGCCTTTCACATTCAGCCCAAACACCTGGTCGAACTGCGCTTCGGTGGAGTCCAGCACCGGCGTTTCGACCAGCTGAATGCCCGCGTTGGCCACCACGATGTCGAGCCGGCCAAAATGCGCCAGCGTCCCGGCATACAGCTTTTCAATGGCGGCCGGGCTGGCTACGTCGGCTTGCAGCAGCAGGTAGTCGGGGCCGTACTGCCGCATCGCCTGCCGGGTGGCCTCGGTCGCGGCATTATCGTTCAGGTAGTTCAGCACCACTTTTACCCCGAGCGACGCGAGCTTTTCAGCAATGCCCCGCCCGATGCCCGCGGTGGCCCCCGTCACGAGGGCAATTTTTCCGTTTAATCCAGTGTGCATGATTCGCGCTGACTAAGTGGCCCTACGCCGCCGGAACCGCGATGTGAATGCTAGCCAGGGCTTTTTCAAAAGCCGTGTCCTGCACGCCGGGAATGGCCGTGCCCTCCACCCGCACCACGTTCAGGTCGGTGATGCCGATGAAGCCGAGCACCGTTTGCAGGTACGGCACCACGAAGTCGTAGGGCTTCATGAAGCCTTCAGAGTAAACAGCGCCGCTAGCCACGGCCACGTACGCCTGCTTGCCCGTTACCAGCCCGACCGGCTGATTATCAACGTACTTAAACGTAATGCCGGCCCGCACTACGTGGTCAATCCAGGCTTTGAGGGTAGAAGGGATGCCAAAGTTGTAGAGCGGTGCCCCGATAACGATAATGTCGGCCTGCATCACTTCGGCAATGGCCTCGTCGGAGTGCCTGGCGGCAACCTGCTGCGCCGGCGTGCGTTGCGCGGCCGGCGTGTAGAACGATTGCAGCTGGGCTTCTTCCAGGTGGGGGAAGGGGTCGGTGGCGAGGTCGCGCACCTGCACCGTGCTGCCGGGGTAAGCGGCTCGCAGACGCTCGATAATGCCGTTGCCGAGCTTAATGCTGTCGGACGCCGCCTTGCGCGGACTAGAAATGATATGAAGAATGTGCATGACGAAAGAAGGGCGGCCCGAGGGCCGGGACTGAGGGAATGGAGAAGACGGGTGGCACCCCGCGTTAGCTAAATGATGACTCAAATCTCCACCTAAGTAGTAGCTTTGGCAAGTAGCTACTAAATTGTAGCCTAGTATCCAAAACGAAACCATTGGCTCTAACCATGAATAAGCCCACTTCCAGCAACGCCCTAAACCTGGAATCGTTGCTCCTCACCTGCCCCATGCTGTACGGAATGCAGCGCCTGAGCGGCCGCTACAAAGTGGCGCTGCTCTGGCACATTCACCAGGGCACCGCCCGCTTCGGGCTGCTGCGCAAGGCCCTGCACCCCGTCACGACTAAAATGCTGAGCCAGCAGCTGCGCGAGCTGGAAACCGACGGCCTGCTAAGCCGTACCATCTACCCCGAAATGCCCCCCCGCGTCGAATACGCCCTACTTCCCGAAGCCGAAACCCTGCTAGGCGTGCTCGAAGGGCTGCGCCACTGGGGCGAGCGCCTGAAGCAGCAGGCTATTGACCAACTGGTGAGTAATGGGTAGTGAATAGTGGGGCGTCGGCTGTCATGGCGAGCAACGCTCCATTACTCATTAGACTTGCACTAAATTGAAAATCAGCATATTATACAATAAAGCACTAACTAACAGGCTGTTGTATTATTTTTGTAAAATAGAATCATCTT
>JAABUN010006124.1_pt1 | contig 14162 bp, 15 predicted proteins | sample 5559311 | NCBI WGS metagenome assembly JAABUN01 (sample SAMN10711877, study PRJNA513370) | rock metagenome | isolation source: Antarctica rocks | place: Antarctica: Victoria Land, Siegfried Peak sud | reverse complement strand
TGCTCTTCGTGCCGCCGGCTTTTGCGAAAGCAGCTGTGGTGGAAGCGGTCGACGCGGGCATCGGGCTCGCCGTCGTCATCACCGAAGGCATCCCGGTGCAGGACAGCGCCTGGTTCTGGCAGTACAGCCAGGGCAAGGGCACTCGCATCATCGGCCCGAACTGCCCCGGCCTGATCAGCCCCGGCAAGAGCAACGCCGGCATCATCCCGGCCACCATCGCACCGACCCCCGGCCGCATCGGCCTGGTCTCGAAATCGGGCACGCTGACCTACCAGATGATGTACGAGCTGCGGGAGTTCGGCTTCTCGACCGCCATCGGCATCGGCGGCGACCCGGTCATCGGCACCACCCACATCGACGCCCTGGAGGCCTTCGAGGCCGACCCGGAGACCGACGCGATCGTGATGATCGGCGAGATCGGCGGCGACGCCGAGGAGCGGGCCGCTGACTACATCGCGGCCAACGTCAGCAAGCCGGTCGTCGGCTACGTCGCGGGCTTCACCGCCCCCGAGGGCAAGACGATGGGCCACGCCGGCGCGATTGTGTCTGGCAGCTCCGGCACCGCGCAGGCCAAGCAGGAAGCCCTCGAGGCCGCCGGTGTGAAGGTCGGCAAGACGCCGTCCGCCACCGCCGAGCTGATGCGCGGCATCATGAAGGACCTGCAGACGTAGCAGGCCGCGGTGCTACGGTCCCGCCGCCCGAGTTCCGGGCACCGGACGGAGGACCATGACGCACCCCGGCTACGGCACGCCCGACCGCTTCTTCGTCCAGATCATGGGCAACGAGTCGGGGCCGGTCTCGCCGACTGACCTGCGCGACATGGTGGGCGTCGGTCAGGTCACGCCGGACACCCCGATCCGCGCTGACGGCGGCCAGTGGTTCCCTGCGAGCCAGCTGCCGGGCCTGTTCTCCACCAAGGGTTGGACCACCGCGCTGATCCTGTCGGTCCTGGTCGGGAGCTTCGGCGTCGACCGCTTCTACCTCGGCTACACCGGCCTCGGCATCCTGAAGCTGGTCACCTTCGGCGGCTGCGGCATCTGGAGCATCGTCGACATCATCCTGCTCGCGACCCGCAAGCTCCCGGACTCGGACGGCCTGCCGCTCGCGAGCTGACGGTGGCTTCTCCCGCGCAAGAGGCGGTGCTGCGGCAGCGGATCTCACTGCTGATGCTCGGCGCCGCGGTCCTGGTCCCGGTGTCCCGCGTCGATGCCGGACCTGCTCTGTGTCCTGTACGACGCGCCATCGGCCGGCCGTGCCCCGGGTGCGGCGCGACCCGCTCGCTCGTGCGTCTGGTGCACGGCGACCTGCACGGCGCGGTGACCGCGCACCCGCTCGGACCAGGCCTGGGCGGGCTGCTGCTGGCCTGGACCGTCACCGGCGCCCGCTCGGCCGGGACGCCGCTCGACCCGGCCCGCTGGCGGCCCCGGCCCGCGATCCTCGCCGTGGCTGGGCTGGTCTGGGCGGGTTGGGCCGTGCACCGCGCCACCGGCTGACCCGCAGGTCAAGCCGTCGCGATCCTCCCGGCGAGCCGTCCCGGCTGATCCCGGACTCCCTGGGACAGTCGGGACAGCCATGACCGAGACGCTGAACCGCCCCCCACGCCCGTCGCCGGCGCCGCGCCGCCGCCCGGCGCCCGAGCAGGCTGCCCGCAACGCGCTCGGCACCGGCGCCGCCGCAGCGCTGTGGTCGGCCGCCGGCGGTCTGCTCTGCCTGGCCCTGCCGGTCCTGGTCGTCTGGGCCGTCGACAGCCGTTCCGGCGTCGCGGCCGCAGAGGCGCTGCGCAGCGCCGGCCGCCTGTGGCTCGTCGCGCACGGCGCCTCGCTCGACGTCCCCGGCGGCCGGTTCGCGCTGACGCCGCTCGGCCTGCTGCTGCTGCCGCTGGCGTTGCTCGTGCGCTTCGCCGCCTCGGCTGCCCGCGAAGCCCGTCCGACCGGTGTCGGGCCGGCGGCGCGGCTCGCGCTGTGCGTGGCCGGTCCTTACTCAGGGTTGGCGCTGGTGGTGGCGGCGCTCTCTTCGAGCCCCGACGTGCACGTGTCACCCGTGCAGTCGCTGGTCGGCGGCTTCGCCGTCGGCGCCGTCGGTGCCGGCATCGGCGTCCTGCGCCCGGGCCGGCTGTGGCGCGCCGCGTGGCACGCGCTGCCCCCGCGCACCCGCCGGCTCACGACCGCGAGCGCCGGAGCGATCACCGTTCTGGTCGGTGCCGGGGCGCTGCTGGTCACCGGCTCGCTCGTCGCGCACTTCCCGCGGGCCGCTGAGCTCGCAGGCGTGTCCGACCCGGGCCCGGTGGGCGGCGCGGCCCTGCTGCTGGCCTGCCTCGCGCTGGCGCCGAACGCCGTCATCTGGGCCGTCTGCTGGCTGGCCGGCCCCGGCTTCGCCGTCGGTGTCGGGACTGCGGTGAGCCCGTTCGGGCACGAGCTCGGACCGGTGCCGGCGGTGCCGCTGCTGGCAGCCCTGCCCGGCGGGGGAGTCCCGGAGTGGACGGCGGTCCTCGTGCTGGCCGTGCCGCTGCTGGCCGGCGCCCTGGCCGGTTGCGGTGTTGCCTCCACGCTGGCAGCCGGCGACGCGTCGCCCTCCTGGCGCCGCACGGTCGCCGAGGCCGCTCCCGTGGGGCCGGCCTGCGGGCTGGTCGTCGGGCTGCTGGCCTGGATGTCCGGCGGGGCGGTCGGCGGCGAGCGCCTGGTCGAGGTGGGGCCGTCGCCGTGGTCGGTGGCGCTGGCCGTCACCGCCTGTGTGGGCATCGGCGCGGTGATCGGCGCGCTGGTGCGCCGCGCGCGGCTGATCCAGTAGGGCCCTACAGCAGGCGGTGCAGCTGCCACGCCTGACTGGCCAGCAGGGCGACAGCCAGCGCGCTGAGCCGGGCGCGCCGCAGACTTCTGGGGGCGAGGCGGCCCGCCAGCCCTGGCCCGAGCCGCGGCCACAGCACCCACAGCGGAGCCCCGAGCACCACCAGCGGCGAGGCCTGCAGCGCGGCCAGCAGGTCGCCGCGGCCGAGCTGCACCATCGCCGTCGTCCCGCCGCAGAAGGGGCACGGGACTCCCGTCAGCCCCCGCAGCAGGCACAGCGTCGGCGGCCGCCACGGCAGCACGAGCGCGCTCAGCAGGAGGGCGGCGAGCAGCAGGGCCGCCGCCCTCCGACTCGGCGTGTGCAGCGTCGGAGTCAGGGGGAGGTGCTCGTCGACAGCGCGGCGCCGAACACCAGGATGCCGAGCAGAATGCTGACCGCGCCAATGACGATGCCGGCCGTCGCAAGTCCGTTGCCGGACTGGCCGGTCTTCTTGATCTGCCCCTTCGCGACGAAGCCCAGGATGATCCCGAGCGGGCTGCACAGAAGGGACGTCACGAGCGCCGCGATGGCCATGCCGTTCGTGCCCTGCTGGGCCTGGGCGTACGGCTGCTGGCCGTACGCGGGCTGGCCGTACGCGGGCTGGCCGTACGCGGGCTGGCCGTAGCCCGGTGGCTGCTGGCCGTAGCCGGGCGACGGCGGGGGCTGCTGACCGCTCTGCTGGCGCGACGGATCGTCGCCGGGTGTCGCGAACGGGTCCTGCGGTGTGCTCATGGGGGTCCTCCCGAAGGGCAGCGGGACGCTGCGCGGTCGACGGACGGTCGCCGCCTGGGCGCACCCTCTACCCCGCGGCTACCTGAGGACAAGCGGAGACACACCCCACCTTCCGCGCGGAGCGCCGCCGGTAGGGTCGCCGCGTCGTGCCGCGCCCCGTTGGAGGAGTCCTGACCGCCCGCCTGGTCGTGCTGGCCTCCGGCACCGGCAGCACCCTGCAGGCGCTGCTCGATGCCACAGCAGACCCGGCGTACGGCGCGCAGGTCGTCGCCGTCGGCACGGATCGCCCGGGCGTCCAAGCGCTGGAGCGGGCAGCGCGGGCCGGCGTCCCGTCCTTCACCCTGCGGGTGGCGGACTTCCGGGACCGGGCCGGGTGGGACGCGGCCCTGGCCGAGGCGGTCGCGGCGTTCGAGCCCGATGTGGTCGTCCTGGCCGGCTTCATGAAGCTTGCGGGGGAGGCGTTCCTCGCCCGCTTCGGCGGGCGGTGCGTGAACACCCATCCCGCCCTCCTGCCGAGCTTTCCGGGTATGCACGGCGCTCGCGACGCCCTGGCGTACGGCGTCAAGGTCACCGGCTGCACCCTTTTCGTGGTCGACGCCGGCGTTGACACCGGCCCGATCGTCGACCAGCGCGCAGTCTCGGTCCTCGACGAGGACGACGAGGGCACGCTGCACGAACGGATCAAGGTCGCCGAGCGCGAGTTACTGGTGGAAACCGTCGGGCGCATGTGCCGGGACGGATGGCGTATCGAGGGAAGGAAGGTGAGGTTCGGATGACCCGCACCGCCGTGCGCAGAGCGCTCGTCAGCGTCTACGACAAGACCGGGCTGGAGGAGCTCGGCAAGGGGCTGGCCGCCGCGGGGGTCGAGATCGTGTCGACCGGCTCCACGGCCGCGAGGCTCCGGGAGGCCGGCCTCGACGTCACCGCCGTCGACGAGCTGACCGGCTTCCCCGAGTGCCTGGACGGTCGGGTCAAGACGCTGCACCCCAAGGTGCACGCGGGGATCCTGGCCGACCTGCGGCTGACCGACCACATCGCCCAGCTCGAGCAGCTGGGCATCGAGCCCTTCGAGCTCGTGGTCGTGAACCTCTACCCGTTCACGCAGACAGTGGAGTCCGGCGCCGCGCCGGACGAGTGCGTCGAGCAGATCGACATCGGCGGCCCGACGATGGTGCGCTCCGCGGCGAAGAACCACCCGTCGGTCGCCGTCGTCGTGAGCCCGTCGTCGTACGACGAGGTGCTGGCGGCAGTCGCCGACGGCGGCACGACGCTCGAGCAGCGGCAGGCCCTCGCGGTGCAGGCCTTCCGGCACACCGCGGCGTACGACATCGCGGTCGCGAGCTGGATGGGCAACGTGCTCGCGCCCGACGGCGATCCCTGGCCGGGCTGGGCCGCCGCGTCGTGGACCCGCGCCGACGTGCTGCGGTACGGCGAGAACCCGCATCAGGCAGCCGCCCTCTACGTCGACGAGCACCTCGGGGGCGGGCTCGCGGCGGCGCAGCAGCTGCACGGGCCGGCACTGTCGTACAACAACTACCTCGACACCGACGCCGCGCGGCGGGCGGCGTACGACTTCGACGAGCCGTGCGTCGCGATCATCAAGCACGCCAACCCGTGCGGCATCGCGATTGCCACGGAAGACGTCGCTGATCCCATCTCGCTGGCGCACCGCAAGGCGCACGCCTGCGACCCGCTGTCGGCGTACGGCGGCGTCATCGCGGTCAACCGGACGGTCACGCGCGCGCTCGCGGAGCAGATGTCCGGCGTCCTGACGGAGGTGATCTGCGCGCCGGGCTACGAACCCGAGGCGCTGGAGCTGTTCCGCGACAAGAAGAAGCTGCGCGTGCTCCAGGCTGCCGATGCTGTCAGGGGCGGGACCGAGTGGCGCGCGATCAGCGGCGGCGTCCTCATGCAGGGCCGCGATGCCGTCGATGCGCTGGGCGACGACCCCGCCACCTGGACGCTCGCGACGGGACCGGCGGCTTCACCCGAGGTCCTGTCCGACCTCGAGTTCGCCTGGCGCGCCTGCCGCGCCGTGAAGTCGAACGCGATCCTGCTCGCCTCCGGGGGCGCGACCGTCGGCGTCGGCATGGGCCAGGTCAACCGCGTCGACGCCGCCAAGCTGGCCGTCACCCGGGCGGGGGAGCGCGCGGCCGGCGCGGTCGCCGCCTCCGATGCGTTCTTCCCTTTCGCCGACGGGCTGCAGGTGCTGCTCGAGGCGGGCGTGCGCGCGGTCGTGCAGCCGGGGGGCTCGGTGCGCGACCCGGAGGTGGTGGCTGCCGCAGAGGCGGCCGGTGTGACGCTCTACTTCACGGGTACGCGGCACTTCGCCCACTGAGCCGGCAAGGATATTGTGCTCGACCTGTCGCGGGAGACGCTGGAGAGCAGGACGTTTCCTGGTGAGCGGCTGGTCGGTGCCGACCTCAGCGAGGCGGTCCTCACCCGCGTCGTCTTCGAGGACTGCGACCTGTCGGGGGCCGAGCTGACCAGCGCGGTGCTGGACACGTGTGCGTTCCTCGGCTGCCGGATGGAGCGGGTGCGCTTGTTCGGGTCCACGCTGCGCGGCTGCAAGCTCACCGGCTCGACGTTCCTGCGCGCAGCGCTGCGGCCGCTGACGGTGGAAGGCGGGGACTGGTCCTACGTCTCCCTGCGGGCGGCCGACCTGCGTGGCGTTGCCCTTGTCGGGCTCGGGCTCGCGGAGGTCGATCTCAGCGACGCGGACCTGTCCGGCTGCGACCTGTCAGGTGCGGACCTGTCGCGGGCGCGGCTGCGCGGGGTGAGGCTGCGGGGTGCTGACCTGCGCGGCGCGAAGCTCGACGGTTGCGACGTCGACGGCGTCGACTGGACCGACGTGCGGCTCGATCTCGCGCAGGCGGTGCTGCTGGCCCGGGCCCAGGGGGCGATCGTGGACGAATGAGAGCCGCTACACCTGCCGGCGCGCCCAGACCGCCCACAGCGGGTCGTGCCGCCAGGTGGCTACCAGCCGCTGCTCGACCACGGTCTCGTCGAAGCCGCCGGCCAGGCGGTGGTACTCCGCGACGACGCGCGGCCGGTCCCGCTCCGGCACCGACAGCCAGCCCTGCACCGCCTTGCTGGGAAAGCAGCGGTTGGAGAAGCTGCACACCGACAGCCCGCCGGGGCGCAGCACCCGCGCCACCTCGGCCAGCACCTCGACGGGGTGCACCAGATAGTCCACCGACACGCAGTTGAGGACAGCGTCGAAGGCCTTGTCGGGGAACGGCAGCACCGGCGCGGCGTTGAGGTCGTGCACCACCCGTGCATCGGCCAACGGGTTGGCTTCCAGCTCGACGGTGTTCATCCCGAGGACGGTGAGCGACCGCGGCTTCGCCCGCAGGTGCGACACCCAGCTGCTCATCAGGTCGAGCACGTCCCCGTCGACGGCGAGCTCCTCGTACAGCGCGCCGACGCCGTCGACCGCCCGGTCGTCGATGTGCGTGACCAGGCGCGGGGCGGCGTAGAAGTGCGCGTCCGGCGAGGGGTCGACGCGGTCGAAGAAGCCAGCTGGGAACGAGGTGCTCATGACCAGTAGGTTGCACCGGTGACCGCCCGCCTGCTGCCTGGAGCCCCTGTCGCGGAGGCCGTGCTGGCCGACCTGCGCCCCCGCATCGCCCGACTGGTTGAGGCAGGTCACCGGCCGGGCCTCGGGACGATCCTGGTCGGCGGCGACAGCGCCAGCGGGGGCTACGTCAACATGAAGATGGCCAAGGCCGAGGAGCTCGGCCTGACCAGCCCCCACCTCCACCTCGGCGACGACGCGACGCAGGCTGACGTCGTCGCCGCGATCCGGCAGATGAACGACGACCCAGCCGTCGACGCGATGCTCGTGCAGCACCCGACGCCGAAGCAGATCGACTTCGAGGCAGCACTTCTGGAGATGGACCCCGACAAGGACGTCGACGGGCTGCACCCGGTCAACATGGGCCGCCTCGCCCTGGGCATGGCCGGCCCGGTTCCCTGCACGCCCGCCGGCATCGAGGCGCTGCTCGCTCACCACGGCATCCCGGTCGCGGGCCAGGAGGTCTGCGTCCTCGGCCGCGGTACCACGCTGGGCCGGCCGCTGTCGCTGCTGCTCACCCAGAAGCGCCCGACCGCCAACGCCGCCGTCACCGTGGTGCATACCGGGGTGTCGGACTGGGACCGCTACACGCGCCGGGCGGCGATCGTCGTGGCGGCGGTCGGCGTGCCGGGCATCCTGCGGCCCGAGCACATCAGCCCCGGCGCGACCATCGTCGGAGGCGGCGTGCGCTACGAGGGCAAGAGGCTGCTGCCTGACGTCGACGAGGCCTGCAACGAGGTTGCCGGCGCCATCACGCCGCGGGTCGGCGGGGTCGGCCCGACGACGGTGGCGATGCTGTTCAAGAACTGCGTGGAGGCCGCCGAGCGGCGCATGGCACTGGCCTAGCCGGCGCGGCGGATGGAGTCCTCGACGTCCGCGGGCAGCGGTCGTACGACGCCCGAGCTGATGACCTCGTTGGCCAGCCGGGCCCGGCGGTTGACGCCCTCCGGGATCCGGAACTTCACGTAGAGCCGCAGCAGGTGCTGCTTGACGGCCGCCTCGGTGACCACGAGCTCCTCGGCGACATCGCGGGCCGTGGCAGGCGCGACAAAGGCGTCCTGCTGGAGCGCCGGCCGGCACAGCGAGGTCAGCACCTCGCACTCGCGGCGGGTCAGATCGGGCGCCGACATGCGACGCAGCTCGGCGGTGTCGTCAGCCAGGTCGGCCGACAGGCCGGTGACGCGGGTCCGGCAAGTCCCGAACGACAGCACGTCGCCCTCCGACAGCAGGCGGCGCCCGACGGGGCGGCCGTTGACCCGCGTGCCGTTGGTCGACAGGCCCAGGTCACTGACGTAGATGTGCTCGCCGCGCCGGACCAGCTCGGCGTGCAGCCGGGACACGCTCGGGTCGTCCAGCGCGATGTCGACCCCGCACCCGCGCCCGACCGTGGTGAGCTCCGCAGTCAGCTCGAAGCTCTCGCCGCTGTCCTCGAGGCGGAGCTGGGGCGTCTGCACGGTGGGGGTCCTCCGGGTCGAGACGGCGTGGTCGGGGTCAGGACAAGGTGCCGTCCGGCTCCACGAGGGCTACCCGGGTTGAGGTGCGGTACACGCGGCGGCCGCCGACCGCAACCCCGCTGCCGCCCTCGATACGATGCGGTGACAGCCTCGACGGACGGAGCGGCCCCATGCGCGTCGACCCTGCAGCGAAGGCGCCGGCATGACCCAGCTGCCTGCGGTCGCTGTGCTGCTGCTGGCAGCGGTCGGGCTGCTGCTCGTGGCCGTCGTCGACTGGCAGGTGGGCGCGCTGGTCTTCGGCCTGGCGCTGCTCGGCGCCGCCGGGCTGCGCCTGACGCTGACCACCCGGTCCGCCGGCTGGCTGGCCGTGCGAACCCGCGGCTTGGACGCTGCACTGCTTCTGACGCTCGGCTTCGCCGTCGTCCTGCTCGCGAACACGATCCCGCGCCCTTGACGTGCCGCTGCCGGGCCTCCACCACGCGCCCGCCCCGGCGGTTCCGCACCGTGCTCCACCTCGTAGCCTGACGCCGCAGACGACATCCCCGACGAAGCGGAGTCCCGCCAAGATGCCCAGTCCCGTGAACGTCACCGTCACCGGTGCCGCCGGTCAGATCGGCTACGCGCTGCTGTTCCGGATCGCCGCCGGCGGGCTGCTCGGCCCCGAGACGCCCGTCCGCCTGAGGCTGCTCGAGATCGAGCCGGCCCTCAAAGCCGCCGAGGGCACGGCGATGGAGCTCGACGACTGCGCCTTCCCGCTGCTGGAGGGCATCGACATCACGGCCGACGCCCGGCAGGCCTTCGACGGCGCCAACGTCGCGCTGCTCGTCGGCGCCCGACCCCGCACCGCGGGCATGGAGCGCGGCGACCTGCTGTCGGCCAACGGCGGCATCTTCAAGCCTCAGGGCGAGGCGCTCAACGCCGGCGCCGCGAGCGACATCCGGGTCCTGGTCGTCGGCAACCCGGCCAACACCAACGCCCTGATCGCCGCCTCGCACGCCCCCGACATCCCGGGCAGCCGCTTCACCGCGATGACCCGCCTGGACCACAACCGCGCGCTGTCCCAGCTGGCCAAGAAGACGGGCAGCAGCGTGAACGACATCCGCAAGCTTGCGATCTGGGGCAACCACTCCGCGACGCAGTACCCCGACTGGTCGAAGGCCACGATCTCCGGCAAGCCGGCCGAGCAGGTCGTCGGCGACCGCGGGTGGCTGGAGAGCACCTTCATCCCCACCGTCGCCAAGCGCGGCGCCGCCATCATCGAGGCCCGCGGCTCAAGCTCGGCAGCGTCGGCGGCCAACGCCGCGATCGACCACGTCTTCAGCTGGGTCAACGGCACGCCCGCCGACGACTGGACCTCCTCGGCGATCATGAGCGACGGCTCCTACGGCGTGCCCGAGGGGATCATCTCGAGCTTCCCGTGCATCAGCGAGGGGGGCGAGTGGAAGGTCGTCCAGGGCCTGGAGATCGACGAGTTCTCCCGCTCGAAGATCGACGCGTCGGTGGCAGAGCTAGTTGAGGAGCGCGACGCCGTGCGCGAGCTCGGCCTCCTCTGATGGCCAACCCCATGAAGATCATCTACACCTACACCGACGAGGCCCCGGCGCTCGCGACGCACTCGCTGCTGCCGATCCTGCAGGCCTACGCCGGCAAGGCGGGGGTCGACATCGAGACGCGCGACATCTCCCTCGCGGCGCGCGTCCTGGCGGCCTTCGAGCTGGCGCCCGACGCTCTGAGTGAGCTCGGCAATCTGGCGAAGACGCCGGAGGCGAACATCGTCAAGCTGCCCAACGTCAGCGCCTCGATCCCGCAGCTGAAGGCCGCAATCTCGGAGCTGCAGGCTGCGGGCTTCGCGATCCCGGACTATCCGGACAACCCCTCGACGGAGCAGGACAAGGCGGTCCGCGCCGCCTACGACGCGGTCAAGGGAAGCGCCGTCAACCCGGTCCTGCGCGAGGGCAACTCCGACCGCCGCGCTCCCGCGTCGGTGAAGGGCTTCGCGCGCAAGCACCCGCACTCGATGGGCGAATGGTCTCCGCAGTCGGCATCCCACGTCGCCACGATGGAAGACGGCGACTTCCGCCACTCCGAGACGTCCGTGACGCTGGACGAGGCAACGACGCTGAGGATCGAGCACGTGACCACCGACGGCAGCGTCACCGTGCTGAAGGAGTCGCTGAAGGTCCAGGAGGGCGAGATCGTCGATGCCGCGGTCATGCGCAAGGCGGCTCTCGAGGAGTTCCTGGCCCGGGAGATCGCTGACGCCAAGGACAAGGGCGTCCTGTTCTCGGTGCACCTGAAGGCCACGATGATGAAGGTTTCCGACCCGATCATCTTCGGCCACGTCGTGAAGCAGTTCTTCCCGTCCGTCTTCGAGCAGTACGGCACCGAGCTCGCCTCCGTCGGCGCGGACCCGAACGACGGCCTGGCCAGCGTGCTCAGCGCCCTGCAGAAGCTGCCCGCCGACACGCGCGAGGCCATCGAGAAGGCCATCGCTGCGACGCAGGAGAGCGGACCGGCGCTGGCGCAGGTCGACTCGAGCAAGGGCATCACCAACCTGCACGTGCCGAGCGACGTCATCATCGACGCCTCCATGCCGGCGGCGATCCGGACGTCGGGGCAGATGTGGAACGCCGACGACCAGCTGCAGGACACCAAGTACGTCATCCCGGATGCGTCCTACGCCGCGCTCTATGCCGAGACGCTGGCGTTCTGCCGCGAGCACGGCGCCTTCGATCCGTCCACGATGGGCACTACTCCGAACGTCGGGCTAATGGCGCAGAAGGCTGAGGAGTACGGCAGCCACGACAAGACCTTCGAGATCCCCGCTGCCGGCACCGTGCGCATCGTCGACGCCGCAGGGACCGAGCTGCTGACCCACGACGTGCAGGCCGGCGACCTCTGGCGTGCCTGCCAGACCAAGGACGCACCGATCCGCGACTGGGTGCAGCTCGCCGTCTCGCGCGCCCGCGCCAGCGGCGTCCCGGCGGTGTTCTGGCTGGACGAGACCCGCGCCCACGACGCCGAGGTGCTGAAGAAGGTCCGCGCCTGCCTGGGCGATAGCGACATCGAGGGACTGACCCTCGCGGTCATGGATGTCGCTGCGGCCACGCGGTTCACGCTGGACCGCGCCCGTCGCGGCGAGGACACCATCTCGGTGACCGGCAACGTGCTGCGCGACTACCTCACCGACCTGTTCCCGATCCTGGAGCTGGGCACCAGCGCAAAGATGCTCTCGATCGTCCCGCTGATGAACGGTGGCGGGCTGTTCGAGACCGGCGCCGGCGGCTCGGCCCCCAAGCACGTGCAGCAGCTGGTGAAGGAGAACCACCTGCGCTGGGACTCCCTGGGGGAGTTCCTCGCCCTGTCGGTGTCCTTCGAGTTCCTCGGCGAGAAGACCGACAACGCCCGCGCCGCACTGCTCGGGACAACCCTGGACTCAGCCACCGCCAGGCTGCTGGAGGCGGGCCGGTCCCCGTCGCGCAAGGTCGGTGAGCTCGACAACCGCGGCAGCCACTTCTACCTCGCCCTCTACTGGGCGCAGGCACTGGCCGAGCAGACCGACGACGCCGAGGCAGCCGAGCTGTTCGCGCCGCTGGCGCAGCGCTTGGCCGCGCAGGAGGAGACGATCGTCGGTGAGCTCGCGGCCGTCCAGGGTGAGCCCGTCGACCTGGGCGGCTACTACTACGTCGACAAGGACCGGACCGACGCGGTCATGCGCTCGAGCTCGACCTTCAACGCAGCGCTCGCTGAGTTCTAGCTGACCACTGGCCGCTTGCGAAGGCCGCGCGCCGCCTGGCGGCGTGCGGCCTTCGTGCTGTTCGCGGTGGCGGCCGGCACCAACGTCTCGACCCCGCTGCTGCTGCTCTACCGCGATGTCCTGGCCCTGTCGGGGCCCGAGGCGACGGTCATCTTCGGCGTCTACGCGGCGGGCCTGGCGCCGTCGCTGCTCGCCTCCGGCCCGCTGTCCGACCGGTACGGGCGGCGCACGCTCGTCCTGCCGTTCGCGGCGTTGGCCGGGGTGGCGTCGCTGCTGTTCGTCGTCGCCACCGACTCCTTCGCCCTGCTGCTGGTGGCCCGGTTCCTCCAGGGACTGGTGAGCGGGGCGGTTTTCACCGCGGCCAGTGCCTGGCTGACGGAGCTGTCGGCTGCCGAGGGGGAGGAGGCGGCGGGCGGGCGGCGGTCGGCCGTCGCGCTGGCGGGCGGCTTCTCGCTCGGGCCGCTGTTCGCCAGCCTCATCGCGGCTGCGCTGCCCGGGCCGCTGGTGCTGCCATACCTCGTCCACGCGGCGCTCGTGGTCGTCGCGCTGGTGACCGTGCTGCCGCTGCGCGAGACCGCCCCACGCCGCCGTCGGCAGGCGGGGGACCCCGCGCGCTCCCCGCTGGTGCCGCGTGGTGACCGGCTGCTCGCCATGACCGCGCTCGTGCCGGTCGCGGCCTGCGTCTACGCCTTCCCGGCCACGATCATCGCCGGTCTGCCGGTGCTGGTGGACCTGCCGGGCAGCGGCCTGGTGGCCACCGGTGTGCTGGCGGGGCTGACCCTCGGGGCCGGCGCCGTGGTGGCGCCGCTGCAGCGCCGGCTCGGCACCTGGACCGCCGTGGTGGCCAGCGGCTGCGGATGTCTCGGCTTCGGGTTGACGGCCGTGGCCGCAGGAACGAACACCGCGGCTGTCCTGGTGCCCGCCGGGCTGCTGCTCGGGGCCGGCAGCGGTTGGTCGCTCGCGGCGGGGCTCGCCCTGACCGGCCGGCTGGCGCCGCCGGAGCGCCGCGGGGCACTGACCGGCATCTTCTACACGGCGGCCTACACCGGCTTCGCCGCGCCGTTCCTGGTCACCAGCGCCGCGCTGCGCTTCGGCGACGCGCGCCCTCTGGTACTCGCGGCCCTGCTCACCGGCCTGCTTGCCTTGCGCCTGATCCCGGTGGCCCGGGCCGGCCGGCTGTAAAGCAACTGCCCCGCGAAGCGCCTGGACGGCGCCGCCGTAGGTCACGTGCAGGTGGCGCATATCCTGGGTTGTGTGGAACCTCCCTCCAGCCTGGCGTCTCCTGTCTTGCACGAGGGTGGGTGCACGCCGTGAGCGGCTTCGCCTTCGACAGCGCGCTCGTGCTGTTCTTCATCTTTCTCGGAGCCGTCTTCGCCGGGACAGAGATCGCGCTCGTCTCGTTGCGTGAAGGCCAGGTCAAGAGCCTGTCCACCCGCGGCAAGCGCGGAGAGCGGGTGGCCCGGCTGGCCAGCGACCCGAACCGCTTCCTCGCCGCCGTCCAGGTCGGTGTGACCCTGGCCGGCTTCGCCGCTTCCGCCTTCGGTGCGTCGACGCTGGCCAAGCAGGTCGCCCCGGTGCTGGTCGACGCCGGCCTCTCACAGGGCGTGGCCGACCCGCTGTCCTTCATCCTGCTCCTGGTGCTCATCACCTACCTCTCCCTGGTCTTCAGCGAGCTGGTCCCCAAGCGCATCGCGCTACAGCGAGCGGAGGGATGGGCGCTCATCTGGGCCGGCCCGCTGGACCGGCTGGCCACCGTCTTCCGGCCCGTCATCTGGCTGCTGTCGCGCAGCACCAACCTGGTGGTGCGGCTGTTTGGGAT
>JAABUN010006123.1_pt1 | contig 14163 bp, 13 predicted proteins | sample 5559311 | NCBI WGS metagenome assembly JAABUN01 (sample SAMN10711877, study PRJNA513370) | rock metagenome | isolation source: Antarctica rocks | place: Antarctica: Victoria Land, Siegfried Peak sud | reverse complement strand
CGATCGCCCCCCTGCTGGTCATCGCCACCGCCATCGCCGGGCTGGCGTTCGGCCAGGACGCGGTGCGCGGCGCCGTCGCCGACCAACTGCGCGGCCTGCTCGGCGACAGCGGCGCCGAGGCGGTGCAAGCGATGATCCGCGGCGCCGGCAACCTCACCTCGGGCAGCATCGCCGCCGTGATCGGCGTGGTGACGCTGCTGCTCACCGCCAGCGGCGTGTTCGGCGAGGTCCAGGCGGCGCTCAACGAGATCTGGAAGGCGCCGCCGCCGCCGCCATCCTCGATGGGCGGCGTCATGCGGCGCCTGGTCAAGGCTAGGGCCGCCAGCCTCGGCCTGGTGGCGGCGACCGGCTTCCTGCTGCTGGTCTCGCTGGTGGTCAGCACGGCGCTGACGGCGCTCGGCACCTGGGTCGGCGGGCTGCTGCCGGCGCAGGAGCGGCTGTTCGGCGCGCTGAACTTCGTCGTGTCGTTCGGCATGGTCACGGTGCTGTTCGCGGCGATCTACAAGATTCTGCCGGACCGCCGGCTGCGCTGGACCGACGTGATGGTGGGCGCGGTGGTGACCGCCTTCCTGTTCACCCTCGGCAAGACGCTGATCGGCTGGTATATCGGCGGCAGCGGCGTCGCCACCACCTATGGCGCGGCGGGGGCGCTGATGGTGGTGCTGCTGTGGGTGTTCTATTCCGCGCAGGTGTTCCTGCTGGGGGCGGAGTTCACCAAGGCCTGGGCAGGGCTGGCCGGCAACCCGGAGGCGATCGCCGCCGGGGCGCGGCCGGCCGTGGCGTTGCCGTCGCGCCGCGAACGCCGGCGGGAACGCCGCGAGGCCGCGGCAACGCCGGTCAAGACGGCCTTGCCGGCGGTGCCGCCCCGCTCGCCGCTGCTGCATGTGGCGAGCCTCGGCACCGTGCTGGTCGCGATGCTGCGCGGGCGGCGTTGAAGGACGTTGCGGCTATTCCGCGAGAAGTGGAAGCGGGTGCGGACTGTGGTGGGGGTAGGTCGGCCAGGAGATCGTGTAGGCGTCCGACTGGTCGCCCCAGCTTGTCCAGCCGGCACGTGGCCCCCTGGCGAAGAGCTCCAGGCGCGGGCCAGGGCTGCACGCCTCGATGACATCGTAGAGCTCGTCGGGCTTGCGGCTGTGCTCGCGCTTGCGGGTGGCGATCAGGTTGACCTGTCGGCGGCCGGCCGCCGCGGTCCGCGCATTCTTGCCGCGGACTCCGAAGAGGATTAGTTCCGTCACGTTGCGGAAGTAGAAACCGACCCCGCGGCCATCGGAACCGCCATCCTTCCGAATCTTGTGCCAGACAAGGTTGGACTTATAGGAAAAGCCCCATGCCTGCATCACCTGCAGGCCCTGCGGCAGCAAGGCGTTCGGCACCCAGAGGTAAAGATGCGCGGGCGTCGATGCGATGTCGGCCACCGGCAGGGACGCGATCTCGGCAACATCCATAGTGCCGTAACGACTGAGCCGGCGATGCTCCGGCGCCATCTTTCCGGTGCGGTTCTGGAACCGCCAGGGTGGATCAGCCAGCACCGTCCCGAATCTCATACCGCTGGTGGCGGCGCGAAAATTGGTGGCCATGTGCGGCTTCATGGAGTGGCCTTCCAGTCGATAACACAGGCAGGCGTGATCCCAACCGCCAGGACCGGGCATCCGCCATTGCGGCCGGCATTCAAGCGATAGAGCAGCTTCCCCATCCAGGTCGTGCTTGCGCCATACTTCTCATGGGTTGCGGGCGGCTGGCCATTCTTCTTCAATTCGACTGAGCCGTCTTTCCTGAGCGCGGGGCCGACGCCCCGGAACACGGCATCGAGCGAGGCGCTCCGCGTCAGCAGGACGCCCACATCGACGACCCCGCATTGCGCGAACGCATTGAAGGCATACAGATCACGGTCAAAGGTCTGGTTCTTGCTGTTCCACTCCAGATCGAACGCCACCTTGCCCTTCACGTAATCCACCTTGTGGCCATCGAGAAACTTCTCGCGGGTCAAACGCGCTTCTCTCTTTTCAAACAGTGGTTGGCCCTTTCGGCCAACCCCAACAGCCTCCCGCCAGATCTTGCGAATCACCAGGTCGCCCTGGATCGCCGTTTCGTGCCATCCAAGCGGTCGCAGGGTTCGGGAGATCAGTTTAGGGATCTCCGACTCGTTGCCACCTGCCGTCCGGATGATATCGGTCGTGATGCGGAAGTCGCGTAACGCCTGAAGGATTTCACCGAACTCCGTCCTGTGCGCGTCACCCAGTATGGCGATGGCGCTGCGATAGCTGATGAACTCGAAGCGCTCACGTAGATCCGGAGGGATTTTCGACTCGACCCAGGCGGCCGGATCCGCCGACTCATCAGGCTCGTCGGCAACCTGCTTCTCGCTTAGTTCCTCGATCAGATCGGTGGATGTCGTAGTGTCCTCTTCGATCAATGGGAACGGCTCCGATCCTTGCCTAAGTCTGGGAATTAGCGACTCGGGACTGCCAACGCTCCCGCAGCTATCCCAGACCACTTGCATGGCGGCAAGATCAACCCGCCTCCCGCACCACCTGCAGAACCGCATCCGCATAGCGTTCCAGCTTGGTGCGGCCGACGCCGGGGATCGCGGACAGTTCCTCCTCGTCCCCCGGCCGCTCCGCGGCGATCGCCGCCAGCGTGTCGTTCTGGAAGATGACGTAGGCCGGCACGCCCTGCGCCGCCGCCTCGCGCTTGCGCCATTCGCGCAGCGCGTCAAACAGCGGGTCGCCGGCCATGGCGGGAGCCGCGGCCCGCGCCGCGCGGTCGCGGGCGGCAGGCGACGCCGCCAGCGCCTCGCGCCGCAGCATCACCTTGGCCTCGCCCTTCAGGATCGGCCGGGCGGCGTCGGTCGGCACCAGTTCGCCGTGGTTCCCCACCGCCACGTCGAGCGCGCCCAGCGCCACCAACTGCCGCGCCACGTTGCGCCAGGCGGCATCCGACAGGTCCCGCCCGACGCCGAAGGTCGGCAGCCTGTCGTGGCCGAACTGCGCCACCTTCGGGGTGGCACGCCCGCGCAGCACGTCGACCAGGTGGGCCACGCCGAACCGCCGCCCGGTCCGCAGCACGACCGAGAGCAGCTTCTGCGCGGCGACGGTGCCGTCGAACAGCAGCGGTGGCGTGCGGCACACGTCGCAGGCGCCGCAGGCTTCCGGCCCATCCTCGCCGAAGCAGCGCAGCAGGATGCGGCGGCGGCAGGTGGCGGCCTCGGCGATCGAGACCATGGTCTCCAGCCGCGCCCGCTCGATGCGCTTCTGATCCTCGGGGGCCGGGCTTTCGGCGATGCGGTGGCGGGCCAGCGCGATGTCGCCGGCGCCGTACAGCAGCAGCGCCTGGGCCGGGGCGTCGTCACGGCCGGCGCGGCCGATCTCCTGATACCAGCTTTCGGGCGACCTCGGCAGATCCAGGTGCGCCACCCAGCGCACGTCGGGCCGGTCGATGCCCATGCCGAAGGCGATGGTCGCCGCCATGATGACGGCATCGCCGCGGGCGAAGCGGCGGTGCGCGTCGCGCTTGTCGGCCGGGTCCATCCCCGCGTGGAAGGCCAGCGCGTCGTGCCCTTCGGCGCGCAGCCAGGCCGCGGTGGCGTCGGTCTTGGCGCGGGTGCCGCAATAGACGATGCCGGCGCCGGTGCCGGCGCCGGTGCCGTCGCCGGCGGCCTTGATGAAGGCGCGCAACTGCGCCCGTTCCTGCTCCCGAGGGGCGGAACTAATAAAAATGTTGGGGCGGTCGAAGCCGCCGCGGAACACCGGGCTGTCGGCCAGGCCGAGCTGCGCCCGGATGTCCTCCACCGTGCGCGGGTCGGCGGTCGCGGTCAGCGCCAGGCGCGGCACCTCCGGGAAGCGCCCGGCCAGCACCGCGAGGCCGCGGTAATCGGTGCGGAAGTGGTGGCCCCACTGGCTGACGCAGTGCGCCTCGTCCACGGCGAACAGCGCGATGCGGCGCTCCGCCAGGCGGGACAGCGTGCCCTCCAGCACCAGGCGTTCGGGCGAGACGTACAGCAGCTTCACGTCGCCGCGCGCGAGATCCCGCCGGACCTCGCGGGCGGCGTCCTCCGGCAGGTCGGAATGCAGCGCGCTGGCGGCGACGCCCTGCTGGCGCATCGCCGCGACCTGGTCCTCCATCAGCGCGATCAGCGGCGAGACCACCACGCCGAGGCCGGGGCGGCACAGCGCCGGCACCTGGTAGCACAGCGACTTGCCGCCGCCGGTCGGCATCAGCACCAGGCCGGAGCCGCCGCCCATCACGTGATGGACGATCTCCTGCTGCCGGCCGCGGAAGGCCGGGTGGCCGAACACCCGGTGCAGCAGGGATTCCGGATCGGCGCCCTCGGTCGCCAGGGCCTGCTTCGTCTTGAGCGCCAGCGTGTCGGCCATCGGCGCATCATGCCACACCAGGCCATGGGCGTCTGCCTCGGCGGCGCGGAATGCCGCCGCGGCGGGTCAACTGCCGACGCTGATCTCGACCCGGCGGCTTTTGGTCGGGATCATCTCGAACAGCACCGGGCCGCGCGGGCTGATCCGGATGCGGCCCGTCGGAATGCCCTGCGCCACCAGCGTGTCGGCGACGTTGCGCGCCCGAGCGTCCGACAGCGCTTGGTTGAAGGCGCGGCTGCCGGCCGGCTCGGCAAAGCCCAGCACCTGGATCGGCGCGTCCGGGTTGGCCTTGGCCAGCGCCGCCGCATCGGCGACCACCGCCAGGCCGCTGGCGTCGAGGGCCGCGCTGTCCTCGGTGAAGAACACCACGCGGACCGGTTGCCGCGACAGGGCGGTGCGGCCGGCCGGTGCCTGGCAGGCGGCCAGGGTGAGCAGCGCGGGAACGGCAAGCAGGACGCGGCGGCGCATGGGCGGACTCCAAGTGTCGGGTGCGGCCGAGTGGTCCCGAGAATCCAGCCCTGCGTCAACCGGCGGATGCCGCGTCGGCAGGCCTGGGCAAGGCTGTCTCCGGCGCCCCGTCAGCCTCGGCGCCCGCCAGCCTCAGCGCCGGGTCCGCTCCGGCTCCGGCAGGCGGGTGTCCATGCCGCGGAAGCAGATCAGTGTGCGGGCCGCGCGCTCGGCCGGCGACTGCGCAAGCCAGTTGCGGAATTCGGCCAGCACCCTGGCGGTGATGGTGGCGATCCGGTGCCGGGCCGCCTCCTCGACCCCGAAGAACCGCAATTCCTCCAGTTCGCCGGAGCCGCGGATGGCGCCCGAGGCGGCCTCGGCCGGGGCGATCAGGAAGCGCGCGTTGAACCGCATGAACCGGTTGGGCGGCGTCACCGCGCGGCACAGGTAGTCCAGCGCGGCTAGGTCGGGCAGGACGCGATGCGCCTCGCCCCGGCCCACCTCATCCTGGCCCAGCCGAAGCCCGGTTTCCTCGAACAGTTCGCGGGCGGCGGCAACCCCCAGCGCCCGCGCCAGCGAGGCCGGCGCCGCCCGTTCGAGGCAGCAGCGGGTGGCCTCGGAAAGCTCGCTGGCGGCGCGGGCCCGATGGTCGCCGCGGTCCACCCGGCCGCCTGGGAAGACCAGCAAGTTCGGCATGAAGCGGTGCCTGGCGTGGCGCAGCCCCATCAGTACCTCGGCGCCGCTGGGTCCCTGGCGCCACAACACCAGGCTGGCGGCGTGCCGCGGCCGGACGGCGCGCGGCGCGGCCCGCCGTTCGGCCAGGGCGCCGCCGGGGTTGTCGTCGGTTGGCGATTCGTGGGGTGGCGCCGCATGGGGCGGCGCGTCGTCAGTCAAGCGCCAGGCCCCGAAGCCGTAGCCAGGTCCGCAGGCCGAAGCGTTCCGGCACGGCGAGCTGGCGGGCGCTGTTCTCGCTCCAGCGGCAGCCCGCCGGAAGCGGGCCGTGGATCTCCGGGTAGCGCGGCTTGCCTGGCGGGCGCAGCGCGTCGTAATCCGGCAGCGCCGCCGCCAGCCCGCTGTCGTAGTAGCGTTCGCGGTGCGCCACCACGGCCTGTGGCAGCCGCGGCGAGGGCTCGTTGCGCGCCGCCGGCCAGCCGAGCGTCAGCCCGGCCACCGGAAACACGCCGGGCGGCAGGCCGCAGAGCGGGCCGATCTTCTCCACGTGGTTCCGCACGTAGCTGATCGGGCAGGTGCCGAGTCCCGCCGCATCCGCCGCCAGGATCAGGTGCGCCATGGCGAGCGAGGCATCCGCCACCGCGTTCAGGAAGGTATCCACGTTGTCGTTGGCGTGGACCCGGCCATGGAGTTCGCAAATCCGCCGGCCGCGCCGGATGTCGCCGCAGAACAGCAGCAGCACCGGCGCCTCGGCGATCCACGGCATGGTGCCGATCCAGCCGGCGATGGCGGCGATGCTGTCCGGCGCCTGCAGCACGATGATGGAATACTGCTGCAGGTCGGACTTGCTCGGCGCCGACTGGGCCGCCGCCAGCAGCGTCCGCAGCAGCGGCTCCGCCACCGCATCCGGCCGGTAGCGGCGGGTCACCCGGCGGTCCAGAATCGCGGCGAGGCCGGGCGCGACCTCGTTCGGCGGGTCGAAAGGCAGGCTGCCGTAGCGGGCGCGGAGCAGGGCGGCGGGGTCATGGTCCATGCCGGCGATGGTCGCACCGCGCCGGCCGGCGGGGAAGGGTATCCGGCGACCGGGAAGGATATCCGCGACCGGCCTGGGCGGCGCGGCCTACTCGATCCGGATGTTGGCCGAGCGCACGATCTCGGTGAAGACCTCCCGCTGTTCCTTCAGATGCGTGGCGAAGGTGGCGGCGTCGCGGAAGTCGGGCTCGACGCCGACGCTGGCCAGCCGGTCGCGGACCTCGGCGATCGCCATGGCGCGGGCGGTCTCGGCGGCCAGGCGCTCGACGATCGGCCGCGGCACTCCGGCCGGCGCCATCAGGCCGAGCCAGGCGCCGGCATCGAAGCCCGCCAGGCTGCCGCCTGCCGTGGCGATCGGCGGCACGCCCGGCGCCAGCGCGCTGCCGCCGGCGAACGAGATGCCGAGCGCCCGCAGCGCCCCGGTGCGGACCAGCGGCCCGGTCGCCGCCACCGTCTCCAGCGCGTAGTCCACCTGGCCGGCGACGATGGCGGTCAGCGCCGGGACGCTGCCGGGGTAGGGGATGTGCAGCGAATCCAGCCCGGCGCGGCGGTTGAACCACTCGGCGATAAGGTGCGCCGTCGCGCCGTTGCCGGAGGAGGCGAAGGTGTATTTGCCCGGACTGGCCTTCACCAGCGCCACGAAGGCGGCGAGGTCGGCCGCCGGGAAGCCCGGTCGGACCACCAGCGTGTAGCCGGACCGGCCGATCATCGCGATCGGCGCCATGTCGCGTTCGGCGTCGTAGGCGGTGCGCTGGACCAGCGGGTTGATGGTGACCGGGCCGCTCGATCCGGCCAGGATGGTGTAGCCGTCCGGCGCCGCCTTGGCGACGGCGTCGGTGCCGATCATGCCACCGGCACCGGCCCGGTTGTCGGCGACGACGCTCTGGCCGAGCAGTTCCGACAGCTTCTGCGCCAGCACCCGTCCGGCGAGGTCGGTCGCCTGGCCCGGCGGCCAGGGGATCACCATGCGAAGCGGCCGGACGGGCCAGGTCTGCGCCCGCGCGCCGGTGGCGACGGCGAGGCCCGCCGCGGTTAGCAAAGCCTGTCTGCGGTGCATCGTCTTCTCCCTATCGAGGCGCGGTCAGCGGCGTACCACCCAGGCATCGGCCACGGTGACGCCGGCGCCCTCGGCGCCGACGATCAGCGGGTTGATCTCGGCTTCCGCGATATCCTCCCGCGCGGCCAATTTCGAGAAGGCGACGACGGCGCGGGCCAGCGCCGCCAGGTCGCCGCGCGGCAGGCCGCGCCAGCCCGCCAGGGTTTGCAGGCCGCGCACGGCGGCGATCATCGCGTGGGCCTCGGCCTCGGTCACCTGCGCCAGGCGCAGCGTGACGTCGCGGAACAGCTCGGCATGGATGCCGCCGGCGCCGAGTAGCACCACCGGCCCGACCTCCGGGTCGCGTCGGAAACCGAGGATGGCCTCGCCCAAACCGTGCGCCATGGGTTGCACCAGGAAGCCGGTCAGCTTCGCCCGCGGCGCCATGCGGGCGACCCGGCCGGCCATCGCCGCGGCTTCCTGCCGCAGCGACGAGGCGTCGGCGATGCCAAGCCGGACGCCACCGAGTTCCGTCTTGTGGGCCAGGTCGGGCGACAGGATCTTCAGCGCGACCGGATAGCCGATGCCGGCCGGGGCGTCCTGCGGACTCCGCAGCACCGCGAAGGGGCTGTCCAGGCCGAGCGCCGCGAACAGCCGGCGGGCATCGGCCTCGTCGGGCCGGTCCGGCAGGGCATGGGCGATCGCGGGCGCGGCGGGCGGCTCGCGCGGCGGGCGCCAGTCGCAGAAGGCGCGGATCGCGTCGGCGCAGGCTTCCGGGGTGCGGAAGCCGGCGATCCCGGCCTCGGCCAGCAGGCGCAGCGAGGCATCGGCCTGCGGCGTCAGGAAGGCGGCGATCGGCTTCGTCGTGCCGGCCACCTGGGCAGCGACAATGCCGGCGACCGATACCTGCGGGCGGAACTGCGCCGAGGAACCGAGGACGCACAATGCCAGGTCGGTGTCCCCCGCGGTGCCCAGCGCGCCCAACGCCGTGGCGATGCGGTCCGGCCGTGCCCCGGCCAAGGTCAGGTCGAGAAGCCGGCCGTGATGCGGCAGCCCGGCGGCCTCGAGCGCGGCGGCGGCGGCGGCATCCGGCGCCCGCGCCTCGATGCCGATGACGCCAAGGCAGTCCACCGCCATGGCGCCGCCGCCGCCGGTGGTGGTCATGACGCCGACCGCGCGGTGCGCCCGCGGCATCGGCCGGCGGCCGACCAGCAGTGCAGGCAGTTCCAACAGCGCCTCGAGCGTCGTCACGCGGGCGATGCCGTGGGCCTGGAAGAACGCCTCCGCCGCGGCGTCCGACCCCGCCAGGGCGCCGGTGTGGCTGGTGGCGAGTTCCGCGCCATGCGGACTGCGGCCGAGCTTGTAGGCGATGACCGGCTTGCCGGCCGCCTGCGCTCGCCGGCCGAGTTCGGCGAAGTGTTCGGGCGCGCGGATCGCTTCCAGGAACAGCAGGATGGCGTGCACCGCCGGGTCGTCCAGCAGCAGGCCGGCGACCTCGGCCGCGGTCAGGTCGGCCTCGTTGCCGGTGCCGACCAGGTGGGAGAAGCCGATGCCGCGGGCAGCGCCGCGCGACAGCAGCGCCCCCATCATGGAACCGGATTGCGAAACCAGCGCGAGGCCGCCCGGCAGCAGGGTTTCGACTTCCAGCACGGCGTTGACCGAACAGGCGACGCGGGCATGGAGGTTGACCATGCCCATGGAATTCGGCCCCAACAGCCTCAACCCGGCGGCGCGCGCGGTGGCCAGCAGACGCGCCTGCAACGCCACGCCCTCGGGTCCCGCCTCGGCGAAGCCGTCCGCCAGCACGCAGGCGGCGGGGATGCCCTTCGCCGCGACCGCGTCCACCACGCCCTCGACTTGCGCGGTGCCGAGCAGGATGTAGGCGAGATCGACCTCGCCGGGGAGGTCGGCGACGCTGGGGTAGGCGCGTTCGCCGAGCACCTCGCGCTCGCGCGGATGCACCGGCAGGATGTCGCCGGCGAAGCCGTGCTTCCGCAGGTAGAGCTGCGCCCGCGAGGTGAGGCGTGCCGGGTCGGCGGAGGCGCCGACAAGGGCGATCCGCCGTGGCGCGAACAGCGTCTGCGCGAGCGGCGTCATGCGGTTACAGCGGGTCCCAACTGAACACCTCGCCCGAGCGCTCCAGCGGCACGAAGAAGCTGCGCAGCGCCGGCAGCGCATGTTCGGCGATGCTTTCCGGGGTCCAGCCCTCGGCCGCGTGGATGCCGCGGATCGGCCGGTTGTGGCTGAACAGGAACAACTCGTTCATCCGTGGGCCGAAGATCTGGCCGTTCACTTCCTTCGCCGCGTCGGAGGCCAAGAACACCGCCAGCGGCGCGTTCTTCTCCGGCCCCATGCGCATGATCTTCTCGACCCGGGCCTTCTGCTCCGGCGTCTCGGCCGGGATGGAGCTGGTCATGCGGGACCAGGCGAAGGGCGCCAGGCAGTTGCTGCGCACGTTGTAGCGCTTCATGTCGAGGGCAATCGACTTCGACAACGCCACGATGCCGAGCTTGGCGGCGGAATAGTTCGCCTGGCCGAAATTGCCGATCAGCCCGGAGGTGCTGGTGATGTGGACGTAGGCGCCGCTCTCCTGCTTGCGGAAATGCGTGGCGGCCTGGCGGGAGACGTAGAAGCTGCCGTTCAGGTGCACGCCGATGACGCTGTCCCATTCCTCGGGGGACATGCGATGAAAAATTTGATCCCGGAGAATGCCGGCGTTGTTCACCACGATGTCGACGCGGCCGAAATGGTCCAGCGCCAACTGGATGATCTTACCCGCGCCGTCCCAGCTTGCGACGCTGTCGGTGTTGATCTCGGCGGCGCCGCCGCGCTGCTCGATGATCGCCTTGGTCTGCTGCGCCGGGGTCGCCGAGGCGCCCTCGCCGGACAGTGACGCGCCGATGTCGTTGATGATGACCTTGGCGCCGGCCTCGGCCATGGCGAGCGCGATCTCGCGGCCGATGCCGCCGCCCGAGCCGGTGACCACGGCGACCTTGCCTTCGAGCATCATGGCGATTCCCCCTTCCTGACTTGTCCCTCGCTTCTACCCGCGCCCGCCCGGCCCGTGAAGCGGCTGCGCCGCCGCTAGGCCGGACGGCCCAGGCATTGCATAACCAGTTCTGGGCATAACCAGTTCTGGGCATAACCAGTTCTGGGCATAACCAGTTCTGGGCATAACCGGTCCCGGACCAAGTCGGAGAACCGAGTGGCGCTGTTGGCGATGGAGTCAGTCGGCAAGACCTTCCGCGGTCGTACCGGACCCTGGGAAGCCGTGCGCGACTTCACCCTGGACCTGGCGGAGGGCGAATTCGTCTGCCTGCTCGGCACCTCCGGTTGCGGCAAGACCACCGTGCTCAACATGCTGGCGGGGTTCGAGCCGCCCTCCGCCGGCCGCATCCTGCTCGACGGCAAGGCTGTGCAGCGGCCCGGCGCCGATCGCGGCGTGGTGTTCCAGGGCCACGACAGCCTGTACGACTGGCTGACCGCTGCCGGCAACGTGGCCTTCGGGCTGCGGCTGCAGGGCGTGCCGCGGCGGCAGCGGCGGGACCGCGCGGCGCATTTCCTGGAGCTGGTCGGGCTGGCGGGGCAGGGGGCCAAGCACCCGGCGGAACTCTCCGGCGGCATGAAGCAGCGCATCCAGATCGCCCGCGCGCTGGCCGCCGACCCGCGCATCCTGCTGATGGACGAGCCCTTCGGCGCGCTGGACGCGATGACCCGCGCGGTGCTGCAAGGCGAGCTCTCGCGCATCTGGGCCGCGACCGGCAAGACCATGCTGTTTATCACCCACGACATCGAGGAGGCCTGCGCCCTGGCGACCCGGATCGGCGTGATGACGCGCGGGCCGGGCGGCACGCTGAAGGCCGTGGTGCCGGTGGGCCTGGCGTTTCCGCGCGACCGCACCTCGGACGGCTTCATGCGGGTGTTCCGCCAGGTGCATGCGCTGATTCACGCCGAAATACACCCGGCTTGAAAGCCCCCCCGTGAAGGACCGGGCCGTCACCATCGCCGGCTTCCTCGCGGGTTTCGCGGCGCTGTTCCTGGTGTGGCACGCGGCGGCCACCTGGATCGTGCCCAGCGCGCTGTTCCCGCCGCCCTGGCCGGTGCTGCAACGCGCCATCGTGCTGATCGAGGACGGCATCCTGCAGGACCAGGTGCTGGCCAGCCTGCGCCGCATCCTGCAAGGCTTCCTCATCGGCGCCGCCGCCGGCATCCCGCTCGGCCTGGCGATCGGCAGCTTCCGCCCGGTGCGCGCGCTGCTGGAACCCTGGACGGAATGCTTCCGCTTCATCCCGGCGGTGGCGATGATCACCGTCTCGGTCATCTGGTTCGGCATCGGCGAGGAGAGCAAGGTCTTCCTCATCGCCTACACCACCATCTTCGTCATCATCATCGCGACCGCGGCCGGCGTCGGCGCGGTGGGGCGCGACAAGATCCGCGCGGCGCAATGCCTCGGCGCCAGCCGGTTGCAGGTGTTCCTACTGGTGGCGCTGCCGGCGACGGTGCCGCACATCCTCACCGGGATGCGGCTGGCGATGGCCAACGCCTTCGTCACCATCGTCGCGGCGGAACTGGTGGCCAGCAACGACGGATTGGGAAAGATGCTGTGGGACGCCCGGCTGTTCATGCAGGTGGAGGACATCTTCGTGGCGCTGGTCGCGCTCGGCCTGCTGGGCTTCAGCACCGACCGGCTGTTCCGCCTGCTGATCCGCGCCTTCGCCGGCCGCTACAACCCAACCCTGTAGGAGACCCGCCCATGCTGCCGCGCCGCTCGCTGCTCGCCACGCCGTTCCTCGCCCTGCCCCTCGCGGCACGGGCGCAGGGCGCCATCAAGATGACCATCGCCACCGGCGTCGATCCTTCCTTCGCGCCGTTCTACGTGGCGCGGGAGGGCGGCTTCTTCGAACGCAACGGCCTCGACGTCACGGTCAACACCGGCCCTTCGGGCAGCGCCATGGTGGCCTTCCTGATCGGCAACCAGATCAACGCCGCCTATGGCGCGGAACAGGCCGGCGTCTCGGCGCACCTGGTCGACGCCAACGTGGTCGCGGTGGCCGAGGGCACCGCGCTGCTGCGCTGGATCAGCGTGCTGGGGCGCAACCTGGCGGATATGGACGCGCTCCGCGGCAAGCGCGTCGGCGTGGCGCGCGGCACCGGCAGCGAGACCTTCTGGCTCTCGGTGGTGGCCAAGCTGAACCTCAACCCGGCCGACTACACCATCGTCAACGTCGAGGCGCCGGAGATGGTCGCGGCGCTGGAACGCGGCAACATCGACGCCTTCGCTGTGTGGGAGCCTTGGCCGACCCGGGCCCTGCGCGTCATCCCGAACACGAAGATACTGGTGAACAACGAGGCCATCCAGATCGTCCGCAACTACGTCTACATGAACAAGGGCTGGGCCACGGCGAACGCCGAGGCCACCACCCGCTTCCTGCGGGCGCTGGTGCAGGCGACGGCGTTCATCGAAAGCAACCGCGAGCAGGCGGCGCAGCAGGTGGCGCGGTTCCTCCGCCAGGACCGCGCGCTGATGGCGGAACTCATGACCAAGGTCGGCTACCGGATGGACCTGACCGCCGATTCGGTCGCCAACATCCAACTGGCGATCGATCAGCTCCGCGGCCTCAACCGGCTGGCGCGGGAAGTGGTTCCGGCGCAGGTGATCTGGCCCGAGCCGCTGCGGCTGGCGGCGCCGGAGCGGGTCCGCATCTGACCGGTTCAGCCGCCCAGCAGCACCAGCAGCACGACCGCCGCCAGCACGCCGCCGGCGGCGGTGAGCCACAGGCCCAGGCGCGATCCCGGCTGCACCACCGCCGGCCGCTGCGTCGGCAGGCGCTGGCGCGTGGCCGCCTTGGCGATCGACGGCGGATCGCGCCGGACCGGGCGTTCCGGCCGCTTGGGGTCGTTCAACGGCGTCATCCCGCGGGTTTCGAGGACGACGTCGCGGAACAGCCCAGTCGTTGGGTCGTGCGTCGAGGCGACCAATTGCAGGGTCACCAGATGGCCGGGAAACTCCTGGCACAATTCCTGGAAGGCCAGGTGCGCGGCCTGGCGGTCGTGGTGGTCGCCCGCGATGAACCAACGGTCCCGCACGCCGAAGCGGGTGTCCGTGACGGCGTGGAGCAGCAGCTCATAGGTGGGCAAAAGGTTCTGTGTATCGGCCATGTGTACCGTTCCCGGTGCAGCATGGTGGACAGGCGTTGAGATTGCGTGAAGGCAGGCCCGGCGTCAGCGTCCAGCCCGGCCGGCGATGATGGCGCCGGACAGGGTCTCGGGGTTGCGCGCCCACCAGCGGCCGGCATCGACCCAGGTGACGAAGTCCAGCACCGCGCGGTTGAAGCCGTCGGGCTCCTCGAGGTTCATGGTGTGGCCGCAGTGTGGCATCACCAGCAGGGCGCTGGTGGCGATGCTGCGCTTCAGGAACAGCCCGGGTTCCAGCGTCGGGTCGTCCTCGTCGCCGCAGACGATCAAGGTGGGCAGATGCATCGCGCGGAATTCGGCTTCCAGGTCGAACAGGCTTGGCCGTTCCCGCTGCACCCCGCGCATGGTGCGAGTGGCGCCGTCGGTGTCGTGCCCGGCGAGTTGCGCCATGAACTCGGCGTAGCCGCG
>JAABUN010006122.1_pt1 | contig 14165 bp, 8 predicted proteins | sample 5559311 | NCBI WGS metagenome assembly JAABUN01 (sample SAMN10711877, study PRJNA513370) | rock metagenome | isolation source: Antarctica rocks | place: Antarctica: Victoria Land, Siegfried Peak sud | reverse complement strand
GCGATCCAAGAGGGATGCGGCCCGTCAGATCGACATCGCGACGAAGGGTGAGGTGTAGTCCTCAACCTCGTCGAGGACCTGCGCGGCCCGCTCGGGGGTCATGTCCTGAGAGGCGGCTTCCGCGGCGATCATCTGGCGCAACAGCTGAGTCTCGCCCGCGGTGGCGAAGCCGGTGATCTGCGGATAGGTGGCCAGGACCCACGTTAGGGCTGCGCTGATGTACCGCTGCTCGTCGAAGGGCGCGTACCAGGTGGCGTACCTCTGAGCCTCCCCCTCACGCCAGTTCCGCCGGGCGATGGCCTTGATTCCCATCACCGCCGCGTCGGTCTGGCCCGCCGCGGCGAGCAGCGCCTCGAGGTCACCCCGGTATGCCGGGTCGCTGGCCAGGCGGTAGCTCACCGGCGTGAGGACGCTGTCGAAGTCGTACCGGCGCAGCGCCTCGGTGTGCACCAGCGGCGCCGCGTGGGTGTGTCCGGTGATGCCGACCGCCTTGGCGAGGCCCTCCTCCTTGGCCCGAACCGCGGCCGCGAGCCCTCCACCCTTGGCGGTCAGCAGGTCGAGGTTCTCCATGTCGCACACGGCATGCAGCTGGATCAGGTCGACGTGGTCCGTCCGGAGGCGTTCGAGCGAGTGGTTGATCTGCGCCCACGCCTCCTCCTCGCCCCGGAGCCCCGTCTTGGTGGCCAGGAAGATCTGGTCCCGAACGCGCGGCATCCACGGCCCGAGCCGCAGCTCCGCGTCGCCGTAGTCAGCCGCGACGTCGAAGTGGTTGATTCCCGCGTCCAGGGCCTCCTGGATCGAGGCGTCCGCGCGGTCCTGGTCGACCGCGCCCAACGAGGCCGCGCCATAGATGAGGACCGAACTGTCATGGCCGAGGCGGCCGAGGCGACGTGTCTGCATTCCCCGACGCTACTCCCGGGCGCCCCGATCGCACGACGCAAGGCTGGCTCCGGTATGCCCGTGAGTCACCGGCATACGGAACTCGCCTTTCGTGGGGCACGGCGGGGACAAGTTAGGCCCGCGCCGCAACCGTCGCTATGCCTACGCCGTGCAGCGTGCTCGGCATGGCATCCCCGGTCGCGTAGTCGCCGGAATGCCCTCGGCTTGCCTGCCGTTCCAGTCGTCGTGAGAGACGTCGACGCCGCGGTCATCGGGGCCGGGCAGGCCGGCCTTTCTGCTGCCTACCACCTCGTGCGCGGCGGCCTCGTTCCCGGCCGCGACCTCGTCGTCCTCGACGCGAACCCGGGCCCGGGCGGCGCTTGGCGACACCGCTGGCCTTCGCTCACTCTCGGTGCCACTCACCGCATTGCCGACCTTCCCGGTATGCCGTTGGGCTCGCCTGATCCTGCCCGCCCGGCGTCCGAGGTGGTCGCCGACTACTACGGCGCCTTCGAAGAACGGTTCGGACTGCACGTCCGCCGTCGGGTGCACGTGCTCTCGGTCTCCTCCCCCGACGGCCCGGACGGGTCGCTCGAGGTGGAGACGGATGCCGGGACCTGGCGCAGCTCGACCCTGGTCAGTGCGACCGGCACCTGGGACCGTCCGCACTGGCCCTACTACCCTGGCCGCGAGACCTTCCGTGGGCAGCAGCTGCACACCCACGACTTCCGCAGCGCGGACGAGTTCCGCGGCCAGCACGTCGTCGTGGTCGGTGGTGGGACATCGGCGGTCCAGTTCCTGTTGCAGCTCAACGCTGCTGGCGCTACGACGACCTGGATGACGCGGCGGCCAGCTGAGTTCACCCGACGCACCTTCGACCTGGAGTGGGGCCGCGAGGTGGAGCAGTCCGTCGGGGAGCGTGTCGCAGCGGGCCTGCCGCCACGGAGCGTCGTGTCGGCGACCGGTCTGCCCCTGACGCCGGAGTACCAGCGCGGCATCGACGCCGGCGTCCTCGTCGCCCGCGAGATGTTCGAGGAGATCACCCCCGACGGTGTGCGCTTCGCCGATGGCGAAGTCGTCCCTGCCGACGCGATCCTCTGGGCGACCGGCTTCCGCGCGTCCCTGGACCACCTGGCTCCCCTTCACCTGCGTGAGCCTGGCGGAGGTGTCCGCGTGGACGGTACGACCGTCGTCCGCGACCCGCGGATCGAGCTCGTCGGCTACGGTCCGTCGGCGTCAACCCTCGGGGCGACTCGAGCGGGCCGTCGAGCGGCCAGGAACGTCCTGGCCCGGCTGCGTCAGCGCCCCGGGACCGATACGACCTCGGAGACCGCCTGACCGGAGACGAGCGTGGTGACGTCGTACTCGTCCCGCTCGCACTTCTGCGCTCCGCCGGTGTCGGGGCGGACCGCGTCGGGCGGAGCCACCCGACGAGGTCGCCGGGTAGGACTTCGGGCCCTTCAGGGCAGCGGCAGCCAGGCCAGCCTTCCAGGGCCTGGCTGCGTCGGCGGCCGTGGTGCGGCAGAGTGGCGTCGTGGCCGAACTGCTCATCGCCCGCAACCCCGACCCGGAGTCGAAGCTGCCCTTCCTCCTCCGGGTGCCGCTGGGGCAGGGTCTCGTCTTCCGCACGTCCGGGACGTGGCCGCGGACCAAGGCGCTCTTCTGCTATCCCGTCGGCCTGGCCGAGTGGCCGGACCAGCCCGAGATCGTCGAACGGGTGCCGGTGCGCTCCTGCGTCCGCCGCGGTGCTTCGGTCGACCTCGTCCTCGACCGCGGCCGAGAGCACCGGTCTCAGCTCGTCTACACCAAAGGCCGGGGCCGCGAGATGGTCTTCTGGCAGTCGCCCCGGACCCGCAAGCAGGCACGGCCGAACGTCTCGCTGCCAACCGCTCGTGCGGGAGGCTTCACGGACTTCGAGATCATCGTCGACTCGCACGAGCGCTATGCGTATCGCTTTGCAGGGCAACAGGCGCGCACGGTCGTCCATTCGCTCCCTTGCGGCGACTACGGGGTCACCGTCGACGACCTGATCGTCGCCTCCGTCGAGCGAAAGTCGTTGTCAGACTTGGCCTCGAGCGTCACGAATGGGACGCTTCGCTTCGCGCTCGGGGAGCTCGCTGCGCTCCCGCGGGCGGCGGTCGTCGTCGAGGAGCGGTACTCGCAGCTTTTCAAGCTCGACTGGGTCAGGCCGTCCGTCGTCGCCGACGGGATCGCCGAGCTGCAGATCCGGTGGCCCAACGTGCCGATCGTCTTCTGCGACACGAGAGCGCTCGCGGAGGAGTGGACCTACCGCTACCTCGCGGCCGCGCGCACCTGGGCGGAAACCGAGTCCGCGGCTCTGGCCCGGATCGGCCTGGACCACTCAGCTGAGGTGAGCCGCACGCCCCTCGAGGACGGCATACGGGATCGGCTCCGCGTCGCGGCGAAGACCGGACCTGAGGAGGTCCCCACCGCTGAGGTACGGGCCTGGGCTCGGGCCGCCGGGATGGACGTCCCCGACCGCGGACGACTGCGGGCCGAGATCCGAGAGGCCTGGCGCCGCGCCCATCCGAGCACAGCTGAGCCGGGTAGAGGTCCCTCGTCGAGTCTCCAGTCCGACTACCCCGTCGGGACCTCCACGGCCACGCTGTAGCGCTGGCTGCCACATCGGGTGATGAACCACCTCACGGATGCGCTCAGCGGCGATGTGTATGCCGTGACTCCCCATGGCTGGTGCGGCACCATCGACCGTCGCTCAGGACTGACACCGGCCTTGCGCCCATCCCTGCGATCGGCATGAGCTGGGGCAATGAGTCTGGACGCTGAGTGGAGGCCGACTACGGCGGCGATCCGTTCGGACAACCGTGAGTTTCACCTGAGCCGGCGCGACACCCCTTGTGGTCGTCCACCGGGTACTTCGCCGAGGCGGCACCGACCTTCGTCAGCATCGCCGAGCGCAGATCCACACCGCACTGGTCGGCCGAGCCGACGAGGTAGATCAGCACGTTCGCGAGCTCCTCATCGATCCCTGGGTGCAACGGCTTCCCCAACGGCCCCCCCTCACCTCACCGGCCGGGAGCCACTGGACGAGCTCGGCAAGCTCACCGATCTCGCCGACGAGGGCGAGTAGCACCGACTTCGGGTCCTGGAACTTCTCCCAGTCCCGCTCAGCGATGAAGGCACGCGCGGCATCGCGGATCTCCGTCGGTCGGACACACGAGCGAATATGCCGTGCCTCGCCCCTGGGGGCGTCGGCGCACCGTTAGAGTCACGAAGGTAATCGCGGCCCGACGGGCTTCCGCCACAGGGCATGCCCCCACCCGCACGAGTTGTTTCGTGCTGCCTGGGGACCTCACCTGTGACGCTCTACCGACAATCGGTTCGCGGCTTCTCCGCGGTCGAGCACCACTTCGCCGACCTCATCGCCGAGCAGATGATGATCCGCACCGGCCAGCGCCCAAGTCCCGCTGAACGCCGCTCGTGGCAGCGCAGCATCCCTGCGTTGCGGGCCGACCTCGTCGCGGCCGGCCTCGACGACGTCGAGATGATGGTCGAGTACCAGCTCCCGCTCACGAGCAAACGTGCCGACGTCGTCCTCGCCGGCCGCCATCCGCAGACCGGCGGGCCGTCCTACCTCGTCGTCGAGCTCAAGCAGTGGAGCCACGCGCAGCGCTTCGAGGACAGCGAGACGCTGGTTCGGATCGAGGAGTACGGCGCGCGACCCGTCACCCACCCCGTCCTCCAGGTCCGCGACTACTGCGAGTACCTGCTCGGCTTCACCACCGCCCTCGCCGACATCCCGGAGTCACTCGCCGGCACGGCATACCTTCACAACGCGACCGACGCCGGCGTCGAGGACCTCTTCCGGCTCGAGGGCGACCGCTACGGGAGTCTCTACACCGGACAGCGGCGCGGCGAGTTCCAGGACTTCCTCCGCACGCGCTTCACCCCCGGCGAGAGCGGCGCACGGTATGCCGACGTGCTGGCTTCGAGCCGCATCGCGCCGTCGCGCCAGCTGCTCGCCGTTGCCGCCGAGGAGGTCCAGCACCGCGAGATGTTCGTGCTCCTCGACGAGCAGCGAGACGCCTACAATCATGTGCTCCACGCCGTCGAACGGGCTCGTCGTACCGACACCAAGACCGCGGTCGTCGTCACCGGCGGCCCGGGCAGCGGCAAGAGCGTCATCGCGCTGTCCCTGCTCGGCGAGCTGTCCCGCCAGGGGCGGACCGTCCTCCACGCGACCGGGTCGAGGTCCTTCACGCACACCCTGCGCAAGGTCGCCGGCCAGCGAGCGCCCCGGGTGCAGAAGATGTTCCAGTACTTCAACTCGTTCATGAGCGCCACGCCGAACGACCTCGACGCGCTGATCCTCGACGAGGCACACCGGATCCGGCAGACCTCGGTCTCGCGCTGGACCCGCGCCGAGCACCGGACCGGGCGGCCGCAGGTCGACGAGCTCATGGACGCCGCTCGCGTGCCGGTCTTCCTCCTCGACGAGTTCCAGGTCGTGCGGCCCGGCGAGCAAGGGACCGTGGCCGACATCGAGAAGCACGCAGCCGAGCGGGGCATCCCCGTGGAGCGGATCGACCTCGACGCCCAGTTCCGGTGCGGTGGGTCCGAAGCGTTCGTGCTCTGGGTGAAGCGCCTGCTCGGGCTCGAGCCGGGTGGGCCCATCCCCTGGGCCGGCGACCCGCACTTCACCGTCGAGGTCGTCGACTCTCCGGCCGAGATGGAGCACCTGTTCACGACGAAGGTCGCCGACGGCTACGGCGCTCGGATGGCCGCCGGCTACTGCTGGCCGTGGAGCGACCCGCGAGGAGACGGCACACTCGTCAACGATGTCGTCATCGGCGACTGGTCGAGGCCGTGGAACCTCAAGGGCGACCGCGCGGTCGGAGGTGCTCCTGCTGCTGCGTTGTGGGCGACCGACCCGGCGGGCTTCGGTCAGGTCGGGTGCGTCTACACCGCGCAGGGCTTCGAGTACGACTACGCCGGCGTGATCATCGGACCGGACCTGGTGTGGCGCGACGATCGCTGGGTCGCCGTCCGCGCAGCGAACCGCGATCCCGACTTCACGAACCGCACCCGGGTCAGCGACGCGGACTTCGACCGGCTGATCCGCAACGTCTACAAGGTGCTTCTGACTCGCGGTATGCAAGGCGTTGCGGTCTACTCGCCAGACCGTCCAACCCGGGAGCTTCTCGGGTCACTGCTCTGACGACCCGCCAAGGCCGGGTCGCCGGGAAGGTGCGCCTCCGGGCATCCTCTCTGGCAAGCTCCTCCTGTGGCGCAACCAGGTGAGAGCATGCTCGAGGGACTCTACGAAAGCCTGATCACCAAGAGCATGAGGGGCGCCCTGGACGGCCTCGACGCCCTCATGGCAGCCACCGGCAAGGTCGACGAGGCCGACGAGCCCGAGGTGCTCAGCCGCCATGTGCGCGCGGCGGTCCTTCGAGCGCTTGAGGGGGAAAGGGACCGTGACCGGCGGCGGGTCCTGGTCAACCGGATCTTGCAGGACATCAAGGCTGAGGAGGATGTCCTCGTCGAAGCCTCCAGCCAGCTCCTGTCTCTGACCCGGCCGGGTGCGCCCGGGCAGGTCGCGCGCTCGGACAGGGGCCGACCGGCGACACCCTTGTCCGAGGCAGCACTCCTGACCAATGCCCACGGTGAACCGGCCATGGGGAGCGAGCTGCGAGCCGAGCTGATGAGCACCGACCGGGTGGACCTGCTCTGTGCCTTCGTCAAGTGGCATGGCATCCGTCTGCTCGAACGTGAGCTGGCGGATCTTCGAGAACGAGGAGTGAAGCTCCGTGTCATCACCACCACCTACCTGGGTGCGACCGAGCGGGTCGCGCTGGACCGGCTCGTCAACGACTTCGGTGCGGATGTCCGTGTCCAGTACGACGCGCTTCGCACCCGCCTGCACGCCAAGGCGTGGCTGTTCCGCCGCAACACCGGCTTCGACACGGCATACGTGGGCTCGAGCAACCTCTCGCGCGCGGCCCTCCTTGACGGAGTGGAGTGGAACGTCCGGCTGTCGTCCGTGGCCACTCCCACTCTGCTTGAGAAGTTCAGCGCCACGTTCGACACCTACTGGAATGACCCGTCGTACGAGCCGTATGACCCTGCGACAGACCGCGATCGCCTTGACGATGCGCTTGCCGAGGCAGGTGGCTCCCGCAGCTCTGACCGGGTCACCCTCAGCCTCTCTGGTCTTGACGTCCGGCCGTACCCCCATCAGACACAGATGCTGGAGAGTCTCGACGTCGAGCGAAAAGTGCATGGTCGACATCGAAACCTGATCGTCGCGGCCACAGGGACAGGTAAGACCGTCGTAGCCGCCTTGGACTTCAAGAGGCTCGCGACCGAGGCAGGCCGCCGGCCAAAGCTTCTCTTCGTGGCACATCGCCGAGAGATCCTCCAACAGTCACTCCGGACCTATCGTGAGGTTCTTGCCGACGCGAGCTTCGGAGAGCTGTACGTTTCTGGCGCTCGACCGGAACGATGGGACCACGTCTTCGCATCGGTACAGTCGCTGACCGCCTACGGGGTCGGGAACATCCCGGCTGACGCGTACGAGGTCGTCGTCATTGACGAGTTCCACCACGCGGAGGCGAGCACGTACCGACGCATCCTCGCTCGGCTCGCAGCGGGCGAGCTCCTCGGGCTGACGGCGACGCCCGAACGCGGTGACGGGGTGGACGTCCGTGACTTCTTCGACGGTCGGACGGCAGCCGAGCTTCGCCTCTGGGACGCCCTTGGAGCGGACTTGCTGACGCCCTTCCACTACTTCGGCGTCGCGGATGGCACAGACCTCAGACGGGTCGACTGGCGGGCGGGTGCCTATGACACGGCGGCGCTGTCCAACGTCTACACCGGCAACGAAGTTCGCGCTCGGATCATCCTCGGCGTCGTCATGGACAAGATCGCCGACCCGCTATCCATGAAGGCCCTCGCGTTCTGTGTCAGCGTCGCTCACGCCGCGTACATGACGGGAGTGTTCCAGCGAGCCGGCATCCCCTCAGCCATGATCACGGGCACGACCGCCATGCACTCCCGGGAGCAGGCCATCTCGGACCTTCGGACTGGCCGCATCAACGCGATCTTCGCCGTGGACGTCTTCAACGAAGGCGTCGACATCCCCACGATCAACACCGTGTTGTTCCTCCGCCCAACGGAGAGCTCCACGGTGTTTCTTCAGCAGCTCGGACGCGGGCTGCGTGCGGCACCCGGCAAGGCGGTCCTGACGGCTCTGGACTTTGTCGGGCACCACCGAAAGGAGTTTCGCTTCGACCAGCGCTACCGAGCGCTGACGGGGTCGACCCGGGCGCAGCTAATCCGCGACATCGAGACCGGTTTTCCCTTCCTGCCTGCCGGCTCGCAGGTCGTGCTGGACCGGCAGACCCAGGAGAGCGTGCTGGCGCATGTCAAGGGCCAGATCAGCAAGACCCGGAAGCAGCTCATCGCCGACCTGCGAGCCCATCCCACGCACGACCTCGCGGTCTTTCTCCGGGACTCTGGCGTCGAGCTGGCCGACGTCGTTCGGTCAGACCGGTCATGGACCGAGCTGCGACGGGACGCCGGCCTCCAGGTGCCGTTGGGCGGCCCTCGTGAGGAGACCTTGCTGAAGCGCGTCCGAGCCATGGTCCATGTCGACGACCCCGAGCGAGCACGCGCCTACTCGCAGTGGCTCGCCGACGACGCACCTGTCTACGACCTCGCCGACTCAAGGCTCCAGGCGTATGGGCGGATGTTGTTCTTCTCCCTGTGGCCGGACGGAGGGGGCTACGACTCGTATGCCGCCGGGCTGGCTGCGCTGCGTCAGGAACCCGCGGCGCGAGAGGACCTCAGAGCCGTCATCGGACTCGGCCTCGCAGATGCTGAGCATGTGACGACGTCACTGACGGGCTCCCTCGAGCGACGGCCGCTGCAGGTGCACGCGCGGTACACGCGCGAGGAGGTCGTTGCCGCGCTGGACTACGTGTCGGTCGACGGACGCAAGCCCAACAGCTTCCGGGAAGGCGTGCTGTACTCGGAACCGGCCGCGGCCGACGCTTTCTTCGTCACCTTGAAGAAGTCTGAGGCGGACTACTCGCCGACGACGATGTACCGCGACTACGCAGTCAGCCCCACCCTGTTCCACTGGGAGTCACAGTCGGGAACATCGGTGGCGTCGAAGACGGGGCAGCGCTACCTTCACCACGCTGAGCTGGGCAGCCACGTTCTCCTGTTTGCCCGTCCGGAGAAGGTCAGCGCATTCGGCTCCGGCGCGCCATACCTGTTTCTTGGTCAGGCGGACTACGTGGAACACCGAGGGGAACGACCCATCGCGATCACCTGGCGGCTGCGCACCGCCATGCCTGCCAGTCACTTCGCCGCCGCCAGTGTCGTTGCCTGAAGCGACCGCCCCAACGACGCACCGCGTCGTGGGCTGCGTTGCGGCGTCACCAGGTGAGGACTCCTTTGACGACGGTGAAGACGGAACCGACGAGCGCCAGGCCGATGGCCAGCCGTCGGGCTAGATCGTGGTCGACATGGCGCGACAGGACCTGGCCGCCTGCCAGCCGACCGCCAGGCCGACGAAGGACAGGACCAAGGCAGCCGGCGAGACCCGTGGTAGACCGCCCTTGGCTGACAGGGACGCGAGGTTGACGAAGATCGAGTAGAACTGGAACGTCGCGACGAACTTCCGGTGCGCCCACCCAGTGCTCACGGCATACAGGACGATTGCTGGGCCACCGACGCCGGCAGTGACGTTCATGAACCCGCTGGCGGCCCCTGCACCGATCGCGCCTGCGCGTCCGCGTAGGACGCGTGCTCGTTCGCTGAGGACCACGGCTCCGAGAGCAACGATGACGAGGAGGCCAATGACGACCATCAGCGGCGCTGGTGCCATCGTCCTGGCGACGTAGGCGCCGACCGGGATGGCGAGCAAAGCGGGCACCGCGAGGAGCAGCCCCTTGACCCACTCGGTGTCGCCGGCGACGAGGACGAGCAACGGCGCGCAGACCAGCGCGAAGCCGATCCCGGTGATGCGCTGGGTCAGTGCTCTGGCTACGACCCCCAGGGGAAGGAAGACAAGCTCGGTCGTCATCCGTTGCCCATCGCGGCTTCTCGACGTCGTGCGGTCACAGACCGAGCGCGAGGTAGCGGATGTCCTCGAACTCCTCGAGCCCGACCGCGGCGCCTTCGCGTCCGAGTCCAGACTGCTTGACGCCCCCCATCGGGGCGAACGCGACTGACGGAAGCGCGTTGTTGACGCCAAGGATGCCGGCCTCGAGCCGTTCTGCGACCTTCCAGCATCGGGACACGTCGCGCGACCACAGGTAGCCCGCGAGGCCCATCTCGGTGGCGTTGGCCCGCTCCAGAGCCTGCTCCGTGTCGTGGAACCTGAAGATGGCGGCCGCCGGTCCGAAGACCTCCTGGCGCGCGATGTCGGCGGTGTCCGGTACGTCGGCGAGCAGGGTCGGCGACAGGTACGTGCCGTGCCCGGGGACCGGAGCGTCCTTGGTCAACCGGGTTGCTCCCTGCGCGAGCGCCTGGTCGACGAGGGAGCTCACGGCATCCACCCGACTGGCGTCGATCACCGGGCCCAGATCGGGGCAGGGCTCGCTGAGCCCGTCGCCCACGCTCATCGCGTCCACCTGCGCGACGAAGGCGTCGACGAAGCGGTCGTACACCCGGTCGTGGACGATGAACCGGTTGGCGGCGATGCAGGACTGTCCGCTGTTGCGGAACTTCGCGATCATGGCGCCCTCGACCGCGGCGTCCACGTCGGCGTCCTCGAAGACGATGAAGGCCGCGTCGCCGCCCAGCTCGAGCAGGGGGCGGACGACGCGCTGCGAGGCGCGGGCCATGATCTCCCGTCCCACTGGCGTCGAGCCGGTGAACGTCACCGCGCGCACCGCCTCATGGTCGAGGAGGGCCTGCGTCAGCTCCCTGGCCGGACCGTGGACGAGGTTGATGACGCCTGCCGGGACACCCGCGTCGACGATCGCCTGGACCATGAGCGTCGCGGCCAGAGGGGCCTTCTCGCTCACCCTCGCGACCACGGTGCATCCGGCGGCCAGGGCGGGTGCGAGCTTGCGGGCCTGGATCGAGCACGGGAAGTTCCATGGCGTCAGCGACGCGACGACGCCCACCGGCCGGCGGAAGGTCAGGTGCCGCCGGTCGGCGGCCTCGTGCGGGATGACCTCGCCGCTCGGTCGCCGCGCCTGCTCCGCGAACCAGCGGAAGTACTCGGCGCTGAACGAAACTTCTCCCAGGGCCTCGGGCAGGCGTTTGCCGGCCTCCCGGGCCAGGAGCGTGCCGATCTCCTCGGTCCGCTCGGTGATCAGCCGGCTCGCCTCCAGAAGCGTGTCCGCGCGACGCCGTGGAGGAAGCTCGGCCCAGCCGCCGAACGCCTTCGCGGCGGCGTCCGCGGCGCGGGTTGCGTCCACGGCGCTCCCCCACGCGTGCTTTCCGACGATGGTGCCGTCTGCGGGGTTGGTCACGTCGACGAGGGTGTCGCCGTCCTCCCACGTGCCGTTGATGAGCTGGCGGGCGGGTGATGTCACGGGATTGTGTCCTTTCGGAGCGAGTGGCGTTTCAGCCGTGTGTGCGGGTGGTCGACGATCAGCGCGCCGGGGTCACCGGACGAGAACGTCCGGTCGCGGCCGGTGGCCGATGACCGTGGTGGGCCAGGCACCGTCGGAGACGAGCGGCTGCGGCCCCGAGTCGAGGACAAGGGTGGTGTCCTCGACCTTCCAGCCGGCCGCGCTGGGGTTCCACGCCACGACGGCGCCGTCGGTGACGATGTGGTCGGAGGAGCTGTGGGCCGGGAACTCGCGCGGCTGGAGTCCGCTGAAGCCCCCCTGGTGGTGCCGGTGCCACTCCGTGTCGCTGAATCCGTGCCGCGAGTAGGCGGCAGCGCCGGCGGTGAAGGCGTCTCCGAGCCGGGTACCGACGCGGGTGGCGTCGAGGAAGGCCTGCTCCACGAGCAGCAGCCGCTCGTAGGTCTGTCGTCCTGTCGCGCTGATCGAGCCGAACGACACGATGCGGGTGACGCTGGCTACGAGACCGTGACGGCGCCCGCAGGCGACGATCATGCCCCTGGGTCCGAGCGGTGAACCTGTGGGCAACGGGTGACGGTGTGCGGCCATCCTGCTGTCGCCACCCACCATCAGGACGATGGGGTCCAGTCCCCGCGCGAGAAGCTCCCGTGCGAAGAGACCGGCCGCCGCGTATTCCGTCGTCTTCGGCGTCAGCACGCCCGCGGTGGCGGTCGCGGCTTCGGCGGTGTCCCGGCATACGGACCGGAGCACGGTCTGCTGTCGGCGGGTGAGCCGGCGGCGGCCTGTCGCCAGGTCGCCGGACACGTCCACCGAGCCCTCTGCGGGCCGGTCCGAGCCGACGCCCGCGCCCCGCGGGAGCTGCCGGTCACGCGACTCCCACCAGGGGACGACGACCCAGTCCGCGTCGAGCCCGCATAGCTCGGTGTCTCGTAGCCTCGGTGCTTCGATCGCGTTGATGACAATGGTGATTCGCGGATCATCCGTGGTCAGGTCGACCACGGCGTCGAGGCATGCGGAGTCGAGCGTCTGGGGGACGTTGACCCGGCAGCCGAGGAGCCACGTGAGCGTCGCGGGTTCGCGCAACACGAGCGTGGTCGCGGCGTGCCGTCGCCCGACTTCGGCGAGAGTGCCGACCTTCGCGCCGAGGTCGGCCCACCGGTCAGGCTCCACAGGTGACCAGACCCTCGGAGACGGGCTGCGAGCCATGAGCCGTCACGCCACCCCCGGCGTCGACGCTGACGATGGTCGGCGTTCCGTCGAACCCCATGAGGGTGATCCCGTCACCGGCGTTCGGGGTCGCGCCCGCACTGGCGAGGTTCCACGGCCGCCCGAGAAGGCTCTCCACGTTGAGCGTCGACTCGTCGACAGTGACCATCGGCAGGATCGCCCCGTCCCGCACCAGGACCGGCATCCGCTCGAGCGGGACGTCGATCTCGTGGAAGCCGGGTCCGACGAACGCCGTCCCGTCCAGCAGATCGACCCACCGGCCCTCGGGGACGTAGAACCGGCGACGGACGGGCCCCGCTGAGTCGTCGAAGATCGGGACCACGAGGAGGTCCTCGCCGAGCAGGAAGGAGTCGTCGACGCCGCGGGCCACCGGGTCGTCCGGGAAGTGAAAGAACAGCGGCCGCATGACCGGCCAGCCGTTCGCCGCGGACTCGTGGGCGACCTGCCAGAGGTAAGGCAGCAGGCGGTAGCGCAGCCGGATCCACTCGCGGGCGATCCGTAACGTGTCCGACCCGAACGCATACGGCTCCCGGGGACGGAGACCGTGCGCGCGCATGAGTGGCGACAGAGAGCCCATCTGGGTCCAGCGGACGTACAGCTCCGGGGTCAGCTCCGGACCGAAGAATCCGCCGATGTCGTGGCTCCAGAAGCCGGGCGCGCTGAGCGAGTAGGACAACCCACCGCGCACCGTCGCCTGCATACCCGCCACCGTCGACTCGGCGTCACCACCCCACTGGCCCGGGTAGCGCTGGGAACCGGCCCATCCACTTCGTCCCCACACCAGGGCAGGACGGTCCGTGAACTCGCGGATCGCGTCGGAGACCGCGCCGTTGTAGCGCAACGGGTAGAGGTTGTGGGCCTGGTTGGCGGGCGTACCGTCGGCCAGCGCGGCGTCGTCGGGCAGGGCCTCGCCGAAGTCGGTCTTGAAGACGGCGACACCGTCGTCCAGGAACTCGCGGTGCATCTCCTGCCACCACCGGCGTGCCTGCGGGTTGGTGAAGTCGACCAGAGCCCGCAGCCGCCCGTCCGGAGTCGGCGTGTTCTGGATGCCGGCCAGGCTGCCGTCCGTCTTCCGCACGAGGTACCCGTTCTCCTCGGCGTGCTGGAAGATCGGGGACACAGGATCGAGGTAGGGCAGCTCCCACAAGGAGAGGCGCACTCCGAGCTCGGCAAGGTCCTCGACGAACTGCTTGCGGTCCCCGAACCGGTCGCGGTTCCAGATGAAGTCGGTATTCAGCCGGTCGACGACGAGCCAGTCGGGATCCAGGTGCAGCACGTCGAGTGGCACGCCGTGCTCTCGCATCGTCCTGGCGACCTGCAGCATCTCCTCGCTGGAGTGGTAGCGACAGCGTCCGATCCAGTAGCCGAAGGCCCAGGGTTCTGGCTTCTCGGCACGGCCGGTCAAGGCGGTGTATGCCGTGAGCCGGGTTCGCGGGTCGCGCCCGCACACGAGGTAGAGGTCGAGGTCGGCGGCGTCGACCTGGAGCCCCAGGACAGAGGGGCGGCTGTGGCCGACGTCTGCGTCGA
>JAABUN010006121.1_pt1 | contig 14166 bp, 21 predicted proteins | sample 5559311 | NCBI WGS metagenome assembly JAABUN01 (sample SAMN10711877, study PRJNA513370) | rock metagenome | isolation source: Antarctica rocks | place: Antarctica: Victoria Land, Siegfried Peak sud | reverse complement strand
CACCAATAGATCGGCAGTTAGCTTACGCAAAATCCGCTGCACTTCTTTGCCCTCTTCATTTTCGAGACTGAAAATATCGTTGTTGAGTTCAATTGTTTCTTCCGGTTCAATATAAGCAGTTTTGCGTGTATCGCTTTCTCCGTGTAATATTCCTTTTATCTGTCTTTTAAACTCGGAGAAAACTGCTACTACCCGGCGACCATTACTGAAACTTTCATCAATATCTGCTGCATATCCTGCTTTGTTCAGGCGAGCCACTACCCTTTCGAAAACCCTACGCAATTCATTTCTTTTCTTAAATAATCCCATTCGTATTTTTTGTAGTGCATCAGTTGCATTATCCTTCACATTTCCATATTCATCTAATACTTCATCCAGCAATTCGGGTATTGCTTTTTCGTAGTAAGTATCTTCAATAACTTTGGCGAGGGCAGGGTATGCAACTCTCCGATCGTTGTCAAACCACCGGAAAATGGATTGTATATTTCCAACCAGTTTTCTTATTTGCACAAACTGGTCGCTCGTTAAAACAGCTCCCGGGATGGATAATAGTTTTAGATCTTTCTGAAGATTTAGTACATAATCGTTGGGAAAATATTGGTTATTGAGGGTTATTAATTTAAACTCGTGAGTTTGCAGTAATTCTGTATCTATAAACTCTTTTTTTGTGTGTATGCGAAGGTCTGTTGCCTTGCATTTAGCGTACTCACTTTTACTATGCTCAACCAATAAAGCTTTTATTTTATCGAACTCTAATTGTACAGCTGCTGACTCAGGAAATAATTTCATAAATACCTAAAACCCTTTAGGGCGAAAATATAATTTAAAAGCTGCAAAAATAAAGCCTTGGGCGGTAAATAAAGTTAACGGTGTTTTATCTGTAGTTTTCTTGTGCAGAAAGTAAACCGGTTGTTAAGAGTAAAAGTGTTTTACCTATATTAGTGTTAATCCTTATTGCTTCACCCAACCATTCTAAACTTGTTAAAGTAAATTTGCTCATCATCCAAAAAGATGTAAAGTTTCGCAGATGATGTCAAAACCATTAACCGGGCTACCTTTTATAATAAGCAATTTTTTAGTGGCACTCACGCTCATCTCCTGTGCTCAAACTGATCGTTTTTCAAGCAGCTTCGCAAATGTAAACAGTATGACAAATATTAAAACAGACACAGCTACCCTTGGCGCCGGATGCTTCTGGTGTGTTGAAGCTGTGTTCCAGCAATTAGATGGTGTATTAAAAGTAACAAGCGGCTACACCGGCGGACATGTAGCAAACCCAACTTACGAACAGGTGTGCAGCAAAAATACAGGCCACGTTGAAGTTGCACAGATCGTTTATGATCCGTCCAAAATAACTTTTGATGAATTGCTGGAAGTGTTTTGGAAAACCCATGACCCCACCACTGTTGACCAACAGGGTAACGACCGCGGCCCCCAATACCGCAGCGTAATTTTTTACAACAGTCCTGAACAAAAACAAAAAGTCCAGGAATATAAGGCTGATCTCGATAAATCAGGAGCATGGAGCAAACCTATTGCAACTTCAGTAGAGCCGTTAAAGAATTTTTATGTAGCAGAAGATTATCACCAAAACTATTACAACAACAACGCTGACCAAATGTATTGCCGTTATGTAATACAACCCAAACTCGAGAAGTTTGAAAAGGTTTTTAAGGATAAACTGAAAGGCAATAAACAAAAAATAAGTAATTAGTACTAAAACAAACATAAGTCTCTGAAAATGAGGCTTTTTTATTAAAATTTGTTTATTTCCTATTTGTTCTTTTTGCTTTACCTATGAAAAATTTGTACCGATTTGTACCGATTTGTACCTAAATGTACCTCTCGCAACATTTTTAAAAACGAGGTACAAAATGAAAATAACATTAAGACGTAAACTATTAAGTAGCGGACGTGAAACTTTATATTTAGATTTCTATCCTCCTATACCTCATCCAGAAACAGGAAAGCCAACACGAAGACAGTTTTTAAATTTATTCATCTACTCTGAAATAGAATATGGAGAACAAACATCTTTAGATGAAGAAGGTAAAACTCAAATAAAAATTCTTCCAGTATTGGACAAAAAAGGGAGTCCTAAATTGGTAAGACTGGATAGCCTTCAGAAGGAACACAATAAAAACACTAAATACCTTGCAGAAAATATTAAAGCACAACGACAATTACTAATTCAGGCAGAGAATTATGGTTTTTTGAAGAAGGAGAAGGGAGATCATAATTTTCTTGCTTTCGTAAGACAATTAGCTGATAAACATAAATTACTTAAAAAAGGCGACAAAAACACTCCAATGAGTGTTTTTAAGTACTTAGCAAAGTTTAGTAATGATAAATGTGAAGTAAAAGATATCACTGAAACTTTTTGTAATGATTTCAAAGATTATTTACTGCAAAATAAATGCTTAAGTACCACAAAAGACAGATTAAAGAATAATAGTGCGGTACTATATTTTAATATTTTCAAGCGGCTTGTTGGTATTGCATATAAAAAGGGATTAATTGAAAAAAATGTAGTAGGTCAAATACCAGCAATAAAAAAAGAAGAAACTCGAAGGGAATATTTAACACTTGAGGAATTGCAGGCATTAGCTAAAACTGAATGTGACGTCCCTTACTTGAAGCAAGCAGCTTTATTTTCGGCATTAACAGGGTTAAGGTATGGTGATTTAGAAAAATTAAAATGGGATGAAATTGAAGGTGACGAAGCAACAGGGTACCAAATACGATTTACGCAAGAAAAAACCAAAGGACAAGAAACACTGCCTATTTCTAATGAAGCTCATTCTTTATTAGGAAAAATCAACAGGAAGAGTTTTTCCAAAATTATTATATAGTGCGTGGCAAAACATGAAAATTCAGGAATGGCTATATAAAGCTAATGTCTATAAGAAGATTTCCTTTCATGCTTTTAGGCACACGTTTACTACTTTACAATTAAAACACGGAACTAATTTATATACAATCTCAAAAATGCTTGGACATAAAAATATCACTACCACACAGATTTACGCTAAAATTATTGATGAAACTAAAAAAATAGCAGCTAATAAAATCAGACTTACAGTTTAGGCTTTAAAAAATTAGCAGCAAGATCGGCTTTTTATTCTTGAAATATCTGGCTTACAAGCAGCATCTTTTGCTAATTGTTCTGTTTTTGCCTTGTTATCATTACCAGAACAAGCCGTAAATACAATACCGAATGTCAATAGCAGAATTACTGCTAAGAATACATTTTTCATACATTTAAAATTTTAGAAAGTGGCAGTAACAAGACTGCCACTATGTGAAGTTTACATTTTGCTTTTGGAACTGTCGTTTTGCATTTTTTTAGACTGCATCTGCATACCACATATAGGGCATTTGCCACCAGTAGCACTTGCTACATCGGGATGCATTTAGCAGGTGTAAACCGTAGTACCCTGTTTGCTGCCTCTTCTGTCCACTACTAATTTTGAGCTGCACTTAGGGCAGTTTCCGGATGTGGTACTTACTACTTCAGTATGCCTAGGACAAGTGTAGGTCTTTGTTACTTCCCTTTTCATTTGCTCCTTTTTTGAAAGGGATAAATCCATATTACACTTTGGACATTTACCAAGTTTTTCGCTAACTACATCGGGATGCATAGGACAGGTGTATTGCACCTGTATAGTGGAAGGCTTTGTGTTGGCTGAATTTGCTATGCTTTGTTGTGCGAAGGTTGCAAACGTTGCAAACGTTGCAAGGAACATTATTATAATCGTTTTCATTTTTTTGATTTTATACTTTGATAGAATTGATAAACTAGAAGCAGTAAAACTGCTTATAGCTTATTAATAAAAATTCTGAAAGCAGGCTATAGGAAAGAGTTGAAGCCTGAAAAGAAGAGAGGGAATAAAATCAAATTCTGAAAACGCAGGTGGAAATATAAATAGGGACACTTGTATGTAATGGTGGTGCATGGCTTTTGTTAGCAGTAGCACGTTGTTGAGAAGCAAATGAAATTTGCTGAAACACTGGAGTATATAAGGTTAAGTCAGTAAAGTCCTTTACAGGAATTTTTAAATCACTACCTGAGAAATGCTTGTCTTTAACCTTGTAGAAATGGTATTGATTATCAACAACCACCTTTTTCACTGCCTTTACTACAATGCTGTTGTATCCTGTGCAAGTGCTACAGTACTGATTGGAGCGTGCCACAACAATAAAACTCCTTTAAGCTTAAACCCACTGTTGACAGTGAATAAAAGCAAATGAGTAATATGAGGGCAAACTTTTTCATGTTTCTACACCAAAAGTAAGGCGGACTTGACTTACGATTGTTAAATTATGGTTTTGATTTATACAATTTTGTGATTTTGTAGTTTTGTTTGACATCAAAGATTCTGTTGATACTATATTTTGATTCCCCTGGTGTTTAATACCGCAGTTCCTATCTAAGAAGCAATCAAGTCCATCCGTTGTCATGTGCATCAATAAGCCAATGGCAATAATTCTTGTTTTAGCAGGGAAAAGTAAAAAAATATAGATACCTATAGCAACATAACTATGTAACGGATGAAAACCTATGCTACAACGGCAGGGGTCGTAAATAGGGGTAGCTAATAAATGGTCAAGGTCAACCAGCATTGTCAGGAGAAAAATGATAGCAATTTTTTTCCACCTTGGTCTATAAAACACCCATGCTATTATTAGCGGAAACCCAAAGTGAAGAAAGTAATGAATAAGCATTTTCTATCTCATCTTTTCATTTCCATATTGTTCATTTCACCTTTTGGTTTCATTGAAAAATCACCAAAATAAGCTGCTAAAAAAATACCAATTGCCAATGCTACTACTGACAGGAAAGCCATGAGAATTTTTTGGTTTACATGAACTGGTGACTCCATATTCATTCCCGCCATATTTGTATTTGCATCTTTTTCCATTTGCATATTATGACCTGAATGGTTAAGCATTGCTACCATTTTCATCTGTTCTATATGTGGCTTTTCACCACCTTTTCCTAATGCCCTTTCAGTACCCATCCCATGCTTTAGTTTATTTTTTACCAGCCACCAATTTATAGGTATTGCTAGTATTCCACCAACTAATGATGCCAGCGACATGATGCCCCAAAAGCGTAAAGAAGTTGCTTCCATGTTTTTCATGTCCTTTGTCATAAGTATATTCATCACGGGTTCATACCTGCCATTACAAAGTTCATAGACAGCCATTCCGCATACCATGTTTTATTCACAGCCTTTCTATAACTTCCACCCAACATCTTTTTCATAAAAAGAGATTGAAAAATAAACAGTCCGAAAGCAAATCCGGCGATGTATTCTAAAATTGCATCTGTTCCCATTTTAAGATTAAGCTGTGCGGTAATAAAGGCAACTATAATTATCCCTGTGGCATCGCCAGCCATACAATGTATTGTGGAACCAACTGTTTGCTTCCACAAGGGTGCAACAAATTTTTCATGGGTATAAGGTGCAGGCTCACGACATGAGAGAATATAAACTATCAGTCCAAATATTCCGGTATAGAGTGTTACCAATATCCATCCCCATTTCATTACTTTCATTTCCGGAGTGCTGGTAAACAGATCGTAAGCAACATAAGCCACTGATAATGCAGTTAATGAAAACCAAACAATTAAAAAGGTTTGCATGTGCGGACGGTTTGTAGAGAACTTTATAATTAGTTCTGTAAGTGTAGGTTCTAATTTATTAGGGGTTATAATCAGCAGCAGGTGCAGTGCCAGTAGTAGTATCTTTGGGCTTACGTTTATACTTACAACACTTCGGCTACTTTGCATAAGCATTATCTGAAGCTGTAACTTTTTCTGTATCAAACCCTGCATCTGCAAGTTTTCTTTGTATATCAATATTCCTGATGCTATGTGTAGTATAGCTAATTATAAGTGATTGTATTTAACATTCCACTCTGCATTTTTAACTCCGTCAACTCTTAAAGCTTGTTCAATTTGCTGTTTACAAGCCTCACAGTTACCTCCGTAAACTTTTATGGTATCTGTTCTGTCGTGTGAAAAAGCGGATGAAGCAATGACTATTGCTGCAAGCATAAGGATGAATTTAGTTTCATGTTTTTAAATTTTATATAGTTAAATAAAGATTAGCTGATAATAACTTTACAAAAGCCTTCTGATTTTCTTTGGAAACTTAATTGTAAAAAGGCAGAGAAAATAAGTACGACAAAGACCGTAAACAATCCATTTAAGTTTCCTAATTTTTCCGGCTTGTCAGAAGCCACTTTTATCTTCTTGATGAGTTATGGCTTATCATTATTTTCCAATCCCCCTTTAATTTCTTCAGGACGGAAGTAGTAACACCCATACGTTTCACTTCACTATTATCTTTTGCTAAAACAATACTATAGATATAAGTTTCCGTCGCAAAAGCATAATTGCCATCAACCCTCACATCCACTTTATAATCACTATATTTAAACGATGAGAACTCTTTAAGTTCAGGAATTAAATGTTGTTCAAGGTAGCGTGTATACGTTCCTTCGTTTCCTCCTGATTCAAATATTTGCGAATCCGATGTAAATAATATTTCAGTCCCTGTAAGGTCTAATTTTTCGATTGCCAAACTATATTGTTTTAATACCGCTTGGACATCCTCGTCATCTTTGCTGACTGATAACATCTGCTCCTTGTCTCTGCTGGTCATGTATTTTTTTATTTCCTCCCTATCTGTACCGGCTTCTTTACTTTGCGACAATAGAGACAATGAGAAAGAAGATAAAAGTAGTAGTACAAGTAATTTTTTCATGTTGGTTTTTAAGAGAGTTAAAGATGCAGGGAAAGACCTGCATCTTTAATAGTTATGCCATTAAATGCTTATTGCAAGCATCGGCACAGGCCCTGCAGGCTTCAGCACATTTTTTACAATGCTCCATTCCCATGGAAGCATGTTTTTCGCATTCTTCAGCGCATGCACTACATACCTCAGCACACTCTTTTAAAAGATGATGCCCATGTTCGGAACCACGGCCTAAAAGCGCAGCGGTAAGGCTGCAAATTGCAGCGCAATCAAGGTCAAGCTTAATGCATCTGGAAAGCATTTTTACATCCTGCTCATCCAGGCAAGCTGTTGCACAATGATTACATTCTGTGGCACAATCATTAAGTGCCGTAATTAACTGCCTGTGATTTTCGTGACTCATTTCATTAATATTTATTGGTTTAAGAAAAATTGTTAGTTAAAGCCTTCGTAAACATTATTTATTTGCCGCCATCCATGATTTGAACTCATTAATTTCTTTAGTCTGTTCGCTTATCCCTTTTTGAGCCATTTGTTTCAACGCTGCGTTCATTCCATTTTTCAGTTCCATCTTAGACATTGATACTGCGCTTTTGTGATGAGAAGTCATCATCATTGCAAAGTCCTTGTCTAAATTACCTGTCATTTGCATGTTACTCATTTGAGACTTCATATCCGACATTGATTTTTCTAATTCGCCTTCTCCCATTTTCATTTTCGATGGTTTCATATTTTTTACCATCTCCTGAAGCTTATTTATTTCTTCTTTTTGAGAAGTGATAATTTTTTGCGCCATGCCTTTCATTTTATCATCTTTACCAGAATTGATTTCCTGCTCACTCATATCAATTGCCCCCTGGTGATGCTCTATCATCATATTGGCAAAATCCATATCAAAATCACCGGACATCTTCATGCTGCTCATTTTGTCCATCATAGTATTCATGGAAGCCATCAACCCGTTATCCATTTTCATTTATCAGACATGCTCATTTTGCTCCCAATAGTATCACTTTGCATGCTGCTTGTTGCTGCTGCAGTATCTGTTTTGTCTGTACCGGTTGTAGTACCATTGTTACAGCTTGTGATAATATACATACCTGCTGCCAGCGTAAGTAATAATTTTACTTTGGTGTACATAATTTGAAGTTTTAGTTATGAATATTTTTGTAATGGCTTTTTGATTTTAGCCTTCATCAAACGAAAGAGAAGGTACAAACAATGTTTGCACCTTCTTAATTATACTATTGATGTTATCGTTTATTTGCCTTTAACCAATCTGAGAGTTCCTGAATTTCCATCGTTTGTGCTTTTATAATATTGTTCGCCATTGTTTTTAGCGCTGCATTATTGCCATGATGTAAATATGCAGAAGCATTGTCAATTGCTGATTGATGATGACCAATCATAAGTGTGGCAAAATCATTATCAATATTTCCGGTTATCAATTGAACATCAGCGGTCTTACCCCCTTTAGTCATATTATCCTTTTGCTCCATTGTAAAAGCCGGGTCGCTATTGTCAATTGCTAAAGTTGCCAGAATGGTAGAGAATTGTTGAATTTCCGCTTGTTGTTCAGTAATGATTTTTTTTGCTGTCCTTTTCAGACTATCATTTGAACCTGCCAGTAATTCTACATTAGCCATATTTATCGCCCCTTGGTGGTGCATCATCATCATCTTAGTGAAATCTATTTCCGGGTCATTTGATTTTGGCATTGCCATCATTCTGTCCATCATTGCATGCATGGTATCCATCATTCGATTTGCATCGTGATTTTGCAAAACCAATCCCGTAGCATCTTGTTTTGAACAAGCTGCTAATAAAAGCATAACTGCGCTTCCCAATACAAATACTGTCTTTTTCATAAATTACCTTTTTAAATTTTTACATTAATATTTCCGTTTTTTTCAGGAATAGGGTTGAAGGATACAGAGATGTAATAACAATTTAACGGTTCAATCTTTCTAACATAGCCTTCATTTCTGCGATTTCTTTTTCCTGTGCTTTAATAATGTCTTCTGAAAGTTTTTTTACTTCCGGGTCTTTAATGTCTGCATGTTTACTTGTAAGTATTGCTGACGAATGATGTGGTATCATCCCTTTCATGTATTGAGTGTCGCCAACAAAAGTCTGCGTTCTTAACATGAAAACAACCGCAATAAAAGCTATGATGCTACCGAAAATAATAAGCCTGTTGAGCTTTTTGTTTGGATACATCATGCCCATCATTCCCATCATCAGGGGAGCCATAGCTGATACCATTAACAAAGCCATATATGTTCTTGTGATACTTACATAAATGTGGCCGGCATCATCCACATTCAAAAACATAATTGCATACATGATAACAAAGGAAATAAGCATCATTATCCAAAACTTTCCGTAGCTCATTGTCTGCATATCGTGCATGTTCTTTGTTGCTTCCATTTCTATTAAGTTTTAAAGTGGAAATAGCAGGCATTTAACCTGCTATCAAAAAAATTACGCTGCCATCTTTCTGCATTCTTCAGCGCATGCTTTACAAGCATCTGCACATTCCTGGCAGTGACTACTGTGTGTATGCTTTGCACATTCGTTGCCGCAGGCCTCGCAGATATCTGCACATAGCTTGCAAATCTCCATGGCCTTACTACTGCCTAAACTCATTAACTGCGCTGTTGCATAACAAATAGCCGCACATTCCATGTCAAGCTGAATGCAGCCTGCCATCATTTTTACATCTTCTTCCTGTGTGCATGATGATGCACAATGATTACATATAGCGGCACATTGTAAACATGCTTCTATACAACTTTTGTAAGTGTGATACCCTGTCATAGTTTTTGTTTTTTGATTGTTATGAAATGATTGTTTGATTTATTAATTTGTTTTTTTGAATCGCTGTCTAACCTTTCCATAATGTTTTAAATATTTTTAGTATTAGGTTTTTTAATCTGTTCCTAACTTTTTCTTTTAAACCTGTATCTAATTATTGCACTTGCAAACAATTTTGACAATTTATCTTTCGGGCTATTGAGCAATGTTTGCGACTTATTAATTTTCCATTCTTCAGGGTTAAAGCCACCGGTATATACTAACTGTAAACCGATGGAATTTTGTACATGCTTTTTAGAGGTAATTGATAGCCCAATACCAGCCCTATAAACAATAACTGAATTAGTGAATACAAGGTTTTCTACACGTTGCTGCACAATACTCGTTTGTAATACACTATCGAAAGGAACCATAGAAACATCACGGTTAAATACTATTTTGTACTTTTCATAGCCTAAGCCAACGAAAGGATATAAAGAGGCTCGTTGGCTTTTCAATAAGTTATAACCAACATCTGCTGATATTCCCCAATAGTTGGTAGCAGTATTTTTCTTATCTCGGTTTCCGCTAAGACTGCTACCCGCATTAATGCTGTATCCTGTTATTAACCTGTTTCGTTCAGAGAAAATACCAAATTGTAAAGTACAAGTAGGTACAGTATTAATGAACTGTTTTTTCATTTCAGCCTTTAACCACACGTGCGATTACATCTTCATATCACCCATTTTTTTACCGCCATTTTTTTCTTGCTTCATTTTAACCAGGGTCATTCCGCATTTAGGGCATTTTCCTGGCTTATCCATTACTACTTCAGGATGCATAGTACAAGTGTATTTGGATGCCGAAGTACTTTTCATCTTGTGGGTTTTAGTACTACTCTTACCGGTTTGTGCAAATGTGCCAGTGTTAACTGCTAATAAGATAGCAAGAGCGATAATTGTTTTTTTCATTTTGTGTTTGTTTTTAAATATTGATAAAAGAAGTTTAGAAAATGTTTTTAATAAGTTATTGTTATACCTGCACCCAATCCCATATCGCTGTCGTAGTGGGTGGACAGATTGAGATATTTAGTGATGATGTAACGCATGCCCAGTGCATACTCCTTATCGGAATTAATCATGAAGTTTGCCCTAAGGCGTGGCGATACCGGGATATCTTCCCGCATAAGCTGAAAACGCAATTTGCCATCCAAATCTGCACGAAACTCGGACAAGACATTCATTGGCAACAGGTATTGAATACCTGCGGTAATTGTGCTGCGGTTATTTTTATTGCTTAGCTGACCAAGTAAGTTGTACTTATCATCACCAAAAATGTTTCGCCCCATTATTCCTTTCTTAATCTCTTCACCATCAGGACCAACTTTCTTGTAGTGATAATCATACCCGATAAAGGGTCTCCACCACTGCATCTTGCCCAAGTAACGACCGATGGTAGTTTCACTTTCATAACCATGCTCAGGATGAACACCGAGGTGCCAGGCGGTTGCAATTGTATTTCGTGTATTAGATAGCATAGCCATACCATCGCTTCCGGAAGTCTCCAAACCTATCCTGGCCATGGAGTGGTAGTTGCGGTCGTCGGAGTTTAAACCACGCTTTGCTACTTTCGCACTGGTAATATCCGTTTTATCAACAAGGGTATCCCGGTAACTAAACACTCTGCCCATGCCACTCATCATGTGGTATAAAATGTGGCAATGGAAAAACCAGTCGCCACCCTGCTCTGTTGCTGCAAATTCTATGGTGTCCCGCTCCATAGGCATGATGTCTATTACATTTTTCATAACAGCATTTTCGCCTTGCCCGTTTAGCAACCTAAAGTCATGTCCGTGCAGGTGCATGGGGTGACGCATCATGGTATTGTTGTATAAAACAATTCGAACATTTTCGCCTTTTTTAATTAGGATTTTGTCAGCTTCAGAAACCACTTTGTTATCAATGCTCCAAACATAACGGTTCATATTACCGGTTAATTCAAAGCTGAGTGTTTTAAGAGGGCCGGGCCGTAAGGTGGTTTTCTCCGGTGCCCTCAACATTGCATAATTCAGGGTTACAATGTCCGCCTCACCCATATCCATACCTGCCATGCTATGCTGTCCATGGCTCATCTGCATGCCATCCATTTCACCTGCTTTCTTCTTTCCGTCCTCCATTTTTCCTTTCATACTCGCGGTATTATCAGCACCACCTTTGCTATCTTTCTTCATATTCATGCCTTTCATATCATGGGTGCTCTTATCACTCATACCACTGCTGCCGGTTCCGTTGTCTCCTTGTGAACCTTTGGTTTTGTCGCTATTTTCATAACCGGTTATTTCAGGATACATCACAGTATTCATGTCCATGGTTTGATTGGCCATTTCCATGCCTTCCATTTGTTTCATATTGCCCTGCATATCCATCATATCGTTCATCATCTTCATTCCAGCAAAGTATTTGAGGTTAGGAAGTTTTGCAGCCGCTACTTTTTGTCCTCTACCCAGCCAAAGGGAGGCTGACTTTGTACGGTCTTCAGGTGTAACCAAAAATTCATAGCTTTTATTTTCCGGAATAGTGACCACAACGTCATATGTTTCAGATACTGCAATCAGCAATCTATCTACTTCCACCGGCTCTACATCATTACCATCTGTGGCTACCACCGTTATTTTGCCGCCGGCGTAGTTAAGCCAGAAATAGGAGGATGCACCACCATTTGCTATTCGCAGCCTTACTTTATCTCCCGCTTTAAATTTTGGATATTCGCTCTGGTTTTTGCCGTTAACCAGAAAAACATCGTAGGCAATATCGCTTACGTCCATCGCAAGCATGCGCTTCCATTCGTTTGCAAGTTTCGTTTTTAAGTGCCCTGTCTTGATGGCTTCAGAATAGCTTTGAATGGTATTTTTTCTAATGCCAAACCAATCGGTTTGATTGTGCAGGCTACGGTTCACTTCTTTGGGGCTCATGTCAATCCAGTCGCTCAGCACAACAGGAATAGTTGGTATATCCCATTCTTTTCTTTTATTCATGATGAACGCGCCGTACATACCGATTTGCTCCTGCAAGCCTGAATGGCTGTGATACCAGTGCGTACCATGTTGAATGATGGGGAATTTGTACAAATAGGTAGCTCCCGGTTTTATAGGCATTTGTGTGAGAAAGGGAACACCATCGTACTTGTTAGGAAGAAATAAGCCATGCCAATGCAAAGAAGTTACTTCTTTCAATTCGTTATGAACCCATATTTCTGCTGTGTCGCCTTCTGTAAAGGTGAGCGTAGGCATGGGAATCTGTCCGTTTACTGCAATGGCTCTTTTTGGTTTTTTTCCAAAGTTTACAGTAGTGTCTCTAATATATAAATCGTAACGAACAGTATGAGGTCTTGCCTGGGATGTAATGGTTTTTATTGGGCCTAAGTTCTTTTTTGCCATCATGATATTATCCATTGTTGCATCGCCATTATCCATTTGCATTCCGTCCATTTTCATCCCACCCATATCATTCATCGTTTTATCGCCATCTTTCATGGGCATTTTCATATCACCCATTTTCATGTCATCCTTTGCTTTATTATCAACATTTGCTTTTGGCTTTTCCTTCACCAGCTTCATTCCGCACTTGGGGCAATTGCCTGGTTTTGAAGAATGAATTTCAGGATGCATCACGCAGGTATAGGTGGTTGGTTGAACTGGACTTGCAACTTCTTTTTTGGTCATGTCCATACCCGGCATGTTATCCGTTTTCATTTCTTTGTCATCCATGTTCATATTGTCAGGTGTAGCCTTTTTTGCAGGGATTGCCTGTTTAGGTTGTACCGGCTTTGCTGTTACTTTAGGTTTTTCCTTTACCAGCTTCATTCCGCACTTAGGGCAATTACCTGGTTTTGAAGAATGAATTTCAGGATGCATTACACAAGTGTATGTTTCAGTTTGCTTTGTGTTCTCTTGCTTAGGCATTTTCATGCCTCCCATATCCTGTGCTCTTAAAGTAGCAACAACAAGCAAGAGGAATATTACAATTATATTTTTCATATCATTATTTTTTAGACAGACTATCTTTTATTTTTTCACTCCAGTTAATGATGAGGGCTTTAGTCTCTGTTGTCAGCCTTGCATCTTTATGTATCATCGTATATTGCCATAGAGGCATTGTGCCTTCGTTAATACTTTTTGCTATTGCTCTAAATTTGTTAGTACGCTTTCTTTCTGAATAAGAACCAAAATCGCTAAAATTGAGGTTTTCCTTTCCGTCACTAACATGGCTGTTAAGCATCCATCCCACAGGTTGTACATTAAAATACCAGGGATAACGAGTGTTGTTGCTATGACAATCGTAACATGAGGTTTTTAAAACCGACTGCACATTAAGCGGAACATTGTACATCTCTACTATATCCGTTGGTAATACCTGCCCATTTTTATTATGCGCCGGTTGTATAAATTGAATTGCAATAAATACAATCAATAATGTGAGAAGTGCTTTCTTTTTCCAACTCATGTCAAACTTATTTTAGTTCTTCTTTTACTTCACCGCAGGTTGGCATTTTACTACCCATGTATGGGTTCTTTATGTCTTTTGTTTCGCTTAACCATATCGCA
>JAABUN010006120.1_pt1 | contig 14167 bp, 11 predicted proteins | sample 5559311 | NCBI WGS metagenome assembly JAABUN01 (sample SAMN10711877, study PRJNA513370) | rock metagenome | isolation source: Antarctica rocks | place: Antarctica: Victoria Land, Siegfried Peak sud | reverse complement strand
GGACACACGCTACGGGTACGCCATGGCGGGGACTCCTCGATGAGCGACACATCGTTGCCTCCCGCCCCCACACGACCTGCCACCGACCCGCAATTCATCCCTGACGCACTACTAGAAGGCGTCGCGGAGAACGTGGGCAGGGTGCCGGCAGCCAGTCGGTGGGAGGCGCTCGATATGACGTTGCGGGGTACTTGGAAGGAGAGGTGGAGGTCGGAGGGGCAGCGACGAGAGCAACGGCTCCGACGCGGGTGCCGAGGGGCAGGCGGGTCGCAAGGAGTCGGAGAGAGATTTCTCGACAAGCTCGAAATGACAGGGAGGCGAATGACAGGAGCGCCGACACGGTTTTGGGTCGCGGCTCGGGAGGCGGGTCGCGGGTCGGCTTCCCATGCACGGCCACTCGGCAAGCACGGTGGTGGAGCCGAAGCGTAGACCCGCGGCCAGAGCCAATGATGCCCGCGAACCGGTCCCCGGGGGGTCCGGCAGGCTTGCCGGTTCCGCCGATCGCCAGGACCGGGATGGGCGCGGGCGCGTGGTATAAGAGCCGGCGGGTGACTTGGCACGGCACCGGCGGGGGCATCAGGCGGCGTGAACAGGGAAGCTCCGGACGACCAGGCGAGCGGCGAGCCAGTGGACGAGGCGGCCGGTGAGCATGGCCGGTCCTCGCTCCTCTACTGCGGTCAATGCGGCGCCATCAACCCGGTCTCGAATGCCTTCTGCGCCGCCTGCGGCACGATCCTGGTGGATGCGTTTCACGGCACCGAGGGCCTGCGCGTCTACGAGCGTCCCGATGCCGCCGCCCGCCTGGTGACGATGGTCCCCTCGGGTAGCGAGCTGGAGATCCTGCCGGATGCCAGGGCGCCCGCGGATTTCGCGCGAGTCCGCGTTGCTAACGGGCAGATCGGCTATGTTCGCCTGCCGGAGGTCGAGGCCCTCCCCGATACGGCGCCACGGTCGGGACCGCGCCGGCCCGACATCAACACTCATGCTCGCGGCTGCGTCAGTTCGACGGCCGCGCTCGCGTCGCTGGCACTGCTGGTGATCACCGGCGCGCTCGGCTTTATTCTGCTCCTTCGCTCCGACGCGGCCGGCAACGGCATCCTGACCGTGGTGTTCTGCCTCCTGATCGTTCCCTTCCTGCTCCTGACGATCGGGCTCTATCTCTACGCGCGCACCCGGGAGGACCGTCTGGCCGAGGAAGAAGAGGACGCCGCATTCGAGCTGGCGGCGCAGCCCGAGCGAACGGCCACCGACGAGGGCTAGCCACCCACCACGACCTCCGGCCCGACGACGGTGATGCAGGGAGAGCTGCCGATGACCGAGCGACCACAGGATGCGCCGCCAGCGATCCCACCGCCCCCCTGGGCGCCCACTGGAGGTCTTCCGGACCTGCACATCACCGATGTCCGCGCCATCTGCACCGCGCCGGACGGCATCCGGCTCGTCGTGGTCAAAGTCGAGACGAGCGAGCCGGGACTCTACGGCCTCGGTTGTGCAACCTTTACGCAGCGACCGCTGGCTGTCGTCACGGCGATCGAGGAATACCTTCGACCGCTCGCCATCGGGCGTGATCCCCACGACATCGAAGATATCTGGCAGGCGGCCCACCTCGGCTCCTATTGGCGAAGCGGTCCGGTTCTCAACAACGCCCTGTCCGGTATCGATATGGCGCTCTGGGACATCCTCGGCAAACGCGCCGGGTTGCCCGTCTACGCCCTGCTCGGCGGAAAATGCCGCGATGCGGCGGCGCTCTATGCCCATGCGGCGGGGCGGGATGCCGAGGAGGTCGAGGACGAAGCACGCCGCTTCATGGCGGAGGGATACCGCTACGTTCGCTGCCAGGTCGCCGTGCCGGGCTACACCACCTACGGCGCTCAGATCGTCCCGGCCGCGGCGAGCGATACCATCACGACCTCCACCCCGGCGCGGCGCGTTCCCGCCGACCCACCGTGGGAGCCAACCGCCTACTGTCGCCTCGTGCCCAAGCTCTTCGAGCACCTGCGAGGGGCGCTTGGAGAGGAGGTCGAGCTCCTCCACGATGTTCATGAGCGGGTGCCACCGATCCAGGCAGTCGGGCTGGCGCGAGAGCTGGAGCGATATGGACTCTTCTTTCTCGAGGACCCCCTGGCGCCGGAAGATGTCGGCTACTTCCCGTTGCTTCGGCAGCAGACGTCGATCCCCCTGGCGATGGGCGAGCTCTTCGTCAACCAGGCCGAGTACGTGCCGCTGATCAAGGACCGGTTGATCGATTTCGTCCGCGTCCACATCTCCTCAATTGGAGGGCTGACACCGGCCCGCAAACTTGCCGCCTTCTGCGAGTTCTTCGGCGTCCGCACCGCCTGGCATGGTCCGGGAGATGTCTCTCCGGTCGGCCACGCCGCGAACCTGGCGCTCGACCTCGCCTGCCCGAACTTCGGCGTGCAGGAGCAGACCGTCTTCAGCGAGCGCGCGCACGAGGTCTTCCCTGGCTGCCCGGAGATCCGCGACGGCGCGCTCTGGTCGAACGAGCGCCCTGGCCTGGGGATCGACCTCGACGAGACCCTGGCGGCCCGATATCCGTTCCCCAAGCATCCACTCGGCGGCGGCTGGCCCCCGGTCCGCCGCCGGGACGGCACAGTCGTCCGTCCCTGATTGATCGCTGGAGAGTTGCAGGTGGCGTTCCGGCCGTCGCCGGTGTGACGATTCCCTGAGACCGCTTCGGTGCGACGCTATCCGGCCCGATCCGGGCGGCATGCGACCAAGAGGAGAAGACGTGATGCGCGTCCTGGTAACCGGCGGCAGCGGGCGGGTTGGCGTCGCGGCGAGTCACGATTTGCTCGCTCACGGCTATGAGGTGGTTAACGCTGACCGGCGTCCACCGGCGACGCCGATCAGCGGTGTCCATTACTGCGAGACCGACCTGACCGATGTTGGCCAGATGGTCGGGGCGCTTGCCGGCTGCGACGCCCTGATCCATCTCGGCGCGATCCCGGCGCCATACGGTCATGCCAACGAGGTGGTCTTTGGCAACAATGTCCGCGCCACCTTTGCGGCGCTGCAGGCGGCGAGCCTGCTCGGCGTGCGGCGGGCGGTCATCGCCTCCAGCCTCTCCGCACTTGGTCCGGCCTGGGCGCCAGAGCCATTTCCCGTGCTCTATGCGCCGGTCGACGAGGCACACCCGCTCCTCGTCCACGACGCCTATGGGCTGTCGAAAGAGGTGGACGAGCGGACAGCGGAGATGTTTCACCGGCAAACCGGGGTGTCGGTGGTGGCGCTGCGGTTTCACTGGGTCGCGACCGTCGACGAATGCATCGCCAGGGTGGAGCAGCTGCGACGCGCGCCGACGGCCGACGATTGGGCACGAATGTCGTGGGGCTACGTCGATGTCCGGGACGCCGCGACCGCCTGCCGGCTCGGCATTGAAGCGGAGAGGATTGGCTTCGCTGCCCTCAACATCACCGCTGCCGATACCTTGAGCGATACCCCGACCGAGGAGCTGCTCCGTCGTCACACGCCAAGCGTCGAGATTCGGCGGCCGATGCCCGGCACGACGACCTTGTTTGCGCTCGACGAGGCGCACCGCCTGATTGGCTACGTCCCGGCCCATAGCTGGCGACGCACCACCTAGCGGCGCAGTCCACGTTCTGGGTCACGACGTGTGGCGGCAGGACATCGCCGTCGCAACGGTCGACGGTCGTTCTCCCTCCTCACTGACCGACCGAGCTCGCGGCGTCGGCGGCTTCGTTGATCCAGCTCGCCTCCTCGCCGAGTGTCGTCGGTCGCCCGTGGCCGGGATACACCACGGTCTCCGGAGGCAGGCCGACGAGACGGGCCAGACTGCGGTGCATCGTCGCCTCGTCGGAACCGGGAATCTCGGTCGTCCCATGACCACCCGGAAAGACGACATCGCCACCGAAGAAGAGGCGGTCCGGCTCGGAGAAGAGCACGATATGCGCCGGATCGTGCCCGGGCAGATGGAGCACCTGAAAGGTATGGGCGCCCAGCTGCACGGTGGCGCCATCCTCCAGCAGATGATCCGGCCGCACGGGAGGAATGGTGAACGGCAGGTCGGTGACGGCGCTCCCTGGTGCGGCCAGCCGCTCCACAGCCAGCGGATGGACTGCGAGCGGCGCCCCGGTAGCCGCTCGCAGCGCCGCCGCATCGGCAATGTGGTCCCAATGGGCGTGGGTGATCACGATCCGCCGCACCTGCCAACCACCTGCCGTGGCCGCCTCGACGAGCGCCGCGGCGCCATCTTTCGGCGCGTCGACGATCAGCGCATCGCCGGTTTCATCGTCCGCGACCAGGTAGGCATTGGTGTCGATCGGGCCCGCTTCCACCGTTCGAATGGTTAACCCCATCGCTGACGTCGCTCCCGTTCTATCCGTAATTCCATACCGCACGAGAGAACCACCCATCGATGGCGAGCGTACCACGGACAAGGGGAACCGCCATCCGCGGCCCGGCCGGCCGGCCGTGGTCCGACGATCCTTACCCCGACGAAAAGATAGTCACCGGCCCGAACGCCGCGTCACTGGTCGACCTCCGTTCGGGCATTATGTGGGCGATACGACTCCTACAGGCGGTGTGGTTCTGCCCGTGAGACACGTGATGACGATTCGCGAGGTGCTTGTCGTAGACGACGAGCATCACATCCTGGCGCTACTGACCGAGCTCCTCCAGGACGAAGGCTACCGGGTCCGGCAGGCCGGCGACGGCATTGCCGCGCTGCGCGAGATCGAGCGGCTACGCCCCGACCTGGTGCTGACCGATGTGATGATGCCGCGCCTCGGCGGCCTTGAGCTCGCGCGCCAGCTGCGTGCCCGGAACATCCCGACGATCGTCATGAGCGCCGCGTTTGCAGCGGCAAACGACGCCTCGATCGTCTTTCTCCCCAAGCCGTTCGATGTCGATGTGCTCGTCCGTCTCGTCGCCGCCACGCTTGCCTCGTCTCACGGGGGATGACCGGCACGTCGAGACCGAGACGACTGCCGAGCGGTTAGTTGAACATCGATCGACGTGTTTCCCTGGTCGCCGCCCTTTTCGCCCAAGACCTCATCACCACGCATCGGACCATCCCTCACGGCCGTCATGCCTGACGACGATATGGCGCCATGCGACCGTGCGGTGGGAAGCGGCACTGAGCACCGGGGTCGAGTGCTCTGGGGCGGTGGCGGACGACGACCACCTTCACGTACGTGCAAACCGCCCCGTCGTGGCTGGGCACCCTGGCGCAGCAAGCAGCGCCCCTACCACGAGGGTGTCGAGGTCCACGGCTCGACCGTTCGGCAGATGTCGGCCTGGTCCCTGACGGTGCGCCACATCGACGTACACCCAGCAGGTCCAGGGAGAACCGACGTACCTGTTGGCCATCGCCGGATGCCCTGCCCCATCACCCCGCCGGGAGGGGCGCTGCTTGCCGCGCCCGTTGGTGCGGGTCGCGCGGTCCCCGCAGTCCATGACGGGGATCATCATCCCTCCGTGTCGCGGATCATCACCCCTCCGTGGTAGGGGCGCATGGCATGCGCCCTGGTGTCATAGGGCGGCGTCGCGGTGGGTACACAGGCGCCGGTACCGAAGCCAAGCCGGACCATGACAGTCGTTCGTCGTCACCCGCCATTTCGTGGGTGGCGAGAGAGAGACCAACGGGTGCGGAACCAGGAGCGGCAGGGCAGCGCGGATGGCCACCCGGAGCGCAGCAGGCCATCGTCAACACGGGCACGACGCCCGTCCGACGACGACGATCGCGGCACGCTCATCGCAGTCGCTACGCGATCGGTGGCCTCCGCTCGCCCACCCCTGTTGCCTGCTCGACGGCGTGGGCGAACTGTGCGCCGACGAGCAGGCCGTGGCCGGTGAAACCAGGGGGCACCGAGATGGCTGGCAACCCGATAAGGTGATGTCGGAGCAGGCCCGCATACTATCGATGGACGTCTCCCACCGCGCCTTAGGCGAGCCCGCGCCGCTCCAGCAGCATCGCCAAGCTCGAGTATCGCGCGCACCTGCAGCGCAGGGCGATCAGGCAAGGGTGTGCAGCACTCAAGAGAGTCGTCGGATGTTGTGTTTGGACGCCAGCGCTTCAAGCTGCTTGCCGCGCGAAAGGACGTCAGCGGAGATGCCGCCGGCGTAGCACATTGTGCTAGGCTTTCCATGCTTGTATGGATGAGTTCATCGATGTCGAGATCGAACGTCTCAACTGGGACGACTGGAACCGCGAGCACATCGCGCGGCACGGTGTTACCTCAGCAGAGGTAACCGAGGTCATCGCCGGAAATTCGGTGGTCAGGCGCTCCCCCCTCAAGAACCGACTCATCGTTATCGGACCGACATTTGCCGGGCGGATGCTCAAGATTGTGATCGGTCCAGACCCGAGAGCGCCGGGAATCTTCTACACCTTCACCGCCCACCCAGCGAGCCGCCAAGAACGGCGCAAATACCAGGAATCTATCCAGGGAGATGACCCATCATGAGCGACCAACGCCAGCGGCCAAGCCGCATCCCAACGTTTGCAGATCGCGAGGACGAGGCGACGTGGTGGGACAACCATGACGCCGCGGATTTCTGGGACGAGCTTGAACCAGTGAATATGAGAGTCTCGCCAGCTCTCCTCTCCGAGTCCACCATGACGGTCTGCCTGCCAGAAGCCACACTGCAGCGTCTCCGTGACCGCGCAGCCAAGAAAGGGGTGGGCCACCTCACCCTGGCCCGGATGTGGATCATGGAGCGCCTGGAGCAAGAAGAGGAAGCCGGATCCCGGCCCGCATCCCACCAATAGGGGATGCTCCCATGGCAGCGGTCGCTGGCAATGGTGCGCTCCCGGCACCTGTTGTCCGGCTTTGTGTGCCAGCAGCGCGTGTCAGTCCGGCAGGGCGCTGCCGTCGACGAGATCCCGAACCACGTCGAGATGACCGGCATGCCTGGCGGTCTCCGTCATCATCGGCAGAACGAGTTTTCAGCTCGACGGCACGCTTGACCATACCGCGGCCCCTCGCTGAACGCACGCTCACGTCACGGTGAACTCGGGCGCTTAGCCAGGACGGCGTCGCGATAGTGAGACGTGCCCTCATATCCAATTGCTCGGGCTCAAACTCATGCCACCTCCGGCCGCCGCTCGCCCACCCCTGTTTCCTGCTCGACGGCGTGGGCGAACTGCAGCACGCCAAGATCGGCCCAGGGGCGACCGACGATCTGGAGGCCGACCGGCAGACCGTCGCCGGTGAAGCCGGCGGGCACCGAGATGGCGGGCAGTCCGGTTACCGTGATGTCGGAGCAGGTCCGCATCCAGTCGATGTAGGTCTCCATCGGCTGACCATTGATCTCGGTCGGGTAGGGTTGCTCGATGTCGAATGGCGGAACTTGCGAGACCGGCAGCAGCAGAAAGTCGTAGCGCTCGAAGAAGCGCACGACGCGGCCGTAGAGTTCGGTCCGCTTCCGCTCGGCGGCGGCCAACTGGGGACCGGTCAGGCGCTGTCCCTGCTCGATGTTCCAGATTACGCTCTCTTTCATCTGGTCGCGATGCTCGGCCAGCAACGCGCCGTGTGAGAGCTCGAAGCTCCAGGCGCGCATCGTCTGAAAGATTTCCCGCGCGTCACTGAGGTCCGGCTCGGCCTCCTCGACATTACAGCCCAGACCGTCGAGCACCGGGCGCAGCGTCTCCAGAACCCCGGTGACACGGGGGTCGACCGGGAGCCCACCGAGCGTCTGGCTCCAGGCGATTCGCGCGCCGCGGAAATCGCGGCCGAGTGATCCGGCAAACTGATCGCCTGACCCCTGGATCGAGAGCGGCACGCGAGGATCTGGCCCGGTGATGACGCTCAGCATCAGCGCCACATCGGCGACCGTGCGCGCCATCGGTCCCTGAACCGACAGGCCGAACCAGGCGGCCTGGGTCGGCCAGACCGGGACGCGCCCGGCTGATGTCCGGAAACCGACGACATTGCAATAGCCCGCCGGGTTGCGGAGCGACCCGCCCAGATCGCTGCCGTCGGCCAGCGGCTGCATGCCGCAGGCGAGCGCGACGGCCGCCCCGCCGCTGCTTCCGCCGCACGTTTTCTCCAGGTCATACGGATTGCGGGTGGCGCCGAAGACGGGGTTGAAGGTCTGCGAGCCGGCCCCGAACTCCGGGGTGTTGGTCTTGCCGATGGTGATCGCGCCGGCGGCTTGCAGGCGCTCGACGATCAGGGCGTTCTCCTCCGGCACGAAGTCGGCATAGATCGGGGAGCCGAAGGTGGTCGGCATGCCGCGCACCGGCACCAGATCCTTGTGGGCGATGGGCAGCCCGTGCAAGGGGCCGGTTGACTCGCCCCGCGAGAGCGCGTCGTCGGCGGCGCGGGCGCCGATCATGGCGCGCTCGGGGTCGAGGGTGACGATGGCGTTGACCAGCGGGTTGACCCGCTCGATCTGGGCGAGGTGCGCCTCCATCACCTCGACGGCTGAGATTTCGCGCACCGCGATCCGGCGCGCCAGATCGGTCGCGGTCTGAAAGCAGAGCTCCGTGTCGTCCATACCCCGTTGCCCTCACCCTCGTCGATCGGCGTGCCAACCTGGACGCATTCTACCGGTCTGCCGCCAGCGGCCACTCCGCGTCCGGAATCGCTAGCGCGCCATCCAGAGGACGAGCCCCACCTCCGGCGGAAATGATGGCCGTTGTGGCACCATTGCGAGCCCGCGGAAATTCCAGGGCAGGATGTCAGGGCTGGTGGAGGTTAGGTGAAGCAGGATCGTCCGACCGAGGTCCGGGCCGGGCCGGGTGCGCGCGTGCCGGCGGCCACCTATCGCTTGCAGCTCCACGCCGGTTTCACTTTTCGCGACGCGACGAAGATCGTGCCCTACCTGGCGGAGCTTGGGATCAGCGACGTCTATACCTCGCCCTATCTCGCGGCGAATCCAGGCAGCACCCATGGCTATGACGTCGTCGACTACGGACGGATCAACCCCGAGATCGGCACGGACGCCGACCACCGAGCTTTCATCGAGGCGCTCAAACGTCACGGCATGGGCCATGTCTTCGATTGCGTGCCGAATCACATGGGGGTGGGGCACGGCCTCAACTGGTGGTGGCACGATGTGCTGGAGAATGGCCAGGCGTCGCCATTTGCCGGCTACTTCGACATCGACTGGCGTCCGCTGAAACCGGAGCTGCTCGGCAAGGTGCTGCTGCCGATCCTGGGCGATCATTACGGCGCGGTCCTGGAGCGGGGGGAGCTGATGCTCCACTTCGACGAGGGGGCTTTCGCGGTCCTGTACTACGACAACCTTCTCCCAATCGCCCCTCCGACCTATCCGCTGATCCTGCGTCCGCCGCTGGAACTGCTCGCTGCAACTCTTGCGCCGGACGACCCTCACCTCCTGGAAGGGCAGAGCATTCTGACCGCGCTGGAACGCCTGCCGCCGAACGACACGACCGACGCGGACCTGATCGCCGAGCGGCAGCGCGAGCAACTGGTCGCCAGGCGACGGCTCGCTGAGCTGCTCGTCGCTGCACCGGCGGTCGAGCGAGCGGTGGCGACGGCGGTGGAAACGATGAACGGCACGATCGGCGATCCGCGCTCGTTCGATGCCCTCGATGCCTTGCTGGGAGTCCAGCCGTACCGGCTCGCGTCCTGGCGTGTGGCGGGAGAGGAGATCAACTACCGGCGGTTCTTCGCGATCAACGATCTGGCCGCAATCCGGCAGGAAGCGCCAACAGTCTTCGACGCCACCCACACGCTGCTCCTCGACCTGATCGGAGAGGGGGCGATCACCGGGGTCCGCATCGATCACCCCGATGGTCTCTGGAACCCCGCTGGTTACGTCGCCGAGCTGCAGGAAGCCGCCCGGCGGCGCCTTCAGCCTCATGCCGGCGGGATCGGGATGCGCGAGGGTGTTGTCGAGCCGGGAGCCACGCTGCCGCTCTATCTCGTGGTCGAGAAGATCCTGGAGCACGGCGAGTCGCTGCCGGACGACTGGGCCGTCCACGGGACAGTCGGCTACGACTTCGCCACGGCCGCCACCGGTTTGTTCGTGAACAGCGCGAATCGCAAGGCGTTTGACGAGCTCTACGCCCGCTTCATCGGGGAGAAGGACAACTTCGCCGACATGGTCTACGCCACGAAGCACCTGATGATGCGCGCGGCCCTCGTCAGTGAGGTCAACGTGCTGGCGCGGGCGCTTAATCGCATCTCCGAGCAGGACAGGCGCTCCCGTGACTTCACGCTCAACAACCTGCGCGACGCGCTGCGTGAGGTGATTGCCTGCTTCCCGGTCTATCGCACCTATATCGACTGCGACGAGGGCGAGGTACCGGACCGGGACCGGCGCTACATCGAGGCGGCGATCGCCCAGGCCAAACGGCGCAACCAGGCCGCTGACGTCTCGGTGCTCGATTTCTTACGCGATGTCCTGCTGCTCCGGTACGCCGGCGATGCGACGGCGGCCCAGCGCGCCGAGCAATGCCGTTTTGGGATGAAATTTCAGCAGCTGACCGGTCCGGTCATGGCGAAAGGACTCGAAGACACCGCCTTCTACCGCTACAACCGCCTGACCTCACTCAATGAGGTCGGCGGCGATCCGACACGCTTCGGCACCACCGTTCAGGCGTTCCATCAGCAGAATCTCGACCGCGCCCAGCGGTGGCCGCATGCGATGCTCGGCTCTTCGACCCACGACACCAAACGCAGCGAGGATGTTCGGGCCCGGATCAGCGTGCTCTCCGAGATTCCCCGTGACTGGCGGGTGGCGATCAACCGCTGGAGCCGGCTCAATCGAAAGCGCAAGACCAGGGTCGAGGGCGTGCTCGCCCCCGATCGCAACGACGAGTACCTGCTCTATCAGACGCTGCTCGGCGCCTGGCCCGACCAGGAGGAAGGGCGCGGCAATGCCGACTGGCCGGACCGCGTCGAGGCGTATCTGCTCAAAGCGGTGCGCGAGGCGGTGCGCCACAGCAGCTGGATCAATACCAACGAGGCGTATGAGACGGCGACGCGCGCGTTCATCCGGAGCATCCTCGACCAGCGCCTGAACGCCGCGTTCCTCGACGACTTTGATGCGATGCGCCGCCGGGTCTGCCAGGCGGGCGCGTTTAATGCCCTCTCCCAACAGCTGCTCAAGCTGACCTCGCCCGGCGTTCCCGATATCTACCAGGGCACCGAGCTGTGGGACCTGAGCCTGGTCGATCCCGATAACCGCCGGCCGGTCGACTACGGCTGCCGCACCCGTCACCTTCGTGCGCTGCGACGGCGACGACCGTCGTCGCGACTGGCGCGGGAACTGGTTGAGCGCGCTGGCGACGGCCGGATCAAGCTCTGGGTCACCCACCAGACCCTCGCTTGCCGGAGGGATGCCCGCGATCTCTTCGACCACGGCGACTACCGGGCGCTCACCGTCAGCGGCCGATCCGCCGACCATATCTGCGCCTTCTCCCGCCAGTCTAGGGCAGGCGAGGATGGCCGCGAGATCGTCGTCGCCGTGCCGCGGTTAGTGGCGACGCTCCTCCGCGGCGACGAATCCTCGCCGGTTGGCGCGGGGACCTGGGACGACACCGCAATCTCGCTCCGGGCGAGCGACGACGCGTCCCGGACCTATCGCAACATCTTTACGGGCGAGATCGTGACCACCGCGCCAGAGTCACATGGCACGCAGCTCCGCGCCGCCGATCTCTTCGCCACCTTCCCGGTGGCGCTGCTCGTACGGGTCGCGAATGGCTGATGCTCCGAGCATCGACCGGCTACCGCCCCCGGATCGTCGCGTGGCTGCCGGGTCCGCGCCGCCAACCGTCAACACCACCGGACGCACTCCCATTCCCGGCCGCGAAACGGGCGAACAGGCCCGTTGACACCTCCACCTGCAACTGACGCTCAACGCACCGATCGGAGAAGATTGATGACGGACGACACAGCCTGGCAGCTTCCGCTGGGAGCGACACTGCTCCCCGATGGCGTTCGATTCGCGGTCTGGGCGCCCAAAGCCAACCGGGTCGATGTCGTTATCGAGGACGCCGGCGCTCCAGCGGTCCACCCGCTCGCCAGCGGCGCTGACGGCGTCTGGTCGGCAACAGTTCCGGACATGTCGGCGGGGGCTCGCTATCGCTACCGGCTCGACGGCGGCGCGACCTTTACCGACCCCTACTCCCGCTTTCAACCAGACGGCGTACATGGCGCCTCTGAGGTGATCGACCCGGTCCGCTTCCGGTGGACCGATGGCGGCTGGCCTGGGTTGTCGGCCGACGGCCTGGTGATCTACGAGCTGCACGTCGGCACGATGACCCCCGAGGGCACCTTCGCTGCCCTGATCCGGCAGCTGCCGGCATTGAAGCGGCTCGGCGTCACCGCCATCGAGCTGATGCCGGTCGCCCAGTGTCCCGGCCGGTGGAACTGGGGCTACGACGGCGTCGACCTCTTCGCACCCAGCCACAACTACGGGCGGCCCGACGACTTGAAGCGGCTGGTCAATGCGGCCCACCGGGCGGGGCTCGGGGTGCTGCTCGACGTCGTCTACAACCACCTCGGTCCTGACGGCAACTACCTTCGGATGTTTAGCTATGACTACTTCACCGACCGCCACACGACCCTCTGGGGCGATGCCCTGAACTATGACGGACCAAACAACCGTTTTGTCCGCGACTACGTGATCGACAACGCCTGCTACTGGCTGGCCGAGTATCACGTCGACGGGCTGCGCCTCGACGCGACCGATGCCATCATCGACGACAGCCCGACGCACCTCCTCGCCGAGCTGAGCGATCGCGCCCGCGCCGCCGCGGGGCGCCCGGTCGTCCTCTTTGCCGAGGAGGCGCGCAACGACGTGCGTACCATCCGCCGTCGCGATCAGGGAGGCTACGGCATCACCGGGGTCTGGGCCGACGACTTCCACCACGCGGTGCGCGTGTTTCTCACCGGCGAGCGGGAAGGCTATTACACCTCCTATCAGGGCACCCTTCCCGAAATCGCGACGGCGCTGGAGCAGGGCTTCATCTTTCAAGGGCAGCCATCGCCACGCGACGGTAAGCAGCGCGGCACCGCGGTCACCGACGAGCCAGCGACCGGGTTCGTCTTCTGCATCCAGAATCACGACCAGATCGGCAACCGCGCCTACGGCGAGCGGCTGCACCACGACATCGACGTCGAGCGGTACCACGTGTCCTCGGCGCTGCTGCTGATGGTGCCGGAGACACCGCTGCTGTTCACGGGTCAGGAGTTCCGCGCCAGCGCCTCGTTCATGTTCTTCACCGACCATCAACCGGAGCTGGGGAGGCGCGTCACCGAGGGCCGTCGCGAGGAGTTCAAGGGCTTCCGGGCCTTCGCCGACCCGCACCTGCGTGCCGCCATCCCCGATCCTCAGGCGGATGAGACGTTTCTCCGGTCAAAACTCGACTTGAACGAGCGCCGGGTGAACGCCACCACCCTCCGGCTCTACCGCGATCTGCTCGCCCTCCGCCGCTCCGATCCGGTGCTACAGGTGCAGGACCGGGAGCGGACGCGAGCGGTCGACGCCGGGGCCGAGATTCTGGCGCTGCACCGCTGGCACAGCGACGATCATCGCCTGGTGATCGCCAACTTCGGTCCCTCGGTCGGCATCCGCATCGCCGATCAGCCGGTGCTTGCCGACCTCTCCCTCGACCGGCCGAAACTCCTCTTCTCCACCGCTGACCGGCGCTATGGCGGCGCCGGACAGCCAGCCGAGCTCCGCGGCGAGGATGCAAACCGTCAGATCGAAGTGCCAGCCCGCAGCGCGGTGCTCTTCGCCTGGCGAGAATAGTACCGCTCCTCGGCAGGCCGATCCTGTGCCGCCGTAGCGAGGGATAGAGCTCCCCATGGTTCCCCGGCACGCCTGGCGCCGGGCAAAGGCGATCGGATGCATCTGCCTGTCGCGCAGGGGAACAGGAGCCGATGAGCCGATCGGCTTAGGTCAGAGCCAGGGCCTCGCGCAAGCCGTGATCGACACCAGCGAGATCGACATCGGAGAGCGCGCAATGCTGTCGTCTGACGATCAACGCCGAGACAGTAGCGATTTTGGTCTAAGCGAGCGACGCCCGGAGCAGCCCCGTTGCCTTCCAATCGGCGAGAGCGTCGTCACCGGGATGGCGACCGGCGAGCAGGTATCCCATGATCGCGGCAATCAGCACGTCCGGTGAAGAAGCGTTGTAGGTATCGCGAGAGATGACGACGACGGGATGCAGCTTGGTGCTCGTACCGGTCGACTTCACCGACCGGTA